>Ga0102938_10000855_pt1 | contig 22848 bp, 21 predicted proteins | sample SalPonR2_B_D2_MG_FD_84516 | JGI IMG/M metagenome (GOLD analysis project Ga0102938, IMG submission 84516) | Salt pond soil microbial communities from South San Francisco under conditions of wetland restoration - Salt Pond MetaG R2_B_D2_MG | ecosystem: Environmental > Aquatic > Marine >... | reverse complement strand
GGTGCCCGTCAGACCGCGCGCCTCGCGCAACCAGTCGAGCAGCGTCACCGTCGGCGCAGCCTCCGGCACGCGCACTGTCTCTCCGTTCAGAAGAAACGTGATCTCCATGTGAAAACCCGCCGCCTTACCGGGTGCTCAGGGTCTCTCGGCGCGCCGTCGATGCGGCGTAGACGTGCGCCCCCTCTGTCCGAACTGGGATGAAAGCTGGATTTTCCCGTCTTGGCAAGAGGGCCTGCGGGTGCACGCGTCAGGTCCGTTCCTGCTTCAGCCCGTTGAAGCCGTTCTGCCAGAGATCGAGGTCTTCAGCGCCTGCCGCCGCGAGGTCGCTCAGCCGGCGCTCCCAGTTCCGCCGCTGGCGGTCGAGCCAGGCCTCCATCGGCAGGAGCGCGAGCGGCTCCAGCTGGCAGATCCTCTGCCGGCCAATCTTCCGGGTCCGGATCAGGCGGCGCGTCTCCAGAATGTCGATGTGCTGCAGGAAGGAGGGAAGCGCCATCTCGTGCGGCCGGGCAAGCTCCTTCACCGGCGCCGGCCCGTGCACGAGACGCTCGATCACCGCGCGGCGGGTCGGGTCGGCGAGTGTCGAGAACAGAAGATCAACGGGAACGTGTGCCATGTGATCTTGCAGCACGCGCGACGTCATCAGGCAAGCCGTGTCAAGGGTCGGAGGCGGATCTGTGGATCAGATGTGGAGAATGCCGATTTCCGTGGGCGGTTGTTCATGGGCTGTTCCCCCCGTCGACCGGCTCGGGTACCGTTCCGCTCATGAGCAGCGCCCCCCGATTCATTCATCTCCGCGTCCATACCGAATACTCCCTCCTCGAAGGCGCCGTGCGGCTGAAGTCGCTGCCCGGCCTCTGCGCCGGAGCGGGCATGCCGGCGGTCGCGGTGACCGACACGAACAACATGTTCGCCGCGCTAGAGTTTTCGGTGGCGGCGTCGGGAGCCGGCGTCCAGCCCATCGTCGGATGCCAGGTTTCGGTGAGCCACGATCCGGTCCAGCCGGGCGAGCGGGAGAAGCCGCCCGCGCCGATCGTCCTTCTCGCCCAGAACGAGACCGGCTACGAAAACCTTCTCAAGCTCAATTCCTGCCTCTATCTCGATCCGTCGCGGCAGGTTGCGCACGTCACCATCGAAGAACTAGAGCGCCATTCCGACGGCCTGATCTGCCTGTCGGGCGGTCCCGACGGCCCGGTGGGGCGGCTCCTCCAGGCGGGCAACCGCGCGAGAGCCGAAGCCCTGATTCAGCGCTTCGCCGCGATCTGGCCCGGACGGCTCTACGTCGAGCTTCAGCGCCATCCGGGCGAGGGCGGGGCGCTGCCCGAGGCGGAGGCGAAGACCGAGCGGGGCCATGTCGAGATGGCCTATGCGATGGATCTGCCGCTCGTCGCCACGAACGACGTCCATTTCCCAAAGGCCGACATGTACGAGGCGCACGACGCGCTGATCTGCATCGCCGACGGCGCCTATGTCGATCAGCAGGAGCCGCGCCGCCAGTTGACCCCGCAGCACTACTTCAAGTCGCCCTCCGAGATGGCGGCGCTCTTCGCCGATCTGCCGGAGGCCATCGAGAACACCGTCGAGATCGCCCGCCGCTGCGCCGTCATGGCGGTGAAGCGCGCGCCGATCCTGCCGCGGTTCGCCGAGGACGAGATCGAGGAACTGAGGCGTCAGGCGAGGCAGGGACTGGACGATCGTCTCGCTGTCATCCCGCACGCGGCGCCGGTCGAGGACTACGCCGCGCGGCTCGACTTCGAACTCGGCATCATCGAGCAGATGGGCTTTCCGGGCTACTTCCTGATCGTCGCCGACTTCATCAAGTGGGCCAAGGCGCAGGACATCCCCGTCGGTCCGGGACGGGGCTCCGGCGCGGGCTCGCTCGTCGCCTACGCGCTCACGATCACCGACCTCGATCCGCTGCGGTACTCGCTCCTCTTCGAGCGGTTCCTGAACCCCGAGCGGGTGTCGATGCCCGACTTCGACATCGACTTCTGCATGGACCGCCGCGAAGAGGTCATCCACTACGTGCAGGAGCGCTACGGCACCGAAAAGGTGGCGCAGATCATCACCTTCGGCGCGTTGCTGTCGAAGGCCGCCGTGCGCGACGTGGGCCGCGTGCTCCAGATGCCCTACGGCCAGGTCGACCGGCTGTCGAAGATGATCCCGGTCGAAGGGGTGAAGCCCGTCTCGATCGAAAAGGCGCTCGTCGACGAGCCGCGCCTGCGCGAGGAGGCCCGCAACGAGGAGGTCGTCGACCGGCTCCTGAAATACGGGATTCAGGTCGAGGGGCTTCTGCGCAATGCCTCGACCCACGCCGTGGGCGTCGTGATCGGCGATCGCCCGCTCGACGACCTCGTCCCGCTCTATCGCGACCCGCGCTCGGAGATGCCCGCGACCCAGTTCAACATGAAATGGGTGGAACAGGCGGGGCTGGTGAAGTTCGACTTCCTCGGCCTCAAGACGCTCACCGTGATCCAGAACGCCATCGACCTGATCCTCGGGTCGGGCCGCAATCTGCACGAAGCCGCGGACGGCACGACCATCTACGACCCCATCGAGGGCGCCGAAAACGACATCGGCCAGATCCCGCTCGACGACGAGAAGACATATCGGCTTTACGCCTCCGCGAAGACGGTCGCGGTGTTTCAGGTGGAAAGCTCGGGCATGATGGACGCGCTGCGACGCATGAAGCCCACTTGCATCGAGGACATCGTGGCGCTGGTCGCCCTCTACCGCCCCGGCCCGATGGAGAACATCCCCACCTACTGCGAGGTGAAGAACGGGCTGAAGGAGCGCGCCTCGATCCACCCGTCGATCGACCACATTCTGGAAGAGACACAGGGCATCATCGTCTACCAGGAGCAGGTGATGGAGATCGCCCAGGTGATGGCGGGCTACACGCTGGGACAGGCCGACCTTCTGCGCCGGGCGATGGGCAAGAAGATCGCCGAGGAGATGGCGAAGGAGCGTCCCAAGTTCGTCGAAGGCGCGCTGAAGAACGGCGTGACGAAGGAGAAGGCGGGCGAAGTCTTCGACCTGCTCGAGAAGTTCGCCAACTACGGCTTCAACAAGTCCCACGCCGCCGCCTATGCCGTCGTCAGCTACCAGACCGCCTGGCTCAAGGCGAACCACCCCGTCGAATTCATGGCCGGCGTGATGAACTGCGACATCCATCTCACCGACAAGCTCGCGACCTACGCCGAGGAGGTCCGCCGCGGTCTCGGTATCGAGATCGTGCCGCCCTGCGTGAACCGCTCTGAGGCCACGTTCACCGTCGCGGGCGGCAGCCTCGTCTACGCGCTGGGCGCGCTCAAGAACGTGGGCGTGGAGGCGATGCGGATGGTGGTGGAGGCGCGCGGCGACCGTCCCTTCGTCAATCTCCACGACTTCGCCCGCCGGGTCGACATGAAGCGCACGGGCAAGCGGCCGCTCGAGATGGTGGCGCGCGCGGGCGGCTTCGACCAGCTCGACCTGAACCGCCGCCGCGTGCTGGAATCGCTCGACGCGCTCATCGCCTATTCCGCCGCGATCCACGATCAGCGCGGGTCGGCGCAGGTCTCGCTTTTCGGCGAGGCGGGCGACGATCTGCCCGAGCCGCGCCTCGCGAGGGTCGAGGACTGGCTGCCCAACGAGCGTCTCTCCGAAGAGCACGCCGGGATCGGGTTCTATCTTTCCGGCCATCCGCTCGACGACTACATGCCCGCGCTGAAGCGGACCGGCGCCAAGACGCTGGCCGAGGTCATGGCCGAAGCCGAGCGCGCGCCGCTCGTCGCGAAGATGGCCGGGGCCGTCTCGGGCCGGCAGGAACGCAAGTCCGCGCGCGGCAACCGTTTCGCCTTCGTCCAGCTTTCCGATCCGACCGGGCTCTACGAGGTCACGGTCTTCTCCGAGACGCTGGAAGCGGCCCGCGATCTTCTGGAGGCTGGCCAGAACCTCGTCCTGACGGTTCAGGCCAACATGGAGGCCGACCAGCTCAAGCTCCTCGCCTCGTCGATCTCTCCCGTCGATACCAGCCTCGCCCGCGCCGGCCGCAGCGAGATCCGCGTCTTCATCGAAGAGGCGGCCGCGGCGACCTCGGTGAAGTCGCTCCTCGAACGATACCGTGCCGACACGTCCGTGCGCGGCAAAGGCGCGGTGACGCTCTCGACCCTGGGGGTGGAGCTTCTCGTCGGCGGCGTGCCGCGGATCTGCGACGTCGACATCGCGCTCGGCGACGACTGGCCGATGAACCCGCAGATCAAGAGTGCGCTCAAGTCGCTCCACGGTGTCGTCGCGGTCGAGGAGGTCTAGCCCGCAGGACGGTCCGGCGGCTCCAGAAATCGGCGTGCAAACGCCTTCGCGAAGGTCAGCGCGAGGATGATCCGCAGGATGTGGTGCAGGGTCACGTAGACCACGCTGATCTCGAGCGACAGGGCGACGAGCGACATCTCGGCCAGTCCGCCCGGTGCGAAGGCGAGGAACACCGCTTCCCAGCGCTCGCCGACGATGCCGCCGAGCGCCCAGGCCGCCAGGCCGGCGACGCAGAGCATCGCCCCCACGTTCAGCGCGGCAATCCGCAGCCCGGTCAGCAGGATCCGCGGCGAGCGCCCTGCGAACCGCGCTCCGAGGCTCGAGCCGATGACAAGCTGCGTGAGCTCGATCAGCCAGGCGGGCGGGCCGCCTTCGACCCATCCCGTGTAATGCACGATGCCCGAAGCGAGAAACGGCCCCGTCACCACCGCCGCCGGAAGGCCGATCCGCCGTCCGAGGATCGCGCCGAGCGCGCCGGCGAGGATCAGGATGACCCAGTCGCGCGGAGACAGCGCGTTTTCGGCCCCGCCGATCACCACGCCGGCTCCGCTGCCGACCGGCTCGCCGGTGAGAAGCGAAAAGCCGATGGGGATGAGGACGATGGTGAGGATCAGGCGCAGGAACTGCAGCATCGTCAGATAGGCCGGATCGCCCCCGGCCTTGTCGCCCAGCGAGATCGACTCGATGAACCCGCCCGGCATGGCGCCGTAGTAGGCCGTGGGCCTGTCGAGGCCGCCGAGGCGCGACAGGTAATAGCCGAGGAGGTGGACGAGCGGCACGAAGATGAGGAGGGTGGCGAAGCTTGGCCACCAGCGGCCAATGTCGCCGAAGATCCCCGGCGTGATCGCGGTTCCGATCGAAACGCCGATCACGGGGATGAACGCGGTCCGCACCGGCATCGGGATGCCGATCACGCGCCCCGTCGGCTGCAGGCCCGCGACCGCCGCGACGCCGACGACGATCAGCGAGCCCAGAAGCATCGGCAACGGCATCCCGACGGCCTTGGCGGCGAAGCCGCCGGCAGTTCCCATCGCCAGGGCGAGACCCATCGTGGGCAGGTGCAGCTCTTCACCCGCCAGCGTCAGCTTCATTCCTGTCCCCGGTTGCGAATGTCCGGCGTCAGATTTTCATCTTGTCGTGAGAACCGCAACGGGCGTCGGCGAAGCCGCGTGCTCAAGGCGCGTCGACGCGCCTTTCCGCGCCCGCGCGGGCGCGGCTCACCAATGCGGCGGCTTCTGGTCCGCGAGAGGCACTGCGCCGCCTTCAGCGCTTTCGCGCTCGGCCTCGCGTTCCGTCAGGAGTCCCACGAGGCGCGACAGCCGCGAGATCTCCCGCTCTTGCCGTGCCACCACTTCCGAGAGGTCGTCGGTGACGCGTGTCAGGTGTGCGATCTGCTCTTCGAGGCGGGTGATATCCGACATTCGGCGACCGCTACACCAAACATGCCGGGGCGAAAAGACCGCCTCGATTTCGTTCATCCGGAGCCGCCCTCGGCCAGCCTTGTCGTCGCCCGCGACGCGCCCCCACCGCCCGACCTTGCCCCCCGGACCCCCTTCGGCTAGATGCGGCCCCGCGAGAGCGTAGCCGAGCGGACCCATGGCCAAGGACAGGAAACAGCCGCGCCCGAAGGCGGAGACCCCGAAGGGCTTCCGCGACTATTTCGGGCCCGAGGTGACCGAGCGGGCCGAGATGCTCGACCGGATCGCGGACGTCTATCGCCTCTACGGCTTCGAGGCGCTGGAGTCCTCCGCGGTCGAGACCCTCGAGGCGCTGGGAAAGTACCTCCCCGATGTCGACCGCCCGAACGAGGGCGTCTTCGCCTGGCCCGAGGAGGATTCGGGCTGGCTCGCCCTGCGCTATGACCTGACCGCGCCATTGGCCCGCGTCTATGCGCAGCACCGCAACGATCTGCCGACCCCCTACCGCCGCTACGCGATGGGGCCTGTCTGGCGCAACGAGAAGCCGGGGCCGGGGCGGTTCCGGCAGTTCTACCAGTGCGACGCGGACACCGTCGGCACGGCGAGCGTGGCGGCAGACGCCGAGATCTGCGCGATGCTGGCCGACGCGCTGGAGACCGTGGGGATTCCGCGGGGGGACTACATCATCCGGGTGAACAACCGGAAGGTGCTGAACGGCGTGATGGAGGTCGCGGGCATTCTCGACCCCGCCGATCCCGAGAAGTTTGCGGATGAGCGGGGGATCGTGCTGCGCGCGATCGACAAGCTCGACCGGCTGGGGCTCGACGGCGTGCGGGCGCTTCTTGGCGAGGGTCGGCGGGACGAGAGTGGAGACTTCACCAAGGGTGCGGGGCTTTCGGGTGAGCAGGCGGGTAAAATTCTCGGTTTCCTGAGCGCTAGGGATGATGCGAAGAAGCGCTATTCGGAGCAGGACGCGATTTCGATGCTCCCCGGGTTCTTCCCGACACTTCTCCGCGAACGTCTGGCCGCTGCCGAAGACAGGTCGAGCGAACCCACTGAGAATCGACTGTTGAACATTGCCACCATCTCAAGCCTTGCGAACGTAGTGGAGGCGTCTGAAGTTGGTAAAATGGGTCTCGAGGAACTCGCGGAAATGGTCGACCTTCTCGCCGCTCAAGGATACGGCCCCGACCGCATCGTGATCGATCCCTCCGTCGTCCGTGGCCTCGGCTACTACACCGGGCCGGTCTTCGAGGCGGAGCTGACCTTCGAGATCACCGACGAGAAGGGCCGCCCGCGCCAGTTCGGCAGCGTGGCGGGCGGGGGGCGCTACGACGATCTTGTCAAGCGCTTCACCGGGCAGGCCGTGCCCGCGACCGGCATCTCCATCGGCGTCGACCGGCTGCTGGCCGCGCTGCGCGCGAAGGGCCGGATCGGCGGAACCGCCGAAGGGCCGGTGGTCGTCACCGTCATGGACCGCGACCGGATGTCCGATTATCAGGCGATGGCGGCCGAATTGCGCGCGGCGGGGATCCGGGCCGAGGTCTATCTCGGCAACCCCAGGAACTTCGGCAACCAGCTCAAGTATGCCGACCGGCGAGGATCGCCCGTCGCGATCATCGAGGGCGGGGACGAGAAGGCGCGGGGCGTCGTGCAGGTCAAGGACCTGATACTCGGCGCGAAGATCGCCGAGACGGCGACGCATGAGCAGTGGAAGGACCAGCCCGCGCAATTCGAATGTCCCCGCGGGGACATGGTGGCCGAGGTGCGCCGCGTCCTCGGGCGCGGCTGATGCCCGGCAAACCCGAGACCCGCGCCGAGGCGCTCCGCCTCCGCGCCGCCCTGGAAGCGGCCGGGGCAAAGGTCGTCGAGGCCGACATCCTGCTGCCGGCGGAGACGCTGCTCGACCTCTACGGCGAGGACGTCCGGGGCCGGGCCTATGTCACATCCGACCCGCTCCGAGGCGAAATGATGCTCCGGCCGGACTTCACGGTGCCGGTCGTCCAAATGCACATGGACTCCGGCGCCGACCCCGCCCGCTACACCTACGCAGGGGAGGTCTTCCGCAAGCAGGAGGCGGGATCGCGCCGCGCGTCGGAATACTTGCAGGTCGGTTACGAACTCTTCGACGGCAGAGACCCGGCCGCGGCCGATGCCGAGGTCTTCGCGCTGTTCTCGAGGATCCTCGCACCGCTCGGGCTGCGCGCGGCGACGGGAGATATCGGACTCCTCCGGGCGGCGGTCACAGGACTGTCCACGACCGAGACACGCAAGGCCGCCCTCCTCCGGCATCTCTGGCGGCCGCGCCGTTTCCGGTCCCTGCTCGACCGCTTCTGTGGTCGACGCCCTGCGCCGGCGGGGCGTGCAGCGGTGCTGGCCGCCGCCGATCCGATGGCGGGCGCGGGACCCGAGATCGGCCTGCGCACGCGCGAAGAGGTCGTGGCCCGCATCGAGCGTCTGCGCGCCGACGCCGCCGAACCGCCTGTCGCGGCGCAGGAGGCGGCCCTCCTCGAGGAACTCATGGGACTTCGCGAGACCGCTCCGAACGTCCTGTCCCACCTCCGCACGCTTGCGATCGACATGCCGGCCATTTCCGACGCCGTCGACGGCTTCGAGGCACGGCTCGGGGCGCTCGCGCGACACGGAGTCGACATCGATGTGCTGGAGTTCGAGGCGAGCTTTGGCCGCACGACGATGGAATACTACGACGGCTTCGTCTTCGGCTTCTTCGCGCCGTCGCGCCCCGACCTGCCGCCCGTCGCAACGGGCGGCCGGTACGACGCGCTCACTCGCGTGCTGGGGCAGGGGCGGGAGGCGCCGGCTGTGGGGGGCGTGATCCGGCCGGGACTCACGCTCGAGCTTGGAGGCGGGTCGTGACACTGAAGCTCGGCGTTCCGTCCAAGGGGCGGCTCATGGACAAGACCTTCGACTGGTTTCGCGCCCGTGGCGTCGACATGGAAACTGCGGGTCACCAGCGGGAATATCTCGCCGCGAGCGGGATCGAGGGGCTCGAGCTCGTGCTTCTCTCGGCAGCGGAAATTCCCCGCGAACTCGGGGCAGGGCGTATCCACCTCGGTGTCACGGGGACCGACGTGGTCCGCGAGCAACTCGGCAACTGGGAGGATCGGGTCGAGGAGATCGCGGAACTCGGGTTCGGGCACGCCGACCTCGTCATCGCGGTGCCGAGGTTCTGGGTCGACGTGACGACGCTTGAAGACCTCGACGCGACGGCCGCGGCATTCCGCAAGGCGCATGGCCACCGGCTCAGGATCGCGACAAAGTACCATCGGCTGGTCCGGGAGTTCCTGCGCGATCAGGGCGTGGCCGACTACCAGCTCGTCGACAGCCAGGGCGCGACCGAGGGCACGGTCCGGAACCTGACGGCTGAAGCGGTGGCAGACATCACCTCGACGGGCGAGACGTTGCGCGCGAACCATCTCCGCCCTCTCGAGGACGGGCTGGTCCTTGGAAGCCAGGCGACGCTGTTGCGGTCGCGCGGCGCCGATTGGGATAACGGCGCACGAAAGGGATTGGCGGCCCTGCGCGATCGTCTCGGCGTCTGACGCGGCCCGGACGGCCGCCTGCGTGTTCTTCGGCAAGTTGAGGCGTCAGCGGATGCCGATCTCGGCAAGCGCGGCTTCCAGCCGGGGCGGCAGCGCCTCGCCTCGCAGCCGATCCTGCGGGAGGTCTCGTGGCGCATCCTTCCGATCGAGGTAGCGCCAGCCTTGAAAGGGCCGTTTCGGGACCGCCTCCGTCCTGACGACCTCGGTGTCGAGAACCAGACCGCAGCGCACGATCCCGTCGCCCCTGTCCACCTCGTCGAGTCGCAGGATGCGCTGCCGGGCGAGGATCACGCCCTTGAAGACCCAGTAGAGCGACCCTCCGTTCAGGATCTCCTCCGCGCGTTTCGGCCACATCCGCGTGACGTGGCGGGGCCGACCGTCCGGTCCCTTCGCGCGGGAACTGTGCTGCCAGTCGGTCAGGTCCTCGACCTTCTCCGCGCCAACGCAGAGCTTCAGAAGGTTCACGTATTTGTCCACAGATTCGCCCACACCTTTGCCAAGGTATGGTATTCCGTTGCGCGGCGGCTTCAACAGGTTGTGTGGTTTCGGCGGTTCACGTATCGTGAAGTGCCCGACTCACCGGGGATTGAAGGATTCGCCGATGACCCGCTTCACCGCCCCGATCGCGGAGCAAATCTGGGACCTGAAGTACCGTCTGAAAGACGCGGACGGCACGCCCATCGATCGCACGGTCGAGGATACCTGGCGGCGGATCGCGCGCGCGCTGGCCGAGGTCGAGACGGATCCGGCGATGTGGGAAGAGCGCTTCTATCACGCGCTCGAGGACTTCAAGTATCTGCCGGCCGGCCGGATCACGGCGGGGGCGGGAACCGCGCGGACGGTGACCCTTTTCAACTGTTTCGTGATGGGGACGATACCCGACAGCATGGGCGGCATCTTCGACATGCTGAAGGAGGCCGCGCTGACGATGCAGCAGGGCGGTGGGATCGGCTACGATTTCTCGACGATCCGGCCCAAGGGCTCGGACGTGAAGGGCGTCGCGGCGGACGCGTCGGGACCGCTGAGCTTCATGGACGTCTGGGACGCGATGTGCCGCACGATCATGTCGGCGGGCTCGCGCCGCGGCGCGATGATGGCGACGATGCGCTGCGATCATCCCGACATCGAGGACTTCATAACCGCGAAGTCGGACCCGGCACGACTGAGGAACTTCAACGTCTCGGTCCTCGTCACCGATCCCTTCATGGAGGCTGTCAAGGCGGACGGCTCCTGGGATCTCGTCTTCGACGGCAAGGTCTACAGGACGGTCGAGGCGCGGGATCTGTGGAATCTGATCATGCAATCGACCTTCGACTACGCCGAGCCGGGCGTGATCTTCATCGACCGCATCAACGCGATGAACAACCTCGCCTACTGCGAGACGATCTCGGCAACCAATCCCTGCGGAGAGCAGCCCCTGCCGCCCTACGGGGCGTGCCTCCTCGGCTCGATCAACCTCGCCCCGCTCGTCGCGAGCCCGTTCGAACCTGACGCCCACGTCGATGACGCGGCGCTCGACGACCTCGTCACGGTCGCCGTGCGGATGATGGACAACGTCGTCGACGCCTCGAAATTCCCGCTTGCGAGTCAGGCCGAGGAGGCGCGGAACAAGCGCCGGATCGGGTTGGGCGTCACAGGCCTCGCCGACGCGCTCCTGATGCTCGGCCTGCGCTACGGCTCGGAAGAGGCGGCGGCGAAGACCGAGAACTGGATGCACCGGATCGCGCGGGCGGCCTACATGGCCTCGGTGGAGCTTGCGAAGGAGAAGGGCGCGTTCCCGCTTTTCGACGCCGGGAAGTACCTGGCGTCGGGATCGCTGACCCACATGGACGAGGACGTCCGCGACGCGATCCGCGAGAACGGCATCCGCAACGCGCTCCTGACCTCGATCGCCCCGACCGGTACGATCAGCCTCTATGCCGGCAACGTCTCGTCCGGCATAGAGCCCGTCTTCGCCTATGCCTACAAACGCAAGGTCCTTCAGAAGGACGGCTCGCGCACCGAAGAGGAGGTCGTCGATTATGCCGTCCAGCTCTGGCGCGACAAGTTCGGGGACCGGGAACTGCCAGACTACTTCGTCAATGCCCAGACCCTGCAGCCGCTCGAGCACGTGCGGATGCAGGCGGCGGCGCAGAAATGGGTCGACAGCTCGATCTCGAAGACGATCAACTGCCCGGAGGACATCTCGTTCGAGGCCTTCAAGAACGTCTACCTGGAGGCCTACGAGACCGGCTGCAAGGGCTGCACGACCTACCGGCCGAACGACGTGACGGGGTCCGTGCTGTCGGTGTCCGAGACGTCGGACGCCGTCCCGGGGGGCGCGCCCGAACAGGGCAGGGAGACGGTCCCGGTCCACGATGGCGAGGTCGTCTACATCTCGGAGCCGCTCGATCGTCCGCAGTCGCTCGAAGGACACACCTACAAGCTCAAGTGGCCGGAGAGCGAGCACGCGATCTACATCACCATCAACGACATCGTCATCAGCGGCCACCGCCGCCCGTTCGAGGTGTTCATCAATTCCAAGAACATGGAGCACTTCGCCTGGACGGTCGCGCTCACCCGGATGATCTCGGCGGTGTTCCGGCGGGGCGGGGACGTGTCCTTCGTGGTCGAGGAACTGAAAGCCGTCTTCGACCCGCGCGGCGGCGCGTGGATGCAGGGCAAGTACATCCCCTCGATCCTCGCCGCGATCGGCGGCGTGATCGAGCGCCACCTCATCGCGATCGGCTTCATCGAGGGAGAGGGGATGGGGCTCAAGACGGATCCGCGCGCGCAGGTCGTGAACCTTCCCGGCAACCGGGGCAAGGCCTGCCCGCGCTGCGGCCAATACGAGATGCGGATGATCGAAGGCTGCATGACCTGTGCCGCGTGCGGGCATTCGAAGTGCCAGTAGCCGTGTGAAATACCGGGTAATTCGAGCCCATTTCCGGGAATTCGGCGCCCATCGGCAGGTGCATTCGCGCCCACGCCCATCTGCGGCCCTGATTTGCAGAGTTTCCTGACGGAGGTCGCTTTCGAACGCGCTCTGTCGGTCTTTTCATGGGTCGAGCGAACCGGTTTCCGCCTTCGCGATCCGGATCCGGCTCGTCGCGAGAGCGAGGTTCGCCTTTCCCCGAGCAGTGCATGAGATATGCTGCGGCGATGACAAGGTTGCCGGAATGAAGCGATACTACCTCGCCGCGACCGTCGGAGCGCTTCTCATGGCGCTTTGGCTGGTCGAATCGTTGCAGGAAATCGCGGGCGGAGTCGCGATCTTCCTGGTTGGCATGCTCATGCTGGAGGATGGCTTCCGCCTGCTCGGCGGGGGCAGGCTCGAGAGGCTTCTGGGGGCGGCCACGCGCTCCACGCCGCGCGCGCTGCTCTTTGGGGTCGTCTCCACGACCTTCCTGCAGTCGAGTTCGCTCGTCTCGGTCGTGACGATCTCGTTCCTGAGCGCCGGGCTGATCTCCCTGATCGGCGGGATCGGTATCGTCTTGGGCGCCAACCTGGGCTCGACGACTGGCGCGTGGATCGTGGCGGGCCTCGGCCTGAAGGTGAACATCGCGGCCTACGCCATGCCGATGATCGCGGTGAGCGTGCTGCTGCTCTTCCAGAAGGCGGCCGTTGCCCGCGGGATCGGCTATGCGCTGGCCGGGGTCGGGTTCCTCTTCCTCGGCATCCACTACATGAAGCTTGGCTTCGAGGAATTCCAGGGCCAGATCGACCTCGCGCGCTTCGCGCTGACGGGCCTTCTGGGTCTCCTCGTCTATACGTTGCTGGGCGCCGCGGCGACGGTCATCATGCAGTCGAGCCATGCGACGATGGTCCTGGTCCTCACGGCCCTTGCCGCCGGCCAGATCACCTACGAGAACGCCATCGCGCTTGCCATCGGGGCAAATGTCGGCACCACGGTCACCGCGATCATCGGGGCGCTCGGGGCGAATTTCCAGGGGCGGCGCCTCGCGCTGGCGCATCTCCTGTTCAATCTCTCGACAGCGGCGGTGGCCCTTATCTTCGTCTCGCAGCTGCGCGAGGCGGTAGACCTTATCGCCTCCTGGACAGGCATCGCTGCGGATGCCTACGCGCTCAAGCTCGCTCTCTTCCACACGATCTTCAACTCTATCGGCATCCTGTTGATCCTGCCGTTCCTGCGCGCCCTGGAGCGCCTGCTCGAACGGCGCATTCCCGAACCGGTGCCGGACATCTCACGTCCGCGCTACCTCAACGCCGCAGTGGACGATTTCCCCGAAACGCTGGAGAGCGCGCTCCGCAAGGAGGTGCTGCATCTCTACGACAACGCGATCAAGCTCATCCTGCACGGGTTGAACCTCCACCGGGAGGACGTCTTCACGGCCAGGGACATCGGCGCCGCCGTCCGGGCCAGCCGCGCGCCCATCGACCTCGACATCGGCGACGGCTACGACCGGAGGGTCAAGACGCTCTACGCCGCGATCGTCGACTTCAGCACGCGGATGGGAGGCCGGAAACTCGCGCCTGACATCGCCGCGCGGGTCGATGCGCTGAGGGACCTGTCGGGGGGGCTCGTCCGCGCCGTCAAGTCGGTCAAGCACATCCGCAAGAATATCCTGCGCTACACGACGCGGCCCCAGGGCGCCGTGACCGAGCTCTACGACGATCTCCGCACCCAGGTGGCGCGGAGCGTCGTCGCGATCCGGGACCTCGGGCTCGAGCCGCCCGACGCCCGCAGCGTTCTCTGGCTCGATCAGGAGGCGGCGCAGATCGAGGCGAACGCAAGGTCGCGAAACGCTCGTGTCGGCGGGCTGCTGCGCGAAAAGGCCCTTGCTCCGGCGGCGGCGACGTCGTTCCTCAACGATGCAAGCTATGCCGATGCGGCGATGCGCGAGCTCTTCGTCGCGGCACTGGCCTACTACGCCGAAGAGGACCGCGCGGTCGCCGAGGTCGAGGGGCTGCTCGCGCTCGACGAGGACGAGATTCGCCAGGCCGCCGGTCCCTCCGCGCCCCGGGCGGAATCGGCGGGCGGCGAGATTGCAACAGAAGTGTCACAGAAGGCGGCTAACCTGCAGTCCGGGCCGGGAACGGGGGGGCGCTGATGGGACTGAGGAAACTTGCCGAAAAGGTCGCGGACTATCAGCAGCGGCTGGAGGCGGGGAAGACCCGCACGATTGAACCCGAGCAAGTCGAGAAGGTGCTCGGCAAGCTGCGCCGGAAGGAAGCGGACCTGCTCGCGCGGATCTCCACCGAAACGGACCGGGACGAGCGCGCCGATCTCGACCGCAAGCTGCGCATCGCGCGGGAGCATATAACGCGGGCCGAGTGGCTTCTGGCCGAGTTGTCCTGACGCCCGCATCCCGGTCAATCCGTCGGGCCACCCAGGCTCGCGATCAAGGCGGAGTCGAGGTTGAGCGTCCGATCCGCCTCGTCGAGAACCTGACTGTCCGGCACCACCGGCACGATCTCGATGCCGTCGCGGTGGTGGGCGCCTGCGCACGCATCTTCGGCCGGAGCCGATCGCGCCTCCAGGCCGGTCACCGCCACACCCCCTGCAGCCGTCGGGCGTCTACGCCTCAATCCTGCGCCCTGTGCCGGCGTCGAAGAGGTGACAGGATTCCGGCGGAATGCTGAACCGTGCCGATCCGGCCATGACGTCTTCCCGGTGGACACCGGGCAGGCTGACGACGACCTCCTGCTCGATCCCCTCGAGGCTCCCGTGCAGGAGCGTGTTCGCTCCGAGGGGTTCCGCCATCCGGATGTCGAGCGCGATCGGGCCTTGGGCGTCGCGCTCCATGTGTTCGGGGCGTAGTCCCAGAAGCACACCGCCCGACGCGTCAGTGCCTGTCTGGATCTCGATGCCGTTCGTCAGCCGGACGATGCGCCCCTCCGCCCGGGCCGAAAGCACGTTCATCGCGGGGCTGCCGATGAACTGCGCCGCGAAGACAGTCGCGGGCCGCTCATAGACGTCGAGCGGCGTGCCGATCTGCTCGGCTATTCCTGCATTCATCACGACCATACGGTCCGCGAGCGTCATCGCCTCCACCTGGTCGTGGGTGACGTAGAGCGAGGTCACCCCGAGCTTGCGCTGGAGCGCCTTTATCTCCAGCCGCATCTGCACGCGGAGTTTGGCGTCGAGGTTCGACAGCGGCTCGTCGAAGAGAAAGACCGCCGGGTCCCGGACGATCGCGCGACCCATCGCCACGCGCTGCCTCTGCCCGCCCGACAACTCGCGCGGCTTGCGCGCGAGATAAGGCTCGAGCTGGAGCATCTTCGCCGCCACCTGCACCCGCTCCGCGATCTCGGTCTTGGGCTTGCCCGCGATCTTCAGCGCATAGCCCATGTTGTCCGCCACGCTCATGTGCGGGTAGAGCGCGTAGTTCTGGAACACCATGGCGATGTTGCGCTCCATCGGCTCGGCATCGTTGAGCCGTTCGCCGTCGATCATGAGATCGCCCCTCGTGATCGTCTCGAGCCCCGCGACCATCCGCAGGAGCGTCGATTTCCCGCAGCCCGAAGGCCCCACGATCACGATGAGCTCGCCCTCGGCTATGGCGAGGTCGATGCCGTGGATGACCGCGGTCTTGCCGTAGCTCTTGTGGATGCTTGTCAGGGTGACGGTCGCCATGGTCTCACTTCTCGCTGTCGACGAGGCCGCGGATGAAGAGCTTCTGCATGCCGATCACCACGATCACGGGCGGAAGCATCGCGAGGATCGAGGTCGCCATGATCACCGGCCAATCGGCCAGATCGTCGCCCGAGGGGAACATCTGCCTGATGCCCATCACGATGGTGTTCATCGACGGATCTGTGGTGATGAGAAGCGGCCAGAGATACTGGTTCCAGCCGTAAATGAACAGGATCACGAAGAGCGCCGCGATATTGGTCCGGCTCATCGGCACGAGGATGTCGACGAAGAAGCGCATCGGCCCCGCCCCGTCCACCCGCGCGGCCTCGGCAAGTTCGTCGGGCACGGTCAGGAAGAACTGCCGGAAGAGGAAGGTCGCCGTCGCCGAGGCGATGAGCGGCAGGATGAGGCCGGTGTAGCTGTTGAGCATCCCGAATCCCGCGATCACCTCGTAGGTGGGCACGATCCGGACCTCGACGGGCAGCATCAGCGTCAGGAAGATCAGCCAGAAGAACAGCATCCGGCCGGGAAAGCGGAAATAGACGATGGCAAACGCCGACAGGAGCGAGATCACGATCTTCCCGATGGCGATCCCCATCGCCATGACCATCGAGTTGAAGAGCATCCACGCCACCGGCGCGTTCACCCCCGCAACGAGCGCGCGGCGGTAGTTCTCGTAGAACTGGTCGCCAGGCAGAAGCGGCATCGGCGGGCGCACGATGTCCTGCTGGGACACTGTTGAGGCGACAAAGGCGAGCCAGATCGGGAAGAAGATGACAAGCACGCCGAGGATCAGCCCGGCATGGGTCAGCCAGTGCGAGACTCCGCGCCTCTCGACCATGCCGGACATCAGTAGTGCACCTTCCGCTCGATGTACTTGAACTGGATGACAGTGAGGATGCCCACGACGAACAGCAGGATCACCGACTGCGCGGCGGAGGAGCCGAGGTCCTGGCCCACGAACCCGTCGGCATAGACCTTGTAGACGAGGATCGTCGTCGCCTGCTGCGGGCCGCCACCGGTGATCGTGTGGATCACGCCGAAGGTTTCGAAGAAGGCGTAGACGATGTTCACGACGAGCAGGAAGAAGGTGACGGGCGACAGGAGCGGCCAGACGATTGTGCGGAAGCGGGTCCAGAAACGGGCGCCGTCGATTGCGGCGGCCTCGATCACGCTGCGGGGGATGGCCTGCAGCCCCGCGAGGAAGAACAGGAAGTTGTAGCTGATCCGCCCCCAGCTCGACGCGACGACGACAAGACCCATCGCCTCGGCCTCGTTCAGGACATGGTTCCAGTCGTAGCCGAGCTGGCCCAGGTACCACGTCACCACGCCGATGCGTGTGTTGAACATGAAGAGCCACAGGACTCCCGCCACGGCAGGCGCGACGGCATAGGGCCAGATCAGCAGCGTCCGGTAGGTGCCCGAGCCCTTGATGAGCCGGTCCGCCAGTACCGCTAGGTAAAGCGCGATGCCCATGGAGACGACCGTCACCGAGACCGAAAAGATCGCCGTGGTGACGAAGCTCGCGCGGTAGAAGCGGTTGCCGAACAGGTATTCGAAGTTGCCGAGACCCACGAACTGCATCGACAGCCCGAACGGGTCGGGAATGAAGAGCGACTGCCAGATCGCTTGGCCCGCGGGATAGAAGAAGAACACGGCTGTGACCAGCACCTGCGGCGCGAGCAGCAGGAGCGGCAGCCAGATGCCCTTGAAGGTGACGCGCTTTTCCATGCGGCGGCCCGGGGGCGGCGGTGCCGCCCCCGGAGGCCTGTCAGCGGTTGGCCATTTCGAAGCGACGCAGAAGCTCGTTGCCGCGTTCAGCAGCCGAGTTCAGCGCCGTCTCGGCGTCCTTGTCACCGGCCCAGACGCCTTCCAGCTCCTCGTCGATGATCGTGCGGATCTGGTCGAACGACCCGAGCCGCAGCCCCTTGGAGTTGGCCGTTGGCGGCTTCGCGGTCATCTGCGCGCCCGCGATCTCGGTGCCCGGGTTCGCCTGGTAGAAGCCCTGGCTCGCGGTCATTTCCGCGGCCGCGGTCGTGGCCGGCAGGTAGCCCGTGTCCTGGTGCCACTGGGCTTGCACTTCGGGCGAGGACATGAAGCCGAGGAAGGCCGCGACGCCCTTGTACTCCTCAGGCTCGTGGCCGGCCATCACCCAGAGCGACGCGCCCCCGATGATCGTGTTCTGCGGCGCGGCCTCGGCGGCGGTCCAGTAGGGCAGTGGCCGGATGTCCCAGTCGAACTGCGCTTCCGCCTTCACTCCGGCATAGCCCGCCGAGCTTTCCGTGAAGATCGCGCATTCGCCCGCACGGAAGTTGGCGCCGGATTCGTTCCGACGGCCCGCATAGATGAACTTGCCGTCCTGCGCCCACTGGCCCAGCGTATCGATATGGGCGATCTGGAGCGGGCCGTTGAGCACGAGTTCGGTGTCTGTCCCCTCGAAGCCGTTCGAGCGCGTGGCGAAGGGCACGTCATGGTAGGCCGAGAAGCTTTCCAGATGCACCCAGCTCTGCCAGGCGGTCGTGAACGGACAGGCGACGCCCGCGTCCTTCAGCTGGTCCAGCACCGGCCCGACGGCCTCCCAGGTGGACAGATCCACGTCCGGGTCGATTCCCGCCTCCTCGAGCATCGTGCGGTTCACGTACATGACAGGCGTCGAGGCGTTGTAGGGGAAGGACAGCATGTTGCCCTCGGTGTCGGTGTAGTAGCCCGTGACCGAGGGAATGTAGGCCTGCGGATCGAAGGGCAGGCCTGAATCGGACATGACCTCGTAGACGGGGACGATGGCGCCGCGCGCGGCCATCATCGTGGCGGTGCCGACCTCGAAGACCTGGAGGATATGCGGCTGCTCGCCCGCGCGGAACGCGGCGATGCCGGCGTTCAGCGCTTCGGAGTAGTTGCCCTTGTGGGATGCCACGACCTGGTAGTCCGATTGGCTTTCATTGAACGCCGCCACCTGCGCATCGAGCAGCTCTCCGAGCCGGCCGGTGAAGGCGTGCCACCACTGGATTTCGGTCTGTGCCTGTGCGGCGGGCGCGATCGTCGCTGCCGCGGCGAGTGCAAGCAGACTGGTATGGAATCGTTTCATGTCGGTCAGGTTCTCCCTTGTTTACAGCAGCGCGTGTCTCCCGCAGCTTGGCTGGTAATCCACAAAATGCACAAGCACGTGACGATGCAAGCGGTTATTGTTCCGGTTCGCCCATTCTTTGCGCCGGTGGCCGGTCGGGTCGCGTGTCACCTGCTTTTCGTTTTGACTGTGCGGGACGGCGCTCCGGACCCTACAGGTTGGGCTCGCCTTTGCCCGGCTTCCCCTTGATTTCCGTCTCGCTTGCCCGGATCACCGGGCCGCAGCCCCTCTCGGGTAACCGCGCCGTTTCCTCAGCCGCGATGCGGCGAAGGCCAGGTCTCCCGCCCTCTCCGGTCGACGATGGAGAGGGCGGCATGGACCGAGGCGGGTTCCGTCAGATGTCTGTCCGGGTTATTCCCCTGAAATCCAGGGCGAGGTCAGCGCCGAAGGCGTTGGAAGGAGTGTGGTATCCGGGCGTTACCTCGCCTGCCGCCACGCGCCGCGCAATCTCGAACGCCGTTTGCGCCGTCAGCTCATAGGGGTCCGGCGTCTGCATGAGGCTTGCCACGCGCTCGCCCTCCGAATCCCATGCCTCGCCGAGGATGAGGCCGCGCGCGATGCCTCTGCGCTTGGCGGAAGGTCCGGACGTGATCCGTCCGACCAGCCGCTTCAGGAGATCCTGGACGGGCTGCGACGCCAATATAGGCCGGAGCTTTGGTGGCGTGCCGGCTACGACTCGGAGCGGAAACGACGCCTCGAAAAGCACGTCGATGTCCTGCGCTCCGGTTGAATGCCATGCAGTGGCGACATCACCCCAGCTCACCCCGACGGTCTGGACCGGACCTTCCCCGAAGTCGGCGCAGTGGCGCGGTGCGTTCTCGAGCTCCACGATCCTTCCGCCGCGCCGCACCATGGTTCCTCGCCCCAGCGCCTCGATCGCCGTTCGCGCAGTTCCTCGGCTGGCCTGCGTCAAGCCCGCAATCGATAGCCTCAGGCGATGCATCCCCGGTTGCCGCCGCTTGAGATGAGCGGCCAGGCAGTCGCTTGGCACCACATCGAAGCCAGCGCCCGGCAGCAGGACGACGCCGGACTTCCTTGCCGTCGTATCGAGAGCAGCGAGGCGCTCGAAGACGGCGATCTCGCCGGTGATGTCGACGTAGTGAGTCCCGCACGCGAGGCATGCCGCCACGAGCGGATCTGTTGTTTTCGAGAAGGGACCGGCAAGGTTCAGGACCGCCGCCACGTTTTCGACGGCGCGCCTTATCGCCGCTGGATCCTCCAGACTGAAGGCCGTCCATGGTGCCTCAAGGCGTCTCGCGAGCGAGCGGACCTTGCCCTCGTTTCGGCCGGCGAGCGCCGGAGGCTGTCCGGACACCGCCGCCGCATGTTCCGCAACCAGCGTTCCGGTGTACCCCGTTGCTCCATAGATCAGCAGGTCCTTCATTGGCATGTTCATCCTCTTTCGGCGTGGCAGGGCAAGCTGTCGTCTCTCGACAAGCTCAACAACGTTTGGCGCGGGGTTGTTCAAACCACGGCGGCGGCCGAAACGGAGTGATCATGAATCGGTTGTGGGATGGCAGATCTGAAGCCGATGTTGACTTCGCTCAGATGGCGGCGATGTCGACTGACTGCCTCTCGCGCGTGACCCAAAGCCTGCGTGAAGCGTCACGCAAGACGGTCGCCGGCGGCCTCGCCGCCATACAGCACGAGTTTCGAACGGGAAACGACAACGGGCGCCCTTTCGGACGCCCGTGTTGATCGTCACCCCCACACCATTCAATATACCAATCATACGACACTGCAGACGACACGGGTATGACCTATGTCATCACGGATGCGTGACCGGACCTCTTGTTGCAGTGCAGCAACGTCGATCAGAAGAGGCCGTCACCCCCGCGTTCCTCCTCGGCGATCGCGTCCGCGCCGATTGCCGCCACTCCGCCGATCGCCGCCGCGCAGCCCGTGAGCGCCGTTCCCGCCATCATCACCGCCAACACCTTGCAGAGCCTCGCCATTCATCTTCTCCCAGAACCCGCCGGCCCGCCGCCGGCTCCCGTCCGGGAAGATGCGCGAGGCGCGCGGCCCTGTCCACAAGGAAGGGCCACGCCGGGGCTCAGAACAACTCTTCGCCCGTCTCTTCCTCGTAAGCCTCGTCGGCCGCGACCGTCCCCGCCGCGCCCACGGCCGGGCCGCAGTTCGACAGGACTGTGCCGCCCAGCATCAGCGACAGGATGAGAAACAACTTCGTACGCATGGCGCGTCTCCTTTCTGGTTTCCGATTCGGGATTGAACGGCGCGCCGTCGCGTCTGTTCCCATCCGAATGGACTTCAGGCGCGTTCCCCGCGGTTTTGGCGCGCCGCGATCCCCTCGGCCCCGCAGAAACGGCCCGGCATCGCGCGCGCCGGTCATCCCCGCGTAACCCGGCTCCGCGCCAAGGCTTTTCCGGGTTCTCCACTTGATATCCCCAGGCCCATCAACTCTTTGATCCACAAGAAATTTTCATGCTGCAGCGCTTTTTTCTTGAGGGGGCGGCGGGCGAATGCAACGGTGATTTCACCGCAAGGGGTTGCAAGATCCGGAGCGGGCCGCGAAGGCCCCCGAGGCCGGGCGGGACGGCACCGGGACTTCGGACCCCGCGTCGCCCCTCCAGGGCAGGAGGCTCCGCCGGGGCAGTGTTTCCTCGGAGACATTGACACGGCGGTAGACTTCGCGGGCCGGGACGGCTCTTCGGAGCGGGACCGGTTGCCGAGGACCGCAAGGTCCGGAGCGAAACTGGACCGGGACGTCTCAGGACGGATCGGAACAGGAAGGCGTCAGGGCGCGTCCCTCGTGGGCGCGATGCAAGGACCGCGTCTGAGCACCTGACGCCTTTTCCTGTCCCGGAGTCTAAAACCCGGACCGCGAAACGGGGCCCCGCTGGATGAAAGCAGAACCCCGTCGCGTCAGTGATGCGATACCGCGTCTATTGCACCTGTAGGCAGATCCATACACCGGCCCGCGCGCGAGATCAACCACATCTCGCGCGCCTTGGCGCGTCCGGCGCTAGATAGGGGGGAGACGGCGTCTGGCGCGCACCGCATCCGGTGGCTCAACCGCCGGGCATGGAATGACCGCGGCCGCGGAGGGACTGCTTCTGAACCCACCGGAACCAACCGGCCGCCATCGTGCGTACAGGACACCTACGGCAGCGCGAACCTCTCCCACCGCCCGTCCGGCCTTTCCCGCCGTTCCCAGCGGTAAGGTGCCGCATCCCAGCAGACGATGTCGTCCACGAGATCGTCGAGCACGATTGTTCCCGCCGAGGTCTCGGCCAGAAGGACGGCGTGGGGGAAGAACTGCACTTCGTGGTGCACGATCGCCATCGTGAGCGCCGCTGACGACACGCCCCTCCCGACCAGCCGCCGTCGTTTCTCGAGCGCGAAGTCCTCGCAGTCTCCCCATCCAGCGACCGGAAAGGACCACTTTTCCTCGAGTCCGGAGCACGCAAGGTCGGAATCCTTGCGCACGTCCGCATTCACCCCGGCGTTAACGGCCCGAAGAAGATCCCGAACCCCGGCCCAGGCGACGAACTCGGGTCCGCTGAGATCGCAGGCCTCCGGTTCCTCCGCGCAGAACACCGCGTATTGCTGTGGCGGGCCCTCGACCCGCCAGATCGGAAGCTTGAGCGGCGTGCACCGCATTGCTCCCCCAGCGCCGACGGTTGGAATCGATGCGACGAAGAGAACGAGCAGGATGATTCTCGGGCTGCTCATCACTCCACGACCTTACCACATCGAAACCTCGTGGGAGGCTCGGTTCTGACTGATGTTGTGAAAAAGGAAGCAGCCAAAACAAGGGCATAGCTCCGACTGCATTCCGCAGCATACTTTTTCACCGTCCGGCACTGATCCGATGTCCGACGTCGGGCGTAGTTCGATGTAAAGATGGCTTGACAGCGG
>Ga0102938_10000852_pt1 | contig 22884 bp, 22 predicted proteins | sample SalPonR2_B_D2_MG_FD_84516 | JGI IMG/M metagenome (GOLD analysis project Ga0102938, IMG submission 84516) | Salt pond soil microbial communities from South San Francisco under conditions of wetland restoration - Salt Pond MetaG R2_B_D2_MG | ecosystem: Environmental > Aquatic > Marine >... | reverse complement strand
GGCCGACAGCAGGAGTCGGTCGCCGATGGGGTGGCCGAGAGCGTCGTTGACGTACTTGAGCCGGTCGACGTCGATGAAGATCGCCGCCACGTGGCCGGGTCGCGAACGTTGGGCGACGATCGCTCGGGCCAGCACCGCCATGATGCGGCGTCGATTCGCGAGTCCGGTGAGCGGGTCGTGGGTTGCCTGGTGCCGGAGGCGGGTGGTCTCCTCGCGGGCCTGCGTCACGTCGTGGGCGATCAGCCCGACGAAACCGCCGCCGTCGAGCGCAGGGTCGCGCCGGGACGCCACCGTGGCTCGGAAGACACGCGACTGGCCGAACGCGTCGACCTGGTCGACGTCGCCCTGCCAGGTGCCGTCGTGGCGGCCCGTCAGCAACTGCCGAGGCGCCTGGTCGAGCAACGACCGAAGGGTGCCGTGGGCCACGCCGCCGGGCTGCAGTGCGTCGACCGATTCGGCGCCGAGCAGGTGGAGGGCCGAGTCGTTGGCGGCGCGGACACGCTGGTCGAAGCCGGCGATCACCACCGCGGTCTGGTCGGCGTCGAGGAGGGCCGGGAGCACCACATCGAGGGTGGTGGGCGTCAGGCGGCTCGTTGCGGTCGGCGGCGGTGGCAGGGCGCGGCCGGGGGAGCTGGTCGGGCGCTCGTTGTGGTTGTCGCCGTCCGACACGGCCTGCTCCTCTGCACTCGTCTTCGTCACCCGCCTCTGGGCTCGATGATCATCGCCGGTAGAACCCGGTCACGTCGGTTGACGCGATTGCGAGCGTGGCGATGACGTCCAGGAACTCGGTTGCAAGATCTCCATCGGCCAGTTCGAGCTGTTGGTTGAGCGCGTAGGCCGTGAGACGGTAGAGATGGGCCTCGTCGCCGGGCGGTGGGCACGGGCCGCCGTAGCCCACGTCGCCGAAGAAGTTCAGCGCTTGCAGCGCTCCTGGCGGCACGTCGCCTTCGACGAGTGCGATCTCGGCGGGATCGAGTCCTCCGATCACCCAGTGCACGAACGGCTGGCCCTCGTTGACCGCCGAGTCGTCGACCAGGGCGAGCGCGATCTCGACGGTACCGGCGGGTACGGCCCCCCAGCTGAGCGCAGGGGCGACGTCGAGGCCGTCGCAGGTGTGGCGAACGTCGATGTCGCCGCCGTCCAGCCATGGCACCGCGAGGTCGAACGACTCGATGGCGCCGTCGGGGGCGCCGGCACGGTCAGGATCACCGTCGAGGCCGCCGTCCGGGTCGACGGCAAGGTCGCTGTCCAGGACCCCGGCACCGTCGACGTCGAACTCGTCGATCGTCGGAGGAACGGTCTGGCTGGGGTAGTCGGCCGGGTCGTACGGCGCGAGCTGCTTGCCGTCGCCGGTGTCACAGGCGGTGAGCGCAGCGAAGCCGACGAGCCCGGTGACGGTCGAGGCGAGGATCGTGGAGGTCCGTCGGTGCACCCGCCGGATCGTAGGCGCTCGCATCGGCCATCGGGCCTCACCGCGTAGATCCGTACCGGTAGCCTCCCGAGGGTGACCGAACGCCTCTCGTTGCTCACCGTGCACGCCCACCCCGACGACGAAGCGTCGAAAGGGGCGCCCACACTGGCTCGCTACCACGATCAGGGTGTCCACACGGTGCTGGTGTGCTGCACCGGTGGCGAGGAGGGCGACCTCCAGAATCCGTCGCTGCGTGAGCCCGGCCAGCCGTTCCACGGTCTGACACCCGAGGAGGAGAAGGCCAAGGTCGTATCGATGCGGGAGCCGGAGCTGGCGGCGTCGGCCGAGGTGATCGGCTTCGACGTGGTCGAGATGCTCGGCTACCGCGACTCGGGCATGGCCGACACCGAGCCGAACGAGCATCCTGACTGCTTCCACCAGGCCGACATCGACGAGGCCACCGGCCGGTTGGTGGCGATCATCCGCCGTGAGCGACCACAGGTGATCATCACCTACGGCGACGACCAGCGCGGGTACCCGCACCCCGACCATCTGCGCGTCCACGACATCTCGGTGCTCGCGTTCGAGCGCGCCGGCGACCCCGACTGGTACCGCGACCTGGGCGAGCCGTTCGCCCCGTCGAAGCTGTACTACTCGGTGTGGTCGAAGGCCCGGGTGCTGGCGATCCACGAGTTGATGCTGCGCGTGAAGGGCAAGTCGCCGTTCGAGCAGGAGTGGCTCGACCGGCCCTCGCAAGACCACCGGATCACCACCAAGATCGACATCACCGGTTGGGGCCACGTTCGCCGTGGAGCGCTGGCCGCTCACGCCACCCAGGTCGACCCCTCCGGCGCGTGGTGGGGGTTCGACTTCGACGACGAGGAGTTCACCGCTGCGTATCCGTGGGAGGACTGGATCCTCGCCCGTTCGCTCGTCGGTGCGATCCCGGCCGACGACGGTGAACGCGACCTCTTCGCCGGTGTGGTCGAGCGGGTGGCTCGATGAGCGTGCAGTATCGGGTGGTCGTGGCCAAGAAGGACGAACGTGTCGACGGCCCCGACGACGCCGAGGTGGTCGTGACGGTGCCGCTCACCGTCGCGGCCGCCGACGACTTCGATCCGACGGTGGCCTACATGCGCGGCGCGCTCAAGGCCTCCGGCCACACCGGTGTGGTGCTCGACGCGTTGAAGTCCGGTGCCGCGGCCGAGGCGATCGGTCGCCTGGCGGGCGACACCTGATCAGCCAGGCCCGAGCAGCGGCTCGGCCAGCGGCTCGGCCAGCGCGGTGGGATCAGCGCAGTAGGGGTTCAGCTGGTGGAGCGCATCGCGTCGCGGAGCGCCCGATAGCCGATCAGGGTCGCTCCGCCGGCGTCGAGGCGAGCCCGCAGATCGTCCCCGGTGACCAGGTCGAGGTCGTCGATCCAGCCCTGGGTGTAGTCGCCGAGTGCGCGGACTTCGGGGGTGTCGACCGCCGGCTGGACGTGGATCTCGGTGACACCCGGTTGCAGTCGGTCGATCGCCGCGTGCACGCGCTCGGCACTGCCGGCGCGCCAGTCGTGGTCGAAGTGGTCGGGGAACACGATGCCTTCGTCGCCGGCGAGACGGCGGAACGGGAATCCGGCCTGATCGTCGCTCACGGTCGACGGCAGTCGGATCGGCAGGGCGAATTCCACGGCGAGTTCGAGGTAGACGTCGAAGAACTCGGGCCGCAACGTGATCGCCGTGAGATGCGGCGCCAGGTGGCTGACGTCGATGCCCCAGGCGAGCGCCCGTTCGATCTGGGCGCGCAGTTCTCGCAGCACCTCGGCGTGATCGGCGTGCTCCCACAGGTCTTCGAGGGTGCGGGGGAAGCCGCCTTCCCCTGACTGCAACGACGGAGCGTGGGTGATCGGCCCCCAGCGGTAGCACTCGTGCTCGGCGTTGAGGGTGAGGTGGACACCGATGTCGTCGCCGGGCAACGCCAGCTTGGCGGCGTGGCCGGCCCAGGGCGCGGGCACCATCAGCGAAGCACAGGTGGCGGCGCCGTCGCGGATTGCCTCGAACACCCCGATGTTGGCGGCGTGGCATGATCCGAGGTCGTCGCACGACAGGATCACCAGCCGGTCGTCGGGGGAGTGGCCGAGGCGTTCGGCGAGCGTGTTCTCCACCGCAGCGACGCTACCGGAGCGGCGCTGGCTCAGGACGAACACGCCGCCCACAGCCCCAGGTCGGCGCGCTCGGCCCGGCGGGCGGCGTCGGCGAAGTCGCGGGCGTACGTGCTGTTGGGCTCGATCGTGAGCGGTCGGGCGAAACCGCGCTCGACGATCTCGAGGTTGACGAAGGTGCCCGCAGTGTCGGTTTCGTCGACCACGTGGACGTAGCCGAGCAGGCGGCCGTAGTCGTCACGCCCGACGAGGTCGCGTTCGATCCGTACCTCGGCCCCCACCGCGAGCAGCGACGTGGTGAACGCGCTGGCCTCGGGCCCCCAGCACTCGACCTGCGTGTTCGGCTTCTCGGTCTCGGGCGTGTCGATGCCGATCAGCCGGACGCGTTCGGTGCGCCCGCCGATCTCGACGTCGACCGTGTCGCCGTCGACGACCTCGAGCACCGTGGCGATGCCGTCGAAGTCGGCTCCGTCGCCGGTGCACGCCGCCGCGGCGGCGGCAGCGCCGACGGCCAGCAGGGCGGCAACGACCCGCACGGCAACGACCCGCACAGCAACGACCCGCACAGCACCGACCCGGACGACCACGACCGACGGGACGACGACCGACGGGACGACGACGACCGAGCGCACCCCATGGTTCTACCCGCACCCCGCTCGCGCCGACCACCATTCCCGTTTGCGTGACACTTCGGGTGGCCCAGGCCACCCGAAGTGCAACACGAACGTGGTCTCAGAGGCGTTCGATGATGGTGCCGGTGCCGAGGCCGCCACCGCAGCACATCGAGATCAGTGCGTAACGACCGCCTGTTCGCTCGAGTTCGTAGAGCGCCTTGGTCATCAAGAACGCACCGGTTGCACCGAGTGGGTGACCGAGGGCGATCGCTCCACCGTTCGGGTTGGTCTTGTCGAGGTCGGCGCCGACCTCCTTGGCCCAGGCGAGCACGACCGAGGCGAACGCCTCGTTGATCTCGAACACGTCGATGTCGTCGATCGACAAGCCGGTGCGCGCCAAGAGGTGCTTGGTGGCATCCATCGGGCCGGTCAACATCAGCACCGGGTCGGTGCCGACGAGACAGGTGTCGATCACGCGAGCCCGCGCCGTCAGGCCGAGTTCGGAGGCCTTGGCCTCCGATGCCATCAGCACGGCAGCGGCGCCGTCGGAGATCTGCGAGGAGTTGCCGGCGGTGTGGACGCCGTTCTCCCGGGCGACCGGCTTCAACGTGGCGAGCTTCTCGAGTGTGGTCTCGCGCAGGCCTTCGTCGCGCGCCACGGTGTGCGTGGTGCCGGTCGGGTTGCCGTCCTCGTCGAGGTCCGGCGCCTCGATGGTGATGTACTGGCCCGAGAAACGGTCTTCGGCCCATGCCTGCGCGGCGCGCTGCTGCGAGGCGAGACCGAACGCGTCGGTGTCCTCGCGGGTGATGCCCCACTTGTCCGCGATGCGCTCGGCACCCTCGAACTGCGAGGTCATCTCGTACTGCTCGAAGTAGGTCGGCGGGATCGGGATACCGAGCCCGAGCGCCTTGTTGCCCGACGCGCCGATCGGCACGCGGCTCATTGCCTCGACGCCACACGCGAGCGCCACATCGACCACGCCGGAGCCGACGAGAGATGCCCCGAGGTTGGTGGCCTGCTGGCTGGAACCGCACTGGGTGTCGACGGTGGTGTTGGCCACGCTGAGTGGGAGACCGGCCGCCAGCCAGGCCGTTCTGCCGATGTTGAAGGCCTGCTCGCCGACCTGGCTGACGCAGCCGGTGACCACCTGGCCGACCTCGGTGGGGTCCACGCCGTTGCGGTCGACGATGGCCCGCTGCACGCGTGAGAGCGACTCGGCGGGGTGGAGGGTGGACATGCCGCCGTTGCGCTTCCCGATGGGGGTGCGCACGGCATCGACGATCACGACATCTGAGTTCATCGGACCGACTGTAGATGCCGCGTCCGTCACCGTTTCAGCCCGAGCGATGAGCGAATCCCCCAGATGTGGTGGGTTTGCTCATCGCTTCGGCGCTGGGAGCAGTTCAGAATTCGCGGAGCCACTCGTCGATGAGGTGGCGGGCGACGGAGATGCCGGGCGGGATGGTGGGCATGTCGTCGCGCCGATACCAGTTGGCATCGGCGATCTCGGTCTCGTCGAGCACCAGATCACCGCTGACGTACTCGGCGCGGAAGCCGATCATCAGGCTGTGCGGGAACGGCCACGGCTGGCTCGCCCGGTACGAGACGTCGGCCACCCGGATGCCGACCTCCTCGGCCACCTCGCGGACGACGGCACCCTCGAGGTCCTCGCCCGGCTCGACGAACCCGGCGAGACACGAGTACATCGGCATCGGGAAGTTGACGCCGCGGGCGAGCAGGGCCTGCTGGTCCGGTCCGGGTTCGCCCCGTGTGACGAGCACGATCATCGCCGGCGCGAGCCGTGGGTAGGCAACGAGCCCACAGGCCGGGCACTTCATGCCGCGCTCGCCGTTCGACGGTTGGGTCCGGGTGGCGCATCGCCCGCAGAAGCGATGTGTGCGCGCCCACTCCACGATCTGCACGGCGCGACCTGCAGCCATCCACTGGCTCGGCGCTGCCCGCCCGAAGTAGCTGTACAGGTCGAGTGCCGAGCCATAGGACGGGTCGTCGGCGTCGGCGGGCACGTCGACGGCCCACCAGGCATCACCCTCCACGACGCCGACGACGTGGCGCTCCCACGAGTCGTCGGCGAGCTCGGTGTCGACGAACACCGACGTGCCGACCACGTGGATGTACCGGTGCCCGCCGGTGTGGTCGGCGGGCGCAAGGTTCAACGCGGCGTACAGGTCGTTGGAGTTCGGTCGTGGAAGCGCGTTCGGCATCGGGTGCATGCGTAGCACGCTGCTCGTCGAACGTCTCCTACGGTGGTGACATGTCCGTCGATCCGACCCGAGAACTCCACCCCGACGTCGCCGTGCTGGCACCTCTCCTGGGCACGTGGGAGGGGTCGGGAACGGGTGAGTATCCGACGATCGAGGACTTCTCGTATCTCGAGTCGATCACCTTTGCCCACGTCGGCAAACCGTTCGTCGCCTACACCCAGCGAACGAAACACCCTGACACCGGGGCCCCGATGCACGCCGAGTCCGGCTATCTGCGGGTGCCGAGGCCGGGCAGCATCGAGATCGTGATGGCGCAACCGACCGGGCTCACCGAGGTCTACGAAGGTGCCGTCGTCGGCGGAGACGCACCGCTGGTGATCGACGTGCGCTCGACGGTGATCGGTGCGACGCACACGGCCAAGGAGGTCACGATCACGGAACGGACGATCTCGCTGACGGGCGACGAACTCCACTACACGTTCCGGATGGCAGCGGTCGGTCATCCGCTCCGACACCATCTGAGCGCCACACTGCGGCGTCAATAGTCCGAGGGTCGCTGTCCGTTTGCCGTCTTCCGTCTGCTGTATGTCGACCATGCACACCTCCAGCACGTTCGAGACCGTCACGCTGCGCTCCCCGCTCGCCGGCACCACCGGCCCGGTCGCCGCAGCATCGTTCAGCCTCGGACTCAGCCTCGGCCTCGGCCTCAGCCTCGGACTCGTCGCGAGGGCGATCCCGAACCCGGTGATGTTTGCCGCGATGTTCGGTGGGAACAGCGACGACGATGCTCCGAACCCCGCCGTCACGATGGTGCTCGCCGATCTCGCCCCGATGGATGCCGGTCTGATGCAGACGCCACTGTCCGGCTCGCACGAGTTCGAAGCCGACCGTGTCGGCGCCGAGCGGATCGATGACCCTCGCTCGCCGGCGGCCCACCCGCCGATGGGCGACCGCATCGCGGAGCTGCCCGGCTCGTCGGTCGGGCTGCAGGCCGCACGATGAGCCTCACCTCCCAGGTGACCGCCGATCCCGGAGATTCGGCGCCCGCGGACTGGCACCGGCGCGATGCCGCTGTCGTCCTACGCGACCTCGACTCCTCGCGTGATGGCCTCGACCCGGCGAAGATCCAGGAACGACGGGGCGAATTCGGGCCGAACGAACTCCAGGAGTCTGCGGGCACGAGCAAACTCTCGCTGGTCTGGGGCCAGATCTCCTCGGTGATGGTGCTGATCCTGATCGGTGCCGCGGTGCTGTCGTTGCTGCTCGGCAAGTACCTGGAAGCCGGCGCGATCGGCGCGATCGTCGTGCTGTTCACGGCGCTCGGCTTCTATCAGGAGTACCGGGCCGAGCAGGCGATTGCCGCGCTGCGTCGCATGGCAGTGCCGTCGGCGCGGGTCACCCGCGACGGTCGGGTCACGTCGGTGCCGGTCGGGGAGTTGGTGCCAGGCGACATCGTCCACCTCGACGCCGGAACGGTCGTGCCCGCTGATCTCCGCCTGGTGGAAGTTGCGAGCCTGCGAATCGAAGAGGCGACGCTCACCGGCGAGTCCGAACCGATCGACAAGCAGACCGACCCGGTCGACCGTGACGACCTGGCGCTGGGTGACCGCCTGTGCATGGCGTACTCCGGGACGCAGGTCGCCGCCGGGCGAGGCCAAGGGGTCGTCGTCGCCACCGGTATGCAGACCGAGCTCGGTCGGATCGCCACGTTGCTGCAAGGCGTCGAGTCGGAGATGACCCCGCTCCAGCAGCGCCTCGACCGGGTCGGCAAGCAGCTCGCCCTGCTCGGCGTCGTCGTCGCGCTGGCGGTCGTGGTGATGGGCGCGATCTCGGGTGAGGCAGCGAGTGACCTCGTGCTCACCGCCATCAGTGTCGCGGTGGCGGTCATCCCCGAGGGACTGCCCGCCGTCGTGACGTTCACGCTGGCGATCGGTTCGCAACGGATGCTGCGGCGCCAGGCCCTGATCCGCAAGCTCCCCGCCGTCGAGACCCTCGGGTCGGTGACGGTGATCTGCTCGGACAAGACCGGAACGCTCACCCAGAACCGGATGACGGTGACGGTGCTCGACGTGGCCGGTCACCAGGTGCGCCTCGACGGTGACGCCGCCGCCTCGGTGGGCTCGTCGCCGCCGTCGGCCACCGTCACCCTGGTCGCCGGGCTCCTGTGCAACGACGGTGCATCCGACGTCGACGAGGCCGGCACCCGGGTGTGGCTCGGCGACCCGACCGAGACGGCGCTGCTGCAGGCCGCTGCGGACAGCGGTCTCGACGTCGACGAGTTCCGTCGGCGGATACCGCGCGTCGACGAGCGACCGTTCGACTCGACCCGCAAACGGATGAGCACCGTCCACGACCCGCTGCACGGTGAGGTCGCCGAACTCGCGGAGCTGCCGCAGGACGTCCGGCTCTCGTTCGTGAAGGGAGCCGTCGACGGACTGCTGCACCACACCACCGCGGTGTGGGAGCACGGTGCCGCTGTTGCGTTCGACGACCAGTGGCACGAGCGCATCCACGCGGGCAACGACGCGCTCGCCGCAGCGGGCATGCGGGTGCTCGGCGTGGCGTTCCGGCCGATGGGGTCGTCGGGCGACGATCCCGAGTCCGAGCTGATCCTGCTGGGCCTGGTCGGCATCATCGACCCGCCACGGCCCGAGGTGCGCGACGCCGTCGAGGTGTGTCGCAGAGCCGGTATCCGCCCGGTGATGATCACCGGTGACCATCCGCTCACCGCACTCGCGATCGCCGGCGACCTCGGCATCACCGACACCGACCGGGTGTTGATCGGTGCCGAACTCGATCACCTCGACGACGACGCCTTCGCCGAGGTCGTGCGCGGCGTCTCGGTGTTCGCACGGGTGTCACCCGAGCACAAGCTACGCATCGTCGGTGAACTGCAGCGCCAGCACCAGGTGGTCGCGATGACCGGCGACGGCGTCAACGATGCGCCGGCCCTCAAACGTGCCGACATCGGCGTCGCGATGGGAATCACCGGCACCGACGTGTCGAAGGAAGCCGCCGACATGGTGCTGCGCGACGACAACTTCGCCACCATCGTCGCCGCGGTCGAAGAAGGCCGCGTGATCTACGACAACCTGCGGCGGTTCGTCAGCTTCGCCGTGGCCGGCAACCTCGGCAAGATCATCGTGATGCTCGGTTGGCCGATCCCCTTCCTCGCCTCCGGATCCGACACCGGGACCGCCATCGCCCTGCTGCCGTTGCAGTTGCTGTGGCTCAACTTGATGACCGACGGGTTGCTGGGGCTGTCGATGGGCGTCGAGCCGGCAGAGAAGCTGGCGATGCAGCGTCCGCCTCACTCCCCGTCCGACAGCATCTGGGCGAACGGGCTCGGTCGTCGAACGGCGTGGGTCGGCGCGGTGATCGGCGCGGTCTCGCTCGGGCTGGGTTTCGGGTACTACGCCGCCGACCTCGAACAGTGGCAGACGATCATGTTCACGACGCTCGCGTTCATGCAGATCGGCCAGGCGTTCGCGACCCGGTCGTCGAGCGAGTCGCTGCGTGCGATCGGCTGGCGGAGCAACACCTTGATGCTGGGGATCGCGACCTTGGTGTTCGTCCTGCAGCTGGTGGCGGTGTACACCCCCCTACGCGACTTCCTCGACCTGCAGAGCCTGTCGCCGATCGACCTCGCAGTCTGTGCGATCGCCGGTATCGGGCTGCTCGCACTCGTCGAGGCCGTGAAGTGGCGTCACCGAGCCACGCTCAGGCGAGCTTCTCGCTGAACCAGTCGAGGATGATCTCGGCGCGCTGCACCCGGTGGATCGGCGAGCCCGAGCGTGACAGCTCGTGGTTCTCGGCCGGGAAGCGGTAGTAGTCGACGTCCTTGCCGAGCAGTTTGAGCGCCACCCACAGCTCTTCGGCCTGGGAGACCGGACAGCGCCAGTCCTCTTCGGAGTGGATGATCAGCATCGGCGCCTCGATGTCGCGGACGGCCTCGATCGGTGAGATGCGCAGGTACTCGTCGGGCAGCTCCAGGTGGGTGCCACCGTGGAAGGCCGAGAAACCGGTCGCGATGTCGGACGACCACTCCATCGACGTGGCGTTGTTGACCGCTCGCTCGGAACAGAAGGCACGGAACCGGTCGCCGTGGTGGCCGGCGAGCCAGGTCGCCATGTACCCGCCGTACGACCCGCCGAGCATGCCGACCCGACCGGGGTCGCAGAACTCGTAGCGTTCGAGTGCGGCGTCGACGATCGCCAACACGTCCTCGACGTCGACGGTGCCCCATCCGGTACCGGGGGCGGTCGGGTGATCGGGCCCCATGATCGCCTGACCCCAGCCGGTGTGGCGACCGCTGCTGCCACGAGGGTTGCCGAGTACGACGACGAATCCGGCCGCCGCCTGCACCTGGAATTCGTCGAAGTAGTACTCGCCGTACTGGGTGTGCGGACCGCCGTGCACGTTGAGCAGCACCGGGTACCGCTTCGACTCGTCGAAGCCGGCGGGTCGCATGATCCACACGTCGATCTCGTCGGTGCCGTCGCTGGTGGGCGTGGTGAACTTCTCCCAGCCGCGCGAGCGGTGGGCGACCGTGCTGCCGACATGCGTGCACTGCTGGTCGCCGACGAACAACTCGGCGGGGTGGTCGACGGTGCTGCGCGTCGTCGCCAGCGTCTCGCCGGCAGCGTCGAAGTCGGTGATCGTCACAGCGCCGTCGGTGATCGGCGTCGGGGGCGTCGAGGCGTCGACGGCGATGCGGTAGAGATGCGTGTCGCCACGGTCTTCGGCAACGGCGATCAGTCGATCGTTCGACTCCCAGACCGGCGGACGCGAACCGTTCGTGGTCTCGAACGTTCGGTCGAGGTCGCCGCTCACCCAGCGGATCTGGTCGTGGGTGGCGGCGTCGGCCTCGACGGTCAGGACTCCGATCCTGGCGTTCTGGGGGTAGGTGCGCGAGTCGGGAGTGCCGATGAACGCGACGAGCGAACCGTCGGGCGACACCGCCGGCGACCCGTAGTTGCCGTCATGCGCGGTGAGACATCTGATGGGGGGTCGGGCATCGCCGTCGCCGTCAGCAGGTAGCGACACCGCGTAGAGGTCGCTGGCGAGGTCGCGGTCCCACGTGTCGTGGCGCTGCGCCGAGGTGATGATCCCGCTCGAGTCGGCCAACCACGAAACGCCATCGTGCTGGAAGTCGCCGGGGGTGAGGTTCTGCGGCGTGCCGGTGCCGTCGGCAGCGACGGCGTACACGTGCTGGGGTCGGTCGGCGATCCAGTCCTCGCCGTTGAGGCGGCTGAAGAACCGCTCGATCTTGCGCGGCGACTGCCACGAGCTGTCCTCGGCTTCGTAGCGCTCGTGGCGGGTGCGGCTGGTGAATGCGATCCATCGACCGTCCGGCGACCACGCGACGTCGCCGAGCCCGTCGGGCATCGAGCAGACCGTGCGGATCTCGCCCGGTCCACCGACGGGCAGGACGTGCAGTGTCGAGTCGCCCTGCTTCTCGCCGCGCCGCGAGGTGAATGCCAGGAAGCGGCCGTCCGGCGACCATGTGGGGTGGGCGTCGTGGTCGCCGGCGCTCACCGGTGCATCGTCGAGCCAGACCCGCGAGTGCGTGGTGTTCTTCCCGAGGTCGATGGTCGCGACGACGAACGCCACGTGCGCACCGTCCGGCGACACCGCGGGCTGACCGACGGCACTGCGCCCGTCGATGAACCGCTCGGCGATCAGTCGGTGCGGCGAGGTCGTTTCACTCATGCCGGCGACGGTACCCCGATCACGCCTGGGGTCTGACCCCTGGCGTGATCTACTCGGTGAGGCCGACGGGTTGGTCGTCGATGATCTGGTCGAGGTACTCCGACATGCCGTAGCCGACCCGGCCCTCGAACTCGCCGGAGTGGATGGTCCACTCGGTGTACGCCTCGGAGATGCGGGTCTGCAGCCAGTCGCCATCGGGTGTCTGGCGGCGGTTGCGCAACGGGATCAGGCTGAGTGCCTTGCCGGTGAAGTTCCATTCGCGGTTGCTGCGGCTCGAGCGGATCGTGCCCTCGATGCGGTCGTGGTAGTGCTCGTCGCCGCGGGTCTCGGTGCGGATCCGCACGTCGTCGCACAGGTGCATCACGCCGTTCTCCCACACGAACCCGCCGCGGCTGCCCTCGCTGTCGCGTTTCGCGACCCGGCTGGCCATGAACCCGAAGTTCTCGTCGACGTTCACCGTCAGCCAGCGGTAGTACCAGGGTGCCTGCCAGTAGCGGGGACCCCACGAGTGGTCCCGGAGTCCGAAACCGTCGATCTGCCACTCGCGGTCGCCGACACGCATCGTGCCCGAGGCCTGCACCAGTTGCTCGTAGTGGCCCTTCGCGAACTCTTCGCCCGGCTTCTCGTGTGGTTCGTCGGGCTCGCCGCCGAACATGCTCGACCGTCCCTGCCCGGTGAAGGTGAGGTGTACCTCGGCCTCGGCGTAGGGATTGTCGGTGAACGCCGCTTTCGGATCGGCCATCTGCTCGGGCTCGTCGAGCACGACGACCTTGCCGGCGTAGTCGATGCGCAGCTCCTCGAACGGCTTCACCATCGTCCAGGTGAGCCCGGCTGCATCGAGGGCGTCGTTGTTCTCGATCGTCGGGCGCTTGAACATGAAGCCGACCTGACGGTTGCCTCCCTCCACCTCGGGTGGCAGGTAGAGGCAGACGGTCATCTCGGCAGTGCCCTCGTTGGCCCGGTTGCCCATCCGGAACCAACCGCCGACACCCTGGACGGGGTCGAACGCGTTGATGTACATGCTCTCGTTGAAGTTGGACTCGGGGCCCAGCTCGTGCATGTATTCGTCGGACTCATCCAGTCGTACGGCCATCCGGTGACGGTACGAGAACGCGTACGCCACCATCGGATCGGAGAGCGAAGGGGCGTCGCCGCTACCGTCGCGGACGCACGTCGACGTGACGAGCCGGAAACGAGGAGCCAGATGAGCATCACCGACGACGACCTGGAGTCCACCAACTCGGCGATCGCGAAGTTGGAGGGAATCGAACCCTCGCCCGACATCGGCGAGTTCAACGCCCGCAAGCTCGCCTTCGGGCCCGACAAGGCGCTGATCGGCCCGGTCGCCCACCTCGCAGCCGAACGCATCCGGTTGACGGCGCTCGAATGGGAGCACTTCGAGGTCCGCCAGGTGGGTGCCACCCTCGGCGGCATCGTCAAGGGGCTCGACCTCTCGAAGCCGCTCGCCGATGACGTGTTCGCCGAGCTGGCCCGCGCGTGGACCGACTACAAGGTGCTGTTCTTCCGCGATCAGGTGCTCACCGCCCAGCAGCACGTCGACTTCGCACGGCGATTCGGCGAACTCGAAGTGCATCCCTTCTTCCAGAGCAACGAGCAGGTCCCCGAGCTGGTCCGTTTCGCCAAGGACGCCGACACCGGCGGCTACGAGAACGGCTGGCATCACGACGTCACCTGGCGCGAGATTCCCTCGAAGGGAGCGGTCCTGCGGGCGATCGCGGTGCCCGACACCGGCGGCGACACGCTGTTCTGCGACATGAACGCCGCCTACGAGGGGCTGTCGGACGAGATCAAGGACCGCATCGAGGGCCTCGTCGCCGAACACGACTACATGCAGGCGTTCGGGACCACCTTCGAGGGTGCCGACGCGGAGGCGATGCGCGAGAAGTACCCGATCGTCGAGCACCCGGTGGTGATCCACCATCCGATCTCGGGTCACCGGTTGCTGTACGTCAACCGGTTCTTCACGTCGCGCATCGTCGGTCTCGAGCCCGCCGAGTCCGACGAACTGCTCGTCACGCTCTTCGCGCAGGCCAACACGCTCGAGTACCACTGCCGTCTGCACTGGCATCCGAACTCGATCGCCATGTGGGACAACCTTGCCGTGCAGCACTACGCGTCCAGCGACTACTGGCCCGATGTCCGGGTGATGGAACGGGCCAGCATCATCGGCGTCCGCCCCAGCTTCTGACCCCAACGCCTCGCCTACGGTGAGTGGCGTGGAGGAGTTCGTCATCGCACGCAACCCCGACGAGTCGTCGTCGTTGCCGTACCTGCTGCGCATTCCCCTCGCCTCGGGTGCAGTGGTGTTGAAGGCGAAGGACACCTGGCCGCGCTCCAACAAGATCTACTGCCACCCAGCCGACGAGTGGCCGTCGCCCGACGAGGTCGACATCGTGGAACGCGTGCGGGTGCGTTCGTGTGTGCGCCGGGGTGTGGCCGTCGACCTCGTGCTCGACCGAGGTCGCGAGAACCGTTCGCAGTTCGTGTTCACCACTGCCCGCGGGCGCGAGATGGTGTTCTGGCAGTCGGCGCGCACCAGCAAGCAGGCCCGTCCCGGTGTCCGGGTGCCGACCGCCCGAGCGTCGGGCCATCAACTTCACGTGGTGGCCGACACCCGCGAGCGCTACGCCTGGAAGTTCACCGAGCAGCAGGCAACCACGTCGAAGCACGCGATCGCGGTCGGCGACTACGCCGTCGAGGTCGACGGGCGGACCATCGCGGTGGTGGAACGAAAGAGTGTCGACGACCTGGTGTCGACGATCGTCGGCGGCAAGCTCTGGACCCTGCTCGCGGAGCTGGCGGCGTTCGCGGCCGATGGCCCCAACGTCGCGGCAATCGTGGTCGAGGACAGGTACTCGGCGATCTTCAAACTGCAACGGGTCCGCCCGGCGTCGATCGCCACGCAGCTTGCCGAAGCTGCCGTTCGCTACCCGTCGGTGCCGATCGTGTTCGCCGAGACCCGGCAGCTCGCCCAGGAGTGGACGTTCCGGTTCTTCGGTGCCGCGGTCGAACACGCTGGTGCCGAGCGAGCGGGGGAGGAACGCGCCGCCCGACTCGTTCCCGCCGGTCCGGTTCCGCACCGGGCGCCCACACCGGCAGAAGTGCGTGCTTGGGCTGCGACGCAGGGTTTCGTCGTCAGCGATCGGGGTCGCATCGCCGCAACGGTGATGCGGGCGTATCTCGACGCTCACGGCATGACGTCGTGACCAGACACCTGACCCGCTCGCGGCGGCGGTCGACGCCTTCGCTGTTGTGGCGACCGGGCTACTTGGCCAGCGCGCTGATGTGCTCGGTGGCCGGCTTGCGTCGGTCGCGGTCGGGATGTGCTGCCTGCCAGCTCCTGATTCCGCCGGTGAGGTTGCGCACGTCGAAATCACGGAGCCGAAGCATGCGGCAGGCGAAGTACGAGCGCTGGCCAGAGAAGCAGTGGACGATCAATCGTTTCGACCGGTCGAGTTCATCCAGGCGTTCTCTGAGCTCGTCGAGGGGGATGTGCACCGAACCGGGAATCATGCTGGCCTCGCGCTCGTCGGCGCTGCGAACTTCGAGGAGCACCCCGTCGCCACCGAGATCGTCCACCTCGTGCCAGTGGGCGATCCGGACATCGTCGTTGACGACGTTTCGAGCCGCCATCGCCAGGAGATTGGCCGGATCTTTCGGAGCCCCGTACGCCGGTGCGTAGCAGAGCTCGACCTGTGCGACATCGTCGACCGAGAGGCCCCCTTGGATCGCCGTGGCGAGGACATCGATGCGACGGGCTGCCGACTCGTCACCGACCACCTGCGCGCCGTAGATGGTGCCGTCCTCGGCCGAGAACACCATCTTCATGTCCAACAGTTCGGCACCGGGGTAGTAACCGACGTGGGAGAGCGGGTGCACGTGCACCGACTCGAACGCGATTCCGGCCCGTCGGAGTTGTCGCTCGTTGAGCCCCGTGGCGGCGATGGTGAGATCGAACACCCGGACCACCGACGTGCCCCATGTGCCGCGGTAACGCGACGGGCGGCCCATCACGTTGTCGGCGGCCACCCGTCCCTGACGGTTGGCCGGGCCGGCGAGCGGCAACAACGTCCAATCCTGGGTGACCGGATTGCGAACCTCGATGGCATCGCCGACCGCCCAGATGTGTTCGTCGCTGGTGCGCATGTGCTGGTTGACCCTGATGCCGCCCAGCTCGCCGACGTCGAGGCCGGCGGCGCGCGCCAGTTCGACATCGGGCTTCACGCCGAGACTGAGGATCACGAGATCGGTCGGCACTCGAGTGCCATCGCCGAGGACCACCGTCGACGCTCTGGCGTCCTCGGTCTCGGTCGGCGCTTCGAATCCGACCACCATGGCGCCGACACGAACGTCGATCTGGCGATCCTCCAGGTGACGGTGCGGCCAGAACGCCATGTCCTCGTCGACAGCACCCAGGATCTGCGGAGCCGTCTCGAGCAGGGTGACCGACATGCCGAGGTGCGTGAGTTGCTCGACCATTTCGAGCCCGATGTAGCCGGCACCGACCACCGTGGCATGGCGCGGGCGGACGGCGTCGTTCCACTCGATCACGGCATCCATGTCGGGAATGGAACGCAGGGCGAAGTGGCCGGCACGCTCGATTCCGGGAATCGGTGGACTGAGCGGGGCGGCGCCCGGCGCCAGGACGAGGTCGTCGTAGCGCTCCGTGTAGACCTCGTTCGTCGCGAGGTCGCGAATCTCGAGATGCCTGGTCGTGCGGTCGATGCTGATCGCCTCGCTACGGGTGCGAACGTCCAGATCGAATCGGTTCTTCAGCCCCTGAGGTGTCTGGACGAGCAGGCTCTCGCGGTGTTCGATCTCGCCGCTGATGTGGAACGGCAACCCGCAGTTCGCGTACGAGACGAAGCTGCCTCGTTCGATCACGACGATGTGGGCGTCTTCCGACAACCGACGGGCACGGGCGGCAACGCTGGCTCCGCCCGCGACGCCGCCGACGATGAGGATCTTCCTTGGGTTCGACATTGACCCGAACGGTAAGGCGTCAGTGCAGCCGGCACTCACGGACTTTGGTCAGGACATGGCGCGGGTCGTTCTCGCTGTCAGTTCGGCTGGTCCGGCTCGAACATCTCGAGCTGCTCCCAGGTGACGGCGACCTCACTGACGACGAACCACCGCAGGCGGCCGCGTGAACCCGGGCGGCGGATCTCGACGCGTTCTGCTCGCAGGGATCGAGCCGAACCGTCGGGGTCGCGGATCGCGATGCTGCCGTCGTACTCGATGCCGACCACACGTCCCACGACCCAACGGCCCTTGTCGTGTCGGCGGAAGCGGATCGGTTCACCCATCCGCAGCCCGAGGCGGGCGAGCGATGCGGGTGAGCGGTGCATGATCTCGGGCGGCCCGGTCAGACGCCGATGGTGCGGCGTTGCAGCTTGCGCATCCCGCCCAGCCAACGCTCGGGTTCGGCGGCCTTCAGTGCCATGTAGTCGGCGACCTCGGGGTGGGGGAGGACGAAGAACCGTTCGGCCTCGATCGCGTCGGCGACCTCGACGGCGACCTCCGTCGGCTCCAGAACGACGCCGGCGGCCTTCACCACGTTGCTGCCACTCACCTCGTCGTCGCCTGCGTGGAGCATCGCCGTGTTGACGCCCTGTGGGCACAGGCACGTCACCTTCACGCCGGCGTCGCCGTGAGTGACCGCCATGTACTCGGCGAAGGCGACCGCCGCCCGCTTGGTGAGCGTGTACGGCCCCGATCCGATCTGCATCAACAGCCCGGCAGCGGACGCGGTCGAACAGAAGTAACCCTCGCCGCGCTCGAGCCACTCGGGCAGCAGGTACTTCGCCGCCCAGCGATGCGCGTGCACGTTGACGGCGAATGCCAGGTCCCAGTCGTCCTCCGGTGTCTCGACCACCCCGCCACCAACACCGACGCCGGCGTTGCAGAAGAACAGGTCGATCGAGCCGAGCATGCCGCGGGCGGCGTCGACGAGTGCCTCGTTGCCGGCTTCGGTGCTGACATCCGCAGTGATGGCGGTCGCCCGTTCGAGCGAGGCAGCAACGTCGTCGGCGCCGGCGAGATCCGCGACCACCACGTCTGCACCCCGGGCATGGAACTCGCGAGCGAGCGCTTCGCCGATTCCCCGACCTGCCCCGGTGACCACCACATTGCGCCCGTTCAGCTCCATTCCTGCATCGTAGGTTCGCCGAGCGACGAGCGCCTGGACGCAGTGCCGGGCGCGTCGGGCCTGCGCAGCGGTGGTGCCCGATGTAAACGTTGTGTGACACCTTCCTCAACTCCGCACAGGTGCGTGTTCGTTGCCGCCATTGGGGGTACCGTGTCAACCAATGACTGATGAGCGCATCGACACCAGCAACGAGGCCGTGATCACCGAAGCACTGAGCGTCATCGACGGCGCGCTTGCCCGAATGATGCAGCGTGAACTCGTTTCGACGGGTGAAGTCGCCGATCTGTTGCTCGACGTGCGCACGCTGCTCACGACCGAGCCTGGCGACCTCGTCGAAGAAATCGTCACCACTGACGCCGTCTGAGCGTCACGGGTGATGCCCGGGTGCGGGCGCGCCCCGGACCGGTCTGCGGCAGCGCTCAGGGGCTGAGCCGTCGGGCGATTCGCCGTCCGACCAGGCCGAGCATCGTGCCGACGGTGGCGCCGGCGACCACATCGGAGCCGTGGTGGATGCGTACGTAGACGCGGCTGACCGCGACGATCGCAGCGATCTTCCACCAGAGCACCCCGATCCTGGGGCCGTCCCAACCTGACAGCACCATGGCTGCGAAGGCCGCAGCGCTCGCATGGCCCGACGGAAACGACGACGTCGTGGGACGTCGAACCCGCAGCCGGTCGTCGCCGGTCTGGGTCGGTCGCTCGCGGCGGAACAGCCGCTTCACGCCCTGGTTGACGATCAGGCTCTCGGCGCCGATCATCGCCGCCAGCACGACCACCTGATCGGTGCGACCCTTCGCGACGCCGCGGACGATGCCGATGGCGTGCCAGATCAGCGAGAAGTCGCCGACATGGCTCGCCGTGGTGAACACCCGATCGGCGATTCGGTTGCCGCGAAGTTGCTCCAGCAACTCGTCGACGCGGTCATCGAATGCATCCACCTCCGGGCCGAACTGGCTCTGGCCGGGGACGATCGGGAACGGGCCCGCCTCGACGGGCTCGGGGTCGGCGTGACCGAGCAGGAGACTCTCGTCGGTGTCGTCGAGGACCGGTCGTCCGACGCCATCGTGGTCGCTCATGCAGCGCCCACCGCCACGGGGGTGGCGAGCAGCGCTTCGTAGGCGGCAACCGCTTCGGTGGCAGCGAGTGACGGGTCGCCCCCGAACGCCGGACACCAGGCCTTGAACGAGCACCAATCGCACAGCCTGCTCTGGCGGGGCCGGAAGTCGCCGGTGGTGCATGCCCGTTCGACCGCCGACCACACAGCGGTGGTGCGGGTGGTGATGAACTTCACCGATTGCGCCGACGGCACCGTCTCGATCGTCTCGCCCGACGCCAGGTACATCAACCGGATCTTGGCCGGCCGCTTGCCGAACAGCGCTTCGCACAGGAACGAGTAGAAGTGCACCCCGGCGAGACTCTTCTGCTCGTAGTTGCCCGACGGTGCCCGCCCGGTCTTGTAGTCGGTGACCACCAGTTCGCCGTCGGCGTCGAGTTCGAGTCGGTCGATGATGCCGCGCAGCGTGAGACCGCCGACGGGCGCCTCCACCCACAATTCGAGCCCGATTTCGCGCACCGCGGTGGGGTCCTCCATCGCGAAGTACTTGCCGATCAGCGCGTTGCACTCGCGATCGAACGCAGCGATTGCGTCGCCGGTGAGGCGCAGCCCCACGTAGTCCGGGTGACGACGGTATTCGGCCAGCGCGCTGGCCATGTCGGCAGCCAACGCGTCGGGTGTGCGGTCGGCTGCCGGACGTACGAACAGCAACTCGAGTGCGCGGTGCACGATCGTGCCCTTGGTGGTGGCGACACCGGGAGGCTCGGGGAGCTTCTCGATGCTGGAGAACCGGAACTGCATCGGACACGAGGTGAACGACGAGACACGCGACGGCGACAGCGACATCGGCACCGGGAACGTGGGCGCAGGAACAGCGGTGTCGGTCATGTCAGCCATCGTAGATGGGGGATGACACAGGGTTGCGGAGCGCCACGTCGGTGCCACGGTGCCTCGATGCCGTGCGAGCGGCCACATCTGGCCGTCCATGTAACGTTTGGTGTCTGACACCGAACGTTACGTGGCGTCGCGGATCAGGTCTGCCATCGCCGTCGGCTCGATGAACGGGGTGAAGTGGTTCCACTCGTCGTGTTCGACGTACGTGGCGTTCGGGAGTCGGTCGGCCACCCCTCGGGCGATCGCCGCGGGCCCGGCCTCGTCGACCTTGCCGGCGACCACGATCACCCTTGTCTCGATCTCGGGGAGTTCAGCCCAGGTCGTGTGCAAGCCACCGGTGTCGAACGTGCGCGCTTCGTGCTCGGGCTCGCACTTCAGGCGGACGCCCTCGGGAGATGGTCCGAACCCGTGGCCGACATAGAGACGGAGCACATCGGGATCGAACGCCATCATGGGCGGTTTCGAGGAGTAGTTGGCGATGGCCTCGGCGAAGGACGGGAACGAGGCGCGTCGCTTGCGGGCGCCCCTGGACAGCAGCGTCCCGTCGTTCTCGCCGCCGTCGTTCGGATCGACCGGGGCGGAGTCGATCTCGCGCGGCGGGAACACGATCGGTTCGAACGCCACGATCACGTCGAACAGACCTGGATCGCGATGAGCCGCCATCAGCAGTCCGGCGCCGCCCATCGAATGGCCGAACCCGACCAGCCCACCATCGGGAGCCACGGCCTGTGCAGCGGCGAGCGCGTCGTCGCCGTAGCGCGCCCAGTCGACGTTCCAGTCGTCGGGTCGAGGGGTGTCGCCGTGCCCCCGATAGTCGAGCGCGAACGCCGTGAACTCGTCGCCCAACGCGTCGGCGATGGGCAGATAGCAGTAGCCGTGGAAGCCGGTGGCGTGCGAGAGCAGCAGCGGTCGACCGGCTCCCCCGAACTCGTGGATCGCGACGTTGACGTGATCGGAGGAGGCTGCGCGCACCGGGCCATCATGGCGACCTGCGCCCGGGTGGGTCGAATTCGGTCGGACCGGTCGCGCCCCGCGTCAGGGCCTGGGTTCGCGGGGCAGGCCGAGGAGACGTTCGCCGATGATGTTGCGTTGCACCTGGCTGGAGCCGCCGGCGATGCGCCCACCGGGTGCGGCGAGCATGCCGTCGGCGCTCGCACCGACGAGCAAGGAGGCGGCTCCGTCGAGGTCACCGCGCAGCATGGCCACGTCGAACATCATCTCGGTGATCCCGAGCTTCATCAACGACGCCGCCGTCGACGCCACCGGACCCTGGCGCTGCGCCATGGCCTTCATCGCGCTGCCACTCGCGAGCAGCGAGGTGAGCGCCTGGCGCTCACCCGCGGACAGCGCCCGCCCTTCCGCCAGGTGGGTCATCTGGTCGAGGCGCCGCTCGAGCCCGATCACCGACGTGCCGATGTGCCCACGTTCGCTGGTGAGTACCGCCATGCCGACACCCCAGCCGCCGTGTCGCGCTCCGAGCAGACAGTCGGCGGGCACTTCGACGTCGGTGAAGAACACCTCGTCGAACTCGGCCTCGCCCGTCATCTGCTGCAGTGGCCGCACCTCGATGCCGGGCAGATCCATCGGACAGAGGAAGAACGAGATCCCGTCGTGCTTGGGAGCCTCGTCCAACCCCCGCGTCCGCGCCATCAGGATGCCCCAGTTGCTGTAGCGCGCGCCCGAGCACCACACCTTCTGGCCGTTCACGATGTACCGGTCGCCGTCGGCTTCCGCCCGGGTGGTCAACGAGCCGAGGTCGCTGCCGGCGCCGGGTTCGGAGAACAGCTGGCACCACACGTGGTCGGTGCTCAAGGTGGCGCAGAGATGGGTCTGCTGCTGCTCGGGCGTGCCGAAGCGCATGACGGCGCCGCCGGCGAGCACGAAGCCGACCATGTTGAACACCGCCGGCACACCGGCCCGGGCGCACTCGAGCAGCCAGACGCCGTTGTGCTCGGCGGTGAGGCCCCGACCGCCGAACTCGACGGGCCAGTGGGCACCGGCCCAGCCGGCATCGGTCAGTCGGCGCTGCCAGGCGAGTCCGGCGTCGACGAGATCCGGCGGGCAGATCGCGCCGTAGTCGCGCGGTGCGTGCCGGGCGTTCGCCCCCAACCACGCAGCTGCGGCGCGTTGGAACTCCTCGACCGGGATCACGGCGCCAGTCTGACCAACGCCGCCCTCCCTCCACGACTCGTGGTGATGTGCCACCTGGTGTCGGACACCAGGTGGCACATCGTCAGGCGAGGGCGGAGAGGAACATCGCCGTCTCTTCGGCGATCGACGCCGGGACGCTGTAGCCATCCTGGTTCGTGACGGTGTCCCAGTTGGCGGCGAGGTCCTCGGGGGTGAGGTTCTCCGTGTTGGTGTAGCCCTGGGCCTCGGCGATGAACACCTCTGCCACCCGGCCGCCGCCGACGGAGAACACCCGTCCGGTCGCGTCACACGACTCGTGCGCCAGGTACGTCACGAGCGGCGACACCAGCTCGGGGTTCAGCTTGTCGCCGAGTCCACCGAGGAGGTCCTCGGTCATGCGGGTCTTCGCGAGCGGAGCGATCGCGTTGGCCTTCACGTTGTATTTCGCGCCCTCGACGGCGAGCACGTTGGTGAATCCGACCAGGCCCATCTTGGCGGCGCCGTAGTTGGCCTGGCCGAAGTTGCCGAAGATGCC
>Ga0102938_10000851_pt1 | contig 22899 bp, 18 predicted proteins | sample SalPonR2_B_D2_MG_FD_84516 | JGI IMG/M metagenome (GOLD analysis project Ga0102938, IMG submission 84516) | Salt pond soil microbial communities from South San Francisco under conditions of wetland restoration - Salt Pond MetaG R2_B_D2_MG | ecosystem: Environmental > Aquatic > Marine >... | reverse complement strand
GACTCCCCGGTCTCCATCGACAGCCCCGACTCCCCGGTCTCCATCGACAGCCCCGACTCTCCGGTCTCCATCGACAGCCCGGACTCCGTCGACAGCGACGACTGAGGTTCGAGCAGCGCTGCAATGGACGGGCGGAACCACCTGCGACGTGACGGCGCGCATCTCGAGCGCCGTCACGTCGGCCGGTTCAGGGCCGAGATGCCAGGGTCGTGGGCGCGTCAGTGCGCGGTCGCGGCCACGACTGGACCAACATGAGCGCTGTGAGTCGCACGGTTACAGGTCTCGTCGTGGCGGGTGTGGCGATGCTCTCCCTCGTCGCCGGCTTCGGTCTTGCCGCCGGGCTGACCGACAACGAGCCGGAACAGGTGTCGCCCATCGGGCTGAACAGCGACCGAGAGCTCACCGATGACGACCCATCTGACAGCGCCGACCTCGGAATCGGGGGCGGGTTCATCGTCGTCCCGCCGTCGCTCGTCGGTCCGGGAGCCACGACGACCACCACGACCACCACCACGACGCAGCCTGCACCGACGACGCCACCTCCCACCACCGCACCGGCCCGGCTGCCGGCCGTCACCGCCGCTCCACCGACGACCGACGACGACGACATCGACGACACCGACGACAACGACGACAACGACAACGACGACGACGACGACAACGACGACGACGACACAGACACCGACGACACCGACGACGACGACACCGACGACGACACAGACACCGACGACAACGACAACGACAACGACAAAGACACCGACGACAACGACACCGACGACACCGACGACAACGACACAGACACCGACGACGGCGCCGATGACGCCGAGGACGACGACGAACTCGATGACTGAGCACGGACGCAGTCACCGGCAACCGGGATTTCGCGCACGCGTCATCGGGCTCTGCGCCGTGCTGCTCGTCGTCGCGGCCGGGCTCGGTCTGGTGGCGCAACGCACCGTGCTGCGCAACCAGCTCGATCGAACCGTCGACGCGTCGCTGGAGCAGGAACGCACCGAGATCGAGCGGTTGGCGTCGGGGCTCGACCCCAACACCGGCGAACCGTTCGGAGACGATGTCGCTGCCATCTTCGAGACCTTCCTCACCCGGAGCGTGCCCAGTGAGGGTGAGGTGTATCTGACCTTCGTCGACACCCAGCCCTTCCTGGCCACACCGGCGCCGGACGGCGTCCGCCTCGACCTCGATGAGGACCTGGTGGAACGGTGGGGCGATCTCACGGTCGGCGCCCGCGGTACCGAGAACACCGATGCCGGCCCGATCGAATATCTCGCCGTACCGCTCCAGAGCGACGGGCAGACCGCTGGGGTGTTCGTTGTCGCGAACTTCGTCCAAGACCGGCGCGACCAGATCGACGCCGGCATCCGCATCGAAGCCGTGGCGAGCGCGCTCGTGCTCGTCGTTGCCCTGGGCGCCGCGTGGCTGCTCGCAGGACGGCTCCTGCGCCCCGTGCGCCGACTGACCGACACGGCTCGCTCGATCACCGAGTCCGACCTCACCGCACGGATACCGGTGGAAACCGATGACGAGATCGGTGAACTCGCGGTCACGTTCAACGACATGATCGACCGGCTCGACGAAGCGTTCGCCACTCAGCGACGATTCATCGACGACGCCGGCCACGAACTGCGGACACCGATCACGATCGTTCGCGGCCAACTCGAGGTCATGACTGACGACCCGGACGAGCGACGCGAGACGATCGCCCTCGTCACCGACGAACTCGACCGCATGGCACGAATCGTCAACGACCTCCTCCTCCTCGCCAAGGCGGAACAGCCCGACTTCATCCACCCGGTGCCCGTCGAGCTGAACGACTTCACGACCGGTCTGCTGATGAAGGCACGGGCGCTCGGAGACCGGCGCTGGACACTCGACGACGTCGCCGAGGGTGAGATCGCCGCGGACCCCGACAGGTTGGCGCAAGCGATGCTCAACCTGGCCCGCAATGCGGTCGAACACACCGGGACCGGCGACGAGATCGCCATCGGCAGCGCAGCCGAATCCGACCACACGGCGCTGTGGGTTCGCGACACCGGCCCCGGGGTGCCCGACGCCGAGCGGTCCCACCTCTTCGAACGTTTTCGGCGCGGACGAGAGCGCCCCCGGAACTCCGAGGGCGCCGGGCTCGGTCTGGCCATCGTGCACTCCATCGCGCGCGGACACGGCGGGACCGTGCGTCTCGACGACCCCGACGGTGGCGGTGCCAGATTCACCATCACCCTCCCCGAAGTGCCGGACGCACGGCGCAGGCCGGCAGCACCCCGATCGAGCAGCGGTGGCGACGCACGTGACCGGGTCGACCCCCAGTACGACGCCGAGGTGCCGGCGACATGACCAGGATCCTGATTGCCGAAGACGAGCCCCGCATCGCTTCGTTCGTCGAGAAGGGGCTTCGCTCCCATGGCTTCAGCACCCTCGTCGTGGACGACGGACACATCGCAGCATCGATCGCACGCGACGGCGACTTCGACCTGCTGATCCTCGATCTCGGACTGCCCGGCCAGGACGGCATCAAGGTCCTCGCTGAGCTGCGCGGACGCGGTGAGCGCCTCCCCGTCGTCATCCTGACCGCCCGCGATTCCGTGCCCGAACGGGTGACCGGACTGGAGCAGGGAGCCGACGACTATCTCACGAAGCCGTTCAGTTTCGACGAGCTGCTCGCCCGTATCAGGGTGCGGCTGCGAGACACCGGAACCACCGAGGTCACCACGATCGGTTCCGGTGACCTCGTGCTCGACATCAAGACGCGACGAGTGCACATCGACACCAGGACCGTGGAACTCACCGCTCGCGAGTACACGCTGCTCGAGATGTTCCTCCGACACCCGGGCCAGGTGCTCTCTCGCGAGCAACTCCTCAGCCATGTCTGGGGCTACGACTTCGACCCCGGATCGAACGTGGTCGACGTCTACGTGCGGTATCTGCGCAACAAGCTGCGCGCGGACGTGATCGAGACCGTCAGAGGCATGGGCTACCGCCTCCCCACGTGACCCCCGTCGGGCCGCTCACCGCGCAGCCCTGCTGTGGGGCCGACGCCCGGGCGGCGGCCATGGACGTCCGCGGACCCGGTCCCGCATTCCGTTCGGCGGTGGATCTCGACGGACGTCCGTGGACGTCCTGGCGGAAGGCGTGGGATTCGAACCCACGGAGGCCCGAAGGACCTCAACAGTTTTCGAGACTGTCCCATTCGTCCGCTCTGGCAGCCTTCCGTCGACGAGGCTAGCGGTGATCAGCCAGCCCGGCTACGAGCAGATGGTGCCGTCGTCCGGCGGAGCCAGGGTCACCAGGTAGTCGTGCACGATGCCGCGGACGCAGTCGTCGCCGCGGTAGCCGGTGTGCTCGTTGGCCTCGACGACCACCAGGCGCCCGTCCTCGAGCGTGTCGGCCATCTCCCGCGAGCTCTCGAGCGGTGTTGCCGGGTCGCCGGTGGTACCGATCACCACGATCGGCCCCGCCCCTGCGCCGGTGATGTCGATGCGCGGGTCGAGCGCCGGCGGATAGAACGTGCACGAGTACGACCCGGTCGTGTACGGGAAGATCCGCGGTGCGACGGCGAGCACCTCGTCGACGTCGGCGTCGGCTTCGTCGACGGTGGGCCGCTCGGCGTCGTCGGCACAGTTGATCGCCTGGAATGCCTCGATCAGGTTGCCGTAGGTGCCGTCGGCGCGTCGTTGGTAATAGGCATCGTGCAGCTGCAACAGTGCAGCGCCGTCGCCGGCGGCGGCGTCTTCGAGTGCCCGTTCCAGGGCCGGCCAGAACCGGTCGGAGTACATGGCCTGGGCGACAGCGAGCACGGCGACGCTGCGGTTCACGGCGACGCGGTCACCGACGCTCGGCAACGGTGACTCGTCGAGCGATGCCATCAACCGGTCGAACGCCGCCTCGGCGTCGCCGTCGTTGTGGAACGCGCACTGCGAGTTCTCGCTGCACTGCGCCAGGAACGTGGTGAGGGCGGCTTCGAACCCGACACCCTGCTGCAGCGTCGACTCGAGCGGGCCCGAGTTGGGATCGGTCGCCCCGTCGAAGACGGCGGCACGCACCGTGGTCGGGAACAGAGTGGCCCACACACCGCCCAGCTCGCTGCCGTAGCTGAACCCGAAGTACGACACCTGGTCGACTCCGAGGGCCTGGCGGATGGCGTCGATGTCGCGCGCCGAGTTGTTGGTGCCGACGTACTGCAAGGTGTCGACGCGATCGATGCATGCCTGGGCGTATTCCTCCGCCAGCGCCACCAGCTCCGCACGTTCGGCGTCGTCGTCGGGTGTGATGTCCGGCGCCGAGAAGAACCGGTCGTAGTCGGCGTCGTCGATGCAGTCGACCGCACCTTCGCTGCGACCGGTGCCGCGGGGGTCCCAGCCGATCACGTCGAAGTTGTCGGTGATCTCGTCGCCGAACCATCCCGTGGCGTCGAGTGCGAGGGTGGCACCGTCTGCGCCGGGCCCCCCGCGGTTCGCGAGCAGCGGTCCCGCCGAGGGGTCGGCGCTCGCCCGATGCCGGGCCAGGTACAGCTCGATCGTGTCACCCTGCGGATCTCCGTAGTCGACCGGCACGGTGATCGACCCCGCGTCGACGCGTTCGGTGAGCTGGGTCCATTCGATGGCGTAGTCGAGTGGCTCGGGTGGTGAGGTCACCTCGGGCGTCGGTGTGGTCTCGACGACCGGGTCGGTGACGCCGGTGACGTCGCGCGTCGCCACGGGTGCATCGGCGGATTCTCCCGAGCACGCGGCGAGCGCGACCGCGACGGCGACGGTGAGGGCGGTGCGGCGCATCGACCCCAGCGTATGGGCGATCAGCCGCTCGCAGCAGGCAGACGAAATCCAGAGGTTCGGGTCGTAGCGTGGGCGTTCATGCGGATGCCTCCCCACTCGATGATGCCCGGCGACAAGGATGCGCTGAAGGGTGTCGAGCTGCGCGAGGGCACCCTTCGGCGGGTCTGGACGTTCGCCCGTCCGTACCGGGGAACGATCACCGTGTTCCTGTTCGCGATCCTCGGCGCGGCGCTGCTGGCACTGGTGCCGGTGTTCGTCATCCGGGCGATCATCGACGACGCGATCCCCGACGGCGACCGGCGCCAGATCGCGATCCTGGCCGGGTTGGCGGTGGCCGCTGCACTCGGCGACGCGGCGCTCGCCATCGTGCAACGCTGGGCGAGTGCCCGCGTCGGCGAGGGGTTGATCTACGACCTGCGCAACACCTTGTTCGCCAAGATCCAACGGATGCCGATCGCCTTCTTCACCCGCACGCCGACCGGCTCGATCACCTCACGGCTCAACAACGACGTGATCGGCGCCCAGACGGCGGTCACCAGCACGCTCGGAAGTGTGGTGAGCAACGTGATCGTGCTCGTCACCACGTTGGCAGCGATGCTCGCGCTCGAATGGCGCCTCACGCTGTTGACGCTGGTGGTGCTGCCGCTGTTCATCGTGCCCGCGCGCCGAGTGGGTCTGCGGTTGCAGGGGATCTCGCGCGAGCAGATGGGCCACAACGCGGCGATGAACACCCAGATGACCGAGCGGTTCAACGTGGCCGGGGCGAGCCTGGTGAAGCTGTTCGGTTCGGGCGCCCGGGAGCAGCAGGCCTTCGAGCAGCGGGCACAGGGTGTGCGCGACACCGGCATCCAGTCGGCCCTGCTCGGGCGGGTGTTCTTCGTGGCGCTCGGGCTGGTCGGTGCACTCGGCACGGCGGCGATCTACGGCATCGGTGCGCTGATGGTGGTCGACGGCTCGATCGAGATCGGCACGCTCGTGGCGTTGGCGGCCCTGGTGACCCGGGTGTACCAACCGCTGACCGGGCTGACGAACGCCCGGGTCGACCTGATGACGTCGATGGTCAGCTTCGAGCGAGTTTTCGAAGTACTCGACGCACCCGAAGGAATCCAGGAACGCCCCGGAGCGATCGATCTCGTCGACGCTCGCGGCGCCGTCGACTTCGACGACGTGGTGTTCCGCTACCCGGCCGCCGCCGAATCGGCGATTGCGTCGATGGAGCAGAATGCCGGCCTCGGCGGCGACACCGACCCGGACGTCGACGTGCTGCGCGGGCTGTCGCTCAGCGTTGCTCCCGGCGAGACCGTGGCGTTGGTCGGCGCGTCCGGCGCCGGCAAGTCGACCACCATCTCGCTGATCCCGCGGCTGTACGACGTCACCTCGGGAGCGGTGCGCATCGACGGCCAGGACGTGCGCGACCTCACGCTCGGCTCACTGCGAGCCGCGATCGGCGTGGTGGCGCAGGATCCGCACCTGTTCCACGAGACCATCGGCGACAACCTGCGCTACGCCGACCCCGACGCCACCGACGCCCAACTGCTCGCCGCAGCGACGGCAGCGCGCATCCACGACACGATCGCTGCGCTTCCCGACGGCTACGACACCGTCGTCGGCGAGCGCGGGTACCGGCTCAGCGGTGGCGAGAAGCAACGGCTGGCGATTGCCCGGCTGTTGTTGAAGAACCCGGCGATCATGGTGCTCGACGAAGCGACCAGTCACCTCGACAACGAGAACGAGGCGCTGATCCAGGCCGCGCTCGACCATGCGATGGAGCATCGCACGGCGATCGTCATCGCGCATCGGCTGTCGACGATCCGCAGCGCCGACCGCATTGCGTTCGTCGAGGACGGCCGCATCGCCGAGATCGGCAGCCACGACGAGCTCCTCGCCGCCAACGGCCGCTACGCCCACCAACTCAACGCCGGGGAGCTGCTGCTCCCCGGCTGAGTCGTGTCAGTGGGTCAGCTCCTCCACTCCAGTTCGTAGCCGGCGCTTCCGCCACGCTCGAAGAACTCGAAGACGAGGGTGTTCGTTCCCGGCTGCAGTGTGAGCTCTGCCTCTTCCGTCAGGTACGAGTGCGTCGACCAATCCGCCATGACGGTGCTGGTCGTACCGGCAGGGTCGGTGTGGAAGAGGCGCATGCCGTCGTCGCCACCCATCCTCACGTCGACGGTGCACGTCGTGCCCACCTCGATGGTCCGGGTGAATCGGGCGCTGAAGTGGTCGACGGTGATCAGTGTGCCAGGAGCGCCGCCGTCGTCGGCCTTGAAGACCTCACCGACGTCGGCCACTTCGGTCGGCGTGCCGCCGAAGGGGTCCGGGGGGAGACCGCTGAACGAGGGCAGGTTCCGGTATTCGGCCGACCAGGTGCCGTCACCGAAGTTGCGGGTCCAATCACCGACGCTGACGTTGCACGGTGCATCCACCGTCGGCGTCGGCCCGGGCACGGTCGTGGTCGTTGTGGGGCCCGGCACCGTGGTGGTCGGAGTGGGCTCGGTCGTCGTCGTGACCGGCGGTGCCGTGGTCGTGGTGACCGTCGGCGTCGGACCTTGCACGTTCGGGTCGACGGTCCAGCCGTTGATGGCGTAGCTCTCGTCGATGTTGACCTCCATGATGGCGCGCGACTCGGTGCGTTGGCCGTTCGGCGCGGTGACCCTCGCGAACAGTTCCAGCTGACGCTGGATCGGCTCGTCGAGCACGCCGACGAACCAGTTCGAGGCGTTCGAGGGCAGCACCCCGTAGGCGAACTCGGCCGAACTCGCGACGATCCCGGCCGACACCCGGAGGCGGTAGTCGGCGTTGGTACCGCCGGAGAACGAGATCTTCGAGTTCGGCACGAACACGTAGCCGTCGGTCACGAACTGGTTGCTGCTCGCCGTGCCACTCGACTGATCGATCGAGATGATCGTGTCGCTCGGCGTCAGCGTGGACGCCGTGTACGTCGCCGTCGGCGCCGAGGCGGTCGGCTGCACCGAGTGATCGGCGGCACGCTGGAGGCAGGTGAAGGTGCTGAGGGTCGCATTGCAGGCCGAGTTGGCCGGGTCGTAGGCGTCGGCGAGGTACACGATGTCGTCGGGGATCTCCACGGGTGCCGGAGCTGTCGGCGCGGCGCCGAAGTTCACCGAACGGATCGCCACCGTTTCGGTGCCCCGGCTGGTGCTGTCGGACACGCGACGGTTGATGCGCAGCGACGCGTTGTTCGAGTCGATGCTGGCATTGCCGCCGAGCACGAAGGTCGCACCCTTGCCGGTGATGGCGTGGAAGCTCGGCGCGGTCGGCGCGAACGCCGCCTCGGCGTCGAAGGTGCAACCGGACCAGCGTCCCTCACCGGCGACCACCCGGGCCCCGGGCGCAAGGGTCACCGGGTTCTCGAAGTAGTAGACACCGGAGGGGAAGAAGTGCTCGCCGGCGCCCAACGTGAGCGCATCGGGGTAGCGGCCCGGGAAGTAGACGTTGCACGCCCCCACCGTGGCTTGCGGCACGCTGGGGCGCAGGTAGGCCGGCAACGGAGGGAGCTCGGGGTAGTCGTAGGTCGAGGCGCTGTTGAGGTCGCCCGCCAACTCCCACCAGGGCTGTGCCTGACACGTGGGCGTCCACGCCGTACCAGGGCCCGGGAAGGCCATCGTGGGCGCGATCGCCGGGTTGGCGCAGTCGGTGGCGACCGGTGCGGGAGGCACCGTTGGCGCCACCGTGGGGTCGTTGTATCGGGCCGTGGGAGTTGCGGCCGAGGTGTAGTTCGAGGTGAGCACATCGGCCAGCACGCCGGTGGTCGAGGCCTGCACGCCGATGTCGGCGCCGGCGGCGGAGAACGACCCGCCGTTGAGGAGGACATCGCCGACGATCGGCTTGACCGCAGCGCCCGTACCGCTGCCGGTGAGCTGCTCCGCCTCGAAGTCGTTCGAGGTCGTGATCAGCGCGAATCGGCCTCGGCCGGTGCCGAAGTAGTTGCCGGTGGGCGTACACGTCACGTCGGCGGTGAAACCGTTGAGCGTGAAGGCGTAGGGACCCGGGTAGCAGCCGTCCGGGCCGTGTTCGCGCTGGAGCGTCATCGCCATGCTCATGGCCGACTTCGCGCTCCAGAACGTCTGGTCGCGCACTTCGATCGGCGGACGGTTGATGAACAGCGTCGTCGCAAAGGTCAACAGCGCGACCACGCCGAGCGACCCGACCACCATCAACGCGAGGATCATCGGCAGGACCGACCCCTCGTCGCGCTGCTTCGGTGCGGCGGACGCCATGTCGTGGGCGGTGGGGATGGGTGACGTGCTCATGCGGGCCTCGAGATCATCAGACAGGACACGGCCTGGTCGGCTTGGATGGTGACGGTCGCACCCGGCGAGCCATCGGCATTCGCTACTGCGGCGACGGGGTTGCCGGCGGCGGAGCATTGGGCTCGGTCCCAGACGTAGCCGGCGGCGGGCGCCTCGACGATCTGGACCTGCTTGGTGACCTCTCCTGCGGCGAACGAGTAGTCGAATGTGATCGACGAGGTCGTCGCCCGATCGAGTTCACGAACGCCGAGATCGGTGGTGTACGACCACTGCCCGGATGCGGGGTTCTCGAGCGAACCGGTGTCGATGCGCTTCTGGAGGGTGAGCGTGCCGCCGCACTCGGCGATCAGGATCGAACGCAGGATCGGCCCGAGGCTCTCGAACTCGCCCTTGAAGAAGTCGGCGGTGGCAGCGTTGCCGACGTTGATGGTGCCGTCGCCGTTGACCGAGCCGTTCCACTCGATCGGCCCCACGACGTCCTTGAGGTAACCGACGTAGGTGCCGTTGTTCGACTTGTCGCCCACCATCACGCCGATCGTGCGGGCGCCCTGCGCTCGGAGGTCGTTGGCGACTGCTGCGGCTGCGTTCTTGGCGGCGCTGCTGCTCACGCCGCTGGATCCACCCGACGCTGTGCGCACCATGGTCGGCTGACCGTCGGTGATGAACACCACCAGGCTGGGCTGCTCGATGCCGTAGGGGGTTCCATCGGACCGGTAGATCAGGTTGAACAATCCGTCCTCCCAGTTCGTGCCGGCACCGATCTGGTCCCACATCACCCGGTCGCCGTTGGGGTCGCGTGACGAGATCGACGCACCGCCGCCCGGCCAGGCTCCGTCGAGGTCGTCGAGGTCCGTGATGCGCGTCTTGATCGTGTCCACTGCCGGGCCGGCGTTGAGCAGCGAGACGAACGGCGCCCGAGTTCCGTTGGACGAGCCCCGCGCCACGGTGCCGGCGGGCTGGGACGTGTCCCAGATCATGCCGTAGGCCTCACGGTCGAAGCCGTTGATCGACAACGTGGTCGGGGTGCCGGTGAAGCCGTCGATGAAGCTGACGGCGGCCTGCTCGGTGGGGATGCCACCGCTGTTCGCAGGCACGGAACCGGACGTGTCGATGACGAGGGCCACACGACCGCCACAACGGCTCGGCGGTGCGCTCGGGTCGGTGAAGCCGCCGCTGTAGTCGGTGGGGAGCTGATTCTCGGCCGACAGGCCGGCACCGCCGGTGCGGAACTCGTTTCCGCTCTCGAAGTTCACCTTCACGTCCTCGCCGATGGGGCGCAGGATCACCTGGTTGCGGCTGGTGACCTCGACGGCGTGGACCGGCGACTGGGTGAGGTCCCATCCCGGCGGCGGGTCCGGCATCTCGTAGGCCACTCCGACGGTCTTGACGACCTCGGACGCGGTGCCCGGGCTGCGGATCTCGAAGCGGCTCAGCTGCCATTGGCCGCCGACCTCGTGATAGCGGTACGCCACGAGGTAGTAGACGCCGGAGCCGGACTCGAGGTCCGGGCGGATCACGGTGATCACGTTGACGCCCGGCAGGGTGGCGTTGAAGCCAACCGACGGGACACCGGCTGCGAGTTCGGCCTGCAGTTGCACGTCGTCGGGCATGGAGAAGGTGTCGAGCGCCGACGAGAGATCCACGGGCAACCACGTCTGCACGAAGGTGATGTCCTTCGACTCGGCGAGCCGGTCGGTCGCCTGCGACTGGGTACGAAGCACCGTCGTGAACGCCATCGAGATCGACACGATGAGGATGCCGCTGATCATCACGGCGATCAGGAGCTCGGGGAGCGTGAACCCGCCGTCTCGACCGCCGGCGGACTTCACGGATGGCTCAGGGTGCAGTGACATCTTTGATCTCCTTGGGACGAATGTCGGCCTTCACGATGTCGATCGTCGAGCTGTAGCGACCGCCGGGAGCGGTGGCCTGGATCGTCAGCTTCTGCAGCGTCTTCGAGGTCGTCAGCCCGACGTTCGGGTTGCAGTCGGTGCCCTGGATCGAGTTGTTCTCGGCCCAGCCGCCGCTGTCGGGATTCCAGTACTGGTAGTTGACGATCTCGACGCTCTCGAGCGGCCAACCGACCGCAGCGGCTGCCTTCTGACCGAACTCCTCGTAGCCACCGTCGGTTTCCGGGCAGGCGATGTAGCGGTAGTTGGAGATGCCGTCGCCGGCGGCACCGAGCACCGCTTGCACCTTGGCTCGTTCGTCGTTCTGAGTCGAGGCACGCACGACGGCCCACATCCCACCCATGATCGACAGCACGATGGTCCCCATCAGGATGATCGCCACGAGCATTTCCACGAGCGTGTACCCACCGTCTCGAACGTCGCATTCGCCTTCGGGCGGGCGCGTTCCGTGCGGGTCAGTGATGATCGGTCGCATCTTCATGGCCTTTGGTCTTCGGCATGTCGTGTGTCCGCCTTGAACTGGTGGCGCCGAGAGCGCCGGGTCGAGAACACCGAGCACGGTAGGGCGACCACTGTCAGCGACGGCCGTGGCGAGTGTCAGGGGACCGCAAAGTCAAGCGATCTTGAGGAAACCCCTGCGTACCGGGGCGACACGCCGGTCGAGCGACACGCCGGTCGAGCAACACATCCGTCCAGCGACACGCCGGTCGAGCACAGTGCCCGCACGGATCGGGCACGGTGGCGGGATGCTGCGGGTGCGAGACTCAGCGGGTGATCGACGCCGCCCTCCGTGCCGCTGCGGTACCGCCGTTCCACGCGATGGCGATGGCTCGCGAGGCAGCGGCATTGGAGGCCGACGGGCGGCACGTCTTGCACCTCGAGGTCGGCCAGCCGTCGACGCCGCTGCCCCGACTGGCCCGCGATGCGGTACGTGCGCACCTCGACGAACCGCTCGGCTACACCAACGCTGCGGGCCTCCACCCGCTGCGCCACCGCATCGCCGATCGCTACGCCGGCGTCTCCCACGAGCGGGTCCTGGTGGTCGCCGGGGCGTCGGCCGGTTTCACGTTGGCGTTCCTCACGCTGTTCGAACCGGGCGACCGGATCGGTGTCCTCGAACCCGGCTACCCCTGCTATCGCAACACGTTGCTGGCGCTCGGCATGGTTCCGGTGCCGATCCCCGTCGGCCCGCAGAGCCGGTGGGCGCCGACACCCGCGCATCTCGAAGCAGCCGGCGACCTGCGCGGGTTGGTGCTGGCGTCGCCGTCGAATCCGACCGGCACCGTCCTGGGCGCAGACGCGCTCGCCGAGATCACCGCCGCCTGCCGGACCCGCGGGATCGCGGTGATCGCCGACGAGATCTACCAGGGCATCGTCGACGGGCCGGCGGCGGCACGGGTGCTCGACCACGACGCGAATGCGTTCGTCGTCAACAGCTTCTCGAAGTACTGGTCGATGACCGGATGGCGGGTGGGCTGGGTGGTGGTGCCCGACTCGGTGGTCGACACCGTCGAGCGGTTGCAGCAGAACCTGTACATCTGTGCGCCGCACGTGTCGCAGGTGGCGGCGCTCGCCGCACTCGACGCCACCGACGAACTCGACGCGCACGTGGCCCGCTACGCCGCGAACCGGGCGATCGTGATCGACGGCCTCGCCGCGGCCGGGATCACCGACATCGCTCCGGCCGACGGCGCGTTCTACGTGTACGCCCACGTGGCGCACCTCACGACAGCGCTCGGCATCGACTCGTTGGAGCTGACACGCCGATGGCTCCACGAGATCGGGGTGGCCGCCACGTCCGGCGTCGACTTCGACCTCGCCCGCGGCCACGAGTACGTGCGGTTCTCCTGCGCCGGCCACGGTGCCGACATGGTCGAAGCCTGCGGCCTCCTCGCGGGGTGGACGCCGTGACCGCAGCGCTCGCCGGACTGCGCGTGATCGACATGTCGACGGTGCTCGCCGGCCCCAACTGCGCCCGCTACCTGGCCGACTTCGGCGCCGAGGTGATCAAGGTCGAACGCCCGGGCGGCGACAGCCTGCGCAACATGGCCTGGAAGGATCCGCGTGACGGGGCGGGTCTGTGGTGGAAGGTCGTCAACCGCAACAAGCGCACGGTCGTGCTCGACGTGAAGGACGGCGAGGATCGCGACGTGCTGCTGTCGCTCGTCGACGACGCCCACGTGCTCGTCGAGAATTCTCGTCCCGGCACCTTGGAGCGCCTCGGCCTCGGGCCCGACGTGCTGCTCGGACGCAACCGGGCGTTGGTGATCACGCGGGTGAGCGGGTTCGGCCAGGACGGGCCCTACGCGTCACGGCCCGGGTTCGCCACCATCGCCGAGGCGATGTCGGGTCTCGCCGCGCTCAACGGCGAGCCCGACGGTCAACCGCTCCTGCCTCCGATCGCGTTGACCGACGAACTGACCGGTCTGGCCGCGGCCTTCGCCACGATGGTGGCGCTGCACTCCGGCGTCGGCCAGGTGGTCGACGCGAACCTGCTCGAGACGATGTTCCAGATGATGGGCCCGCTCGCCTCGCTGTACGCGGTCACCGGCGAGCAGCAACCGCGTCTCGGAGCGGGGCTGCCGTACACGGTGCCGCGCGGCACGTACCGGTGCAGCGACGGGCGCTGGGTGGCCGTGTCGACCAGCAGCGACTCGGTCGCCGCCCGGGTGATGGAGCTGCTCGGCGTCGGCGGCGACGAGCGGTTCGCCACGTTCGAGGGCCGCACGGCCCATCGCGACGAACTCGAACGGGTGATGTCCGACTGGTGCCTCGCTCGAACCCAGGCCGCGGTGATCGATGCGTTCACCGCCGCCGAGGCTGCGATCGGCCCGGTCTACGACATGGCCGACATCGCCCGCGATCCGCACTACGCGGCTCGCGAGGCGATCACGCCCGTCGGCGACACCCCGATGCAGGGACTGATCGCCCGGCTGTCGGCGACCCCAGGGGTGCTGCGCTGGCCCGGCCGCCGCCTCGATGCCGACGGCGACGACATCCGCCGCTCCGGCTGGTCCTGACCCTCGCCCAAACCCCGAAATGGCGCGGATACGTCCCGCTCAGCGCAACGTTGGCGCGATTTTTCGGGGTTTTCGGGGGGTGGTGAGGTGGAGCGGGTCAGGTGGCGAGGCCGATGGGGCAGCTGACGCCGGTGCCGCCGACGCCGCAGTAGCCGTTGGGGTTCTTCGCGAGGTACTGCTGGTGATACGGCTCGGCGTAGAAGAAGTCGGCATCGAGGTCGAGCGGTAGGATCTCGCTGGTGATCTCGCCGTAGCCGGCGGCGCTGAGGCGCTCCTGGAACATCGCCTGCGACTCGTCGATCGCCGACCGCTGGGACGGGTCGGTGACGAAGATCGCCGAGCGGTACTGGCTGCCGACGTCGTTGCCCTGACGCATGCCCTGGGTGGGGTCGTGCTCCTCCCAGAAGGTCTGCAGCAGACGTTCGTAGCTGACGACCTCGGGGTCGTACACCACCACCACGGCTTCGGTGTGGCCGGTGCGACCGGAGCAGACCTCTTCGTAGGTGGCGTTCGGCGTGTGGCCGCCGGCGTATCCGACGAAGGTGGAGTAGACCCCGTCGAGCTGCCAGAACTTGCGTTCGACGCCCCAGAAACAGCCCATCGCGAACGCGGCGGTCTGCAGGCCGTCGGGCCACGGGCCGGTGAGCGGGTGGCCGTTCACGAAATGTGCGTCCGGAACGGGCATCGTCTGGTCGGTGCGGCCGGGGAGGGCATCCTCGGCGGCGACCATGGAGGCGTTCTTTCGGAAAAGCATGCATCCAGCCTAGGAGCGGTTCCGTGACAGCCCTGTGCGGAGCCCGTAACCATTCCGCGCGCTGGTTCCCCGCGCCCGGGTCTGCGGGAACCACGATTCAGCGCAGGAGGAGGCCCTCGATGCGGCGTGAGGTGATGCCGAGGCCCACGAGGGCCAGGGCGCCCAGCACGCCAAGGTGGGCGAACATCGTCCACTCGAACTGGCCGAGGTTGAGCCCTCGCACCACCGCCACACCGTGGTACAGCGGGCTCAGCTGCACCAGCCAGCCCCAGTCGCCGTAGCTCGACAGCGGATAGAACGTCGCCGAGAACAGAAGCAGCGGCAGCGTGACCGCGTTGACGTACTCGAGGTCGGACCAGGAGCGCATGTAGGTGGTGTACGCCATTCCGACCGCCGCGAAGGCGAAGCCGATCAGTGCACACACCGGGATCGCCAACAGGATCCATGCCGATCCGACCAGGCCGAGCACCCACATCGTCACCACGAACGCACCGGAGTAGATCACCGCTCGACCGACCGCGGAGAGGATCTCGCCGACCGCCACGTCACCGGCTGTCATCGGGGTGGCGAGCACCGTGTCGTACAGCTTGGAGTGTCTGAGCTTCGCGAACACGTTGCCCGTGGCGTCGAAGATGGCACCGTTCATCGCGGACGCCGCCAACAACGCCGGGGCGACGAACCGGGCGTAGTCGTACGACACGCCGTCGACCACGATGTCGCCGACCAGCGCAGCGAAGCCGACCTGCACCGACACCAGGTACAGCAGCGGCTCGAAGAAGCCCGAGACGAACAGCATCCAGGCGTGGCGGTAGAACATCACGCTGCGTTCGATCATGCGATGCGGACGGCGAGTGCGGGTCAGCACCTCGATCGGCACGATGCGGGCGACGATCGTCATGGCGCCAACCGCCTGGCGAACGCGATGCGGCACGCCACCCATCCGACGGCTACGTAGGCGACCAGTACCAGCACGTGGACCGCCACGTTGCCGGGACTCACCGAGTCGATCACGGCGCCTCGACACAGCTCGATGCCGTGCCACAGCGGCGTCACGTGGGCAACGGGTTGCAACCAGACGGGGAGTTCGTCGATCGGGAAGAACGCGCCGCCGAACAGGAACATCGGCAGCAGTCCGAAACGGATCACCGTGGGGAACGAGCCGTCGCCGTGACGCGTCGACGACCACGCCGTGATCGGCAACGCGAACGCGAGTCCGGTGAGTACGGCGACCGGCACCGCCACCAGCAGCCCCCACGATCGGGTGTCGTCGAAAAGCACCAGCACTGCAGCCACTCCCGAGACGCCGATGGCCGTGCGGGTCGCATGCCACATCGCCAGGCCGGTGGCGATGTCGCCTGGGGTGAGGGGCGTGGCGGCCATCGCCCGGTACCGGTTCCCCCAGAAGAAGCCGTCGAGCACCTGCCACAGCGACGCCTGGCCGGCGCTCATCATCGCCGTGGTGGCGAGCAGTGCCGGTGCGAGGAACGCGAAGTACGAGATCCCGCCGAGCGTCGACGTCGAGTCGGCGTTGACGTCGATCAGCGCACCGACCCCGAGTCCCATCCCGAGCAGGTAGAGCAGGGGTTGCACGAACGCCAGCAGCACGTGCGACTTCCAGACCTTGCGGTACACCGCGTACTCGCTCTCCCAGACGCGGATCGTGGTGGGTGTGGTCATCGTGGAATCCGAGGTCAGTCGATCAGGGTGCGGCCGGTGAGGCGCAGGAACACGTCTTCGAGCGAGCTCCGTCGCACCAGACTGCCGACGGGCTCGATGCCGCGACGGTGCACCTCGGCGAGGGCGGCCTCGCCGTCGTGTGCGTAGATCAGGATCCGGTCCGGCAGCACTTCCTGGCGGTCGCCGATGCCGTCGATCGCAGTGAGCGCCGACTCGTCCTCGGCGGCCGTGGCGCCGTCTGCGACACCGATCACCTCGGCGCGATGGAGCCGCAGCTCCAACACCTCCCGAGTGGCGTGCTCGTCGATGAGACCCCGCGGCGAGCCCTCGGCGACGATACGGCCGCCGTCCATCACCACCAGCCGGTCGCACAGTTGCTCGGCTTCGTCCATGTAGTGGGTGGTGAGCACGAGCGTGACACCGCGTTGCTTGAGGCGGTACAGGCGATCCCAGAGGATGTGGCGGGCCTGCGGGTCGAGACCGGTGGTCGGCTCGTCGAGCAGCAGCAGGTCGGGCTCGCTCATCAGCGACCGCGCGATCGTGAGGCGTCGCTTCATGCCACCCGAGAGCGGATCGACGCGTTCGTTCGCCCGCTCGGCGAGTTGCACGAAGTCGAGCAGCTCAGCGGCGCGCCGCCTGCATTCGGCGCGCGGGATGTCGAAGTAGCGGCCGTAGATCACCAGGTTCTCGACCACGGTCAGTTCGGAGTCGAGCTGGTCGGCCTGCGGGACCACCCCCATGCGGGCGCGGATCGCAGCCCCGTCGGTGGACGGATCGAGACCGAAGGTGCGCAAGGTCCCTGCCGTGATCGGCGAGACACAACCGATCATGCGCATCGTGGACGTCTTGCCGGCACCGTTCGGTCCCAGGAACCCGAACGATTCGCCGGGTGCGACGTCGAAGTCGATACCGTCGACCGCAACGAAATCCCCGAACTCCTTGCGGAGCGCTCGAGCGCAGATCACCGACGACGACACGGGTGCGAACCGTAACGGAGCACGGGCGACACCGCCCGTGCCGGTTACCGTCGCTGTCGTGTCGACCGCCGTGATCCGCCCGATCGAGCCGAGCGACCTCGATCGGATCCTCGAGATCAACCAGGCCAACGTGCCCGAGGTCGGCTCGGTCGACGCCGACCGGATGGCGTTCCTCGTCGGCGAGAGCCCGATCGCACTTGCGGTGGAACTCGACGGTGCGGTCGTCGGGTTCTGTCTCGTGATGCCGTCGACGGCGCCGTACGACTCGGTCAACTTCCGGTGGTTCACCGAGCGCTTCGACGACTTCATGTACCTCGATCGGGTGGCGCTCGATGCCGGCGCGCAGGGTCGTGGGCTCGGCACGCAGTTGTATGCCGAGGTCGACCGGGCCATGGTCGACCTGGGAGCGAACCGGCTCGCACTCGAGGTGAACGTCGACCCGCCGAACGAACCGTCGCTCGTGTTCCACACCAAGCGCGGCTTCACCGAGGTCGGCCGGCAGGACACGCCCTATGGCATCCGCGTCTCGATGCAGATGCGCGATGTCGACCGGATGCGACGAGCCGACCCGGTGTAACGATTGGTGTCTGACACCAATCGTTACATGCGGCGGTCCTGGAGGAAGCGGAAGTGGTTGCGGGTGGAGGCGACGTGGGCAGGGTCGAGGTCGGCGAGCAGCACCGTCTGGCCGCCGGCGCCGGTGGCCAGGATCTCGCCGAGCGGGTCGATGATCGCACTGTCGCCCGAGTAGTCGAGGCCGCCGCCCGAGCCGACCCGGTTGACGCCCACGACGTAGGCCTGGTTCTCGATCGCCCGTGCCCGCAGCAACGCCGACCAGTGCAGCCGCCGCTTGGCCGGCCAGTTCGCCACGATCAGGTAGGCGTCGACATCGGTGGCCAGCGCCCAGAACTCGTCGGCGAAGCGCAGGTCGTAGCAGACGAACAGCGCACAGCGCAGGCCGTCGATGTCGACGGTGACGAACTCGGTGCCGGCACGCACGTACCGTTCCTCGTCGGCGTGCGAGAACGGGTGGATCTTGCGGTAGCGGGTCGTGGCGCCGTCCGGAGCAGCCAGCACGAACACGTTCGAAGGGCGCTGGTCGTCCACCGGTGCTTCCGGTGCGATCTCGGGACACGACCCGCCGACCCACACGCCGTGCGTGCCGGCCATCTCGACGAGGAACTGCGACGACGGTCCACCCTCGGGCTCGGCGATGTCCGGCGAGTCGAACGAGAACCCGGTGGAGAACGTCTCGGTGACCAGCACGACACGCGCACCGCTGGCTGCAGCACCCGAGATCATCGGCGCGAGTCGCTCGAAGTTCGCTGCACGATCGTGCCAGGCAATGTCGTGCTGGATCGCTGCGACGCGCACGATGCTCACGAGCCGACACTCACGAACGGACCAGCCTCATCGGGAGAATCCCTGCGCGAGGCGATCGACCGCCTCGTCGATCACGTCCAGGCGTTTGCAGCAGGCGAACCGCACGAGATGCCGACCGTGCTCGGGTCGGGCGTAGAACACCTCGTTGGGCACTGCGACCACGCCACACCGCTCGGGCAGGGCTCGGCAGAACGCCATCCCGTCGCCGCTCGGGTCCACGGGCCGGATGTCGACGGTGGTGAAGTACGTCGCTTCGGGCTCGAACGTCACGAATCCGGCGGAACGCAGGCCTGCCACCAGGTGATCGCGTGCGGTCTGCAACGTGGCGGCGAGCTCCTCGAAGTAGGCGTCGTGCAGACGCAGTCCGATGGCCATCGCCGGCTGGAACGGCGCGCCGTTCACGTAGGTGAGGAACTGCTTCGCGGTCTTCGCAGCGGTGACCAGCGGCTCGGGCCCGGACATCCATCCGATCTTCCAGCCCGTGGTGTGGAACGTCTTGCCGCCCGAGGAGATCGTCAGCGTGCGCTCGCGCATGTCGGGCAACGTCGCCATCGGTACGTGCCGGTGTCCGTCGAACAGCAGGTGTTCGTACACCTCGTCGGTGACCACGATCAGGTCGTTGTCGATCGCCACCCGCGCAATCGCCTGCAGCTCGTCGCGTGTGAACACCTTGCCGGTCGGATTGTGCGGCGTGTTGAGCAGGATCAACTTGGTGCGCTCGGACACGGCGGCCGTCAGCTCGGAAGGGTCGAACGTGTAGCGCCCGTCGTCACCGGGGGCGAGCAGCACCGGCACCGCCCGGGCATCCGCGAGCGCGATGCCGGCCTGGTAGCTGTCGTACATGGGCTCGAACACCACGACCTCGTCGCCGGCGTCGAGCATGCCGAGCAGCGCGCCGGCAAGGGCCTCGGTCGCCCCCGCGGTGACCACCACCTCGCTGTCGGGATCGAGGTCGATGCCGTACCAGTGTCGCTGGTGGTCGGCAACGGCCCGACGGAGTTCGGGCAGACCCGGGCCCGGCGGGTACTGGTTGATGCCCGAACGGATCGCGGCAACTGCGGCATCGAGCACCTCGGCCGGCCCGTCGGTGTCGGGGAAGCCCTGCCCGAGATTGACCGCTGCGGTCTCGACGGCGAGTGCCGACATCTCGGCGAAGATCGTCGTGCCGAACCCAGCCAGCTTGTGCGTGAGCGGATCGGTCAGGGCCACCACGCCACTGTAGGCAGTGTGCAGCGAGCCACCCAGCAGGCCGTGCCCTCATCCATCCGCTGACATCCCCACTGCAGCGCCTGGGACTCGTCAGTCGCGTCCGACGGCTCCGGCGTCGCTGGGGCTGTCAGCGCCGCTGTCGTTCCTGCCGGGATGCCGACGCCGGTCCGGGCCCTGGTACCCCGACGTCGTGCGCAACTCCTCGGCCGCGAGTTCGACGCCGTGGGCGTCGGCGAGCCGATGCGTCACACCGGTCGTCTTCGCGCTGTACATCGCCACGTCGGCTGCACTGATCAGGTCGTCGAGTTCACGCCCGTGCCGGGGGAACAGCGCAGCGCCGATCGCAGCGTTCACCGTGACGTCACCGGCGATCGGTGAGGCAGCGAGGGTGTGACCGATCCGCTCCGCGCTCGCGCGGACACCGGCACCGTCTTCCACACCGGGCAGCAGGATCACGAACTCATCGCCACCCCACCGTCCGACCACGTCGCTGTCACGCACCGCCGACTGCAGTCGCTCGGCCGCTGCTTCGAGCACGACATCGCCGAACTGGTGGCCGAGCGTGTCGTTGATCTGTTTGAACCCGTTCAGGTCGATCAGCATCAGGCACGCCCCGGTGTTGAATCGTTCGGCGGCGAGCAGCGATTCCTCGCTGATGCGCTCGAACTCGCGTCGGTTGACGAGCCCGGTCAGTTCGTCGGTGGTGGCGCGCCGCTCGAGCGTGCGCCGGTCGAGCAGGAACGTCCAGGCGGCCAGTGCCATCAGCACGGTGCCCAAGCCGAGCAGGATCAGGTATCCGGCGCCACCCTCCCCGATGAGGCTGACCTCGTCGGGGATCGAGGCCGAGACCGTGACGACGCCCCCGTCGTCCGGCAGTGCGAGCGTGTCGGTGACGATGCGTCGCCCGTCGCCGGTCAGCGGACCGATCCGCTCGAAACCGTCAGAGTTTGCCGAAGCGAGCCCGATGCCGACCGCTGCGCCGTAGTCGTCGATGGTGGCCGACGCCCGCGGATCGAGCAGCGCCGAGATCGGCAGCTGCAGTGCACTGGTGGCTGCGCCGCGCGAGACGACCAACAGCGAATCGGTCGACGTTTCCACGACCACGGCCGGTCGCTCCTGCTGTGCGGAGATCGTCGCTGCCGAGGCAAATCCGGCGAGCGCGAACACGTCGACGTCGCTGCAGCGCGGCTCCTCCCGGGACGAGACGCATGCCGAAACGCCGGCCCCGAACGACGCGACGAGGTCGTTGGGGTCGGTCGACTCCGTGGCCGCGGCGACGAGCGCAGCAGCCCGGGCGAGCGTGCTCTCCACCGACTGGTCGGCGGCGAGGACCGCCGCGGTCACGCGTGCGTCCTGCTCGCCGCGCAACTCCGATCGCTCGGCAACCATCGAGACCGTCGTGGCCACCAGCAGCACGACGCTGCCGACCAGCGCGACGAGGCGGATCAGTCTCATGAGCGATCATCGGCACACCGACGCGCCGCCTTGAGGAGTTGTTGACGATCCACAGCGTTCGATGATTCCCTCGATGATGCAGGGCCAATCCGGGGGACAACTGCGCCGCAGAACGGTACGAGGGGCGGGCCTGACGGCTCCGCCCCTCGTACTGCAGCGCGCTCGGAGAGAGTCGAACTCCCAACCGCTTGATCCGTAGTCAAGTGCTCTATCCATTGAGCTACGAGCGCAATTGCGACGGCCGACAGTGTAGACGCAACTCGTCGAGATGCCGACGACGAACTTGCTCAGCCGCCCCAGGGGCCCCAACCGCCTGCTCGCTGGTAGAGCATGTATGCGGCTTGGGTGTTCAGCTGCGGGTCGAAGAGATCCTTCGCCGAGTCGACCCCGATCGTGGACAGCCAGCTGCGGTGAACGTCGAAGTAGATCTGGAACAGCCCATAACAACAGAAGTTGTTGACGTTCGACTGATGGTTGCTCTCTCGCCAGGCGATCTGCAGGGCGCGTTCCTCGAGCTCGTCGGGCCACACCGCACGGATGATGGCGGTGGCTTGCGACTCGGGCACCGCGGCTGGCCGAGCCGGTGCGGTGGTGGTCGGCGCCGTCGTGGCGGGCGGTGCGGTCGCCGGCGCGGCGGGTGTGGTGCCGGCCGCACTCTGCCGGCTCGGGGGAGTCGTGGTCGCCGGCGCGGCGGTGGTCGGAGGTGAGGGCGTGGACGCACCCACCGGAAGGCAGACGGAGCGGCCGGGAACGAGAACGGTGTCGACCGAGGCGTCGTTCACGGCGAGCAGATCGGTCAGCGACACGTCTGCTGCGTCGGCGATGCGGATCCAGTAGTCGCCGGCGGCGAGCTCGTACCGGTTGCCGCACGACGGCGCAGCGGCGTCGGTCGCCGAAACGTCGGCGATCGTGGTCGGCTGGGCAGCGAGCTGCAGCGGGGCCGTGTCGGCCGAGACGACGGCATCGCCACCGCCGGCGGCCGTGTCGGCCGTGTCGGCCTTGTCGTTCGTGCCGTCGGTGTCGGCCCTGTCGTCGGCATCGGTCGACGCGTCCGAGACGGCGGTCGACGCAGCGCTGACCGCCGCTGGTGCCGGTGCCGTGGCGGGCGCGGAGTCGGCCACCGCTGCCGGGGCCGAGGTGGGCGGCACGATCGTCGGCGCCGCACTCTCGATGACCGCCGGGGTCGAGCCGTCGCTGGCCGAATCGTTGTCCGACGCGGTGAACCCGACGATCAGCGGCGCGGCGAGCGTGACGATCACCGCGAGCCCACCGAGGCGAGCGATGAGCGGGTCGACGCCCGGACGCGTGCTGGGCGTCGGCTCGGGCTCGACGCTCCACGCCCACTCGTCGTCCTCGCCGGTGACCGCGGCATCGTCGTCGGACCATTCATCGACGGTGACTGCGGCATCGGCGTCGGACCATTCATCGCGGTGACCGGCGGCCGGGGGGCGTCGGACCG
>Ga0102938_10000849_pt1 | contig 22904 bp, 25 predicted proteins | sample SalPonR2_B_D2_MG_FD_84516 | JGI IMG/M metagenome (GOLD analysis project Ga0102938, IMG submission 84516) | Salt pond soil microbial communities from South San Francisco under conditions of wetland restoration - Salt Pond MetaG R2_B_D2_MG | ecosystem: Environmental > Aquatic > Marine >... | reverse complement strand
TTCTAATCCATAACTTTCCGCCTCTTTTTACATATCTGGTTACAGCTCTTCTGGCCGCCTCAATCTGCCTGGAAGAAACCCAAGATGAGGTAGTGGCCTTTAAACCGTATTCTCCAAAATCAAGCGAATTTATCCGAGTGGCTTTTAAATCTTTATTTCGTCCACGTCCTTTTTGCCACTTTCTATGTTTTTCTTTTCTGGGGGTTAACATATATATTATTTATCTTGAACTTTTTTATTATTTTCCTTTTTCTCTTTTTTGTCAAAAACCTCACCTTTATAAATCCAAACCTTTATACTGATAAGACCATAAATAGTGTGAGCTTCTTTAAAGGCATAATCCATATCGGCCCTAAAGGTTTGCAAAGGTAATTTACCCGAAAGCAGTTTTTCAGATCTGGCTATTTCAGCACCGTTCAATCTTCCGGCAACCATAATCTTAACGCCCTTGGCACCAGCTTTTTCCGCTTTCCCTAATGCCTGTTTTATAGCTCGGCGAAACGGTATTCTTTTTTCAATATCCAACTTGATGTACTCGGCGATTATTGACGCATCCAAGTTCGGATTGCTTACTTCTTTTATATTTATATTCAATTTTAATTTTTTATTGTATTTCAAAATCTTCCTGCTAATATCCTTTTTCAAGGCTTCTATTCCGGCTCCGCCTCTACCAATTATAACTCCCGGTCTGGCCGCATAAATCATAATATTAAGTGCCTTAGCGGTTCTTTCAATTTCCACATGAGAAACAAAAGCTCCTTCAAGTTTTTTTTCAATATATCTTTTTATTTCAATATCTTGTTTTAAAAATTTTGAATAATTTTTCAAGGCAAACCAACGAGACTCCCAGTCTCTATTTTGTTTTATTCTGAATATTTTCGGATTGATTTTTTTTCCCATACTAGTTTTTAATCAAATATATTCTTGCAAATTATTTAAATCTCTTTACATCCCTGATTTGCGCCGGAAAACCTTATTCAATACACCTTTTTCTCTTTTTGTATTAGCACCTTTTTTCTTTCTTTTTATTTTATCTTTTTGTGCCTCTTCCGGATTTATGTCTTCTTTTATGTCCGCATCTTCTTTGTTTTCAACTTTTACAGTTTTCATTTCCGGTTTTTCGTTCTTTTGTTCGGTAGTTTTAACTTTTGTTTCCTTTTTTTCCGCTAAAACAACCTCAATTATTGCTGTTCTTTTTCGTAAAGGAGTAGCTCTTCCATAAGCTCTGGGCATCCATCTGTACAAAATCGGTCCGTCATCAACTCTTATACTCTTGATATACAAATTGTCCTCCGCCAATTCATAATTATGCTTGGCGTTGGCCAATGCGGAATCCAATAATTTTTTCACGAATTTCACTGATTTTTTGTTGGTGACCGCCAACCGATTATAAGCTTCGGTCACATCCAAACCTCTAACAACATCGGCTACCAATCTTGCTTTTCTCGGTGAAATTCTTATATATTTTGCTTTAGCTTTTACTTGCATAATATTATTTATTTAGCTTGCTCCTTGGCCATTCTTCCGCCATGAGAAATAAATTTTCTGGTATGAGAGAATTCTCCCAATTTATGTCCGACCATGTTTTCCACAATATTAACCTCAACATGCTCTTTTCCATTATGTACGCCAAAAGTATATCCGACCATTTCCGGAGTTATTACCGCATTTCTTGACCATGTTTTTATAACACCTTCTCCCGGTTTGGAGGCTTTTACCTTTTTCAACAACCTTTCATCTATATATGGTCCTTTTTTAAGACTTCTAGACATATTTATATTTTAATATAATTTATATTATATTTATTAATTTCTCTTTTTCTTATTTTTTCTTCTTGAAATTATTAACCTGTCCGAGGTTCTGTTCTTTTTTCTGGTCATTACTCCAAAGGCCGGTTTGCCCCATGGGGTTTTAGGATGTTTCATTCCAATAGGACATCCTCCTTCTCCACCTCCGTGAGGGTGATCAACCGGATTCATGGATTTTCCTCTTACGGTCGGCCTTATTCCCATATGTCTTTTTCTGCCGGCTTTTCCGATCTTTATTCTGATATGTTCCGGGTTACTCACTTGACCGATGGTTGCCAAACATTGTTTCGGCACCAATCTAATCTCAGATGAAGGTAGCTTTATTTGAGCATATTTTCCTTCGACCGCCATCAGCTTGGCCCAACCCCCGGCGCTTCTAACAATTTCCGCTCCTTTTCCGGGTGTAAGCTCAATATTGTGAATCAAACTGCCTACGGTAATATATTCCAAAGGCATGGAGTTTCCGGGCTTTATTTCAATCCTTTTTCGACTACTCAAAACCTCTTCTCCTTTTTTTAAATTGGCCGGAGCCAAAATATATCTTTTGTCACCGTCTGCATAATTTAACAATGCTATATTGGCACTTCTGTTGGGATCGTATTCCACTGAAGTAATCTTGGCCGGCACATCGAATTTATCTCTTTTAAAATCCACAATTCGCACCTGTCTTTTTGCTCCCCCTCCACGATGTCTAACTGAAATTCTTCCCTGAGAATTTCTTCCTCCGGTATTTTTTTTAGCTTTTCTGAGTTTTCTGACTTTTGCTTTCTTGTCAATACCAGAACCATCGACCGTACTCATCTGTCGACGCGCATTACTGATTGGTTTGTATATCTTAATGGCCATATTATATTATTTGATATTTGATTTATACTCCTTCGTAAATTTCTATTTTTTCTCCGGGTTTTAATGTCACTACAGCTTTTTTATAATCCTTTGTTTTTCCAATTATTCGTCCTCGTCTAACCTTTTTTCCGATTTTTTTTACTATATTTATTTTAATTGGTTTTACTCCATAAATATTCATTATCTTCTCTTCCACTTGTTTCTTATTGGCAAAAGAAGGAACGGCAAAACAGTACTTATTCATTTGCAAAAGATCCGTAGCTTTTTCAGTAATCATCGGTTCACTTAATATCTTATAAGCTTGATCATCGGTTCTTTTTTCCACTTTTAGTTCTTTTTCCTCTTTTTTCTGAGTAGATACTTTTTGTTCCTTTAAGTCTTTTTTCTTTTCCTGTTTCTTTTTTTCATCCTTTTCTTTTACTGTAGTTCCTTTGGATTTTTTTTCTTCCCGTTCGGAGGATTTACTTACGGTCTTTTTGGCGGTTTTTGAACCCTGACTGACTTTTTGTTCAGCTTTTTCCTCTTCGGAATTTTTAAAAATATTTTTTATTATTCCCATATCTTATTTTTTTAGGTAAACCTTTTCCAATTGTTGCAAAGCCGGCTTGGAAACCACCACTTTTTCTCCTTTCAATAAATCCACAACATTAAGACTGTCGGCGGCCAACAAATTAAACTTTGGAATATTATTAACTGCCAGTCCAAGTTGCTTTTTCATTTTTTCAATAACCAGAACCGCGCTTTTTTCTATTTTTAAATTCTTTTTTAGTTTGGACATCTGCTTTGTTTTTACTTCCTTTTTTGGTTCTTCTTCCAATATCAATAAGTTCCCTTCTTTGGCTTTGTCACTTAAAACCATGAACAAGGCCTTGCGCTTCATTTTTTTGTTTATTTTTTTACTGAAATTCTCCTTTCCGGTCGGACCAAAGGTTACACCTCCGCCTTTCCAAATAGGAGAACGATTTGAGCCATGTCGCGCTCTGCCGGTACCTTTTTGCCTCCAAGGCTTGGCTCCGCCTCCCCTGACTTCACTGCGATCCTTGGTCTTGGCAATCTTAATCCTTCCAGAACCACGTTGAGCGACTACAGCCTGGTGAACCAAAATCTCATTTACTTCCACCTCAAAAATTTCGGAATTTAAGTCAACTTCTCCTTTATTTTCTCCTTGTAAATTATATAATTTGGCTTTAACCATATATTACTTTTTTTCTTGTTTATTTTTTTCTGATTTTTCCGGTTCTTTTTCATTATTTTCATTTTCCTTGACTTCTCTTTTTTGAATTTCCTCTTTATTTTCTGTTTTTTTTGCGGTTTCTTCTTGTGCTGATTTTTTTTCTTGTTTTTTCCCTTTTTCCTCAACTTTTTCTTTTTTTTCTTCCTTTTTCTCGGCCTGTTTCGGTTCAAAATCGCCTTGTCCGCTAACAATAAGTAATCCGTCTTTGGCTCCGGGAACAGCCCCTTTTACAAAAATTTCGTTTTTTTCCGGCACAACCTCAATTACTTCCAAATTCAACTGAGTGGCTGATTTGTTTCCCATTTGTCCGGGCATTTTTTTTCCTTTGAACACTCTAGCCGGTCCTGTAGCACCGGCGGAACCGGGCATACGCAACTGATCTTTATGACCGTGACTGGCCGGAGATCCGTGAAAACCGTGGCGCTTAACCACGCCTTGAAATCCTCGTCCCTTGGAGGTCCCCTGAACCTTTACTTTATCTCCTTTTTCAAAAATATCAACGCTTATTGTTTGTCCTTTTTGAACTTTTTCAAAAACAGGATCATCAGCTTTTAAGCGAAATTCTTTCAAATGCTTAAAGCCTTGATCCTTTTTGGAAACACCTTTGAAAAAACCAGATAAAGGTTTATTTAGCTTTGAGGCTTTTTGCCACGCAATCTTTACCGCATTATAACCGTTTTTTTCTTCTTCTTTTCTTTCCACCACTAAACAAGGTCCGGCCACTATCTTGGTTACCGGAAACACTTTTCCGTCTTCAGCAAACTTCTGAGTCATGTTTTGCTTTTTTCCTATAATAAATTTCATATTGGTAAATAAAAACCGGACTTAAATGCCCAGCCTGATTTTTCGCTGTTTTAGCCTAAGTCAATTATTGTTTTAATGGTTTTCAACTGCTTGATTATCTCCTCTTAATTAACTGCCGTTTAACACTTCGCGCCTGCGCGGTTACCAAACAACTGTCAATTAAGTTTACATGACAATTCTAATACATTTTTAAAACTATGTCAAGCCTTTTGAATTGCCCTAATTTTATACAAAAATCAATGTTTTATATTTTTTCTTTTGTAAAGAGTTTTCTAAATTTAGAAAAATTACATCTTGATCTCAATATCCACGCCGGCCGGCAAATTAAGTCCCATCAAGGCGTCTATGGTTTTAGCATTTGGATTAAGAATATCAATCAATCTTTTATGCGTACGCATTTCATACTGGTCTCTAGCATCTTTGTGTACAAAAGTGGAACGATTAACCGTAAACTTCTTTTTTTCCACCGGCAAAGGAATCGGTCCTTTAATAGTTGCTCCCGTTCTTTCTCCGGCTTCAATAATCGTTTGAGTTGATTGATCAATAATCTTATGATCAAAAGCTTTGATCTTAATCCTGACCCGCTGAACATTTTCAGCTGATTTTTTCTGCTCTTGTTTTTTCTTGTCTTCTGCCATGTGATTATTTAACAATTTAATTAATTTAAATATACAGCCATACTCCGCCCTTTTCAGAGCGGAGCCAAGCTATATATTTACTTGATAATCTTGGTTACAACACCGGCGCCGATTGTTCGTCCACCCTCACGAATGGCGAATCTTTGTTGATCTTCCAAAGCAACCGGGGTAATCAAGGTAACTTTAAGGTTGTTTACAGTATCTCCGGGCATAACCATTTCGGTCCCTTCCGGCAGAACAACTTCTCCCGTAACATCTGTTGTTCTGATATAAAATTGAGGTTTATATCCCTTGAAAAACGGTTTATGTCTTCCTCCTTCTTCCTTGTTCAAAACATAAACTTCACACTCAAACTCGGTATGGGGAGTAACACTTCCCGGTTTGGCCAAAACTTGACCTCTTTCCACATCTTCTTTTTTAAGACCGCGAAGCAAAATTCCCGCGTTATCACCGGCTCTTCCTTCGTCCAAGGATTTATTAAACATTTCTATACCGGTAACTACGGTCTTTTGAGTATCATTGATACCCACGATTTCAATTTCATCGTTAACATTTACCACTCCGCGCTCAATTCTTCCGGTAACAACAGTTCCTCGCCCCTCAATGGTAAAAATGTCCTCAATAGGCATTAAGAAATCCTTGTCAACATCTCTTTCCGGTTCCGGAATATGAGCATCCAAGGCGTCAAGAAGTTCTTGGATACATTTGGTGGCATTTTCATCCTCGGGATTTTCCAAAGCTTTTAAAGCCGAACCTCGAACAATCGGAGTTTCGTCTCCAGGGAATTCATATTTTTTAAGCAAATCTCTGATTTCTTCCTCCACCAAATCAATAAGCTCGGCATCTTCAACCAAATCGGTTTTGTTTAAAAATACAACAATTGCCGGAACACCAACCTGACGAGCCAAAAGAATATGCTCTCTGGTCTGAGGCATCGGTCCGTCGGTGGCCGCAACCACCATGATGGCTCCGTCCATTTGGGCGGCGCCGGTAATCATGTTTTTAACATAATCAGCATGCCCCGGACAATCCACATGAGCATAATGACGTTTGTCACTTTCATACTCCACATGAGCGGTGGCAATAGTGATTCCGCGCTCTTTTTCTTCTGGCGCGGCATCAATCTGATCCACTTCCTTACTTTGCGCTATTCCGCCCTTCCCCAAAAGATATTTTAGGATGGCGGCAGTAAGAGTAGTTTTGCCATGATCCACATGGCCAATGGTACCCACATTAACATGGGGTTTGCTTCTTTCAAATTTGTCTGACATGTTTTTTTTACTCCTTAAGGCGGCCCCCCGACATTCGGAGGTTACGAGCCAGCCACCTTGTTTAATTTTAACTGACTTATTTTAAATTATTTACCAATATTATAACATAAACCAACCTACAGACAAGACCTATTCAACGGGCTCTATATAGTACTGATCTTCCATATCTTCATCTTCAACTTCTTCAATTTCGCCTATTTCTTTTTCCAATACTGTACTCCGAGGCTTTTGTAGTGCTTGCCAAGTGGCGATATCCTGATTTATTTTATCCAAAAGTTCATCTTCAGTCAAGCCCTTTACTTCAGACTTTCCCAATACTCTTTTTTCATACGAATCCAAATCCATTACAACAAAACCTTTTTGACTTTCTTGATCAAAAACAACTATTTTTTCCCCTGTTTTGTTTATAAATTCAAGTATTTTTCGCCATTGATCCCGCATATAAAAACAATGATTGGTTTATTCTTTTTCGCTTTTTTCCTTATTGGAGATTATTTTTTCAACAACATTCTTCGGAACTTCAGCGTAATGAGAAAACTCCATTGCATAACTACCTCTACCTTGAGTCATGGATCTAAGATTAGTGGCATAGCCAAACATTTCAGCCAATGGAACTTCCGCGTCAACCACTTTGGCTTTGGGTTTATCTTTCATCTCATTAACCTGCGCTCTTTTAGAGTTAAGATCACCCACCACATCTCCCAAATACTGTTCAGGAATCACTACTTCCACTTTCATCATCGGCTCAAGCAAAATAGGATCAGCTTTTTTGGCCGCTTCTTGGAAAGCGATTGAGCCGGCAACTTTAAAGGCGGCTTCAGAAGAGTCAACTTCATGGAACGAACCGTCATACAAAGTTGTTTCCATATCAATCATCGGATAACCGGCTACTATTCCTTTGTCCATAGCTTCTTTAACACCTTTTTCAATAGCCGGAATAAATTCTTTTGGAATAACTCCACCCTTTATTTCATCGCTGAATTCAAAACCTTCTCCTCTCTCTCTCGGAGAAAGTCGCAAGTGACAATGACCATATTGACCGCGACCTCCTGATTGTCGTACATACTTTCCTTCAGCTTCTGCTGTTTGTTTAATGGTCTCTTTATAGGAAACTTGGGGATTACCGATATTGGCTTCAACATTAAATTCTCTTTTCATCCTGTCTACCAAAATATCCAAATGAAGCTCTCCCATTCCGGAAATAATGGTCTGCATAGTGTCCTCATCGGTTTTTACCACAAAAGTCGGATCTTCCTCAGCCAATTTTTGCAAAGCCAAACCCATTTTTTCTTGATCGGCTTTAGTCTTTGGTTCAATCGCCACGGAAATAACCGGCTCGGGAAAGGTTATTGATTCCAGAACAACCTTTCGTTCTTCATCACAAAGAGTATGTCCGGTATATGTATTTTTTAAACCAACAACGGCTACAATATCTCCGGCATAGGCTTCGTCAACTTCTTCGCGATGATTGGCATGCATTCGCAAAAGACGACCTATTCTTTCTTTTTGACCGGAACCGGTATTGTAAACATAAGAACTTGATTTCAAAGTACCGGAATAAATTCTAACAAAACAAAGTTTACCAACATACGGATCAGTAGCCACCTTAAAAGCCAATCCGGCAAAAGGATCATCATCATCCGTTTTCACTTTTATAACTTCCTCTTCGTTTTGCGGATCAAGTCCTTCAATCGGAGGAACATCCAAAGGTGAAGGCAAATAATCAACAATAGCATCCAAAAGCATTTGCACACCTTTGTTCTTTAACGCGCTTCCCACCATCACCGGTAAAATTTTATTATCAATAGTGGCTTTTCTTAATCCTTGTTTTATATCTTCCAAAGGAATTTCTTCTCCGGCCAAATATTTATCCATCAAAGCTTCATCATGTTCCACAATGGCTTCCACTAATTTATTTCTATATTCTTCAGACTTGGTTTTCATGTCCTCGGGAATTTCGGTTTCAGTTATTTTCATCCCCAGATCATCTTCGTAAATATAGGCTTTCATTGTTAACAAATCAATAATTCCCTTAAAATCTTCAGCCGCACCTATCGGCAACTGAATCGGATAAGCATCTTTGGTTAATCTATCATAAATTGATTCCATGTCCGCGTAAAAATCAGCGCCCATTCTGTCCATTTTATTAACAAAACCCATTTTCGGCACTTCATATTTCACCGCTTGACGCCAAACGGTTTCAGATTGTGGCTCAACTCCGGCCACCCCGTCAAAAACAATAACTCCTCCATCCAAAACTCGAAGTGAACGCTCCACCTCAGCGGTAAAGTCCACATGTCCCGGAGTGTCAATTATATTTATTCGTTTATCATTCCAAAAACAAGTAGTGGCCGCGGAAGTAATGGTGATGCCTCTTTCCTGTTCTTGCTCCATCCAGTCCATTTCCGCTTGTCCTTCATGCACCTCGCCAATCTTATGTTTTTTTCCGGTATAAAATAAAATACGCTCGGTAACCGTAGTTTTACCGGCATCAATATGAGCGATAATTCCAATATTTCTGGTATCTTTTAATGAATATTCTCTAGCCATAAAATTTGTATCCAGCATCCGGCTCTTTCGCCTCAAACATTTTTGTGGCGCTCCGAACATCCGGATTAAATTATTTATTTTAATAATGCTTAAAAGCGAGCAAAGTGAGCAAAGGCTCTGTTGGATTCGGCCATGCGGTGAACATCCTCTTTCTTTTTAATGGCGTCCCCTTCATTGTTTAAAGCGGCAATCAATTCATCAAAAAGTTTTTCATTCATCGGTTTCCCGCTTTTATTTTTAGCCGCATTTATTAACCAATGCAAACTCAAAAAATACCGTCTATCTCCGCGAACCGGATACGGTATTTGAAAATTTCCGCCGCCAATACGACGACCTCTAACTTCCATCTGAGGTATTACATTTTTTACCGCTTGATCAAAAACTGCCAAAGCGGTTGGATATTTTTCTTTATCAATTTTTCCAGATTTTATCCGTTCGTCTATTTTATCAAAACAATCATAAACTATATGCTGAGCTACAGCCTTTTTCCCATCTTCCATTAAATAGTTTATGAATTTGGCCACCAAAGGACTGTTGTAACGCACATCTCCTCTGATTTTTCTTTTTGGTGCTTGTTTTCCTCTCATAATTGTTTAACTTAGTTTAAGATTCACACGAGTACATATTTTTATCAATATATCCCGCATTACTCCCAAGCTTTTATAATTTATGTATAAGTATTTATTTACTCTCTTTTTTAGTCCCGTACAAAGATCGTGACTGTTTTCTTCCATCAACACCTTGAGTGTCATAAACACCTCTGACAACATGGTAACGAACACCCGGAAGATCTTTTACTCTTCCACCTCGCAACATAACTATTGAATGTTCTTGAAGATTATGTCCTTCTCCCGGAATATAAGCGGTTACCTCCTGTCCGTTGGATAATCGAACACGAGCGACTTTTCTCAAAGCCGAATTCGGCTTTTTGGGAGTAATGGTAGTCACTTTTACGCAAACTCCTCGCTTAAAAGGCGCTCCTTTGGGCAATACGCTGCGTTTTCTTTTCTTAGTATTTAAAACAGTCTGCAAAGCAGGTGTCTTTGATTTTGATTTCTGAGTTTTACGTCCTTTACGAACCAATTGGCTGATTGTTGGCATAAAAATATAGTCAAAATTAAATGTTTTTGATCTTATTAATGAAAATATAGCTTAATTTAAGCCTTACAAGTTGATAACAAGATAACACACAAATATTTTTCCGTCAAGCTCAAATCAATATTTTATAAATAATGTCCAAAAAACCGTAGAACAGCCCGCTTAAAATATTCAAATTTAGCACACTATCCATTATAATTATCAAAAGTAAAATCATCGGGCCTTGATGTTCCAGTGTCTGTTTAAAATTAGCATATTTTACATCGGAAAGAAATGCAAACAAAATTTTGGATCCGTCCAAGGGAGGAATCGGAAGCAAATTAAACAACATCAAAATAAAATTCAAAAATATAAACAAAGATAAAAAAATGGCTAGCAAATTACCGGAAGCGGCTCCAAGGCCAACTCCTCCATAGATTAAAAACAAAGGATGAAGCGCCGGAAAAATCACTTTAAAAATAAGGATACTTATTAAAGCCATTATAAGATTGGAAGCCGGTCCGGCCAAGGCCACCAAAGCCGGTCCGTATTTTTGATTTTTCAAATTATAGGGATTAAAAGGCACCGGACGCCCCCAACCAAACCCCACCAAAAGCAACATAAAAAAACCGGTCCAACTAATATGAGAAAGGGGATTTAGAGTAAGCCGACCTTGCATTTTGGCTGTTTGATCACCCATAAGATGAGCGGCCAAAGCATGAGAAAATTCATGCACGGTCAAAACAAAGACAATGGCGATAACCCAAGCCAAAAGAACAAACGGCTGATCCATTAAAGACAAAATTATCATAAAACTTTTTATTATTTATTTAATACAAATCCGCAGACATGAAAACATATTAAGGATTGTTCGTCAAAAAGACTTGATTTATTATAACACATATGTTAGTATATTTCCATAAACATTAAAAATATTATTTATGGCCAAAGTATGTGACAAATGCGGCCGGGGTCCACGAAGCTCAAACAAAAGAAGCCATTCAAAAATAGCCACAAAAAGAAAACAATACCTAAACCTTCAACAAAAAACGGTGGACGGTAAAAAAACAACGCTCTGCACCAAATGTATCAAGTCCCTGGCCAAAAACCGATAAGTAAAAAGACTCTGAAAAGGGGTCTTTTTTGTTTGACATAAAAAAAACAAAGCTGTATAATTCCAAAGACTAATAGTTAGTTAAACTAACCTTTATCTTATGCCAAAATCACAAAACTCTCAAATAATGAGCTTGATGTTTGAAACAAAGAGACGATTGGCTTCCAAGTTCAGGCACAAAAAAAACTTCCTCCCGGAAGACTTGATAAAAACGGAAATCCTTACATACTTGCGAAAAAACAAAAACAGCAACATGAAAAAGGTAGCGCGCTTCCTGGGTATTACGCCCCCGTCAGCCACAGCCTTGGTGGATAAATTGGTAATAAATAAATATCTGGATCGGAGACAAGATCCAAATTACCGTCGAAAAATAATTTTGATAGTCACCAAAAAGGGCGAAAAATTTATAAAAACCTTTCATAATAATTTTCAAGAAATCATCAAAAATTGTCTCTCCCCTCTTAACAAAAAGGATAAAAAAGATCTGATAAGAATCTACAATAAATTGCTTGATAAAAAATAAAATAATTATTTACTAATATTTATAAGATAAATATGATTTTCAAAAAAAAGAGTTTTTGGGCGATTGTCATCATTATTATTTTAATAGCCGTCACCGGAATTTATTTTTCCAACAAAACAGCTCAACCGAAATATGACCTGGTGAAAGCGGAAAAAGGAGAATTGATTCAAGAAGTCAGTATCACCGGCAGTGTGGAAGCAGCCAAGGAAATTGACCTGGCCTTTGAAAAGAGTGGCAAAATAACCTATCTTCCCGTCAAAGTAAAAGACGAAGTTAAAAAAAATCAAATGCTGGCACAATTAAGCAACGCCGACATCGCCGCTCAATTGGAACAAGCCAGAGCCGGCTATGATCAAGCCCGAGCTCAACTGAAACAATACCAAGCTTCTTTGGCCAGCGCCGAGGCCAAGTTACGGGAATATCAAGCCGGTAGCACTCCGGAAGAAATACAATTGGCCGAAACCACTGTAAACAATGAGGAAAAAGATCTCAGCGATGCCCAAAATAATTTAACTAATGTAAAAGACCAGGCCAAAACCGCTTTGGAGGAAGATTATAATAATGCTCTTTATGCTCTTTCCGGAGCAATCAGCACGGCCGAAAGCAGTTTATACACTTTAACCGATATCCAGTTTAGCTATTTTCACGGATACACCCCGGACTCCCTATCCGTGGCCGACGCCAAAGCTCAAGCTGTTGAATCTCTTTTGGGACAAACGCAAGCCGGTCGTTGGAATAATGACAATTTGAGTTCTTTAAGCGGAGGCTCCAAAGGTATGGTCAACCAAGCTGAAAAAAACCAAACTCAAGAAAATATTGATCAAGCCATAACTCAGACAAAACAGGCTTTGAACGATTTAAAATCAGCTTTTAACTCCATCCCCATAACTTCTCAACTGTCTTCAAGCGATCAAACCAGCATTGCCACGGAAAAAAGTAATCTTAATACGGAAATAAGCACAGTAAACAGTAGAAAGCAAGCCATTTTGGTGCAGAAAACCACTAATCAATCCAATATCTCCACGGCCGAAGCCGCTGTCACAACCGCTGAAAACGCCTTAGCCACGGCTCAAGATCAACTAAAAATAAAACAGGCCGGATACACCGCCGAACAAATCGCTTCACAAGAAGCCTTGGTTCAGCAAGCGGAGGCCAATGTTGATTCTCAAAAATCTCAAATCAGATCAGCTCTGGCCAATATTAGAAATTACCAGGCTCAAATCGGAAAAACAATCTTGCGTTCTCCAATCAAAGGAGTCATTACCAAGATTGAAGCCGATCTCGGAGAAATAATACCGGCCAACAGTCCGATCGTCACTATAATTTCCGATGCCCAATATCAAATAAAAGCCGCTGTACCAGAGGTGGATATAGCCAATATTGAAATAAATGATATTGCCCAGGTGACCTTGGACGCTTATGGCAGTGATCTGGAATTTGAAGCCAAGGTAATAAACATTGATCCGGCTGAAACCTTGATAGACAATGTTCCAACCTACGAAGTCACTTTTGAATTTGTTGAAAGCAACAACAAAATAAAGCCGGGCATGACCGCCAATTTGGATATTTTAACCGATAAACGAGACAATGTCATTAGCCTGTCGCAAAGATCCGTTTTGCGAAAAGAAAATAAAAAAATCGTCAGAATCCTGGAACCGGACGGAATTAATTATAAAGAAGTTGAGGTAAAAACCGGTTTGCGCGGATCCAACGGTCAGGTGGAAATACTTGAAGGCGTAAATCCGGGCGATCAAATTATTTTATCAATAAGAGAAGAATAAAAGACCATGTCAAACAAAAAGGAAAAACCTTTAATAAAAGTTGAGAACTTGCAACGATGCTTTCGCACCGGAGAGGTGGAAACCTTAGCTTTGAAAAAAGCCGACTTTTCCATTTTTCCTGGAGAATTTGTAGCCATAATGGGACCTTCAGGCTCGGGAAAATCAACCTTAATGCATATTATCGGCTTTTTGGATAAAGCGACCAAAGGCAAGTACGTTTTTAAGGGTAAAAATGTAAACAAACTTAGTGAAGACGAACTGGCTGATTTAAGAAACCAAGCCGTTGGCTTTATTTTTCAGTCTTTTAATCTCCTACCCAGAACCACTGTTTTTGAAAATGTACGATTGCCTTTAATGTACAGTAAAAAGACAAACTCCAAACAAAAAAAATTGGCCGAAGAAGCAATAAAATCAGTGAGCTTACTCCACCGACGAGATTATATGTCCAATCAATTGTCCGGAGGAGAAAAACAAAGAGTGGCCATTGCCAGAGCTCTGGTCAATGAACCGGATATTATTTTGGCTGACGAACCAACGGGTAATCTGGATTCCAAATCCGGCGGTCAAATAATGAAAATTCTTCAAGATCTCAATGAAAAAGGTAAAACCATTATCATGGTAACTCATGAACAATATACGGCTGAACATGCCAGAAGAATAATCAATATTAGGGACGGCAGTGTATTTAAGGATACCAGAATAAAACAAAGGAGAATAAAAGATGGCCAAGACTTAATAAAATAAATATCTGCAATGATTCTTTCTTCCACCATAAAAATGGGTCTTAAAAATTTGCGCGCTCAGAAAATGCGCTCATTTTTAACTATGCTGGGAATAATAATCGGCATTACTTCAATCATTGTCATTAACTCAGCCATTGCCGGCGCCGAAAGTTTAATAACCAATCAATTCAGCAGTATAGGGCCAAACATTGTGGGGATTTTACCCGGAGGCAGCGAAGACGAGGGGCCTCCGGCCGCAGTTATGGGCATTGTTATTACCTCGTTAAAAGATGAGGATACCGAAGCCATAAGAAAATTGCCGCATGTTGAAGCGGCCAGCTCATATGTCAGTTCAACCGAAACAATTTCTTGGACAAATCAAAAAACCACCGGTTCAATATACGGAGTTTCTCCCGAATTCCCCAAAATTTCTGATACAAAAATAGAATCCGGCGGATTTTTTAATATTGACGATGAAAAAGGTTATGCCAATGTGGCCGTAATCGGAAAACAAATAAAAGATGAACTTTTTGGTAATTTCGCCGATCCTTTGGGGCAAAAAATAAAAATAAAAAAAGGCAAATACCTGATTATCGGAGTAATGGAAGAGCAAGGAACCTCGGGCTTTGTTAATATGGACAATACTGTTTTGGTTCCGGTTACCACGGCTCAAAAAAAGATTCTGGGCATAAATCATTTGGGTTTTATCCGCGCCAAAGTAGATAAAAAGGAAAATATTTCAAGAACGGTTAAAGACATTGAATACCTACTCAGAGATCGACATAATATAGACAAAAAAGAAGGTGATGACTTTACGGTCACCGCGGTACAAGACGCTCTTCAGGCCTTAACCATGATCACCACGGCCTTGCAATTCTTTTTGGTGGCCATTGTTTCCATTGCTTTGATTGTCGGCGGTATCGGCATTATGAACATTATGTTGGCCTCGGTCACCGAAAGAATAAAGGAAATCGGTTTGCGAAAAGCGGTCGGAGCCAAGAAAAAGCATATTGTTTACCAATTTTTAGTGGAAACAATATTCTTGTCCTTTTTGGGCGCAATAATCGGTATAGTTCTGGGGTCTTTAATCTCACTTATCATAGCCAAAGTAGTCAATTATTTGGGTTATGATTGGAACCTGGTTATAACCGCCGGATCAATTATAACTTCATGTTTATTTGCCTTTGTAATCGGTTTGGCTTTTGGTCTTTATCCGGCCAAAAAAGCGGCCAAGTTTGATCCGATTGAAGCTTTACGCTACGAATAAAGAAACAAGAGATCAAAAGAAAATGTCCGGGCAAAAAACAGTCCGAATTACTTGAAAAACAAATTACTAATCACCGATAGATAGATAGATAGATAGATAGATAGATTTAATGCGAATTGGTTATAATAAAACATAGGAAAAAAGAAAGCAAAACATTAATATTTCAAAACAACAATACATCAAAGGATAATGTAAGTATAAAACATTATTTTGTCCGAAGTTTCCGAAAAAGATTTAAGACAAATCATTAAATAAATAAATAAAAAAGGGTATTTGGGAATATAAAAACGATTCAATCCTAATTATTCGAGATGTTAATTAAGAATCACTGTAAAGATTTAACACGAATTAATTAAAAATGAATTACGAATCATCTAATAGAGATTCAACCCAAGACTGTTTATTCCTCTTAAATTTATTCGGGCATTGTCATAATTAAAATAAAATCATGAGTTTACTGCCACTAAAATTAGCCGTCACCAGTTTAAAAAGAAATAAAGGAAGAACCTTCTTAACAATTTTAGGTGTGGTTATCGGTATAGCCGCGGTCATAACCGTGCTATCGGCCGGTCAGGCCATTAAAGGACTTATTATTGGAGAGGTTGAAGCTTTTGGTTCAGACTTTATTGAAGTGGAGGTTAAAACTCCACAAGCTTCGCAGACCTCGGCTGAAAACGCTTTTAGCATGGTCGGGGGATCAACGGTTACCACCCTAAAAATAGAAGATGCGGAAAGAATCTCCAAGCATCCCAACATAACCAAATACTACACCGGAGTCATGGGACAAAAATTGGTTAATTATCAAAGCGAATTCAGGAAATCTTTTCTTTTTGGCACGAACGAGGATTTTATAGAAATCGATACCTCGGAAATCGCCCAAGGCAGATTTTTCAATGAGGTTGAAAACAAAGGTTTGTACAAGGTCGTCGTATTGGGTCATGAAATAAAGGATAAATTGTTTGGTGATCAAAACCCGATCGGTCAATCCATAAAAATCGGTAAAGAAAAATTCCGCGTAATCGGCTATTTAAAAAAGAAAGGAGCCTCTTTTAGTTTTGATATGGATAATATGATTTTCATGCCGGTAAAAACCTTGCAAAAAAGAATCTTGGGTATTGATTATATTTCCTTTATTTTTGCTCAAATGGCTGATCCTGAATGGGGCGATCAAACAGCTGAAGGCATTACCGCCATATTAAGAGATCAGCATAAAATTGATGATCCGGACAAAGATGATTTTGCCGTAATTACTATGGAGCAAATGATGGAAATGCTGGATGTAATTATTTACGGAATACAAATTTTGCTTATTGCTTTGGGATCAATTTCCTTGATTGTCGGCGGTGTGGGAATTATGAATATAATGTATGTTTCAGTCACTGAAAGAACCTTTGAAATCGGCCTGCGCAAAGCGCTCGGCGCCAAAAGAAAACAAATCTTGTGGCAATTTTTGGCTGAAACTATTATTATCACCTTTATCGGCGGCCTGATCGGTATTATTTTGGGAATCACTCTTTCCTGGATAATCTCCTTTGTAGCCGGCCTGCAAGGCTTTGACTGGCAATTTTCAATTTCTTGGCTCGGACTGTTGGTGGCTACTCTGACCTCAGTGGCTGTGGGACTTATTTTCGGCATCTATCCGGCCAGACAAGCGGCTGACAAAGATCCCATTATTTCTCTTAGAAATGAATAATTTTAACTTAAAAATACCGCCTATTGACAAAAACCGCTATTGGCGTATAATAAAGCTTCAAAAGTTTTTTCAATCACTACGGGAGGAAAGAAATGAAACCAACAATCTTGTTCTTTTTTGTATTTCTGATACTGGCGGTAGTTGATTACCCCTGCTTGGCCGTTCAAGGAAAACTTGACGATCCGTCACTTTCCAAAAATAATTGCCCGGCGAAAAAAGAGCCGGTGCCGACTCAACCGAAACTGAAAAAGCACAAACAACTGTGCTGTAGAGAAGAAGAAACGGAAAAATCCCTGACTCGCCTTTTTTCCTCAGGGAAAAAGCCTAAGGGGGAAGGGAAATTCCCGTCAAAACAGAAAAAACAAATAAAAAAACGGCCGGATAGGATAAACTATCTGCCGCACTTGAATTAATTCCAGATGTCAAAAGTGAGCCGACCACATCGCCGGCTCACTTTTTTATTATTCATCCCTGGCCAGTTTTTCTTTTATTTTTGATAATAACTTTTTTCGGTTAAGATCCGTATTGGCCTTTTCCATTTCCTTTTCCAAATAAGATAAAAATTCAGTCTTCATTTCCAAATAATCATCCGCATATTCATCGCTCTCATGCATCCCTTTTTCCAATGCTTTTTTTAACGGAATATAGGCATTTAACGGATCAACATGCTCACTGTTCATTATGGACTTAAAAGCTCCAATGGCCACTTCCGGTGAATATTTTTCCCGGACTTGTTTTTTATAATGTTCTTCTATGGCCGGATACAAATCACTAAGTTCCTTTTTTAAAGAGGCAATATCCAACTGAAGCATATCTTCATTGCTAAACACGGTTTTCTTTAAATCACGCAAAAGATCAATATGTTTTTGACTTTTTTTTACTCCTTCTGAAGATAAATATTCATCAATTGTTCTGACCATTCTTTCGCGAGCATATTCTATATTTTCTTCATCCGCCCCTAACTCAAGCAATTTCCTAAAGTTTTTTAAGGCTTCCCATATTTCAGAAGATTCTATACTCATATCAAAATTAAACAAAAGGCTTTTTATATTTTCCGGTTCTTTTTGCTCGACTTTGGTTTTTTCCGGTGATTCCGGAATCGTTTTTTCTTGCTCTTTAAATAATTTGTTTAAAGTTTGCTTGGTCTTTTCCCAAAAACTTTGAGGTTTTTCCTCTTGAGTCGGCTCATCGTCGGGAACAACACGCAAATCCGGTTTTTTCTCAATTTTTTCTTGTTCTTTAAGTCTTTCCCGAATCTTTTTGTTTTCTTCTTTATCAAAACCAAACTCCAGATCTTCTTCTCTCCGATCTTTTTTTTGTGCTGTTTCCGGGCCACCATTTTTAAAAATCTCTTTTTTATAAGGATTTTCTTTTCTTGTTTTTTCCGCAAGATTAGGCATATTTTTCAAGCTTATTACTTAATTCTCCTTTGTATTTTAACATCTATATAAAAAAATAACAAAAAACCGCCTAAAAAAGCGGTTTTTTTATAGCTCAACATTGTTTATTATTCCAAAATTCCATCCAAATTAACATCATATAAAATTTCTTCCTGAACCAAACGATAATCAATAATTTCCTCTGGTTTAAACCAATGATCTATTTCCATTTTCGCTTCCTCGGTTGAACCGGAAGCATGAACCAAGTTTCTGATTGCTCGCCCATCTGTATCGGCCAATTGATAAGAATCCAAAACATAATCACCTCTGATAGTGCCCACATCGGAAGTAAACGGTTCTGTCCCGCCAATTAATTTTCTAACTTTCTTAACGGAATGAACTCCTTGCCAAATCATGGCGATAACCGGACCTCCGGTCATATATTTTTTTAAATTTTCCAAAATCCGTCCGCTGATTTCCAAAGGGTCTTGGCTCGGCGGTTCAAGTCCTTTATCCTTATAACCTTTTAAGGTTTTTTCTCCGGTCACGCGCCGCCATTCCGGATCAAGGGTATAATGTTTTTCAATTTGATCTTCTTTGGGCACCAACATTTTTACAGCCGCCAGTTTTAATCCGGCTCTTTCAAACCTGGCGATAATATCACCGATCAAAGAACGCTGAATACCATCGGGTTTGATCAGAACCAAAGTTCTTTCATTTTTCATAAGAATAAATCTTTATGATTAATAATTCGCCTTCAGTATAACAAAATTTTTTAATAAATCAAGTCTTGACCGTCGGTAGAAATTTTAACTAAGCCGTCTTGATCAAGCCTGAAAAAGGGAATATCCAAAAGTCTTAATCTGTGCAACACACGTCCGTGAGGATGACCAAAGTCGTTGTCCCGACCAACGCAAATTGTCGCCACCTCGGGATCAACCGCTTGCAAAAATTCTTCCGTATTTGAACTTGAGCTACCGTGATGGCTTAATTTCAAAATATTTGACTTCAATATATCAGTGCCGGAATATTTTTCCAGCAAATGATCTTCCACTTCTTTTTCTATATCCCCGGTCAGCAAAAAACTCACCTCTTGGTAAATTAATTTATTGACAATGGAAGTATTATTTAAATTTTCCACCTTTTTATTGGCAAAATCCTGATCAGGATATAAAAATTTTAATTTTATCCCACCCCGCAAATCCATATCAAAAGGTTGGGAAACAATATGCAAAGACAAATTTTGTTTTTTTATTTCATCCAACCAGGCTTGATAAATTGAAGAGGTATGCAAAACTCCGGGATAATAAATTTGTTTAACCTCGTAGCGACGCAACACCTCTACCAGACCGGTCACATGATCAGCGTGAGGATGAGTCAAAATCATAACCTCAATTTCATGATCCCAAAACGGCATTACTCGTCCCAGCTGGCTTAAAATGTTTTTATCCGGCCCACCGTCAATTAAAATATCCTGGCCTTCCGGCGTGCGAATATAGGTAGCATCCCCCTGGCCAATATCCAAAAAACTGACTTCCAATAAATCCTGTTCTTCCACTTCCGGCTCCCGGGACAACGGTTGTTTTTTGAAAAATAGAAAAGATTCACCCGAAGCTTCAAAATATAAAAACCCAAAAAAACAAGTGGCCATAACAGCGGTCAAAAGTAAAATTTTAAAAAATTTATTGGTCATGTTTTTATTATAGCACATCCTTTTTTTTATCTAAATTACGACAAACAGGTACTTATATTGACAAAAATGTGTTTTTATTCTAGTATGAAATGAAGCTGTTTTGCTCTTTTTTTTAACAGGAGGATAACATGGATCAAGACAAAGCAAAAGAAATTATTCGTCAGGTCTCCGGGTTCTACGAGGATCCGGTCAAGGCCGAAAAAATCATTCGAGCAAATTTGCTAAAAACATCACGCGGAGAAATAGTAGGAATCCTGATTCTCGGAGAAACAACGAGACTGAAAATCTTTCTCGACCGTGAGCAAAAATCCTTTAACCAAAGGAAAAAACACGGGACTCCGCACAAGATCAATATTTTGGAAAACTCTTTTGGAGAATCTCCCCAAAACCCGCCACTTCCCTATCAGTCGGGAATCAAAAAGTTTCCGAATCTTGATCAAATAGAGGGAAATTCGGAAGAATCCTTCTAGAAATAAAAAGACAAAGCCGTCGTGCGCGCCGACGGCTTTTTTCTTTTAAAATTAATTGACAACCAACAAACAATCTGATAGTATAAAAAAGCTGTTTAAAACAACTTGCTACAGGGGGAATAGCATGGAAAAAAGCAGAGGAGTGACCTTCCGTTGGCCAACGCTAGGTCAAGAGATTGCCAAAAGAACGGCTCTCAAAGAATTGGCCTCAGTGGCCAAGGATTATTCCGACAGACGGAGAGCCTATCAGCTCATGGCTGATCACCTGGAACTGGAAGAGGAAGGTCAAGGCCAGTGGCAATGGATAATCCGCCGGGGAGAAGAAAGACTAAACATCGGCGCCTTCATTAGACAACAGGTCCAAATGAAAGCCACGATGTTTGCCCGGGACGAAAACTCTTTGGGCGATCTTCCGGTCAGCCTGCTGGAAAAGGGCTTCAGCGAAAGGTCCACTCCAACAAACCTGATCCTGCCTAAACAGGATCAACAGGGACAGGTTGAAAACCGAAGCAACCTGTAGACGTAAACCACTGCGCGCATCTGCGTAGTGGTCTTTTTTTTAAACAGTTTTTATCTATATGTGGTATAATATTTATATCTAAAAAATAAAAGAAAAGTATGAAAAAAGCTCTTCTTCTCTTTTTTGTTTTTATTTTGCTCTTGGGTCTAATGGAAATTTCCCAAGCTGCAGATTTAGCGGAAAATCTTGCCGGCAAGATCCTGCTTCAAGTGGAAGAAAACGGCGAAGCCTGGTATGTTTCGCCTGATGATCATTATCGTTACTACTTGGGGCGCCCGGCTGATGCTTTTAAAGTTATGCGTAATCTCGGATTGGGCATTTCAGAAGAAAATATTAAACAAATTCCAATCGGTATGGCCAAGTATACGACCATGGATTCTGATCAAGACGGACTGCCCGACACCTTGGAGCAAGCCATTGGCACGGCGGTTGATAAAATTGACACAGACAATGACGGCTATTCAGATAAAGACGAGGTGGAAAATTGGTACAATCCCAATGGTGCCGAAAAAATGCCAACTAATTCTTCGCTGATCAATAATGTAAAAGGAAAAATTATCTTACAGGCGGAAAAAAACGGCGAAGCTTGGTATGTCAGCCCAAGCAAACTAAAACGCTATTATTTGGGAAGACCGGCCGATGCCTTTGAAATAATGAGAAACCATGGTTTGGGTGTCAGTAATACAAACTTGGAAAAAATGTCCAATGTGGCCTATTCCAAAGAATTTTCCAGCTCACAATCCGGAGAGTATTATCAATCCAATGTATCCGGATCCTTAATTTATAGAACCGACTGTGGTTACATAGATTGTTTTGATGACAAGTTTCAAAATTGTACTCCGGGATATTCAATGGAATATGATTTTATGGGAGCTTCTCAATATTTTAAAATAATCGGCTCTAAAAACGGTCGTTGCACAATGGAAATGAAATATACTTCTTTACCGCCGAACGAGGCCTGGGTGGGAAAAACCATGACATGTAATTGTAATGATTCTCTATCTTTTTTCAATTCCTTTTCCACGGCACTCAACAATGTAACTGAAGGAAATACGGCTAACTGCCAAGGAGAACTTTTTGATTTGCTATTTGAAAATGTCACCAATACTCAAAACACCTCAACGGCTTCCTGTTTTGATAGTGACGGCGGTGAAAAATTTTACGAAAAAGGCTACGCCGAAATTACCCAGGGCGAATCCTCAGGCTTAACCAAGGTGGATGATGAGTGCGCCGGTGAACATACTTTGGTAGAAGGAATTTGTCGTGACGGAAGCCCGTATCCGGAAACTCACTACTGTGAAAACGGTTGTTCTGACGGTGTTTGTTTGCAATAATAAACTTACTGTATAAAAAAAGAACGGTTAATCGCCGTTCTTTTTTGTTTTATTAAATCTATTTTTTAAATGACTGTATAAAGTCGGTTATTTTTGTTTTCACTTGATCTGATTTTTTTAGCTCTTTCTCTGCAAAACTTAATTTAGCCAAAGGTTCTTTTTGACAAATTTTTTCCATTT
>Ga0102938_10000847_pt1 | contig 22911 bp, 20 predicted proteins | sample SalPonR2_B_D2_MG_FD_84516 | JGI IMG/M metagenome (GOLD analysis project Ga0102938, IMG submission 84516) | Salt pond soil microbial communities from South San Francisco under conditions of wetland restoration - Salt Pond MetaG R2_B_D2_MG | ecosystem: Environmental > Aquatic > Marine >... | reverse complement strand
TGTTGGTCGTGTTGAAGGTGAATTTGTTGCCAATCCAACCCTGGAACAGATGCAAGTCAGTGATGTCGAACTGGTTGTGGCCGGTTCCCGTGATGCGGTGATGATGGTGGAAGGGGAATCGAAGTTCCTCTCTGAGCAGGAAGTGCTCGACGCTATCTTCTTTGGTCACAATGCCCTGCAACCGCTGATTGATCTGCAACTTGAACTCGCCAAGTTGGTAGGGCGGGAAAAACGCGAATTTGTTGTTGCTGAAAAAGATCCGGTATTGGTTGATAAGGTCAAGGATCTGGCTGAGTCGCGTATTGTTGATTCGGTGGCCATCCGTAGCAAGCAGGAACGCTATGCCGCCCTCGGCGTCATCCGCAATGATGTAAAAGAGCAACTGGCGGGTGAATTCGAAGGACGGGAGGACGAAATTTCTGCTGCTCTTGGGTCCCTGGAAAAAACCGTGGTACGTCGCAGCGTCACTAAAGACCGCGTACGTATCGATGGACGCCAAATGGAAGACATTCGCCCCATCAGCTGCGAGGTTGGTGTCTTGCCACGTGCTCACGGTAGTGCCCTGTTTACCCGTGGTGAAACTCAGGCCCTGGTTACCACTACCCTGGGCACCTCGTCAGATGAGCAGCGCATGGATAACGTCCAAGGGATGGAATTCAAGAAATTCATGCTGCATTATAACTTCCCACCATTCTGTGTTGGTGAAACCAGCATGCGCCTTTTCCCCGGCCGGCGTGAAATCGGTCACGGGATGCTTGCTGAGCGCAGTGCGGCCCAGATTTTACCCGAGCATGAAAAGTTTCCCTACACGATGCGGATTGTTTCCGAGGTTCTCGAGTCGAATGGTTCATCATCGATGGCTTCCGTCTGTGGCGCTTCTATGGCGCTGATGGATGCCGGTGTGCCGGTTTCAGAGCCGATTGCCGGGATCGCTATGGGACTGATTAAAGAGGGTGATGATATTGCAGTACTGTCAGATATCCTCGGTGATGAAGATCATCTGGGTGACATGGACTTCAAGGTAACCGGTTCGGCCCGCGGTATTACTGCACTGCAGATGGATATCAAGATTTCCGGTGTGACCAAGGAAATCATGGAGCAAGCTCTCGAACAAGCCAAAGCCGGTCGTATCCATATTCTGGCAGAAATGGCAAAAGCTATCTCAACGCCCCGCACTGAATTATCAAAGTATGCGCCACAAATCACCAGCATCCGCGTTAAGCAGGATCAGGTGCGAACCGTCATTGGTTCGGGTGGTAAAAATATTCGTGGCATTATCGAAGTCACGGGTTGCTCCATTGACATCCAGGATGATGGCACCATCAATATTGCTTCTGCTGACGGTGCAGCATCTAAGCTGGCGATCAAGATGATTCGCGACCTGACCCAAGAGGCTGAAGTCGATAAGCTCTATACGGGTACAGTCAAGAAGATCATGGAATTTGGTGCCTTTGTGGAGATTTTTCCCGGCACTGACGGCCTGATTCATGTGTCTGAACTCGCTAACGAACGTGTTCGCAATGTGACTGATGTCATTAAAGAAGGAGATCAGGTCCTGGTTAAATGTATCGGTGTCGATCGTCAGGGCAAAATCAAGTTATCCCGTAAGGCCGCTCTTGGAGCCGAAATGCCCGAAGAGGGTTAATCTGCGTCTGCAGATATAACAACGACCAACAGCAACGATGGCCGCAGAAGAAATCTTTTTTTTGCGGCCATTGGTTATTTAAGGATGCTATCTGTGAATAATCCGGTGATTAAATTTAAAAAAATAAATCCTGTTGTCCAATTACCTCGTTACATGACCAGCCTGTCCGCCGGCATGGATATCTGTGCTGAACCCGAAGAGCCAATCTTGCTGCCACCTGGAGAGCGCTGTCTGGTGCCAACGGGTATCGCCGTAGCCATACCGGTAGGCTTTGAAATCCAGGTGCGGCCACGTTCGGGGCTGGCTATCAATCATGGAATTACATTAGTCAACACGCCAGGAACTATCGACGCTGATTATCGCGGTGAAATTAAAATTATTGTGATCAATCATGGCAAGGATGCATTTGCAATTAAGGCCGGAGATCGTATCGCTCAACTGATTGTTGCCCCGGTTGTTCAGGCGCACCTGGTGGAAGTCGCAGATTTGGATATAACCGAACGTGGAGCTGGCGGGTTCGGTCATACGGGGACAGAACGGACAAGTTGATGAAAGAGCCATCGAACCTCGAAGATCTGATGGAGTTCCCTTGCCAGTACCAGTTCAAGGCAATCGGTCAGGGTGGGGATACTTTTTGTCGCGCAGTGGTCGAAGCGATAGCACGTCATGTGTTGGTGCCATCAGAAGCCGTCCACAGCCAACCGAGTCGTCATGGCACATATCAATCGGTGTCGGTCGTGTTAACTGTTTACAGTGCGGCGCAATTGACGAGTATTTATGCGCAATTGAAAAAGGTGAGCGGCTTAAAAATGTTGCTTTAATTATTGGGGCTTGGGCGAGTTTTGCGACACCATCAATTATACAAAGGAGCAGGACATGTATCTGTCGATTAATACGGAAAACCCACAATCCAGGCTGATTTCTCAGGTTGTTGAGTGTCTGCAAGAGGGCGGAGTTATTGTTTATCCAACTGATACAACCTACGGCATTGGCTGTGATATTTTTAACCGTAAGGGGGTTAAAAAAATCTTCCAGATAAAACAACGCGATAACCGCAAACCTTTTTCTTTCATCTGCAAGGACCTGGCTGAAATTTCAAACTATGCTCAAGTCAGCAATTTTGCATTTAAAATTATGAAGCGTTATCTGCCCGGTCCCTATACGTTTGTCCTGGAAGCATCCAAAGTTGTTCCTGATTCATTGAGTACTAAACAAAAAACCGTCGGAGTCAGGATTCCGGATAATGCCATCTGTCACGCGATTGTCAGTGAACTGGGACATCCATTAGTCACTACCAGTGCCAATGTTTCCGGCGAAAAAACCCCAGCAGATCCTTTTGAAATCAATGAAAGCATGGGAAAGTTGGTTGATATTGTGGTTGATGGAGGGATCTTGATGGATGAGGCCTCGACGGTAATCAGTCTGCTCGATGACAAGATTGAAGTCCTGCGTCAGGGGTGTGGAGACATATCCTGGATTGAGTAGCCCTAAAAGCAAAAAAAACAGGGGAAGAACGCACAAAAAACCCGGCCAAAAATGTGACCGGGTTAATTATTTATTGGTGCCGAAGGCGAGAATCGAACTCGCACGACCAGTTGGTCACCACCCCCTCAAGATGGCGTGTCTACCAGTTCCACCACTTCGGCAAGCGCGAAATTTATACTGAATTGCAACTTTAGTTGTCAACTAAAAACTTGATGACGTCGCAAAAACTTACCCACTCGTTAGGTTTCGTTCTATTGCTGGGGCGTTGCATCTGTTGCCGGCTGTGCCGGAACGCTTGATGCCGGGGCAGTTACTGTTCCGGGCATGATTGTTTTAGAGGCCGAAGAACCGTAGTAGTATGCCAGAGAAAGACTTGTCAGCATAAAAATGACGGCAACGGTAGCTGTTATTTTGGTCATAACGTTGCCACCGGATGAACCGAACATGGTCTGGCTACTACCCGCTCCAAAGGATGCGCCGGCCTGTGCCCCTTTGCCCATCTGCAACAGCACTATAACTATCAGGGCAATAGAAACCAGAATGTGTATACCAATCAAAATACTGATCATGAAAATATTTCCTCCATCTCATCTACGCAACCGCCGAAAATTATCATAAACACTAGCATCGATGCAAACTTTTGTTTAAAAATTCTTCAGTTTTTTTCATGCGCTCCTACCACCTCATACCAAAAGAGGTAAAGCTTGTCTCATATAGAGGTTGACAAGCTTTTTTAGCAGTGATAGAACCCTATTCTATTTTTACTGGAGTCAGCTATCATGGTAAAGAAGCTTATTGGTCGCAAACTAAAATCTTCCCGTCTGAAAAGAGACAAGACAATCCAGGAACTTGCAAACCTTTCTCGGGTTTCTTCAAACATGATTTCACGGATTGAACGTGGTTTGACAACCCCTTCAGTTGAAATCCTGATGAAACTTGCCGACGCTCTCGGGGTAAGTTTAAGCTACTTTGTCGAAGAGGCGGAAAAGGGCAGCAGTGTCATTTTTACCCCGGCCGGACGAGGGGAACCGGTTTTTTTCTTTGAAGACAAGCATCAGATCAGCAGTTTGATGCAAGGATTGCGCGATCCGGGTTTTTCGGTGTTTGTCGACACTCTGGAGCCCTTCTGTGATAGTGGTGAAGGGGGAATGATCCATACCGGAGAAGAATTTGCCATGGTTCTGGGAGGTTCTTTGGAGTTTTTTATTGAAGATAACATGTACATGCTTAACGAGGGTGATTCGATTGCCTTCAAAGCATCAATCCCCCATCGCTGGAAAAACAACAGTTCACATCATGCTAAAGTGCTGTGGATTGTGTCTCCGCCACCGAACGTTTGATTTATAAAATGGAACAGTCCGTATGCAGATAAAAAAAATTGTCGGAAAAAAGCTGAAAGAAATCCGCCTGAAGCAGAATATGACGATTCAAATCCTGGCAGAAAAATCACAGGTTTCTTCCAATATGATTTCGCGTGTAGAACGTGGCTTGACGACTCCCTCGGTAGAAATCCTCATGCGTTTAGCTTCAGTTTTTGACAAAAGTATTAATTTTTTTGTTGAAGATGTGAGCACTTCTCACGAGGTTGTTTTTACCCGACCCGGTGATCGTGACAAAACCGTTTATGATGACGAATATAATATGCACACGGAGTCCTTCACCTCCAGATTGCGTGATCCGCAGTTTATGTCTTTTTACTGTACCGTAAAAAAGGGAGGACAAAGCGGCACCAATAACATGTATCATCCCGGGGATGAATTGATTTATATCCTTGAAGGGCAGCTTAGGATGACCGTCGTTGATGAGGAGTTTATTCTTAAGCGAGGCGACAGCCTATGCTTTAAATCCCATCTGCCCCATCGTTGGGAGAATTGCGGTGAAACCGACGCCAAGGTTATCTGGACTTTATCCCCCTTTACCATAATTTGATTGACTGTTGAGAACCTCTACAACTTGGTGTATAGTTTAAGAAATTTCGTCTTCCCATAAACGCTATGATTCCTTAAAGGGGGGTCAATGAACAAATCAGAGTTGGTTGAGGCTTTATCGCAGAAAAAGAATCTCACCTACAAAAAGGCTGAGCAAATTGTCAACCTTATTTTCGATTCAATGTCCCAGTCCCTGGTGGATCGGGATCGTATCGAAATTAGAGGTTTTGGCAGTTTCATGGTCAAGGATTATCGATCCTATCTGGGGCGCAATCCAAAAACCGGGGAGATCATCACGGTTGAGGAAAAAAAGCTGCCCTTTTTCAAGGCCGGCAAAGGGTTGCGCGAACGGGTCGATCATTAATTCCCCCTGTCACCATGTCCCTGTGTCTGATTGACCTTCACTATTGGGCCCATTCACTGTTGTGATCGGGCCTGTTGTTTTTATAAGTGTTTTTGTAGTTCCTTTTGGTTTTATTCAGGAGAAGTATTTCATGTTGCATCTTTACAAGGGGATCATTCCGCGCCTGCATGATACTGTTTTTCGGGTTGGCTCAAGTGAAATTATCGGTGACGTTGAAATAGGTGAGTATTCCAGCCTCTGGTACCATGTTGTTGTTCGCGGGGATGTTAACCATATCCGTATTGGTGAGCGCACTAACGTTCAGGACGGAACCGTCATCCATGTAACAAATAAAACTCAGCCGACAATCATTGGTAATGATGTGACCATTGGCCATAATGTAACCCTGCACGGTTGCGCAATCGGTAATCGTTGTCTGATCGGCATGGGGGCTATTGTCATGGATGGTGTTGTTATTGAGGACGATGCTATGATTGCTGCCGGTGCTCTGGTAACCCCTGGTACACAAGTTCCTTCGGGTACTCTTTATGCCGGATCCCCGGCGCGCTGCAAAAGAAAATTATCAGACGAAGAAATTGCCTTTTTGCTGCAATCTGCTAACAACTATCTCGACTATGTAAAATCCTACGAAATCTAAAGAGACACACAAAAACAATTAACTATAGTGGCAGGTACGCTGTGAATGATGTGAATTTAAATGCTTTGCAGGACAGTCCGCTGTTTCATGGACTCGCCGCGAAAGAGATTGAATTTTTTGCTACCTCTCTGGCACAACAGCGGATGTCTGCCGGAAAAACCATTTATATCGAAAATATGACAGGTGAATCCCTTTATCTGATCAAAAAAGGGTCCGTACGTATTTCACAGATGCTGGCAGAAGGAGAGGAGCAAACCCTCGTTGTTCTTGGTCCGGGCGATACCTTTGGTGAGTTGGCTGTTATTGATGGTGGGCCTCGTGCAGCAACGGCGCGGGTAATCGAGGATGTGAACCTTTTCTCTCTGAGCCGCAAAGACTATAATCAACTCTGCAGCAACAACCCGCGCCTTGGCATGCAGTTGACACTGAACATCTTCAGATCCTTCAGTGAACGGCTGCGGCGCTCCAAACAGGATTATCGCAATATGCTGATTGCCAGCATTAACAGAAAAAAAAGCTGATTATCCAGCTGTCAAGCAGGTTCAAAGGGTGCCCTTCATGGCCCCTTTTTTTGGTTTATCCTCGCATTGATCGCTTGGCGGATGTTTTAAAAAACACGGAGAGACAATGTCTGTCTTGCTCAACCAGCAATTAATGTTCGGCTTAATCGGTGGTCTTGGATTGTTTCTTTTCGGCATGAAAATCATGTCTGAAGGATTACAAAAAATTGCCGGCGAAAAGATGCGCCAGATTCTTGCCGCTCTGACCACCCATCGTTTGGTTGCCGCACTTGTTGGCATCAGCGTTACCGCCCTTATTCAATCATCCAGCGCAACGACTGTCATGGTGGTCGGTTTTGTCAATGCTGGCTTACTCAGTCTGATGCAGGCCATCGGGGTGATCCTCGGCGTTAATATTGGATCGACCGTCACCGCCCAGATCATCGCTTTTAATGTTACTCAATATGCATTGCCCGCCATTGGCTTTGGCGCCGCCTTAAGACTCTTCAGTAAAAACCGCAGAGTCAGTTATTTTGGTGAGATTATTTTAGGCTTTGGTCTGGTTTTTCTCGGACTGACCATCATGCGCCAGGGATTTGATCCGTTGCGCACCAGTGAAGGGTTCCGGCAACTTTTTGTTCTGGTTGGCGATTACAAATCATTGGGTATTCTGATCGGCACCATCTTGACCATCATCACCCAAAGCAGCACCGCTATGCTGGCTCTGACACTGACTCTGGCTACCTCTGGACTAATCAGCTTTGAGGCCAGTGTGGCGTTGATTCTCGGAGAAAATATTGGTACGACCATTACTGCCAATATCTCTGCTATCGGCACTAACATTGCCGCCCGGCGTGCGGCTTTTGCCCATTTTCTGTTTAATTTTATGGGTGTGATTCTGATGCTGATATTCTTCCAGCTCTACCTGAAACTGATCACAACGATAACCCCGGGTGAAGCTGATTTTGTAGTGCAAACACAAGCATAGGCTGACCAATACGGCACTCCAATGGGCGACAAACCTCATATCGCCCGCTACATTGCCAATGCTCACACCTTGTTCAATGTTATCAATACCCTGATTTTTCTCCCCTTTATTGGCGTTTTGGCTAAAATTTCAACCTATTTTATTCGTGGTGAAGGACGCCAGGAAATTGTTCAGGTAAGGTTTATTGATGACCGGGTTTTGAATACCCCACCAATTGCTATTGGCCAGGCGCGCCGAGAAACCCGGCGCATGGCTCAGTTGGCCTTTAGCATGCTCGACGAAACCAACCGATTTATTGATGATAATGATCTGCGCCGGATTCCGGAACTTGAAAAAAATGAGGAAACTCTGGATATTCTGCAACAAGAAATTATGAATTTTCTTACTAAGCTCTCACAACGCTCAATTTCTGCTGACACCTCAGGGCAGATCAATAAACTGATGAACATCGTCGATCACCTGGAGCGCATTGGTGATCATTGCCAGAGTTTATGGAAACTGAATACCCGAAAAATTAATGAAAAAATCAAATTTTCCCACACCGGCACCAATGAAGTTGTGGGTATCGCTGATCGCACCTACGAATTCTTGAGTTTTGTTATCGATGCTATGGAACATGACAAACAGGATATTGTCCAGCAATCTATTGAATATGAAGACAGCATTGATGCTCTTGAAGACTCCCTGCGCATGAACCACATTACCCGCCTTAATACCGGTGAGTGTGCGGTGCAACCGGGGCTGATTTTCATTGACATGCTTCAATGTTACGAAAAAATAGGTGATCATACTTTCAAAATTTCCGACACCCTCGTCAGTGTTTCATGATGCAGGCGACCCTCGACATTGGCAGTAATACGGTAAGAATGCTGATTGGTTCCTGTGCCGATGGATTATTGCAGCCTTGTCTTTATGAACGCCGTATCACTCGTCTTGGCGGCGGGCTTTCCTCGGCTGACGGTCTGTCGGCAATAGCAATGACAAGAACCATTGCTGCCCTTAAAGATTTTTCCGACATCCTCAATATCAATCAGGCACAGTGTTTGCGCGCAGTGGGTACAGCTGCGTTACGTCGCGCAGAAAACAGTCAGCAGTTCATCGAGCAGGTGTATCAACAAACAGGAATCAACATTGACGTCATTGATGGTGATGAAGAGGCTCGCCTGACAACCCTTGGAGTGCTATCGGTCATTGTCCCGTGTCCTGACAATGCGCTTATTGTTGATATTGGCGGTGGCAGCACCGAACTGATCTACTTTAAAGCCGGGCAAATTCTTGTCCAGCAGAGCTTTCCTATTGGCGTGGTGCGTCTAGCTGAAGAATATTCCAATCATGACCAGCGTCAGCACGCTATTGAAGCTACACTGGGAGACGATTGCAGGCAACGGTTTTCACCCTTATCAGAACCGCTGGAGTTGATTGGCACTGCAGGTACCATAACCACCCTGGCAGCGATGGATTTAAAGCTCTCCCATTATGACCCTGCTGTGATCAATAATCACCGGTTATCAGTCGCATGGATGAAAATTCTTTATGCTCAACTTGAGATGTTGCCGGCAATGGAACGTGAGCGATTAGCGGGAATGGAGCCGGGCAGGGGGGATCTGATTCTTCCCGGGTTGCAATTAGTCACTGCCATTGCTGAAGCCTTTAATGTCGCGCAGCTCAAAGTTGCTGATGCCGGCCTGCTTGAAGGGACCTTTCTTGATGCAGGTCGTGATTGACAGATGTTCACGCTTTGCCTATTATCGCCTTTCAATTTTTCTCCATTAACCTCTTTTTTAACTACTCAAACTACCAAGGCTGATCATGAATAAAGTACTGCTTTCTGGAAACGAAGCGATTGCCCGGGGAACCTTTGAGGCAGGCGCATTGGTTGCTTGTGCCTATCCCGGCACACCAAGCACCGAAATCCTCGAAAACATGACGCGCTATAAAGAAGTCAACTCATCCTGGGCACCCAACGAAAAGGTCGCCCTCGAAGTAGGTATCGGTGCCTGTTACGGTGGGGCCCGGGCCCTGGTCGTCATGAAACACGTAGGGGTTAATGTGGCTGCTGACCCCCTGTTTACCCTCACTTATACGGGAGTGCGCGGTGGTCTGGTGCTGGTCACGGCAGATGATCCGGAGCTCCATTCGTCGCAGAATGAACAAGATAATCGGAACTTCGCCAAGTTTGCCAAAATGCCGATGCTTGAACCGGCTGACAGTCAGGAAGCCCTTGATTTCACCAAGCTCGGTTTTGAGGTCAGTGAGCAGTTCGATACGCCGGTTTTTTTACGCAGCACGACCCGGATTTCTCACTCCAAATCGGTCGTTACCCTGGGTGAGCGACCGGACAATATACCGACACCATCCCTTGAGCGTAATCCGGCTAAACTGGTGATGCTTCCCGGTAACGCCCGCAAGCGTCACTATGATGTCGAAGAACGTATTCTCAAACTGGAAGAATGGGGCTGCAGTCAGCCGTTCAACCGGATCGAAAAAGGCAAAGGGGAGGTGGGTGTGATCACCTCCGGCGTTTCTTATCAGTATGTAAAAGAGGTGTTGCCCGATGCCGACGTTCTCAAACTCGGCATGGTTTATCCGCTGCCCAAGCAACTGATTCGTGATTTTGCTGCCAACTATGAAACCCTCTATGTAGTTGAAGAGCTTGACCCCTTCATCGAAGAACAGGTTCAGGCCATGGGGATTAAAGTTATCGGCAAAGCAAAAGTTCCCATCTGTGGCGAATTAACTCCCGGGCGTTTGGCGAAAGGGCTTTTCGGAACATCTTTACCGGATGAAGATGACACCCTGAATCTGCCCCAGCGACCACCCAATATGTGCCCTGGATGCCCGCATCGCGGGGTGTTTATGGAACTCAACCGCGCCAAGGCCTTTGTTACCGGCGATATCGGTTGCTACACCCTCGGTTTTATGCCGCCTTTGTCGGCCATGGATACCTGCGTCTGCATGGGTGCAAGTATCGGTAACGCCACCGGCATCTCCAAGGTTTTAAGTGAAGAGGAACAGCGCAAGGTCGTTGCTGTTATCGGCGACTCGACCTTTTTGCATACCGGTATCAACGGTCTGATGGACATGGTCTACAATAATTCAACGGCAACCGTAATTATCCTCGATAACCGCATCACCGCCATGACCGGACGCCAGGAAAACCCGACCTCCGGCTACACCCTCGACAGTAATCCGTCCTTTCGCGTCGATATGGAACAACTCTGCCGCGCTGTTGGCGTTCAGCACGTACGAATCCTTGATCCCTATGACATAGCCAAGACCCGCAAAACCCTGCGTGAGGAGATGGCTCGGCCGGAAGTTTCCGTGATCATTACCACCAGACCCTGTATCCTGGTGCCCAGAGACAACCTCGATCGGCGCCCGGCACTCTATGTGGATCATGAGGCCTGTACCGGCTGCAAAGCCTGTTTGCGTTTAGGTTGCCCGGCTATTACCTGGGATGAAACAACCAAAAAATCGAATATTGACAAGATCATTTGCGTTGGCTGCAAGGTCTGCCAGCAAACCTGCGGCTTTAACGCTTTTAAGGAAGTAGAGGCATAACCATATGAATACAACCAATATTCTTATTGCCGGGGTGGGTGGCCAGGGCATTCTGCTTGCCAGTGAAGTGTTATCTGAAGTCTGCCTGATGGCCGGCCTTGACGTGAAAAAAAATGAGATCCACGGCATGTCTCAGCGTGGTGGCAGTGTCGTTTCCCATGTCCGCTATGGTGAAAAGGTCTACTCATCGATCATTCCTGAAGGGGAGGTGGACATCCTCTTCAGTTTTGAACTGATGGAAACCTGTCGTTATCTGCCGTTACTGCGCAGTAACGGCAGGGTTGTGGTCAACGACTGGAAGATAGCACCACCGTCGGTCGCCCTAGGTAAACAAAGCTATCCTGAAAAACTGGTCGAAACCATTGAGCAGCAATTTCCTTTAACAACTGTGGTTGACGGCCTGACCCTGGCGCTGGAAACCGGCAACGCTAAGACCGTCAACACGGTTCTGCTGGGAGCGCTTTCCAATATTCTGGATTTTGACCACGACATGTGGTTGACCGCCCTGAAGAAAATGGTTCCGGGAAAACTTGTCGATATCAATCTTCAGGCTTTTGCCGCAGGACGCGGAACCAACAGCTAGAAAAGTGGACAGGGAGAATCCGGATGATCTGGAACGATGATTTTGAAACGCTACCCAGAGAAGCAATTGAATCACTACAGTTGCGGCGACTGCAACAAACGGTAGAGCGGGTTTACGCTACGGTTCCTTTTTACCGCGATTCTTTTGATCGGGCCGGGGTCAAGCCTAGAGACATCAAGTGTCTGGCAGATTTGAAGCGCCTGCCATTTACCCTGAAAAAAGATATGCGCGAGAATTATCCTTACGGACTGTTTGCCGTGCCCCTGGAGCAGATTGTCCGTATTCATGCCTCTTCGGGGACGACCGGCAAACCAACGGTTGTCGGTTATACCAAGCGTGATATTGAAACCTGGACTGAACTGATGGCACGTTCATTCTACGCTGCCGGTGCCCACAAAGGTGATGTTATTCATAACGCCTACGGCTATGGTTTATTCACTGGAGGACTGGGTGCTCACTATGGTGCTGAACGCATCGGGGCTTCGGTGATTCCCATGTCGGGTGGAAATACCAAAAAACAGTTGATGATCATGCAGGATTTTGGTTCCACGGTGCTGACCTGTACTCCGTCCTACAGTTTGTTCCTTGCCGAGGTTGCAGCAGAAGAGGGGATCGATATCCGCAAGCTCAATCTTAAGGTGGGTATTTTAGGTGCTGAACCCTGGAGCGAAAAGATGCGCCAGGAAATTGAAGCCAAGTTGAATATCAAGGCTATCGATATTTATGGCTTGTCTGAAATCCTCGGACCCGGCGTCGGTATCGAGTGTATCGAAGCCCAGAACGGATTGCATGTCTGGGAAGATCATTTTCTGCTCGAGATTATTGATCCGGATACTCAAGAGGTGTTGCCGGACGGTGAAAAAGGGGAGTTGGTGATCACCACCATTACTAAAGAAGGAATACCCCTGATCCGCTACCGCACCCGCGATATTACCCGTTTAACCCGTGAACCCTGTATTTGCGGCAGAACCCACGCGCGCATCGATCGCTTAAGCGGCCGCAGTGATGACATGCTGATTATTCGCGGGGTTAATGTCTTCCCCAGCCAGATTGAATCGGTACTGTTCAACATCAAGGGAATTGAACCCCACTACCAACTGCTGGTTGATCGCGAGGGCACCCTGGACACCTTGGAAGTTCTGGTTGAGGTCGATGAACAGACCTTTTCTGACGAGGTGCGCAAACTGCAGCAACTCTCCGGACTGATTCAGAAACAGATCAAGGATCTGCTCGGCGTCACCTGCAAAGTACGGCTGGTCGAACCTAAAACCCTGGCTCGTAGCGAGGGTAAGGCACAACGGGTCATTGACAAGCGCGGCAACATTTCAACATAACAAGGGAGCAAGCCATGAAAGTCGAGCAGATTTCGATATTTATTGAAAATAAATCGGGTCGTCTGGCAGAAGTTTCGGGTGTTCTGGGTGAGGCAAATGTCAATATCCGCGCACTTTCCCTGGCCGACACCTCCGATTTCGGTATTCTGCGCCTGATTGTCGATGATAGTGAAAAAGCCCTCAATGTCCTGCGTGAGGGTCACTTTACTGTTAATAAAACTGAAGTCATCGGGGTGGAAGTTCCCGATTCTCCAGGCGGTCTCTCATCCATTTTAAAAATCCTCGATAACAACCAAATTAATGTTGAATATATGTATGCCTTTGTCGAGCGTTCCGGCAGCAATGCTGTGATCATCTTTCGTTTTGACAATATTGATCAGGCCATCAAGGTGCTGCTGAACAACGGCGTTAATATTCTTGATGGTGAAAAGATAACATCGATATAACATGCACTTAAGAACACATAGTGAAAGCAATTTATCATCAATGTCTGATCACCCATTGATCTGGAACCCAGTAGCGGAGTGCCTGCCGCGCGAGCAACTGGAACGCCTGCAACTGGAACGCCTGCTACAGACCCTACAGCTGGTCAGTGGCAATGTTCCTTGTTATCAGAACAAGTTCAAGGATTGTGGTTTTGTGCCCGGCGACCTCAAGTCACTGGACGATATTCAGCACCTGCCATTCACCAACAAGGAAGATCTGCGCCTTAACTACCCCTATGGTATGTTCGCCGTTCCCATGAGCGATGTTGTTCGCATTCACTCATCCTCAGGCACCACCGGCAAACCCACCGTCGTCGGCTACACCCAACAGGACATCAGTACCTGGACGGAACTGGTAGCACGCTTTATGACAGCCGCCGGCGTGACCCGCGAAGACATTGTCCATATTGCCTTTGGTTATGGTCTGTTTACCGGTGCCTTTGGACTGCATTACGGCTCAGAGGCGATTGGCGCCTCGGTGATACCGATCTCCGGCGGCAACACCGATAAACAGATTATGATCATGCAGGATTATCGCTCATCGGCGCTGGTTTGTACGCCATCTTATGGTCTGACCATTGCTGATCGGCTGGAGAAGAAGGGGATTGATCCGGCGAGTCTGGCATTGCGGGTCGGGCTGTTTGGTGCCGAACCCTGGAGCGAACAGATGCGTTGCGAACTGGAGAAACGTCTGGGGATTATTGCAACCGACAACTATGGGCTGTCGGAAATCATGGGTCCGGGTGTTGCCGGCGACTGCCTGACCAAGCGTGGGATGCATCTGGCCGAAGATCATTTTGTCTTTGAGATCATCGATCCCGATTCCGGTAAAGTGTTGCCACGAGGCGCAACAGGCGAACTGGTCATCACCAGCTTAACCAAACAGGCTTTTCCTATGGTCCGTTATCGCACCCGTGATATTACCCGAATCAACTACGAACCCTGTGAATGTGGACGGACACTGGCACGGATGGAGAAAACCAGTGGCCGTACCGATGATATGCTGATTATCAAGGGGGTCAATGTATTCCCGACCCAGATTGAGGAAGTGTTGCTACAGATCGAAGGATGTCAGCCGCATTATCAACTGATCGTCGATCGTATTAACAACATGGATCAACTGGAAGTACAAGTCGAAGTCAATGAACACATCTTTTTTGATGAAATGAAGCGCCAGCGCCAATTCGTTAGTGAAGCCGAAAAACGTCTGGCAACTGTCCTGGGTGTTAGTGCCAAGGTTAAACTGGTGGAACCATCAGCGATCCTGCGTCACGAAGGCAAAGCTTCTCGTGTCATCGATAAACGCAAAAAGTAGCCTGGAATTAACCGTCAAAATTCTTGACATGCGGAGGTCAATCACTGATAATGCGCCTCGCTGTCAACAACGGGATGTAGCGCAGTCTGGTAGCGCACTTGACTGGGGGTCAAGGGGCCGCTGGTTCAAATCCAGTCATCCCGACCATAAAAAACAAAATAAGGGACTAGCGTTCATTCGCTGGCCCCTTATTTTGTTTCTGATGCAGTTAAGATCGATTTAAGCGCGTTAAGATATCAGAGTATGTATTTCTTCACTTCAGGTTAAATCAGTCTTTTAAAGGTGGCTTGGTAGCCCGCAGAAATTTCAGGTAATCATACATTTCCTGCAGGTTTTTTGTCTGATACCAGCGACCATCGGCAAAAACACCGTAATCGGCTCCCCCCATTGCCGAAGCAAAACGGATAGAGTTACCAAAGAACAGCCACTGTTCTACCCATTTAAGCTCGATCGCTTCATTCATGGGGTTCTTGTTTTGGGGTAGTCCTTCTGCTAACCCTTCTTTCCAGGCCTGGCTGAGAATTTTAGTTGCCTGCAGGGTCATATAATTGGTTGTCTCTATCGATTTGTCCAATCGGTTAAAGTGGCTACTGATCCACTGCTCACTGTGGCAACCGGCGCAGACACTTTCCATATTCGCTTGACGATAATCCATTTCTTCCTGATCGATTAAAAACTTGCTGACCGGCTCGCCGGTCAGTTCTGTTGGCAAGTGCAATCCGCCTTTGTTAATGATAATAGAAGTGTCTGCCTCGATCGGATGGGGGTGGGCATAGGGTAGACCAAATAGCCTCCATGGCAAGCGGTCATTGAAGCGATGGGTCCGCTTGGCCAACATTTTCCCGTTCTCATCGACAATCTCACTGGCATGGCAAACGGCACAGGTGGGCGCATTAAAATCTTCACCAACTATCCAGGGGACAGCATTATAATCCCAGTCTTTATCGACCGACTTCTGAATATTGCCATGCTTACTGACGGAATACACTTTATAGGCCGGGACATCTGGGCCTTTATGACATTGACCGCACGTGTAGGGTTTGCGAGCAACCTCGATCGAAAACTGATGCCGCATATGACATGAAGAGCAGGCACCGACGCTACCATCAGGATTTAAACGACCAACTCCAGAATTCGGCCAGTTCGATAGTTGCGGAAACTCCATTTCGCCCATTTCAGTGTCCCGCGTTTCTACAGTCGTCACCTTTACATCGGTACCATGGCAGGACAGGCAAGAATCTGCATCTGTTATGGGATCGGAACCATGTAGTTTGATCATATCGTCGCGGAATTCATGTTTACCATTGGTGCTGGTAATCATATGCTCGTAAGTTGGATTATGCATCAAATTTGCATAGGCTTCTGCCATCAAATTATCAGCAAATTCAGATACCTCCGTGGGATGGCAGACAGCACAATCGGGCGGTGAAACAACCGTGTGGATCGTAAAACCGTTATGCTCAAAGCTGTCAGAATGCTTGTCAGCGTTCATCATGTGACATTCTGCACAACCGACAACATTTCCTGCTAACTCCTTAGTGACGGTTTTTGCAGAAATTCGCCGCTCAATCATCTTTTTTTCCAAGCCTTCTGCCGGACTGACACTGTAATGGCGGCTCTTCTTCCAGTCAGCCACGATTCCCGGCGTCACCATCGAATGGCAAGCGATACAGGCTTCGGTATCCTCACTGACTCCGGCAGCAACCACCTGACCAGACAGAAAAACTGACAGAAACACAACAAAAACTGATACAAAAAAGTTTTGTTTACAACACAGCATTTTCACATATCCTCCTAGTGATATTAGCAAGGCAAACAACTAATCCTGTAATCCATTTATAATCAGATGGTTTTGTATAAATCCTACATGACTTTCAGGGAGAATCAACATGGCTCGCCGATTTTGCAAATCAATAGAATTTTTAGGATGCTAACTATTGCGATAAGCTCTTGTTAAGAGTTGGGTATGCTGCAGGGGCTGTCTGATGATATTTTGTGGGGGTGGATATAGAAGAAGGTCACCTTGTGACCATAGAAATCGTACTATTTGATCTTGTGTCGCATAATATATATTATGTAAACTAATGGGTAGATTCAGGTATCAACATCTTCTTAACCGATATTGGCCAGTTCAAGACGGCTCCCCCAGCGTTGGATCAGTTCTGCTCTAACCGGTCGTGCATCTGATGAGTTCAATCTGTCGGTCTGCTCGACATAATCAAATGCTGCCTGCCTTGCTGCTTCAAGGATTGTAAGATCTCGTATCAGACTGGCGACTCGAAAGTCCGGTAAACCGGCTTGTCTGGTTCCAAGAAAGTCACCGGGTCCACGGATCTCAAGATCGGCTTCGGCGATCTGAAAACCGTCTTCGGTTTTTATCATGACTGCCAGGCGTTTTTGAGCATCCTCGCTGATATTCTCTGATGGAATCAAAATGCAGTAGCTCTGTTCGGCACCACGACCAACGCGCCCGCGCAGTTGGTGTAATTGTGCCAGGCCAAAACGATCTGCATGCTCAATAACCATTAAGGTGGCGTTGGGCACATCAACCCCCACCTCGATGACCGTTGTCGCAACCAGGATCTCGAGATTTCCGGCACGAAAATCATTCATCACAGCTTCTTTGTCTGCGGACTTCATTTTTCCGTGCAGCAGCCCAATCCGGAATTCAGAATATATCTCACTAAGCTGTTGCGCAGCAATGGTTGCCGCCTGCAGGTCACTTTTCTCCGATTCTTCCACTAATGGATAAACAATGTAGACCTGACGGCCTCTTTCAACCTCTTGTCTGATAAAGTCATGGACATTTGAGCGATTACGTTGAAGCGTTATCTTTGTTGTAACTGGCTTTCTGCCGGGAGGCAGTTCGTCAATCACTGAAACACTGAGATCACCATAAAGGGTCATGGACAGTGTTCGTGGGATCGGTGTCGCCGTCATCACCAGAATATCGGGATTATTGCCCTTGGTTTTCAGGATGCCACGTTGGCGAACCCCGAAACGATGCTGTTCATCGACAATACCCAATCCAAGGCGTGCGAATTCTACACCTTCCTGCAAAACAGCGTGGGTGCCGGCAACCAGATCTATCTCTCCGGCGGCAATCCGGGAATAGTACTTTTTTTTCTCTGCCTGGCTGGTGCTCCCCTGCAACAGGCAGCAGGTCAGCCCCAATCTTTCCAGCCAAGGCGCAAAGGTGCGAAAATGCTGCTCGGCAAGGATCTCCGTCGGTGCAACAACCGCCACCTGGAAGCTGTTTTCAATAGCAATCAGTGCTGCCATCAGCGCTACGATGGTTTTGCCACTGCCGACATCACCTTGTAACAAACGGTTCATAGGATGGGGGGACGCCATATCGTCTTTTATTTCACTGAGCACACGCCGTTGAGCCGCCGTCAATTTAAAGGGAAGCATCTTGCTCAGTGGCAAGGTATATTGATGTTCACAGGGCATTTTACTGCCCTGCTCCAGTTGCACCCCAGCCCGCTTTAAGGCCAGCCCCATTTCCAGATAAAAAAATTCATCAAAGACAAGCGACTTGCGGCCGGGGTGACGACCTTGTTCCATTTCGTTGAGGTTTGACTGTGGGGCGGGCCAGTGAACCTGGCGGATAGCTTCCGGACGATCCAGGAGATGATATTTTCTGCGGATGGAATCAGGTGTCGTTGCCGGCAGGTAATTGGCATAATCACGAATCAGTGGAAACCAGATCGAACGCATCTGCTTCTGGCTGATCCCTTCGGTCAGTGGGTACACCGGGATGATGCGGCCAAATGAGACAGGATCTTTACGGCTCAACAAGGCCATGTCCTCATTACCCTGAATCAGTTCAGAATCAGGATGATGGATCTCACGAGTGGCACCAAAACGTTTTACATCACCAATAAAGATGGCCGTCTGACCGATAGGAAAGCGCTTTTCCAGCCAGACTTTACGATAATGAAACCATTTTAGAGAGATCGTACCGCTGTCATCCCCGACAATGACTTCAAAGATGCGCCGCGATGTCCGTTTAGTGTGGGATTCGCCGGACGCGAGGACGCATCCTTTGAAGACTTCAGGGGAACCGTCGTGTAACTGGCGAATTAATTTGAGCTGGCGGCGATCCTCGTAACGATGCGGGAGGTGATAAAAAGCATCTTCCAGAGTAGTCAGACCAAGTTTTTGCAGACGGGCTTGTACTTTTGGTCCAACCCCGGGCAGAATGCTTAAGGGTTGGGACAGGATTGCGGCCGGATCGGCCATTTTCCGATCAGGCATGATTTGTAAGAGCTACTGGTTGCGATCATTCAGAGCAGTCAGTAGTTCCTCAACATCAAGGCCGTGGGCACGTGCACCCTGAGCAAGGGTCTCAGTAGACGCACCAAGACAGCCTACACAACCCAGGTTGAAATTGGTCAGGATCTTCGCGGCCCCTGGATGCATCTGTAACAATTGGTCAAAGGTCATGTCTTTGGTGATAACCTGATTCATAGAGAACCTCCAGTAGTGTCGTATAACTTTTGAATTCTCCCAGAAAATATGCGAAAAAGCAAGGTGTCAGGACCGGCTCTAGAAATTCAACTGAAAATTAATCACCATCTGCTATGCATAGGTAATACGGGTTATTTCATAAACACGTACCCCCGATGGCACCACTATTCTGACCTCTTCGTCGACGCGGTGGCCGATCAATGCTTTACCAACCGGAGAGGTGATGGATATTTTACCCTCTTTGATGTCCGCTTCATCTTCGCCGACAATCTGATAGGTTGCCTCTTTCTCGGTATCGATATCAAAGACAGTGACAGTCGCACCAAAAACAATTTTGTCGCTTTTAATGCTGGTGGTATCAATGACCTGGGCACGGGCGATTTTGTCGTTTAGTTCCTGGATGCGGCCCTCAACAAACCCCTGCCGCTCTTTAGCCGCATCATATTCAGCATTTTCCGACAAGTCACCATGACTGCGAGCTTCGGCGATATCCTGAACAACCTTGGGTCGTTCAATCCGGACTAAAGTTTTTAATTCTTCCTGCAGTCGACGATGACCATCTACGGTCATTGGAACCGAATGACTCATTTTTCTTGCTCCTAAAAAAAACAGCGGGCAGTTATTCACCGCCCACTGGTTATTCAAGTATGTAATATTGCGCTTACAGGTGTTGATAATACTCTTGCAGGGGTTTAACGTCAAGGGTTTCTCGCTGCATCGCCAGCACCCCATCGGTCACCGCATTGATGCCGGCAACAGTGGTAAAGTAGGCGATCTCATTCATCAGGGCGGCCCGCCTGATAGAATAGGAATCAGCAACCGAAGCGGCACCCAGGGTGGTGTTGAAAACCATTGCAAATTCGCGGTTTTTAATGGCGTCAACACAGTGCGGCCGCCCCTCCTTGACCTTGTTGATGATGGTCACCTCAACCCCATGATCACGGCAGAACTGCCCTGTTCCGGCGGTAGCGACAATTTTGAAACCGGCGTTTGCCAACCGCATGATGGCAGCAAGAGCCGGCTGTTTATCCGTGTCTTTGACACTGATAAAAACTGCCCCAGCGGTCGGCAACTTGACCCCTGCAGCTATTTGCGCCTTGGCAAAGGCACGGCCAAAATCGAAGTCGATACCCATCACTTCCCCGGTTGATTTCATCTCCGGGCCCAACAGGGTATCGACTCCGGGGAATTTGACAAAGGGGAAAACTGCTTCTTTAACGGAAATATAGGGGGGAATAATCTCGCCGGCAATCCCCTGCTCTGCCAACGACTGCCCGGCCATCACCAGGGCGGCGATCTGGGCCAATGGACGACCGGTGGCTTTTGAGACAAAGGGAACAGTGCGACTAGCGCGCGGATTGACCTCAAGCAGATAAATGGTATTGCCCTTAATGGCATACTGAATGTTCATCAGGCCGACAACCTTCAGCTCCAGTGCCAGTTCTCGGGTCTGGCGACGAATCTCATCAAGTAATTGCTTTGACAACGAGATCGTTGGCAAAGCACAGGCCGAATCACCGGAATGAATGCCGGCCTCTTCGATATGCTGCATGATGCCACCAATGACTACATCAACACCATCAGCAACAGCATCAACATCCACCTCGATGGCGTCCTGGAGAAATTTGTCAACCAGTATCGGATGCTCCGGTGAAGCTTCTACGGCAAACTTCATGTAGTTGCGCAAGCGCTCAACATCATAAACGATTTCCATGGCGCGGCCACCCAGCACGTAGGATGGGCGGACCACCACCGGATAACCGATACGCTCGGCAATAATCTCAGCCTCTTCACACGAACGGGCAATGCCATTATCGGGTTGCAACAACTCAAGTTTGTTCAGCAACGCCTGAAAGCGCTCACGATCTTCCGCCCGGTCGATAGCATCGGGTGAAGTGCCAATGACCGGTACGCCGGCTTGCTCCAGAGCGACAGCCAGTTTCAACGGCGTTTGCCCCCCATATTGAACAATCACCCCTTCAGGTTTTTCAATGGCGACAATCTCAAGCACATCCTCAAGGGTCAGGGGCTCAAAGTAGAGGCGATCAGAAGTATCATAGTCGGTTGACACTGTCTCCGGATTGCAATTTACCATGATGGTTTCAAATCCTGCGGCCGATAGTGCAAAAGCGCCGTGAACACAGCAGTAATCGAACTCAATCCCCTGACCGATACGGTTTGGGCCACCACCTAAAATGATGATTTTACGCTTATCAGTTGGCTCCGCTTCACACTCAGTTTCATAGGTTGAATAAAAATAGGGGGTATAGGCCTCAAACTCAGCGCCGCAAGTATCCACCCGCTTGTATACCGGACGAATCCCCTGATCATGGCGAAACTGGCGGACGATGGTCTCCGAACTATTCACGAGGGTCGCTAAACTGCGATCGGAGAAGCCGAACTGCTTAGCCTGACGTAGTAGATCGCTAAACGCAGGGTTTTCTTGGTTCGTTGACAGTTGACTGGTAAGGAGCTCCCCTTCCATTTGAATCAGTTGTGCCAGATTGGAAACAAACCAGGGATCAATACCACTGAGCTGATGGATTTTGTCAACGCTGAAACCGGCACGCAGGGCATCGGCCAGGTACCAGATCCGTTCCCATCCGGGAATCTGTAGTTTCTGGTTGATCAATGCCTGTTGATCATCAGTTAACGGTTTTTTGTAGTCCAAAGGAGTTGCAAATATCCGGCTTTCCAAGCCATAAGAGCCGATTTCCATGGAACGCAAAGCCTTGTGAAAACTCTCTTTGAAGGTTCGGCCGATGGCCATGGCCTCCCCCACCGATTTCATCTGGGTGGTCAAGGTCGCATCGGCCTGGGGGAATTTTTCGAAGGTAAAGCGGGGGATTTTGGTGACAACATAATCGATGGTCGGCTCAAAGGATGCCAAGGTTTCTCTGGTGATATCGTTAGAGATCTCATCCAAGCGATAACCGACTGATAATTTGGCAGCAATTTTTGCGATGGGAAAGCCGGTAGCTTTACTCGCCAGCGCCGATGAACGTGACACCCGCGGGTTCATTTCAATCACCACCAGGCGTCCATCCACCGGATTAATGCCAAACTGAATGTTGGAACCACCGGTATCAACACCGATTTCACGGATGATTTTCAAAGAGGCATCGCGCAGAATCTGATATTCCTTGTCGGTCAGGGTCTGGGCCGGTGCGACGGTAATGGAATCGCCGGTATGAACCCCCATAGCGTCAAAATTTTCGATCGAACAGATGATAACAACATTATCGGCACAATCGCGCATGACCTCCAGTTCATACTCTTTCCAGCCGATAATCGACTCATCGACCATGACCTCGTTGGTTGGTGACGCCTCAATTCCGGCCATCACCATTTCTTCATATTCTTCGCGGTTGTAGGCAATGCCGCCACCGCTACCACCGAGGGTAAAAGAAGGACGAATGATGGTAGGAAAACTGACATAGTCAAGGATTTCCATCGCTTCCTGATGATTATGGGCCAAGCCGGAACGTGGCACTTCCAGACCGATCTTTTCCATCGCCCGCTTGAACAGGGTGCGATCTTCAGCCTTTTCAATCGACTCTTGGTTAGCACCGATGAGTTCCACTCCGAATTTGGTTAGCACTCCTCGCTTGGC
>Ga0102938_10000846_pt1 | contig 22913 bp, 19 predicted proteins | sample SalPonR2_B_D2_MG_FD_84516 | JGI IMG/M metagenome (GOLD analysis project Ga0102938, IMG submission 84516) | Salt pond soil microbial communities from South San Francisco under conditions of wetland restoration - Salt Pond MetaG R2_B_D2_MG | ecosystem: Environmental > Aquatic > Marine >... | reverse complement strand
CGGCCAGTGTGATCGTGGTCGCGTCTATCTTCTGTTGCACGCCCATCAGCTCGGCCAGCGTGTTTCGATACTCGTCGATCAGTTCACTGCGGGCTTCGAACAGGTAGCGATAGTAGGCCATTGTGCGTGACAGCGTGTTCGGGTCTTCCTGGTTCAGCAGCAGCTTGAGTTGGCTTTGCTCTCCCATTTGCCAGGCGCCTTTCATTTCCTCGGCGATCCGCTCCTGCTGGTTGTCGCGCGCCTCTTCCAGTTCTTCACGCTCGCTGGCCAGCCTGGCAAGCTCTCGTTTGTTGTCTGCAATTGCGTCGCGGTTTTCGCTTATCTCGCGCTGCAGGCGGCCGAGTTCGACCTCGGCGGTTTGCAACTGCTCCTCCAGCTTGCTGCGTTTGCTGCTGGCGCTGGATATTTCCCAGTTGATGCGCGCGATGTCTTCTTCCAGTTGATCGAGCGCCGCGCGTGTCTGTTCTTCTTCCGATTGCGCGAACGTCGCCGCGGGCGCCGCGAGCAGGATCGCCAGCAGCAGCTGGCGAGTGCGGCGCAAGCGGCCGGACCGTCCCGATACTGCTGGTACGCTGGCCACCACCGCGAGCCTCAGTCGGGTTTGGAGAGCAGGTTCACGCCGGTCATCTCGTCGGGCTGTGGCAGCTCCATGAGGCCGAGCAGGGTGGGAGCCACGTCGGCAAGGATACCGTCGGTGCCCTCGAGCTGAAGCCGCCTGGAACCCACGTACACCAGGGGCACCAGCTCGGTGGTGTGCTGCGTGTGATGCTGGCCCGAAGCGTAGTCCAGCATCTGTTCGCAGTTGCCGTGGTCGGCGGTGATCAGCGCCTGGCCGCCTACTTCGTTTAATGCCGCCACCACGCGACCGAGGCACTCGTCCAGCACCTCCACCGCCTTGACGGCGGCGCTGTACACGCCGGTGTGGCCCACCATGTCGCCATTGGCGTAATTGCAGACGATGAAGTCATACTCGCCGGAGCGGATGGCTGCTACCAGTTTGTCGGTAACTTCCCGGGCGCTCATTTCGGGCTTCAGGTCATAGGTGGCGACGTCTGGCGAGGCCACCAGCATGCGCTCCTCGCCCGCGAACAGCGCTTCCCGGCCGCCACTGAAGAAAAACGTGACGTGCGCGTACTTCTCCGTTTCGGCGATACGCAGCTGTGTCATTCCGTGCTGTGCCAGATAATCGCCCAGCACGTTGTCCAGGCTTTCGGGTGCGAAAGCGCAACTGGCGGGAATATCGGTGGCGTACTCGGTGGTCATTACGAAGTCGGCCAGTTGCGGTACGACAGTGCGTTGAAAGCCGTCAAAATCCGGCGCCACGAAAGCGCGGGTGAGCTGGCGCGCGCGATCTGAGCGGAAGTTCATGAATAGGACGGCATCGTTGTCAGCGACGGTTACCGGCTCCTCGCCCGCGCCGCAGATGACGGTGGGCAGCACAAACTCATCGCTCTCGTCGCGCGCGTAAGCAGCTTCCAGGGCTGTCCCCGAGTCTGCGGCGGTATACTCCGCCCTGCCTTCGGTCAGCAGCTCGTAGGCAACCGCGATGCGCTCCCAGCGGTTATCGCGATCCATTGCGTAGTAACGGCCGCAAAGGCTTGCGGTGCGACCGCAGCCGAGTTCGGCAAACAGCGCATCGGCACGCTGCAGGGACGGTCCGGCACTGCGCGGCAGGGTGTCGCGGCCATCGAGAAACGCGTGCAGGTAGACGCGCGCACCGCGGCTCGCGGCGAGGCGGATCGCGGCAAACATGTGTTCTTCGTGGCTGTGTACGCCGCCGGTGGAGAGCAGGCCAAAGATATGCACCTTGCCGCCTGCCTGAACGGCCTTGTCGATGGCCCGGGTGTAGGCCGGGTTGCTATTGAAACTGCCGTCTTCGATCGCTTTGTCGATGCGGGAAATGCTCTGGTAGATGACCCGCCCCGAGCCGAGGCTCATATGGCCCACTTCGGAATTGCCCATCTGTCCGCCGGGCAATCCCACGTCGGCGCCGGAGGCGGAAATGAGCGTATGCGGCGCCTCGCGCCACAGCCTGTCCCAGACGGGGGTGTTGCCGCCGGCGATGGCATTGTCCTGGGTCTCTTCCCGGTAGCCCCAGCCGTCGAGGATGATCAGTGCGGTGGGTGTGCGCTTATTTTCACTCATACATAATCCAGTCAATCTCCCGCAATGGAGCGGGATTTACCGCGCGCAATTCTACCGCGTATGCGCTGGGTGCGCACCCGGTGCCAGGCAGTGGCCGGGCCTGAAACCGGGTGCAATGCTGGCCTCCGGGGCGTTTGCGTTTTGCCTGGAAGCTCTGATCGCTAGAGTTTCTTCCATTGCGCGGGCTCATCAAAACGCTCTTTCGGGATGCTGCTGTCACGCCAGCTGGTGACTTCACTGGAAATCCTGAATACGGTAATACGCGGCGCGGCGCTGGCGGGTTCGGCTTTCGGGGCCTCCTTCTTTTTCTTGAACATGCCGGTGAGGCCGCCGATCAGCTCGCTCGTGGCTGCGCCGATAGCCGCACCGCCAACTGAGCCCGCTACGCTGTCACCGAGTGATTCCGCGGCGGCGCTGCCTATGGCACTGCTGGCCTCGCTGCCGCTGCGCGCGAGGGCCGCGTTGTACGCCGCGGTCGAGGTGTCGGACCACAGTTCATCCATGGCGATGGCCGTGCCCGCGGCAGTTTTGCATTGTTCGCCGCCGATCTCCATGTGCAGAATGGTGCGTAACGGGTAACCGCGCATCGCTTCCAGCTCTCCGGCAACCTCCTCCCAGTTTTTCGCGAACATTTCGAGCAGGCCGGCGGCCGGACCGTCCAGTGCCGGGATCGCCTCACTCATACCAAGCGCCTGTGCCCACGCAGAGCGAAAAGCGTTGGCCTCTTTTTCCCCCGGTACGTTCCTGGCAAGCCAGCTCTCCATTACCCAGGTCAGGTCGCAGGTATTTCCGGTCTGCGCATCGCGGCATGACTGGTGCATGCGCACAATATTCTTGCTCGCCTTGATACCGGCGATCTTCTCTTTATCGCCCGGGCGCTCGAATTCGATCTCGCTGTCACTCCACTGGCAGTTTTCCGCGGCAACGGGCAGGCCCTGGCTAGCCCCCTGTTGCGAGCTCATGGCCTGCATGGCTTCTTCACGCTGTGCGCGCAATTCCGCCATGCTCTGTTCGGAATACTGCTGTTTGTCGGGTTCCAGGCTCCACAACAGGTCTTTGTCCAGGCGAACGATCGTCCCGGATTTCCCATTGCCGGCGAATGCACGTGCCAGGCCTGAACTGAGCTGGATATCGTTCTCGATGCGCGCCTTGTCGCCGGCAATCTGCGTCAGCACCGTACCTTCCGATGCGAACATGGACATGCCGCCCGAAGCGTCCACGGTGATGCGCTGGGAGTAACTGACGTCTGCAGCCACCGGCAAGCTGATCAGCAGGGAAAGCGCGATGACAGAATGGATAGATTTCTGCATGGTGAGCTCCATTTGCGAGATGGCCCCTCCGTCGGGACGGGGCCTTTTTTCAGGTTTATTTTGCGCCAACAAGCATAGCAGCTTTGAGTGCCCCGGCACCGCGCGGTAAGCCGCGCAGGTCGGGCCGCGCAGGTCGGGCCGCGGAGGTCGGGTCGGTCCGCGTAGCCCCCATCCTGCAAGCCGCGCCGCGCAGGCTGGTTGCGTTTCCGCAGACCCTGTATACTGCCCGCCGTTTACGCCCGCGGGACTTCCGGTGGCCGACAGCCCCGGTGGCGCGCCCGCGCAATTCTGACCATAGCAGACAGGTATCCCCAGGCAGACAGCATGGCTTTGTTTTTCGAATTTCTGGCGCAACAGTGGATTCTGGTTGCCGCGCTGCTGGTAGTTGTCGTCATGCTGCTCACGCACGAGACGCGCAAGGGGGGTCCCGCCCTTGGCCCGCAGCAGGCGGTTACGCTGGTGAACAGGGAGGATGGCCTGTTCCTCGACCTGCGCGATGCGTCCGCCTATAAACAGGGCCATATCTCCGGCGCGGTCAATATCCCCGCGGCGAAGCTGCCTGAACGCATGGCCGAACTCGAGAAACACAAGGACAAGCCGATCGTGCTGGTGTGCAAAATGGGCCAGCAGGCCGGTGCAGCCGGCAAGCAACTGAAAGCGGCGAATTTCGAGCAGGTGTATAAAATGACGGGCGGCATGATGGAATGGGGCAATTTGCAGTTGCCGACCGTGAAAACATGAGCGCGGAAGTCACGCTGTACACCACCAGGTACTGCCCTTACTGCGTGCGCGCCAGGCAATTGTTCAGTGCTAAAGGGGTCGTTTTCCGGGAGATTGCCGTGGACGACCAACCAGAGCGGCGACGCGAAATGACAGAGCGCAGCGGGCAGCGCACGGTGCCGCAGATATGGATCGGCGATCGACACATCGGTGGGTGCGACGAGCTGTATGACCTGGAGCGCCGTGGGCAACTGGATGCCCTCCTGGCCTGATTACCCCATTGACCCTTTGACGACTTTACCGGAGGACGGCTAAATGGCCGAAGAACAAGCAGGAAACCAGCAGCAGTCCCAGCAGCAGTTTGCCGTGCAGCGCATTTATACAAAGGATCTTTCCTTTGAATCGCCCCAGACCCCGGGCGTTTTCCGCGAGCAGTGGCAGCCCCAGGTGAACGTCGAATTGAATACGCGCAGCGACAAGGTAGACGAAGAGGGTAACTTCGAGGTCGTACTGGTGATAACCATTACCGCGAAAGTACAGGAAAAAACCGCCTTTCTGTGCGAGGTGCATCAGGCGGGTGTGTTTTTCATCGGCGGTTTCGAGGGGGAAGACCTGCGGCGAATCCTGGGCACTGCCGCGCCGAATATCCTCTTTCCCTACGCCCGGGAAACCATCGACAACCTGGTTGTGAAAGGCGGTTTTCCCGCGGTCATGCTGGCGCCCGTGAATTTCGATGCGCTGTTCCAGCAGGCCCAGCAGAAGGCCAGGCAGCAGGCCGAAGCCGCCCCTGCGGACGGCGACCAGGCCACGCACTAGTACGCGCCCGCCGTTTGCTCCGGCCCGCTTCAGGCCAGCCCGGGGAAGCCGAGCTGCCTGAGGCCCTCGTAGGCCACGAGTGCGGTGGCGTTGCTCAGGTTGAGACTGCGACTGCCGGGCAGCATCGGTATACGCATTCGCTGCTCAGGCGGCAGCGCCTGTAACACCTCCTCGGGCAGCCCCCGCGTCTCCGGGCCGAACAGCAGCGCGTCGCCGGTGCGAAATTCCATGCTGTGGTAGGGTCTGCTGCCGCGCGTCGAGACGGCGAGTAGTCGGGGGTGGCCTTCACTGTCGAGGAAAGCCTGCAAATCACCGTGCACATGCACGGCGGCATACTCCCGGTAGTCCAGGCCCGCGCGCCGCATCCGGCGATCATCCATGTCGAAGCCGAGCGGCTCAATAAGGTGTAGCGAGCAGCCCGTATTGGCACACAGGCGTATGATATTGCCCGTATTCGGCGGGATTTCCGGCTGGTACAGGGCGATACGGAACACGCGCCGGCAGCCTCCTAGAGCTCCAGGTCCTTCATCTTGCGCGTCAGGGTATTGCGCCCCCAGCCCAGCAGCTCCGCCGCATCGCGTTTGCGTCCGTGGGTGTGTTTCAGCGCCACCTCGATCATGACCTTCTCAAAGGCCGGCACCGCCTCCTGCAGAATGCGCTGCCGGCCCTGCAAAAGTTCGTTGCGGGCCCAGCTGTGGAGCATATCGCGCCAGTCGGACTTTTCCTGCTCGGTGGGGCCGATGCTGCTGGTGCCCAGTTCGGGCGGCAGGTCTGTGAGGTGTACCTCGCGGCCGGATGCCATCACCGTAATCCAACGGCAGCAGTTTTGTAACTGACGTACGTTCCCGGGCCATTCGAGGTTGGTCAGGAAGGTTTCGGTCTCCGGTAGCAGCACTTTGGTCTCACCGCCCAGTTCCTGTGCCGCCTGCTGGAAGAAATACTGCATCAGCCTGGGAATGTCCTCCCTGCGTTGCGCGAGCTTCGGGATATGAATGCGGATGACGTTCAGGCGGTGAAACAGGTCCTCGCGGAAGTTACCGAGCTGTACCAGGCCTTCGAGGTTCTGGTGGGTCGCAGCTATGATGCGCACGTCCACCTTGACCGGTACAGCACCACCCACCCGGTAGAATTCGCCGTCGGCCAGCACCCTGAGCAGCCGGGTCTGGGTGTCTGGTGGCATATCGCCAATTTCATCCAGGAAGAGCGTGCCGCCATCGGCCTGTTCGAAGCGTCCCTCGCGACGGCTGTTGGCGCCGGTGAAGGCGCCTTTTTCGTGGCCGAACAACTCGGATTCCATGAGGTCCTTGGGGATGGCGGCCATGTTCAGGGCGATGAATGGCTGGCTGGCGCGCGGACTGTGGCGGTGCAGCGCCTGGGCCACGAGTTCCTTGCCGGTGCCGGATTCCCCGTTGATCAGTACCGTGATATTGCTGTGCGCGAGGCGGCCGATGGCGCGAAATACTTCCTGCATCGCCGGGGCTTCGCCGATGATTTCGGTTTGCGGCAGCGCGGTAGCTTCCGGCTGCGCGCCGCGGCGCTCGCGAGAGTGCGCGATAGCCCGCTGCGTAATGGCGACTACTTCATCCAGGTCGAAGGGTTTGGGCAGGTACTCGAATGCGCCCTGCTGGTAGGATGCGACAGCGCTGTCCAGGTCGGAGTGGGCGGTTGTGATGATCACCGGCAGCTCCGGGAACTGCTCGCCGATGCGGGTCAGCAATGCAAGTCCGTCCGTGCCCGGCATGCGAATATCGCTGATGATCACATCGGGTTGTTCGCGCGCGATGTTGGTCAGCAATTCGTCGGCGTCGGCAAAACTCTCGTTGGCAATGCCGGCCTGGCTCAGCGCGCGTTCGAGCACCCAGCGGATCGAGCTGTCGTCGTCCGCTACCCAGACTTTAGCGTTCCTCTGCATCTTCTGATTCCATTGGCAGGTAAATTGAAAAGGTGGTTGCGCCGGGGCTGCTGTCGCAATTGATGACACCGCCGTGACGACCCACGATAGATTGTGCGATGGACAGGCCCAGGCCCGTGCCATCGGCGCGGCCGGTAACCATCGGCGCGAAAATCACCGGCAGGATATGCTCGGGGATACCCGGGCCGTTGTCTGTAATGTCCACCCGGCACACCAGCCGATGAGGGCGCGAACCCATCGTGAACTGGCGCCGTGCACGGGTGCGCAGTGTGATGACGCAATTGTCCGGGTTGTCGGCTGCCTGCAGGGCGTTGCGCATGATGTTGAGCACCGCCTGCACCAGCTGACTCTTGTCACCCAGGAGGTTGGGGAGGCTCGGGTCGTAGTCGCGCACGATAAGCGCGCGATTGCCCGATTCCACGACGATCAGTTCACGCACGTCTTCCAGCACCTCGTGAATATTCAGCGGTGTGCGCTCGAGTTGTCGATTTGGCCCGAGCAGGCGATCGACGAGATCGCGCAGTCTGTCCGCTTCACGGATGATGATGTTGGTGTATTCCGTGAGGCTTTCGTCCGGTAATTCCCGTGCGAGCAATTGTGCAGCACCGCGCACACCGCCAAGCGGGTTCTTGATCTCGTGGGCAAGGCCGCGAACCACCGCCTGCGTGGTCTCGTGCGAATGCATCAGGCTTTCTTCGCGGGTGATGCGCAGCAGCCGGTCTACAGGCAGCAACTCCACCACCAGGCAGAATTCGCCGCGAGGGTCGTTCACCGGGGTCATGATGGCATCGACATGAATCTCCTGACCGGATTGCAGAATCAGGGGCATGCTGCGGCTGGCGCGTGGACTATTGTTGTCCAGCGCCTGTTGCAGCGTTTCCAGCCAATCACCGGATTGCAACACCAGGCTATCCACGGTCTGTCCGATGCAGCGGGCCTCGGAGGTTTCCAGCATCGCCTCACCGGCGGCGTTCAACGCAGTCACGCGCAGGTTTTCATCCAGTGCGATGATGCCCGTGCTGAGATTGTCGAGAATGACCTGATCCTGTTGCATTCTAGTTCCGTGCAGAGGGTGGGGCCCGCCCATGGCCACCCCCGCGAACGGCTATGGCTGAGCCCTGATCACTAGGCATAGCAAAAATGAGGCCAGCGGAATGATCTGCCGCGGAAAACACCCTGCGTGCCTGCATTCTGTGCATGCGAAGTAAGTAAGCGCTCGCACCTCTCGGCTGCGAGGTCAAATAGCGCCTGAGGGCGGGGAGGGTAGCACCTGTTGGGGGAATATTCGCGATCCATGCGCACCATTATGGTGCGCTGGAGGTGGTCTGTCCAGCGGCGCTCAGCCGCCGCCCAGGGGAATGCGTCTCTGTACCGGCCGCATGACATAGACCGTGACGGGTTCGGACGTGGCGAGTGTTTTTCCCGCATCATCCAGTACGTTCACCTTCAGTGTGTGCTCGCCGCGGAATACGTTGGTGAGCTGCCAGCTGCCACTCTGGTTGGGTTCGCCTTGCGCCGCGCCGTCGACCATGAGTTGCAATCGCTGGTTGGCACCGAGTGCCGGCCGAACCGAGGCGCTGACAGAAAAATTGCCCGGCCCCATGGGGATGGTCGTTTCGTTGGCGGGGGAGGTTATGCCAACTTCCCAGGCGGTCGGGGCCTCTTTCGGCTCCTCGGCCTGAATGACGCGGTCGACCTCAGGTGGCGGCGGTGTCGTATTGGTTCGCTGTAGCTCCAGGCGCTCGCTCCTGGCGTCGGCGCCCGCGGGCGGCGCATCGGTGAAAATCACATTGCCCTCGGCGTCGGTCGTGCGATAGATGGACGTTTCGGCGCTGCCTGCCAGGGGGTAGAGCAGCACCGCCAGCACCAATGCAATACCTGGTGAAACTCTTCTTCGATTCGATCCGCGCGACATTCACCATTCCTCCCGGGTGCCAGCAATGAGTATAACGTAGCGGAGAAGCTGTGGCAGGGAAGCTGTGATGGTAAATGCCGACGGCAGGCAATTGATCTACAGCTTGGCTTCTGGAGAGCTTGAGCGACAACGGCCTCTGCGCCATCAGGCTGCTGCGGGCCTGAAAGCCAGCTTTTGGCGCAAAAAAAAGGCCCGCGTGCGCGGGCCTTGCAAGGGAGGTGATGCGATCTACACGGAGTAGTACATATCGAACTCGATCGGGTGCGTGGTCATGTCCAGGCGCTGTATATCCTCCTGCTTCAGTTGAATATAGCCATCGATCATGTCGTCGCTGAATACCCCGCCTTCGGTCAGGAAGCCGCGATCAGCATCCAGTGCTTCCAGGGCCATGGCCAGGCTGGAGGCAACAGTGGGAATGGCCTTGCCCTCTTCCGGAGGCAGGTCGTAGAGATCCTTGTCGGCGGGGTCGCCGGGGTGGATCTTGTTCTTGATGCCGTCCAGGCCCGCCATCAGCATGGCCGCGAAGGCCAGGTAAGGGTTGGCGGTGGGATCCGGGAAGCGCACTTCGATGCGCTTGCCCTTGGGGCTGGGCTCGTAGGGGATACGGATAGACGCCGACCGGTTGCGCGCGGAGTAAGCCAGCATGACCGGCGCTTCGAAGCCGGGCACCAGGCGCTTGTAGCTGTTGGTGGACGCATTGGTGAATGCGTTCAGGGCCCGCGCGTGCTTGATGATGCCGCCGATGTAGTAAAGCGCTGTTTCAGACAGCCCACTGTAGCCGTCGCCGGCAAAGATATTCTCACCGTCCTTGGAGATAGACTGGTGCACGTGCATACCCGAGCCGTTGTCGCCCACCAGGGGTTTGGGCATGAAGGTCGCGGTTTTGCCGTAGGCATGAGCGACATTGTGCACGCAGTACTTGAGGATCTGCACCTCGTCGGACTTGGAGATCAGCGTGTTGAACTTGATGCCGATCTCACATTGTCCGGCAGTACCTACCTCGTGGTGATGCACTTCGATAGGCAGGCCCATCTGCTCCATCGCATTGCACATGGCGGCGCGGATGTCGTGCAGGCTGTCTACCGGCGGCACCGGGAAGTAGCCGCCTTTAACGCGCGGACGGTGACCGATATTGCCTTCCTCGAACGGCAGGCTGGAAGACCAGGCCGCCTCGTCTGAAGATATGGTGTAGCCGGCGCCGCTGATATCCACGTGCCATTTGATGTCATCGAACACGAAGAATTCCGGCTCCGGGCCGAAGAAGGCCGTGTCGCCGATGCCGGTCGATTTCAGGTACTCTTCAGCGCGCAGTGCCACCGAACGCGGGTCGCGATCGTAACCCTGCATCGTGGAGGGTTCGACGATGTCGCAGCGCAGGATGACCGTGGGCTCGTCAGTGAAGGGGTCGAGCACTGAAGTGCTGTCGTCCGGCATCAGGATCATGTCGGATTCGTTGATACCCTTCCAGCCGGAAATGGACGAGCCGTCGAACATCTTGCCGTCCTCGAAAAAGCTGTCTTTCACCTCGCCGGTCGGAATGGTGACGTGCTGTTCCTTGCCTCTGGTATCGGTGAAGCGCAGGTCTACCCAGCGTGCTTCGCTGTCCTTGATGAGGTCCAGGGTTTTCTTTGACATCTTGTGTCCTCCATAAGTAAAAATCAGCCAGCCGCGCTGGCCCGCGTTGTCGCTGTCTGGCGCCAGGCATGGCGGGCTGCCCGGGCATTTGAGCCAGTCTCGCAAAACTGCCTGTGCTAAAAGCAAAAGCTGTGCCAAAAGGGTGCTAGAGGTAACTCACTGAAAAGTCGCAGTTTTATGCGGCAGTTTGTGCGGAACCTGTGCGTTAAGCACTACAATGGCGCGTCACTGCACCAATATGGCGCGGGCCTTCGGAGTGTACCGTGCTGCCAGCGTGCAGAACAACGCCGGTGACCACGTTGCCCGCATAGTCGCAGTGGGTTATGGCGTTTACGCGTGCACTTGTCAAGCCTTGCCGACGGGTTGTCCTCCGCGGGCAGCCCCGCCCCGGGCGAAGAGTGGCCATAATCACGCCGGGAGAGGAGGCGTTTGTCACGCGCTTGGAGTACAATCCGCGCCGCTTTGTGCACCGCCCCCCGCGCTGCCACTCACCTGACACAGCAAAAGTAGAGCATTCCCTTGATAGAGAAACTTCGCAACATCGCCATTATCGCCCACGTGGACCATGGCAAGACAACCCTCGTGGACTGCCTGCTGCAGCAGTCGGGCACCCTTGACCGCCGTTCAGAGGGGGCCGAGCGCATCATGGATTCCAATGATCAGGAGCGCGAGCGCGGCATCACGATTCTGGCCAAGAACACCGCCATTCAGTGGAATGGCTATCGCATCAATATCGTGGACACCCCGGGACACGCCGACTTCGGCGGCGAGGTGGAGCGCGTATTGTCGATGGTGGACTCCGTGCTGCTGTTGGTGGATGCCGTGGACGGCCCCATGCCGCAGACCCGGTTCGTAACGTCCAAGGCGTTTGAGCGCGGCCTGAACCCGATTGTGGTCGTCAACAAGGTCGATCGCCCGGGCGCGCGACCGGACTGGGTGGTCGACCAGGTTTTCGACCTGTTCGACAGGCTGGGCGCGACAGACCAGCAACTGGATTTCCCCATTGTCTACACCTCGGCGCTTGAAGGTATTGCCGGCCTGGATCACGCGGAGATGGGCGATAGTATGCAGGCACTGTTCGATACCGTGGTTTCCCACGTGCCGGCGCCAGCGGTGAACGCCGAGGGGCCGTTGCAAATGCAGATATCCGCCCTGGATTATTCCAGCTATGTGGGGGTTATCGGTGTCGGTCGTATCACCCGTGGTCGCCTGGTCCCCAATACGTCGGTGGTTGTCGTCTCCGGCGACGGCAGCAAGCGCAAGGGCCGTGTCCTGCAGGTGATGGGCTATCTTGGCCTGGAGCGGATGGAGGTTGCGAACTCCGAGGCGGGCGACATTGTCTGCGTAACCGGAATCGAGGGCCTGAACATCTCCGATACGCTGTGCGACCCGGAGTCACCGGAAGCGCTGCCACCGCTATCGGTGGATGAGCCGACCGTGAGCATGACCTTCCAGGTGAACGATTCGCCCTTCGCCGGCAAGGAGGGCAAGTATGTGACTTCCCGCAATATCAAGGAACGCCTGGAGCGGGAACTGATCCACAACGTGGCCCTGCGGGTGGAGCCCGGTGACACGCCGGACAAGTTCCGGGTGTCGGGTCGCGGGGAGCTGCACCTGTCGGTGCTCATAGAAGGTATGCGTCGCGAGGGCTTTGAGCTGGGTGTTTCCCGGCCCGAGGTCATTCGCAAAGAGGTGGACGGCGAGATGCACGAGCCCTATGAGCAGCTTGTGGTCGACTGCGAAGAGCAGCACCAGGGCTCGGTAATGGAGGAGCTTGGCCGACGCCGCGGGGAGCTGGAGAACATGGTGCCGGATGGCAAGGGGCGCATACGCCTGGAATTTATCATTCCCGCGCGTGGCCTGATCGGTTTTCGCTCCCAGTTTCTCACCATGACCTCCGGGTCGGGCATCCTGACACACGTTTTCGATCATTATGGGCCGGTAAAGACCAGTGAAATGGCGCAGCGTAGCAACGGCGTGCTGGTTTCCATGGTGAACGGTAAAACGCTGGCTTACGCGCTGTTCAATCTGCAGGACCGTGGGCGGCTGTTCATCGGCCCGAATATAGACGTCTACGAAGGGCAGATCGTGGGCTTGCACAGCCGCGGCAACGACCTGCCGGTGAACCCCACCAAGGCCAAGCAGCTGACCAACGTGCGCGCATCGGGTACCGACGAGGCGTTGACGCTGACGCCGCATGTAAAACACTCGCTGGAGCAGGCCCTCGAGTTCATCGAAGACGACGAACTGGTGGAAGTCACGCCCGTGAGCATCCGCCTGCGCAAGAAGCTCCTGAAAGAGCACGAGCGCAAACGCGCTTCACGCGAGTAGGCGCAAACGTATGCGGGCGGTGATTCAACGGGTCAGTAGTGCCAGTGTGGCGGTGGACGGTGAGTGCATCGCCTCCATCGGGCGGGGCCTGCTGGTACTGCTCGGCCTCGAGCGCCCGGATGACCTCGCCAGTGGGCGGCGTATGCTCGACAGGTTACTGGCCTATCGCGTGTTCAGTGACGATCAGGGCCGCATGAATCGCAGTGTGGTGGATATTGGCGGCGGTGTGTTGCTGATCTCCCAGTTCACCCTGGCAGCGGATACGCGCAAGGGGCGCAGGCCAGGCTTTTCCGCGGCGCTGCCGCCCGAAGAGGCGGCGGCTCTTTATCAGCACCTGCTTGCGGAGCTGCGAGAGCGGCACCCGCTTGTCGGGGCCGGCGAGTTTGGCGCCGACATGCAGGTTAGCCTGGTGAACGATGGTCCGGTCACGTTTGTACTGGAGTCTTGACGGCATTCGCCGCGGCGTGGCGCATCTTGCGATGGGGCATGTCATCCTCGAGATACTCCTCGCCCTCGGCAGTAAACCCCAGGGCGCGGTAAAACGCCTGTAGCTGGGCCTGCGCGCTGATACAGATATCGAGCTGCGGCCAGCGGTCCAGGTTGAATGCCACGCCGCGCGCAACCAGCTCGTGCCCAAGCCCCTGTCCGCGATGCGCGCGTGCCACCGCCACGCGTCCCAGGGCGCTTTCCGGGTAGCTTGTGCCGGGCGGCAAACAGCGTTGGTAGGCGATCAACTCGCCATCCCTGAAGCACAGCATATGGCGGGCGACCTGGTCTTTGTCGTCCAGGTCGGGATATATGCAAGCCTGTTCGATCACAAAGACCTGTTGGCGCAGCCGCAGCAGTGCGTACAGCTCATCGCGGCCGAGTTCATGGAAGCCAAGGGTGCTCCATTGCAGTATCATGTCGAGCCTCTGGGTTGATCCGGGCCAACTCAGATAGTGTGAGCAGGCGCCAGTTGCTACTATAGGACGCTTCGCGTCTGCGGCAAAAGCCTGTAGCGGGTTATTTGGCGGCGGTCCAAACGGAGTGGCAACGATGCTGGCCAACAATGACGAAGTCGATTTCGCCACGCTGGGTGAGCAGTTCAAAGAGCTGGTTGCGGCCCTGCTGGAAGTGGTGGGCATGCCCGCGATTGCATTGGATGTAGAACCCACCCACGGTGGCAATTTTCGCGGTTTCGACGGACACCAGTTTTACGTGGTGCGCAGCGGCCTGATTACCGCGCGCTACCAGGGCCGAACGATTTACACCCTGGAAGCGGGCGATATTTTGTTACCCGATATCACCGGCACGGGCGACGAGCAGATTGCTGTTTTCTACGGCAGCGAATCCGGTGCCCACCTCGACGCCTATCCCGCGCTGGATTTCATGCAGCGTGTATTCGACGAGCCGCGGGCGATTCGCCTCTGGACGCGCGTGCTGATCACCTATGCCGGTATGACGCTGCGAGTTGCCGCCACCAATGCGCCCGAGGACACCACGGCAACGCCCGGGTTCGAGGTTTACGAGCCCGGTGACGTCATAATCCACCAGGGAGAGCGGGCGGACTACGTATTCAATATGTCTGCCGGTGTCGCCGAAGTGCTGGTTGATGACGTCAGCGTTGGCCGCATCGGCGAGGGCGAGATTTTCGGTGCGATGGCGGCGCTTACGCACGCCGACCGCAGTGCCACGGTGCGCGCCAGTACCGCCTGCTCGGTGGTGAAAGTCCCCAAGGAGCAGTTCACCGAACTTATCAAGAGCAACCCGGCGACAATCCACAGCCTCCTGGTGGACATGGCGAACTCCATCGTCAATCTGAACGAGCAACTGGTCGGTTTGCGTGGCTCGCATCGTGATCACTGATTCAGAAACATACCGCGGGTAACAGCGGACCCCACAGCGCAGCACGGGCTTACAGCAATGTCAGAAACGATTGAAATCGATGCCGACGGTATCGAACAGGTATCCCTGAAGGACTACGCCGAGAAGGCGTACCTCGACTACTCCATGTACGTGATCCTCGATCGCGCGCTCCCGCACGTGGGTGACGGCCTGAAACCGGTGCAGCGGCGCATCGTGTACGCGATGAGTGAACTGGGCCTGAAGGCCGCCGCCAAGTACAAGAAGTCGGCGCGCACCGTGGGCGATGTGATCGGCAAGTTCCATCCGCACGGTGATAGTGCGGCCTACGAAGCCATGGTGTTGATGGCGCAGGATTTCAGCTACCGCTACCCGTTGGTCGACGGCCAGGGCAACTGGGGTTCGCCGGACGATCCCAAGTCTTTCGCAGCCATGCGTTACACGGAGTCGCGCCTGACCGCCTATGCGGAGGTGCTGCTGGGTGAGCTCGGGCAGGGCACGGTGGATTGGATTCCCAATTTTGATGGCACGCTGGAAGAGCCGCTGGTACTGCCGGCGCAGGTGCCGAATGTGTTGCTTAACGGCACGACCGGTATCGCAGTGGGCATGGCGACGGATATACCGCCGCACAACCTGCGCGAAGTGGTAGCGGCCGCAATCCTCCTGCTGGACAAACCCAGGACTTCGGTTGAAGAACTCTGCGAGCACGTGCTGGCCCCGGATTTCCCCACGGAGGCGCAGATTATTACGCCGCGCGAGGAAATCGTGGCGATGTACAGGAGTGGGCGAGGCAGCCTGCGCATGCGCGCGGTGTGGGAGCAGGAGCAGGGCGATATGGTGATCACCGCACTGCCTTACCAGGTGTCAGGCTCCCGCGTGCTGGAGCAGATCGCGCAACAGATGCAGGCGCGCAAGCTTCCCATGGTGGCGGATTTGCGTGACGAGTCGGATCACGAGAACCCCACCCGGCTGGTGATCGTGCCGCGTTCCAACCGGGTGGACCTGGAATCCCTGATGAGCCACCTGTTTGCCACCACCGATCTGGAGCGCAGCTACCGCGTGAATCTCAATATGATCGGTATCGACGGACGCCCGGGTGTGAAAGGGCTGGATGGCATCCTCTCCGAATGGCTCAAGTTCCGCACCGAGACGGTTCGCCGGCGTCTCGCGCATCGCCTGGAACGCGTCGAAAAGCGTCTGCATGTGCTACACGGCTATCTCATTGCGTATCTCAATATCGATGAAGTCATTCACATTATCCGTACCGAGGACAAGCCGAAACCGGCCCTCATGCAGCGCTTTGAGCTCACCGATGTGCAGGCAGAGGCGATACTGGAATTGAAATTGCGCAACCTCGCAAAGCTCGAGGAGATGGGCATTCGCGCAGAACAGGATGAGCTCAATAGCGAGCGCGACACGCTGGAGCAGACCCTGGGCAGCGCGGCACGCCTGAAAACGCTGATCAAGAACGAGATGAAGGCCGCGGCGGAGAAGTATGGCGATGCGCGCCGCGCGGCGCTGGTTACCGGCGATGAAGCCAGGGCATTCAGTGAACTCGAACTGATGAGCGCCGACCCGATCACGGTTGTCCTATCGGAGAAGGGCTGGATACGCGCAGCCAAGGGCCACGAGATAGACCCTCACGGCCTCAGTTATAAATCGGGAGACGCGTTCAAGATGTCTGCCTTCGGGCGCAGCAACCAGCCCACGGTAATACTCGATTCCACCGGGCGCGCCTACACCATTGCATCACACAACCTGCCCTCTGCACGCAGTCAGGGCGAACCGCTTACCGGGCGCATCAATCCACCGTCCGGGGCGACGTTCGAGGGCGCGATGATCGGCGCGGAGGATGCGCTGTATCTGCTGGCCTCGGATGCGGGCTATGGTTTTGTGGCGCGCCTGGAAGATTTGCAAAGCAAGAACCGCGCGGGCAAGGCGGCGCTGAAACTACCCAAAGGTGCGCAGGTGATGCAGCCGGCGATGATACCTGCGACGGGGGGCGACTCCTGTTGGGTGGTCGCGGTTTCCAATGAAGGGCGGATGCTCCTCTTCCCGCTGCCGGAATTGCCGCAGCTGCCGCGCGGCAAGGGCAACAAGCTCATCAGTATTCCGTCGGCACGCGTGGTCAGCAGGGAGGAATTCGTAGTGGCGGTTGCGGTGCTGGCACAGGACGATGCGCTCGTGGTGTATTCCGGCAAGCGCCATATCCGGCTCAAGGGCGACGACCTCGCGCATTATCGCGGCGAACGCGGACGGCGTGGCAACAAGCTACCGCGCGGCTTTCAGAAAGTGGACCGCATCGAGGTGGAGCGCAAGCCGGGCTGAACCGGGCGACGCGCTTCAGGTGGGGCGCATGCTCACTGCCGGGTCTGTCAGCCGCTTCATGATGAGCCGCAACTGGCGTTCCAGCAGGTCCTGGTAGGTTCCCGCGAACTCCTCTATCAAGGCGTAGTCGCCGACATCCGTCGGCCTCACCTGCAGCCGGCTGGCGATGTCGATATCTTCACAGGCCGCGGGTGACAAGAGTAATTCCGGCGGTTTGTTGGCGCAGATCAGGGCGAGTTCATCCAGCGTGTGCTGCATGTAGAGCCCGGGGTAGATATCCTCCCCGTCGCCGGCCCCCAGCTCGCTCTGGGAAACAGCCATGGCGATGTGCATGGAGAGCGACATCTGTTGTTCCAGTTCGCGGCATACGGCGCGCACCAGCCACGCGCAGGATGCCGCGCGAAAGGCCGCGCTGCCTGCCTTGCTCTGGTCGCTGAAGTACACCGCCAGCCCGAACTGGCGAGCAACCTGCAGGTCACCGGCATAAAAGCCGGAAGCGGCATAAACTACCTGATGCAGCTGGCTTGTGTAGCGCTGCAGTGAACTCTCGTCCAACGTGTCGACGTAGTCGGCAAGACTGGTTAAATGCAGGTAGAGCACGGCGGTCGCCTGGTAGTTCTCTTCTCGCGGACCCGGGTCTTCCGCGCGTGTGCGCAGCAGGTCCATCGGCAGTGCCGCGATCTCGCTTTCCAGCGCCGCGACTTCATTCATGCGCGGCGCGTCGGGCCCGTTCTCGGCCAGCGAAATGCTGTTTGCCATGCGGCGCAGCTGTCTGCCGAGCCGCTGGCCAAAATGCAGGGCCGCGCCATAGGCGCTCAGGCTCAGCAATACCGCGAGGCCGAGGAGGCTGAGCACGAGCCGCCGTTCTGCGGCGCGCGCCTCTTCATCATTCACCACCAGGCTCACGCGACCGGCCACGTCACGCTCGATGTATACCTCTGCACTGTAGCGATGGCCGCGCTTTGACGGTGTTTCGCCCGCCTGCCCGAGTTCCTTGCCATCCACCCCGGTGAGCACTACCTGATCTGCCGCAGAGATGGCGACGAAACGCTGCAATGATGCGGAGACGCTGAGCAGGTCGCCGCTCTCCATCGCGGTACTCACGCTGCGCGCGATCAGTTGCGCCAGCGCAGAGCCGTATTCGTCGCGCAGTTCCGCCTGCATGTGTCTGCTGGAGATGGCGGCGAGTGTTACCAGCGCGAGGCTGACCAGCAGACACAGTACCCCTGCGATGACGGCCAGTTGCTGGCCCAGGCTGGTAGTGCGCAGACTGCTTTTCACGGCATTGGAAGCTGTATTGGCGTTGGTTGCGCCGCAGTATAAACCAGAGTCCCGGGTGTGTATGTGTATGCGTCGGCAATTCTCCGTCCCGCGCGATGCGCTTTGCAGCATCCCGTGCGATCAGTAGAATGGCGGCCTGATCGAATCCGGAGCGTTCCGAGTGAATCACATACTGCTGATAACAATCTCCGGTGAGGATCAGGCGGGGGTTACGGCCGGCGTCACGGAAATTCTGGCGGAGAATGAGGCCAATATTCTCGATATTGGCCAGTCGGTTATTCACGCTACGCTGTCGCTCGGTATCCTGGCCGAGCTGCCCGAAAGGTGTGATCAAACGCGCGTGAGTGGTGCCATCGAGCAGTTCACGCAAGACAGGGATCTGCGCCTGCGTATCAGCACCGTAACGCCACAGAGCTATGGACAGTGGGTGGAGGGCCAGGGGCGGGCGCGCTATATCGTGACGCTGCTGGCACGCAAGATCACCTCCGATCAACTTGCGCAAGTGACTGCCGTGGTAGCCGGCCACGGTCTCAATATTGACGGTATCAATCGACTGTCAGGGCGCATCCCCATCGGCAAACTTCCCGCCCAGAGCAAGGCGTGCCTGGAATTTTCCGCGCGCGGCACGCTGCCGGATGCCGCCGCTTTTCGCCGGGAACTGCTGGAAGTTGCCGGCGCGCTGGAGGTCGATCTCGCCTTTCAGGAAGACAATATGTACCGCCGCAATCGGCGGCTGGTCGCTTTCGACATGGATTCCACACTGATCGAGGCAGAGGTCATAGATGAGCTTGCCCGGCTCGCCGGCGTGGGCGACCGCGTGAGTGCAATCACCGAGCGTGCCATGCGTGGCGAACTGGATTTCAGCGAAAGCTTTCGCGCGCGGGTGGCGCTCCTGGAAGGCCTGCCGGAAAGTGCGTTGGCCCGGGTCGCCGGGGAGTTGAGCATTACCGAGGGCGCGGAACACCTGATCGCCACCCTGCGCAAGCTGGGTTATAAAACCGCCATACTCTCCGGCGGCTTCACCTACTTCGCGCGTCACCTGCAGCAGCGCCTGGGTATCGATTACGTCTATGCCAACGAGCTGGATATCGTTGATGGCGCGGTGTCTGGCGAGATCAAGGGTGCTATCGTCGATGGCACGCGCAAGGCGGAACTGTTGCAGCAACTGGCTAACGAGCAGGGTATAGATCTGCAGCAGGTGATTGCCGTGGGCGATGGCGCCAACGATCTGCCGATGCTCAGTATCGCCGGGCTGGGCATTGCATTCAGGGCGAAGCCATTGGTGAAGCAGTCTGCGGAGCAATCCATTTCCACCCTGGGCCTCGATGCCATCCTGTACCTGCTGGGTTTTTCAGATCGTTACCAGGGCAAAATCTAGCGCTGAAGCGCGGGAGCGCCCCCGGCGTGTTGCGGGCACGTCAGATTTTGCTCCAGACTGAATCGTAGCGCGATTCCAGCTTGTGTCCGTGCTCGGTTGCGAGCACATCGCCCAGTTCCTGGACATAGCGGAACTCGAACTGTGCAAATCCGGGCGATGCGGCCACTTGATTGAGCAGTTGTATGGTGTGTGATTCGCTGCCGCTGATCAGCGTTATGCGCTGGCGTTCACGGAAACTGGCATTGGGCGTAAGTAATGTATCGGGCTGGCCGACCAGTTTGATTTCAGGCAGCAGCAGGGCGCGCATCGGTGGCCTCTTGCTGCCGTCCTGCTGGTGAATCATGGCGCCGAACGGTAGCGCTCTCGGGCTGAGCAATTCCAGGCCGATCAGCGTGCGCGAGCGCTCCAGCCTGCTCAGCCAGCGAATAACCGCAATCGCCCAATCGCGGCTGTGCTCCTCCTTGAGGCCGACGATGTCACCTGTGCGGATATCCGCCGGCAGTTCCTCGGTCCATTGCAGGCAGTACCCTCCGGGGCTCGCATCCGCCAGTGCCACGCTGAATACAGGGTGACGTTCATCTTGTGGCAGGGTCACCTCCACCACCTCAAAGTGGTTGGGGCGCGTGCTGGCGTCGACGTTGAGATCGTATTCGATACGTTTGGCGGGAGCTATTCCGTCGTGTACGGAAGGGTCCAAAAACGGATTCTTCTTGTCTCCGTCTTTGGCCTCGACCACATGTTTACTGCCGGCCAGCAGCGCGGAAAAATCGCGTTCGCCCGCCACGTGGTAGTGCGTACCGCTAAAACCGAGGCAAACGCGCAGTGGGCTGGTGGTGGGCGTGCGCTTGAAATTGCGCATACTCATGTTGCCCAGCGAGGTAATCAGGTGATCAATGAGGTGCATTGGCAGGGCGCTTTCACTGGTTTTGCGCAATGCCTGCCCTGGAGCCCGGGCCTTGGCCAGGTAGAGCTGCTCTATGAGCGCGGCGGTGTTGATGTAGCGGCTGTGACTGGCTGCGGTTCGCGTGTGCAGTGCGCTGTACAGCGGCGGCTGATCGCTGTTGATATCCACGACGAACAATCCGCCCTCGGCCCGGGGCGGGTACAGCTTGACCAGCGGAGCCCAGTCGCGCAAGGCCTTGAACACCAGCGCCATGTCCGCCTGTCGCAACTGGTTCAACTTGCAGCAGCCCAGCAGCACGCACTGGAGGTAGGTCGCCTGAATGGTGTCGGCGCCCCACAGGGGCTCCGGCACCGGCAAATTGCTCAGCTGCTGGCTCTCGGCCAGGGCGAAGAGCTGGTGCAGCACCCGCCAGCCCTGCATTTGCAAGGGCCTGTACAGCTGAAACGTCTGCAGGACGTCCCGACCGTGGTGCAGTAGTGCCCGATGAATTGATTCACACGTGAGTCGGGCCGGATTCATCTCGCGCAGCGAGTCCCGCTGCTGAATGGCCTCGATGGCAACCACGGTGTAGCCGGTACCGGCTGCGGACAGCAGCTCGCTGCCGAGCCTGGCCATGCGGCGGGGCTCATCCGGCATGACCAATGGCTGGTTGAGGTAGCGCTTGCTCAGGCTAGAAACCACGGCGTCCACATTCGGGCGCAGCGTTTCCAGTACGACGAAGCGTGTTTCGGGGGCCACCTTGCAGCGGTTCAATTCGGTGAGGGCGTCGGTCAATTGCTGCGCGGCAGCCTGGATGCGGGTGACGGGAAGCTGCATCGCCCACTCGCGGGCCGCCACTGAACTCAACCTGAAGAAGCTGAAAGCCCTGAGGTCCTGCCGTGGAATGGCCAACCGGATTTTCGCTTCCCCCACCATGGCGCCAGGCTCCTGCAATGACAGTCGTTGTGACAATGCCCGGGGGCTAGAATAGCTTATTTGCGGTGGCGGCCACCACCGGGCGCCTGCCATTGGCGCGTTCCCTGCGTTATCATGGGTACCTTCTTCAGGCACTACTCGAGACAGCAGCATGGCGATGTACTCCACCAATGAATTCCGCCCCGGGTTGAAAGTGATGCTGGAGGGCGACCCCTGCAGTATCCTCGACAACGAGTTCGTAAAGCCCGGCAAGGGCCAGGCCTTCAACCGCGTGAAGCTGCGCAACCTCAAGACCGGCCGCGTGTGGGAGCGAACCTTTAAATCCGGCGAATCGCTGGAGGGCGCGGATGTCATGGACCTCACCATGGAGTATCTCTACAACGACGGCGAGTTCTGGTACTTCATGGAGCCGGATACCTTTGAACAGTTTCAGGCTGATGCGGCCGCCGTGGGCGACGCCCATCTGTGGATCAAGGACCAGGAGCGGTGTGAGGTTACGCTCTACAACGGCACGCCGCTGGCGGTATCGCCGCCGAATTTCGTCGAGCTCGAAATTGTGGAAACAGACCCCGGCCTCAAGGGCGACACCGCCAGCGGTGGCAATAAACCGGCCGTGCTGAGCACGGGCGCGGTGGTAAAAGTACCCCTGTTCATCAGCCAGGGCGAAGTGGTTCGTGTGGATACCCGCTCCGGTGAGTACCAGAGCCGCGCCAGCAAAACCTGACATCTCCCCGCTCATTTCCACATGAGCTGGCGGCCCAACGCCACGCTACAGGTGCTGCAGCGCCGTGCAAGGCTGCTCTCTGCCGTGCGCGAGTTTTTTGCCGCGCGCGGGGTGCTGGAAATCGAAACGCCGCTGCTCTGTTCAAGCGGCGTGACCGACCCGGCACTGGAACCGCTGCTGGCGCAGGGCGCTTCCGTTGCCGGCCAGCGTTTTCTGCAAACCTCTCCCGAGTACGCCATGAAGCGTGTGTTGGCGGCCTTTGGCGAGCCGATATTCCAGATTGGCAAGGCCTTTCGCGACGGTGAAGCAGGCGCGCGCCATAACCCCGAGTTCAGCTTGCTCGAGTGGTATCGCCCGGGTTTTGACCATCATCAACTCATGGCAGAAGTGGCCGAACTGGTAGCGCACTGTAGCGGTCCACGCGTCCTGCACACGATCAGCTACCGCGAGCTGTTTCTTCGTGAACTGGGCCTGGACCCAATGCTGGTGGAGAGCGCAGCGCTCCTGGCCTGCGCCCGCGAGCACGTTGACGTGGGTGATCTCAGTGGTGATCGCGACCTGTGGCTGGATCTCCTTATGAGCCACGTTATCGAGCCGCGCCTGGCGGGCCGCGGCCTCTGCTTTGTGTATGATTACCCCGCATCGCAGGCGGCCCTGGCACGCATTGTACGCGCGGGCGATGTGCAGGTCGGGCAGCGCTTCGAACTGTATGCGGACGGCCTGGAAATCGCCAACGGTTATTGCGAGCTGGCCG
>Ga0102938_10000844_pt1 | contig 22946 bp, 23 predicted proteins | sample SalPonR2_B_D2_MG_FD_84516 | JGI IMG/M metagenome (GOLD analysis project Ga0102938, IMG submission 84516) | Salt pond soil microbial communities from South San Francisco under conditions of wetland restoration - Salt Pond MetaG R2_B_D2_MG | ecosystem: Environmental > Aquatic > Marine >... | reverse complement strand
TTCGGCTGCGAAGCGTGTCGGGCCGGGATGGTCGACGAGGTTGTAGTAGGTCATCACGGCGAGCGGGATCTCGACGTCGAGCGATGGCACGTCGTCGAGGATCGCCGTCGGCGTGACACCGTGTTCCAGCGCGTACTGCGAAGCCTGTTGGATCACCGGACCGTCCATCACCGGATCGGAGAACGGGATGCCGATCTCGACGGCATCCGCGCCGTTGGCAGCGCACGCGCGGATTGCGTCCTGCCAGCCGGGATAGCCGCCGGTGATGTAGGGCACCAACAGCTTGCGACCCCGGTCGCGTTTCGCGCGGAACTCGCTCTCCAGGGTCATCAGAGGCGGCCGTCGAGGATGTCCATCATCTGCGCCACGTCCTTGTCGCCGCGCCCCGACAGGTTCATCAGCACCGTCTGGCCCTGCATCTTCGGCGCCTCACGGCTGATCCAGGCCACCGCATGAGCACACTCGAGCGCAGGAATGATCCCCTCCGCTCGCGAGAAGAGCTGGAAGCCGGCGATCACCTCCTCATCGGTGACCGACGGGTACTCGGCACGGCCGATCGAGGCCAGGTACGAGTGCTCGGGGCCGACACCCGGGTAGTCGAGCCCCGCCGAGATCGACAGCGCTTCTTCGACCTGGCCGACCTCGTCCTGCATCAGGTTGCTGCGCATCCCGTGGACCACACCGGGAGTTCCCCGCCCGATCGCCGCGCCGCCGGCCGGCTCGACTCCGACGAGTCGGGTGTCGGGTTCGTCGACGAACCCGCTGAAGATCCCCATCGCATTCGAGCCCCCGCCGACGCAGGCGACGACGACGTCGGGCATCGCACCGGTCATCGTCTGGATCTGGTCGTGGGCCTCGTCGCCGATGATCGACTGGAACTGTCGCACCATGTAGGGGTACGGATGCGGTCCCACGACCGAGCCGAGACAGAAGTGGGTGTCGGTCACGTTCGCCACCCAGTGCCGCATTGCTTCGTTGACCGCGTCCTTGAGCGTGCGGCTGCCGCTCTCGACCGAGTGCACCTCGGCGCCGAGCAGCTTCATGCGGAACACGTTGAGCGCCTGGCGCTCGACGTCGACGGCACCCATGAAAACCGTGCACTCCAAACCCATCAGCGCAGCAGCGGTGGCACTCGCCACGCCGTGCTGACCGGCGCCGGTGTCGGCGACGATGCGTTGCTTGCCCATCCGCTTCGCGAGCAGGGTCTGGCCGATCACGTTGTTGATCTTGTGCGAGCCCGTGTGGTTGAGGTCCTCGCGCTTGAGGATCAGCCGGATGCCGAGCTGCTCACCGAGATTGTGGCACTCGGTGAGGATCGACGGGCGTCCCGAGTACTCGACGTGCACGCGTGTCAGCTCGGCGCGGAACACCGGATCGTTCCATGCGTCGTGGAAGGCGGCCTCGAGTTCCTGACACGCCGGCACGAGCGTTTCCGGCACGAAACGGCCGCCGAAGTCGCCGAACCGACCGGTGACATCCGGTGGAGCCGACAGGCTGGAGGGCGGTACGGCACGGGTGTTGATGTCGGTGTCGGTCATTCGAAGTCCCAGTCGTAGGGGAGGTCGTCGTCGCCGATGTACGGCGTCGACGCATGGGCACGGGCATTCTCGATGAAACGTTTGACGGCGAGGGCGTCCTTCTTGCCGGGCGACTTCTCCACGCCCGTGGCGACGTCGACGCCCCACGGCTGCACCTCGGTGATCGCGGCACCGACATTCTCTGGCGTGAGCCCGCCGGCGAGGATCAGCTTGAGCGAGTCGGGGGCGTCGCCTGCCAGCGACCAGTCGAACACCTTGCCGGAGCCGGGCTCCGGTGAGTCGAGCATGACCATGTCGGTGCCGTACTGGTCCGCGCGTGGCAGGTTGGGGTCGTCGGCGCCGAACGCCTTGATCACCCAGCGGAAGTGTCCGGCGATCTCCTTGGTCTGCTCAGGTGTCTCACGACCGGACAGCTGTACCGCCTTCACGCCGGCGCGGTGGGCGGTGTCGACGACCAGCTTCGGATGCTCGTTGCGGAACACCCCGATGGTGAGGATCTCCGCGGGAAGTCGGCGGGTGATGTCGTACACGACCTGGGCGGCGACCTGCCGCGTGGACGGGGCGAAGATGAAGCCGACGGCGTCGGCGCCCATCGCCACGGACAGCAGCGCATCGTCTTCGTTGGTGATCCCACAGATCTTGACGAACATCGTGCGCCACGGTACCGGGCACCGACCTGCAGCGAGAGATTCATTGCAACCGGACGTCACGCGCCTATCGTCGTTACCCGCATGGGACGACTCGACGAAATCGATCTGTCGGACAAGCTCGGGAGCGACGAGTACGAGAAGCGTTTGGCGGCAGCCCAAGAGCGTTTCGTCGAACTGCGTCTCACCCTCGGCGGCCAACTCGGAGACGCGAAGCTCGGCCCCGGGCTGCTGATCGTGATGGAGGGCGCGGACGCCGGCGGCAAGGGCGGGGCCACCCGTCGCGTCGTCGAACGGCTCGATCCTCGTCACTTCAGCGTGTACTCGTACGCGAAGCCCAGCGAGCGCGAGAAACGCCACCACTTCCTCTGGCGATTCTGGAGCAAGGTGCCGGGCCTCGGCGGCATGTGTGTCTTCGACCGCAGCTGGTACGGCCGGCTGCTGGTGGAACGGGTCGAGAAGTTCGCGACGATCGAACAGTGGACCCGGGCGTACAACGAGATCGTCGAGTTCGAACGCAGTCTGGTGCTCGAAGGCGTGATCCTCGTCAAGTTCTACTTGCACATCAGTCCTGATGAACAGATGAAACGCTTCGAGAGCCGACGCGACGACCCGTTGCGCCGGTGGAAGCTCAACGACGAGGACTGGCGCAACCGCGACAAGTGGGACCAGTACATCGAAGCTGCCGAGGACATGTTCGAGCGCACCGACCATCAGTTGGCGCCGTGGGACATCGTTTCCGGCGAGAACAAGAAGTGGGCTCGCGTCACGATTCTCGAGACCCTCATCCAGCGCATCGAGGACGGCATCGCCCGCTGGGAGATGCTCAACACCCCCGCCAACTGACCCGCGACCGTCACACGGCGCCGGGCCTACTGTGTCACTTCGCCGATCAGATCGTTGATCGCTGCGACCGGATCGCCGCTGGTGACGATCGTCTCGCCGACGAGTACGGCGTCGTAGCCGGCCTCGTGCAGCGACCGAGCGTCAGCCGAATTACGGACCCCGGATTCCGCGACCTTGACGGCATGCTCGGGGATCGTTCCCGCCATCCGCACCGCACGATCGTGGTCGACCCCGAAGGTGACCAGGTCGCGCTGATTGACGCCGATCAAGGTCGCATCCGCTGCCAGCGCGTGCTCCAATTCGTGCTCGTCGTGGATCTCGACGAGCACGCCGAGACCGATGTCGATCGCCAATGCGTGGAACGCCGCGAGCTCCGCCGGTTCCAGTGCGGCCGCGATCAGGAGGACGCAGTCGGCGCCCATGATCCGGGTGTCGAGCACGTCGCGTTCGCTCACCGTGAAGTCCTTGCGGATGACCGGGAGCGAGCACGCTGCCCGTGCCACCCGCAAGTCGTCGACCGATCCCCCGAACGCCTCGACATCGGTGAGCACCGACATGCACGCCGCTCCCCCACGCTCGTACATCGCCGCCCAGCGCGCCGGATCGAGATCGACGTTGAGGTGGCCCTTCGACGGCGAGCGCCGTTTGATCTCGGCGATCACGCCGAGTCGATCACGCCCGACGAGCGCAGCACGGAACCCGCGCGTCGCCGGCATCGCCCTCGCCTCGTCGAGCAGTCGTTCGACCGGGCGGTCGTCGGCGGCAGCGACCTCGCGGTGACGCTCGAGGATCTTGTCGAGGTACGTCGCCGCCATCCGGGTTCCTCGGGATCGAGGTGTGCTCAGAGACCCTTGCCGCGGACCGGCGTGAGCATCGTGAGCTCGGGCCGTCCGGCGAGGATGCCGCCGAACGCGTTCATGATCTGCTTCATCACGTCACTCGTGCTGTGCGCCTGCAGCGCGTCGCCGTCGGCGTACAGCTCGTACATGTAGGCCACGTTCGCGTCGTTGGGGTCTTCGAGGAGTTGGTACAGCAGGGTGCCCTCCTCGGATTCGACGTGATCCATCATCGGTGCGAGGCCTGCGTACAGGTCGTCACGCTTTCCGTCGATGCAGGTGAACTTGGCGATCATGGCAACTTGACTCATGGGCGTCGACCGTAGCGGTCGCGACACCTGGGCGATGGGGTCAGAACCCCAACCGGGCGCTGACCGTGGCGAGCAGCTCGTCGATCGGCACCCGTACCTGCTCGGTCGTGTCGCGGTCGCGCACCGTGACGGCGTGGTCGTCGAGCGAGTCGAAGTCGACGGTGACGGCCAACGGCGTACCGATCTCGTCCTGACGTCGGTAGCGCTTGCCGATGTTCTGTGTCTCGTCGTAGTCGACCATGTACCGATCTGCGAGCAGCTTGCGCACGTCGTGGGCGAGCGGCGTGAGCGTGTCCTTCTTCGACAACGGCAACACCGCCAACTTGTACGGCGCGAGGCGAGGGTGCAGTCGCAGCACGGTGCGGGCCTCGCCGTTGACCTCGTCCTCGTCGTAGGCGGCGAGCAGGAACGCGGCCATCGTGCGCGTGGCACCGGCGGCCGGCTCGATCACGTGGGGCACGTAGCGTTCGTTGGTCTGGGGGTCGAAGTAGTCGAGGCGCTCGCCCGAGTGCTCGGCGTGCTGCTTCAGGTCGTAGTCGGACCGTTGAGCGATGCCCTCCAGCTCGTCGAAGCCCCACGGGAACTCGAACTCGACATCGGCGGTGCCGGTGGAATAGTGCGACAGCTCGTCGTCGTCGTGGGCACGCAGGCGCAGCATGTCCTTCGGGATCCCGTGTTCGACGTACCAGTCGAGGCGGGCGTTGCACCAGTACTCGTACCACTCACGGCTGGTTTCGGGCGGGACGAAGAACTCGAGCTCCATCTGTTCGAATTCGCGGGTGCGGAAGATCCAGTTCTGCGGAGTGATCTCGTTGCGGAAACTCTTGCCGACCTGGGCGATTCCGAACGGCGGCTTCTTGCGCGACGTCTGCAAGACGTTCGCGAAGTTCGTGAACATGCCCTGCGCCGTCTCGGGGCGCAGGTACGCGTCGGCACCTGTGCCCTCGACGGGTCCGGCCTGGGTCTTGAACATCAAGTTGAACTCGCGCGCCTCGGTGAAGCTGTGCTTCGCCCCGCAGTTCGGGCAGACGTCCGGGTCGTCGAGCTTGTCGAGACGGAACCGCTGCTTGCACTCGGTGCAGTCGACGAGCGGATCGGAGAAGTTCGCGAGGTGGCCCGATGCCTGCCACACCTGTGGCGGGCTGAGGATGGCGGCGTCGATCAGCACAACGTCGTCGCGCTGCTGCACCATGGCGCGCAGCCACGCCTCCTTGACGTTGCGCAGCAGCAGCGAGCCGAGGGGTCCGTAGTCGTAGGTCGAGCGGAAGCCGCCGTAGATCTCCGCCGACTGGTAGACGAAGCCGCGGCGTTTGCAGAGGCTGACGATCTGTTCGAGGTCGGTGGCAGGCATAGATGGTGGAGGCTACCCACCCCCCATTTCCGTTTGCGTTGCATTTCCCGTGGCCCGTCCCGCCCGAATCACCACGCAGACGCGATGTTGGCTCAGTGGGTTTCGAACATGGCGACGGCCTTCAACCGGCGTTCGATGTGGAACTCGAGGGCACGGGTGGCGAGCGACGACACCTCGTGGGTCACCGGCGACTCATCGCGGGCCAGCGCCTGGACCAGCTGACCCCCGAGGATCTCGCGGAGGATCTCGAGCGCGCCGGAGCCGATCGCCTGGCCGGAGCGACACGAGCGACACAGCACACCACCCTCGTTGAGATCGAACGCCACGAACTGCGCGTCCGGTTCGGTGTCGCCGCACCGCACGCAGCGGTCGAGCTCGGGCCGCATGCCCTCGTTGGCGAGCAGCTTCCAGTAGAACGCGGCCACGTTGAGCGGGGACGGCGACGTCGCGATCGTGCGCAGCACACCGACCAGCATCCGATACAGCTGCGGGTTCGGCTCGCGTTCCAGCGACAGCTGATCGACGGCTTCAATCGCGGCCAACCCCTGTGACGCTCGGTCGAGCGACGAGAGCATCGGCGACAACGGCTCGACGGCCTCGGCCTGGCTCACGATGTCGAGTTCACGGCCGCGGTACAACAGCAGTCGCACATGGCTCATCGGCTCGAGGCGGGCACCGAACTTCGACTTGGTCTTGCGCACGCCCTTGGCAACGGCCCGCACCTTTCCGTTCTCGGCCGTGTGGAACACGACGATCCGGTCGGACTCGCGCAGCTTGTAGGTGCGCAGCACCACCCCGGTGTCGCGGTAGAGCTCGCTCACCATGGAGTCGCCGCGAGCCGGATCGACGCGAGCTCAGCCATCGTCATCGAGGCCACCGAAGCGGCGCTGACGGTGAGCGAAGTCGGCAATGGCCTCGAGCAGGTTGTCGGGAGACAACTCGTGCCAGGCCATCGGGTGGAAGACCAGTTCGCCGTATGCCAGCTCCCACACCAACGACGGCGGAAGGCGGGTCGATTCTCCGAGCACGACGATCAGGTCGGGTTCACAATCCGCCGGCGCATACAGCGCCTCTGCCACCGTGGCTTCGTTGACGGGCTCGTCGGGGTGCAGGCGCTGCATCGCCTCGGCGAACCGCTGCCGGCCGTCACCGCACGGATCGACGATGACGTGGCACGAACCGACCTCTCGCTGCCACCACTGGAGATCGATCGGATCGACACCCGGTTCGTAGGCGCGCAACGTGAGAAACGATGCCCCGGCCTGGTCGGCGATGGCTCCGAGGCGCTCGACTCGGTCATCCCACCGGTCGTCGCCCAGCTGGTCCCAGTCGCGAAGCGTGCCGCCGACGACCATGATGTGACGCAGCAGCTGGCGGGTGGGGTCTCCCGCCCTGGCGGTACCGGTCGAGACCGAAGCGCCGACCTTCGACGAACCGGGTCTCGTGCTCGTGAACGATGCTGCCACCTCTCCATTGTTCCACGCCGCGGCCACTCGATGCTGGCTGGCTAACGTGGAACCTCGTGCCGCCCGATCCCTCCGAGACACGTGCCGATGCCGCCGCGCCCCTGCACGTCGCCTGCATCATGGACGGCAACGGACGCTGGGCCGGCCGGCGGGGGCTCCCGCGCACCGAAGGTCACACCGAAGGCGAGGAGAACCTCGCTCGGCTGGTACGCGTCGCCGTGCAACGCAACATCGGCTGGCTGACCGTGTTCGGCTTCTCCACCGAGAACTGGCAACGTCCCCGACCGGAGGTGCGCCACATCCTCGGGTTGCACGAGAAGCTCTTCGGACGGGTCGCCGAACTCAACGAGCTGAACGTCCGCGTCCAGTGGATCGGCCGGCCGTTCGACTCACCGATGGCGCGCACGCCCCGCTACGTCCAGCGGGCGATCCGCAAGGCGATCGCCGACACCGCCGACAACACCGGCATGGTGCTGACCATCGCGTTCGACTACGGCGGACGTTCGGAGCTGGTCGCCGCGGTCGAGGCCGCCCGGCAGACCGCTGACGGCATCAACGTCGACACGATCGGCGACCATCTCTACCTGCCCGAACTCCCGCCGGTCGACGTGCTCGTGCGAACCAGTGGCGAGCTGCGCGTGTCGAACTTCCTCCTCTGGCAGGCCGCCGGCGCGGCGATCTACTTCACCGAAGCGCCCTGGCCGGACTTCGACGAACACGAACTCGACGCAGCGTTGGCGCTCGCTCGATGACCGAAGCCCTCTCGCGCGTCACCGCCGCCCTCGCGAACTCCGAGGATCGCCTCGGCCAGCAGCAGATGGCCCAGATGGTGGCGGACTCGATCACCGCCAAGCGGCACCTCGTCGTCCAGGCGGGTACCGGCACCGGCAAGACACTGGCCTATCTCGTTCCCGCGATCGAGGCAGACGCCCGGGTGATCGTCGCCACGGCAACCAAGGCACTGCAGGACCAGCTGGCCACCAAGGATCTGCCCTTCCTCGCCGAGCACATCGGACGCGACTTCGACTTTGCGATCCTCAAAGGACGGTCGAACTACGTGTGTCTCCAGCGCCTGCGAGAGATGAGCGCCGACGCCGAGGGCCAGCTCGAACTCGAGACGATGGCGCTCGGCACCAAGGTCGAGATCAAACGGCTGGCCGAGTGGTCGGGGACGACGTCGACCGGTGACATGGCCGAACTCGACTGGACCCCGTCGGACAACGCCTGGCGGGCAGTCAGCGTCGGCAGCGATGAGTGTCCCGGCGCCGACCGCTGTCCGCTCGGCGACCCGTGCTTCGCCGAGCAGGCCCGCCGACGCGCTGCGGCAGCCGACGTGATCGTCGTGAACACCCACCTGTACGGGCTCAACGTGGCCAGCGGCGGCGCGATCCTGCCCGAACACGACGTCGTCGTGTTCGACGAAGCGCACGTCCTCGAAGACATCATGAGTGACACCGTCGGCGTCGAGATCGCCCCCGGCCGCTTCGTTGCGTTGTCGGGCATCGTGCGCCGCATCCTCGACGACCCGAAACTGATCGGCTCGATCGCCGAGATCGCCGAGGGCCTTCGCGATGCGCTCACACCGCACGTCGGCAAACGTCTCACGACACCGCTTCCCGACTCGGTGCAGGACGTGCTCAACGACGCCCGCCTGCGGCTCGGTCGGGCCAATGACGTCCTCGTCGCGATCGACACGAAGAACGAAGACGCCAAGCAGCGCCGCCTGCGAGCGCAGACGATGACCGGCCGGGCGATCGAGCAACTCGACATCGCCATCGAGGGGCGCGAGGGCTACGTCGCGTTCGTGTCCGGGTCTCGGGACGCCCCCCGCCTGGAGATCGCACCACTCGACGTCGGCCCGGCGATGACCGAAGGGGTGTGGTCGCAACGCACGGCGATCCTGACCAGCGCGACGATTCCGTCGTCGCTGGCCAGTCGGGTCGGCATCGCCGACGACAGCGTCGTGGTCGCCGACGTCGGCAGCCCGTTCGACTACGAGCACCACTCGATGCTCTACTGCGCGATGCATCTGCCGAATCCGAACTCGGACGGCTTCCGGGCGGCCGTGCACGACGAGCTCGAAGCGTTGATCACCGCGGCCGGCGGGCGGACGTTGGCGCTGTTCACCAGCTGGCGTTCGATGGACGAGGCAGCCGACGCGCTGCGCGAGCGGATCGACCTGCCGATCCTCACGCAGCGCGACCTGCCGAAGCCGGCGCTGATCAAGGCGTTCGCGGACAGCGACGAGACCTGCCTGTTCGCCACCGCCGGACTCTTCCAAGGCGTCGACGTGCCGGGCCAGACGCTGTCACTGGTGGTGATCGACCGGATCCCCTTCCCGCGCCCGGACGACCCGCTGCTCAGCGCCCGCCGCGAGCAGCTCGGGCCGTCGGCGTTCTCCGAGATCGACATCCCGCGGGCATCGATGATGCTCGCCCAGGCGTGTGGGCGGCTGATCCGCTCGGCAACCGATCGCGGCGTGGTCGCCGTGATGGACCCGCGTCTCGGTTCGGCTCGCTACCGCTGGGACATCATCAAGGCATTGCCGCCGATGCAACGAACCAAGGTGCGCGCCGACGTCGAGGCGTTCCTCGCCGACATCGCCGCCGGGTGACGATCACGCCTGGGGTCTGACCCCTGGCGTGATCAGGTGATCGAGGCGGCGTAGATGCCGTCGATCGTCGATGCCAGGGTGGCGTCGAACTCGTCGTCGCTCTGGCCGGCGCTGAGCCCCTCGATGAGCGCACGGCTGAAGCTGGCGATCATGCCGTGTTGGCGAGCGAGGCGCTCGTTGGCCTCGTCGCGGGGATAGCCGCCGGACAATGCCACGACTCGGAGCACGCGTGGATGCTCGATCAGCTCGGCGTAGAAGTCGTCGACGGTCGGGATCGACAGCTTCAGCATCACCGTGCGCTCGGCTGGGAGCGCGTCGAGGTGCGCGGCGATGTGATCACGGAGCAACTCCTCGGCCTGCTGCTTCTCCGGGCTGTGGATGTCGACCTCTGGCTCGATGATCGGCACCAGACCCGCGTCGATGATCTCGCCGGCGACGGAGAACTGCTGGTCGACGATGGCGGCGACGCCTGCCTCGTTCGCCAACTGCACGACCGAGCGCATCTTGGTGCCGAACACGCCGAGACCGACAGCCCGATCGCACAGCTCGCGCAGTCCCGGGATCGGCTTCATGAGTTGCACACCGTCAGCGGCGTCGGCGAGGCCCTTGTCGACCTTGACGAACGGCACCACGTTCTTGACCGACCACAGGTAGTCGGAGGTTCCACGGCCCTCGACCTGGCGATCCATGGTCTGCTCGAAGAGGATCGCCCCGAGCACTCGCTCACCACTGAACGCCGGCGACGTCATGATACGCGTCCGCATGCCGTGCATCAGGTCGAACATCTCCTCCTCCGTCGACCAGGCGTCATCGTCCACCCCGTACTGGGCGAGCGCCTTGGGGGTGCTGCCGCCACTCTGGTCGAGTGCGGCGATGAATCCCTGACCGGTGCGGACCTTGTTCAACATGTCGTCGTTCACCCCTCCAACTGTAGTCAGGCGCGACACGAGGGGCGGCGGGCGCCCGCGGAGTGGTGACCAAGGACCCGTCGATCGCTACGGTCGGAGCCCATGACCGGTGCCGACGCCGCCCCCGACGAACGAGTCGTCCGCTGCGACGTGGCCGACGCCATCGCCACGATCACGCTCGACTCCCAGCACAACCGCAACGCCCTGTCGCGCCAGCTGCTCGGCGACCTGCACCGTGCTCTCGACGAGGCCGACGCCGCTGAGGCTCGGGCGATCGTCGTCACGCACCGCGGTCCGGCATTCTGCGCCGGCGCCGACCTCAAGGAACGAGCAGCAGCAGGCAGCGCCCCGGCCGACTCCGCACCCTTCGTTCGTGCGCTCGAACGGCTGATGGACGCCCCCTGTCCGACGATCGCCGTGGTCAACGGCGCAGTGCGCGCCGGCGGCATCGGGCTGATGGCGTCGTGCGACCTCGTCGTCGTCCACGACTCGACCACGTTCGCACTCACCGAGGTCCGTATCGGCGTCGCCCCGGCGATCATCGCGGTGCCGATCCTGCGGCGCGTCTCGCCGAGTCGGATCGCCGGCGCGATGCTCACCGGCGAATCGTTCGACGCCGAGTCGGCCCGCCAGATCGGTCTCGTCACCCACGTCAGCAGCGACGTCGTCTCGACCGTCGACGACCTGTGCGACGGCATCCTGCAGGGCGCTCCCGCCGCCGTGGCGGCCACCAAGCACGTACTGCACACCGTGGGCGACCTCGAGCGCGGCGACGCGTTCGCCGCCATGGCCACGCTGTCGAACGAGCTGTTCAACGGGCCCGACGCCGCCGAGGGGATGGCTGCGTTCGCCGAGCGACGGCTGCCGAGCTGGTCGCGTTCCGTGCAATCCGGCGCCGCGCAGTGACCGCCACGAAACACACCGTCACGATCGCGACGCCGAAAGGCATGCAGATCGCCGCCGACGAATGGCCCGGCGACGGACCCCCCGTCGTCCTCGCCCACGGTGGTGGGCAGACCCGTCACTCGTGGGGCGGCACCGCAGCCGAGCTGTCCGCCCATGGCCACCGGGTGCTGTCGATCGATCTCCGCGGTCACGGCGACTCGTCCTGGGACCGCAACGGTGACTATTCGATGAGCGCCTATCGCGACGATGCCCTCGCCGTTGCCGACCGCGTCGGCGAGCCGGTCGCCTGGGTCGGCGCCTCGCTGGGTGGGATGACCGGACTCCACGCCGTCGACGCCGCACCCGAGCGTTTCTCGTCGCTCGTGCTCGTCGACATCACCCCACGGCCCGCAGCCGCCGGGGTGAGCCGCATCCTCGAGTTCATGGCCAAAGACGCCATCGACGGATTCGCCACACTCGACGACGCCGCAGACGCGATCGCCGAGTACCAGCCGCACCGGCCCCGTCCGACCGACCTGTCCGGGCTGTCGAAGAACCTGCGCCAGCGCCCGGACGGGCGCTGGCGGTGGCACTGGGACCCCGAGTTCATCAACATGCGCACGGGCGGCACGAGCGAACACGCCCGCGACGCACACCACGGCGAACTCGAGGCCATCGCGCGACGTCTCACCCTGCCGGTGCTGCTGGTGCGCGGCAAGCTGTCCGATCTCGTCACCGACGCCGAGGTGGCCGAGTTCCGCCAGATGGTGCCGCACGCCGGCTACGTCGATGTCGCCGGGGCCGCCCACATGATCGCCGGCGACCGCAACGACGTCTTCACCGATGCCGTCGTGCGGTTCCTGCAGCACTGACAGCATCCGTGCGGCGCGTCTTGACGTGACGCATGACACCTATGCGAGACTGCACGCATGACCACGAGCCAAGACCTGCACGATCGCATCGTCGGACAGAACCTCGGGAAGCGATTCCTCGCCAACCTCGACGCCAATGCCGCGGTCGAAGTGGTGCGCTGGAAGGACGCCGAGGGCGTCTGGCACGGGTGGACGATGACCGAACTCGCCGATGTCACCGCCCGCTTGGCCAGTGGGCTCGCCGGCCTGGGTATCGGCAAGGGCGACACCGTCGTGCTGATGATGCGCAACCGACCGGAGTTCCACGCCCTCGACCTCGCCGTGCTGTTCCTGGGCGCCACACCGGTGTCGATCTACAACTCCTCGGCGCCCGAGCAGATCGACTACCTCGTCAACGACTGCAAGGCCAAGGCGGCCGTCGTCGAAGACGACGTGTTCCTCCAACGCTTCCTGAAGGTGCGCGAGTCACTGCCGACGCTCGAGACGATCGTCCTGATCGAACCGTCCGAGACCGCCGGCGATGCAGTGGTTCCCTATGCCGATCTCGCCGGATCGGAGCCGTCCGATCTGGGCGAGTTGGCGGAGATCGCCACGTTGGACGACATTGCCACCATCATCTACACGTCGGGCACGACCGGTCCGCCCAAAGGCGTGATGCTGTCGCACAGCAACATTGCGTGGACCCTCGAGTCGGTCGGTCAGTCGATGCGCGACCAGACCGACATCGAGGACTTCGCAGGCAAGAAGCACCTGTCGTATCTCCCCATGGCCCACATCTTCGAACGTCTGCTCGGCCACTACTACCTGCTCGACTTCGGAGCACAGGTCACGTGCTGCCCGGAGACGACGCAGCTGACCGCGTACACCACCGAAGTGCGTCCCAACGTGTTCATCGGCGTCCCACGGGTGTGGGAGAAGCTCTACGCCGGCGTCAACGCCGCACTCTCGGGCGACCCCGAGAAGTCGAAGGCGTTCAACGAGGCCGTCGAGGCGGCGTTGCCGATCGTCGAGAAGATGACCCGCGGCACCGCCACCCAGGAAGAGATCGACACCTGGAACTTCCTCGACCAGGTCGCCTTCCAGACGGTGCGTGGTCTCATCGGCCTCGACGAGACCGAGATCTGCATCACCGGCGCGGCTCCGCTCCCTGCGGAGATCCTCGCCTGGTTCCGGGCGATCGGCGTGCCGCTCACCGAGGGGTACGGCATGTCGGAGACCACCGCGGTGCTCACCTGGGCAAACGATCCCAAGCCCGGCTGTGTCGGCCGCGCGGCGACCGCCGTCGAGCTGAAGATCGCCGACGACGGCGAGGTCCTGTGCCGGGGCGGCAACAATTTCGTCGGCTATCTCGGCAAGCCCGAGCAGACCGCCGAGACGATCGACGAAGACGGCTGGCTCCACACCGGCGACATCGGCGAACTCGACGACGACGGCTACTTGAAGATCGTCGACCGCAAGAAGGAACTGATCATCACCGCCGGCGGCAAGAACGTGAGCCCGGCCAACCTCGAAGCCGAGTTGAAGATGATCCCGCTGGTCGGACAGGCCTGCGCCATCGGCGAGCAGCGCCCGTTCATGTCGGCGCTCGTGGTCCTCGACCCGGACGCCGCAGCGGCCTGGGCAACGTCGCACGGGCTGTCGGGCGACGACGCCACGATGCAGGCACTGGCCGAGAACCCCGACGTGGTCGCCGAGATCGAGGCGGGTCTCGTCGAGGTGATGGCGGGATTCAACAACGCCGAGTCGGTCAAGAAGGTCAAGATCCTCGGCGACGAATGGCTGCCGGACTCCGAGCTCCTCACGCCCACCTCGAAGCTCAAGCGCCGCGGCATCCTCGCCAAGTTCGCCGACGAGATCGAAGCCATCTACGCCAAGTAGGCACGACGGCCCACGGTCGCTCGCCCCGTTCGGGCGGCCGTGAGCCCGGCGCTCCTACTGGTCGACGGGCACCGACGGATCGTCGAGCCCCCAGTGCGTGATCGCTCGTGCGACGAGGCCGACGGCGCCGAGGCCGAGCAGCAGCAGCACGGGGCCCAGCAACGGCCAGGGGGCCGGAGGCCACTGGATGACCGACTGCACGTGGCGGTGGAGGAATCCGATGAGCACCGCTCCCCACCAGCCGATCTGGGAGACCGTCAGCGACAGCGCCGACCAGACGACGAACCGCGACGGCAGCTCGTCACCCTCGCCGAACTCGCCGGCGCGCTGCTGCACGCGATGCAGGGCGAGGCCGTTGAGACCGATCAACGCGACGAAGAAGAGCTTGATCGCCATCAGGTTGTCGACCTCACCCTTGATCAGCAGCATCGGGACACCGGCGACGACCATCAGCGACCAGCCGACCCAGACGAATCGCTCCGTCACGGCGCTGACGCTGACGACCTGGCGGTACGGCTGTCGACCGAACAGCCACAGCGCGCCGTACAGGTCGGTGACCAACACCGAACCGAAGCCGAGCACCAGCCCGGCCAGGTGGACGAACAACAGGACGTAGAACGCCGCCGAATCCATGGCGCTACCGGACCGCGACGGCCCCGGTCGACGCCGTCTGCCGACGCCGCTGGATCATGGCGCGGTCGCCGTCGGTGACGTTCGTCGCCGATGGATCGAACGGAGCGATCACGTGAACCGGCATGCCCGCACTCCTACCCGGCCCGAGCAGGATCAAACGAGGCGCGAACTGCGCCGACATCGCCGCAACGGCCAGGAGGGGACGTCCGGAGGAACTCAGCCGGCCATGAGGCGGTACCCGATGCCTCGGGCGGTGACGATCAACTTCGGATCGTCCGGGTGATCCTCGACCTTGAGCCGGAGCCGACGGACGTGCGCGTCGACGAGACGGGAGTCGCCGAGGTACTCGTAGCCCCACACCCGCTCGAGCAGTTGATCGCGCGACAAGACCGCGCCGGCATGATCGGCGAACTCGCACATCAGCCGGAACTCGGTCTTGGTGAGATTGAGCTCGGCGCCGCCCTTGAGCACGATGCCCTGCTCGCGACGGATCTCGATGTCGCCGAAACGAGTCGCCAGCGGTGTGGCCGACTTGCCCTGCAGCTGCACCCGACGCAACGAAGCGCGGATCCTCGCCGCCAACTCCTTGGGCACCACCGGCTTGGTGACGTAGTCGTCGGCGCCCGCCTCGAGCCCCGCGACCATGTCGTGGGTGTCGGTCTGCGCCGTGATCATGATGATCGGCACGATGCTCTCGGCGCGCAACGCTCGGCACACGTCGAAGCCGGACAGATCCGGAAGCCGGAGATCGAGCAACACCAGGTCGGGTGGCGTGCGACGAAACTCGGCCAGCCCATCGGTACCGTTCGGGGCCTGGCGCACCTCGTAGCCCTCGTCCTCGAGCGCCATCGACAGCGCCAGGCGGATCCCGTCGTCGTCCTCGATGAACAGCAGCGATTCCATGAGCGGTGCCAGTGTTGCGCACGCCGGACCCGAATCGTGCGCTTTGTTACGGAAATCGCACACGTACCGCAACAGCCCGTCACACGGCAGCCTCATCATGATGACTGTTCACGCTGCCCCGGTGGGATGCCTTCCTCCCCCTGGCATTCCACCGGCAGCGGGTGAACCCGTCGGACCGGACCTGCAACACTGCAGCGGTGGCTCGGCCCCGAACACTCCGCCTTCGCACCAGGGTCACGCTCTTCTTCGCGTTCATCGCCCTGCTCGCCGGAGTGGTCCTGATCGGTGTCACCTACGGCCTGACGCGCAGCAACCTGCTCGGCGACGATGAAACCGCGGCACGCCAGCAAGCGTTCGGCAACGCCGACCTCGTGCGCGAACAGCTCACACTCGACCCAGACGGCATCGGGGTGTTCGTCGACGACGAACTCCGCACCGACCCCGACGGCTTCGCCGTCCTCAGCTTCAGCGATCCGACGACAGCCGGAGCGAGCACCAGCGTGCTGCATCCCATCTCCGACTTCCCCGAGCGCCTCGTCGACATCGTCCTCTCCGGCGAGTCCGCGGTCCAGAACGCCACGATCGACGGAGAGACGTACATCACCGTCGGCGTCTACATCGCCGAATACGGCGCGGGCTACTTCGAGGCCTTCCCGCTCGCGGAGACCGAGTCGACGCTCACGGCCATTCTCACTGCGCTCGCCCTCGGCGCCGCCGGGACGCTCGTGCTCGCCAGCCTCTTCGGCCTCGCGACCAGCCGTCGGCTGCTCCGCCCGCTCAGCCAGGTGGCCGATGCCGCAGCCGACATCGCCGGGGGCGGGCTCGACACCCGACTCGAGCCGGAGTCGGATCCCGACCTCGACCGTCTCGCGGGTTCGTTCAACGACATGGCCGACGCGGTGCAGGACCGCATCGAACGCGAAGCACGCTTCGCATCCGACGTCAGCCACGAGCTGCGATCACCGATCACGGCGCTCGCCGCTGCCGTCGAGGTGCTCGACGCCCGACGGGAGGAGATCCCCGAGCGGACCCAACAGGCGCTCGACGTGGTGGTCGACCAGGTACGTCGTTTCGACAGCATGGTGATCGACCTCTTGGAACTCGCCCGGCTCGACGCAGGCGCGACCGATCTCAACGTCGAAGACGTCTCGCTGATCGACCTGACCCTGCGCGTCGCTGCCCGCTTCGGCGAGCCCGACGTACCGATCGTGGCCGCCAGCGGCGCCCCGACGGAGGTCGCGATCGACAAGGTTCGCTTCGAGCGTATCCTCGGGAACTTGTTGGAGAACGCCCGCAATCACGGTGGTGGTGCACTGCGCATCGAAGTCACCGCCGCGCCGACCGGTCGATTTCGTCTCGCGGTCGAAGACGGAGGGCCCGGCGTGGCTCAGGGCGAACGCGAACGCATCTTCGAGCGATTTGCTCGCGGCAGCGCTGCCCGCCACCGCATCGGTACCGGTCTCGGGCTGGCACTCGTCGCCGAACACAGTGCTGCGATGGGAGGCAGCGCATGGGTTCAGGACCGCGTCGGTGGTGGCGCTCGCTTCGTCGTCGAACTCCCCGTCCGGGTGACCCCGGTCGCGTCGAGGAGCCCCCGATGACCGTCCGTCTGCAATCGATGCTCGCCCTGCTCGTGGTGCTCGGTGCCGCGGCCGCGATGGCCGCGTGCGGCGTACCGACCGGCGACGACACCTTCAATGCGATCCCGCCGGCCGAGGTGCCGTTCGGCCTCGCTGCCACCTCGACCACCACCACGACGACCACGACCACGGTGCCGGTCACGCCCGAGACCACCACGGCACCGAGTACGACGACCCCGATCCGCCTCGATCCGGCAGAGGTGTACTTCCTCACTCGTGGACGGCTCCAGCCCGTGGTGGTCGAGCTCCCACCCGGATTCTCCGCCGACCAGGTCGCCGACGTCCTCGAAGCGGGCCCACCACCGGACGTCGGGCTCGACACGCTCGTCGAGGACGGCCTGATCGTCAGGTCGACCGAATCGCGCGCCGTGCTGACCGTCGATCTCGACCCGGACACCTTCGCCGACATCCCCAGCACACAGCAGACCGAGGCCATTGCGCAGATCGTGATGACCATGATCAGCAGCCTGCGTCGGGTCGGTCTCGTCAACTTCACCATCGACGACGAACCGATCTCGGTGAAGAAGGGCAACAGCCTCCTGTCCGACGTCGGAGAACCGCTGTCCTACGAGGACTACTCGGTCCTGCTCGCCAACCCGGCACCAGCCGCCGAGACCACGCCGACGCCGCAAGCCGAGGCCGCCGCTCTGTCGGGTGACGCTGCGGACGAGGCGACGGACTCCACGTCGCCGAGCACGACAGCACCGTGACGGGCGGCGGGCCCGGCAACGGGCGAACAGCTCAGTAGCCCAGCCGCTGGACCCGCTCGGGACGACGCTGCCAGTCCTTGTCGACCTTGACGCGCAGTTCGAGGTACACCCCGTCGGGCAACTGCGCCCGCGCCCGCTCACCCGCCTGTTTGAGGATCTGACCGCCCTTGCCGATCACCATCCCCTTCTGGCTGTCGCGTTCGACGACGATGTCGACGCGAATGCGTGGCCACTCCCACTCGGTCACCTGGGTGGCGATCGAATAGGGCAGCTCGTCGCGGGTGACCGCGAGCAGCTGCTCGCGCACGAGTTCGGCCACCCACTGCTCCTCGGGAAGGTCGGACACCTCGTCGTCGGGGAAGTAGCGCGGCCCGTGCGGCATCCGGCCGGTCAGGTCGGTGACCAGCGCGCCGATCCCCTCACCGCTCACCGCCGACACCGGGAAGTACGCAGCTGCACCGAGTTCGCTCGACGCTGCGAGCATCTTGAGCACCTGCTCGGGCCGGGCGACGTCGATCTTGTTGACGATCACGATCGACCTGGCCATGTCGATCCGATCGGCCACCCAACGATCGCCCTTGCCGAACGCATGGGTGGCGTCGAGCACGAGACAGGTGACGTCGACGTCGCCGACACTGTCGAGGGCGGTGGCGTTGACGCGCTCACCGAGTGCCGTCACCGGCTTGTGCAGACCAGGCGTGTCGACGAACACCAGCTGCGACCCCGGCCGCGTCAGGACACCCATGATCCGATGGCGGGTCGTCTGCGGCTTGTCGGACACGATGCTGATCTTGCGTCCGCAGATCGCGTTGACCAGCGACGACTTGCCGACATTCGGTCTTCCCACGAACGTGACGAACCCCGACCTGACGGCCGCCTCGCCGTCGGGGACGTCGTCGGGCTCGTCGGTCTCGTCGGTTTCGTCGTTCACCTGTCCAGTTTGCCAAGCTCGGGACCATGACCCGCATGATCAACGGCATCGATGAACTCAAGACGCTCGTCGGCGAGCACCTCGGATACTCGCCCTGGGTCGAGATCACCCAGGAGCAGGTGAACACCTTCGCCGACGCCACCGGTGACCACCAGTGGATCCACGTCGACCCCGAGCGCGCCAAGGAGGGCCCGTTCGGCGGCCCGATCGCCCACGGCTACCTCACGTTGTCGCTCGGCCCGATGCTCGCCCCGCAGATCTTCGCGGTGTCGGGTGTGGCGATGGGAGTCAACTACGGCGCCGGGAAGATCCGCTTCCCGTCGCCGGTCCCCGTCGGCTCGAAGCTCCGCCTCGGGGTCACCCTCACCTCGGTCGACGACATCGCCGGCGGCGCCCAGGTGACCCAGGAGTTCGTCTTCGAGGTCGAAGGAGCGGCCAAGCCGTCCTGCGTGGCCGAGGTGATCTTCCGCTACTACGCCTGATGTGACGATTGGCCTGATGTGACGATCGGTGTCTGACACCAATCGTCACATCACCCGGGCGGGCTGGACTTCTCGAGGAGTTCGAACTCGTGGACGAACCGATCGGCGAGATCGGCGAGATCGGGGATCTGCTCCCGGTCGGACACCAGGCTCAGACACAGACGGTCGCCGACCGAGATCGCACCGATGTGCAGCCCCATGCCGTCGACGACGCCGAGTACCGGATGAATGGCGGTCACCTCGGCACCCAGCGCGTACTGCGGCTCTTTCGAACCGGGCACCGACGTGATCGTGGCGTTGAACGGGGGCATCAAGCGATCGGCCAGCGGACTGCGCTCGAGCAGCCGGGACGCCACGATGCCGACCACCGGCGTACCGCCACCGATGCCGCGAATCTCCGCAGCGGTCATCGCCCCGTGTCGGCTGACCGCTTCGCCGATCTGCTCGTGCACCACGGCGAGTCGCTCGGGAATCCGGTGCAGGTTCGTGCTCAGGCTGACGACCGCGCCGGCGATCCCTTCGATGGCCTCGGGGTCGGTCACCGACAGCGGCACCAGCGCCTTGAGCGTCTCACGAGGCAACTCGTCGTGCTCGAGCAGCCACCATCGCAGGGCCCCACCAGCCACCGCGGTGAGCACGTCGACCGTGCTCACGCCGAAGCGCTTGCGCACCTTGGCGATACGCGTCAGGTCGAGTTCGGCACCCGCCCACCGGCGATGTGGGCCGATCCGGGCGTTGAACGACGTCCGAGGGATGATCCCCGACTGCTCGGCGATCACGATCGACCGTTGTGCCCGCTGGTTCATCAGTGCCAGCGCCGGGTTGAGCAGGTTGCGGATGCCGGGCACGGAATTCAACGCCCGGGGCACCGTGGTGAGCGTGCGGACCGGATCGACCACCGCGTTCCACCACGCGCGGCCACCGAGGTCGTGTGTCGACGGTCCCGCTTGCGGCACCCAGGTGCGCGGCGCTTCGGCCGAGCCGCCGATCAGTTCGGGCGAGTCGCCGATCAGCCCGGCACACAGCGAGTTGCCCGTCGATTCGGTCAGTGCGGCGAGGTGCATCTTGAACAGCAGCGCTGCACGACCGTCGGCGAGGCCGGAGATCAGGTAGAGCTCCCAGAGCGGCCGATCTCGGTCGAGCGGGCGGCTGTGGATTCGAGCGACCAGCTCGGAGAGCGAACTCGGGTCGTCGGGATCGGGCACCGCGATGTGGCGGAGGTGGTAGTTGAGGTCGAATCCGGGGTGATCACGCCACCACGGCCGATCGAGGTTCATCGGCACCTCGACGAGTGACTGTCGCAGCATCGGCAGATCGTCGAGGCGGGCACTGACCTCTTGGCGCAACAGCGCGGCATTCAGGCGGTGCGGAGCATTCGCAGCGTCGACGATCGTGAGCGTCGACGTGTGCCCGAGCGCCGTCGGTGTCTCGACCGCCAGGAGGCGGGAGTGGCCGCGCGACAGCTGCGAGGTCGGCATGGCGTCAGGTTCCCGCCGCGGTCGCAGCATCGGCCGTCCGATGCGGATCCGGGTACCACCATGCCATCGCCGATGGCGGCACGAACGGTGCCCACTCCCCCTCTCGTTGCGCCAGGCGGTCTGCGACCGCCCAGATGGCCGACGCGTTGTGCCCCAGGCCGATGTGGGCACCGCGCACCTCGATGTTCTCGGAGGTGAGGCCTTCCGGTTGGAGACACGACCCGGGGGCGACGACGCCGTCCTGGCGGGAGTAGATGACGGTCGACGGCACCGGGATCACGGTGAGGTCGTGGCCACGTCGACCCCGCTGGAGGCCGGCGAGCTGTGACAGCCTCCGCACGCTCTCGCTGAGGTTGGCTTCGGGGTCCTCGACCCGGATCGGACTTCCGAGCGAGATCACCTGGCGCACCCGGTCGGGGTGGTGCAACGCCAGCAAGCGGGCCATGATCCCACCGAGGCTCCAGCCGACGATGTCGATCGGGCCGCCGTTCTGCTGCACGAGCTGGTCGAGGCGCCGCAGCAGCTGCCGTACCGTTTCGTCGTCGGGGCCGACGTTCAGCCCGAGGCCCCACGGCGCCGGCCGGTGACCGAGGGCGCGCAGCGCGAATCGCAACGGGGTGGTCGACACGTCGCCGGCGGTGAAGCCCGGGAGGACCAGCACACGGTCACCCCGACCGCGTGGGGCAGTGGCGAGCCACGGCGTCGACAGCATGAATGCGCCGAACTCCGGAATCGCCAACAACTCCGAGATCGCTGGTGCGGGCCGGTCCACGTCGTCAATCTACGTCGCGACACTGCACGGGACTGATTCCGGCGCGTCGATCCTGCCGAACCAGCAGCATCAGCGATGCCGACTCGGGCTGGCTCGTGCCGCTCACCGGACGATCGGTACGATCGGTCCGTGCCCGACAACCGCAGCATCTGGAGCGAGGCGTTCGGCGAGTCGTCGCTGCGTCCTGGTCGTTTCACGACGATGTCGGGGGTGCCGCTGGAGCCCGTGTACGGCCCCGACGACGGCGAGTTCCCCGGCGTGTATCCGTACACGCGTGGTCCGTATGCGTCGATGTACCGCTCACGGTTGTGGACGATGCGGATGTTCGCCGGCTTCGGCACCGCGGACGACACGAACTGGCGGTTCAAGGAGATCATCCGCTCGGGCGGAGACGGGTTGTCGACGGCGTTCGACATGCCGACACTGTTGGGTCTCGACTCCGACGACCCGATGTCGTTGGGTGAGGTGGGCCGCTGCGGCGTCGCCATCGACTCGCTCGCCGACATGGAAGACCTCTATGCGGGCATCGACCTGGGCGAGATCACCACGTCGATGACGATCAACAGTCCCGCTGCGCCGATCTTCGCCATGTTCGTCGCCCAGGCCGAGAAGGCCGGCGTCGACCGCTCCCGTCTCGGCGGCACCCTGCAGAACGACATCTTGAAGGAATACCAGGCCCAGAAGGAGTTCGTGTTCCCACCGCGCCAGTCGATGCGTCTGGTTCGTGACACCATCAAGTTCACCGCTGCGGAGATGCCGCGGTGGCACTCGATCTCGATCTCGGGCTACCACATCCGCGAAGCAGGCTCGACCGCCGCGGAAGAGTTGGCGTTCACCCTGGCGAACGGTTTCGCATACGTCGAGCTGGCGCTGCAGGCGGGTCTGCCGATCGACTCGTTCGCACCCCGACTCAGCTTCTTCTTCAACGCCCACATCGACTTCTTCGAGGAGATCGCCAAGCTCCGCGCCGCCCGTCGGATCTGGGCGCGCTGGATGAGGGAACGCTACGGCGCCCAGCTCGAACGCTCGATGCAGTTGCGGTTCCACACCCAGACCGCCGGCGTGTCGCTCACCGCCCAGCAGCCCGAGGTCAACATCGTGCGCACCGCCATCGAAGCGCTCGCCGGTGTGCTCGGCGGCACCCAGTCGCTGCACACCAACTCGATGGACGAGGCCATGGCGTTGCCGACCGAGAAGGCCGCCCGCATCGCGCTGCGCACCCAGCAGGTGATCGCGCACGAGACG
>Ga0102938_10000843_pt1 | contig 22976 bp, 17 predicted proteins | sample SalPonR2_B_D2_MG_FD_84516 | JGI IMG/M metagenome (GOLD analysis project Ga0102938, IMG submission 84516) | Salt pond soil microbial communities from South San Francisco under conditions of wetland restoration - Salt Pond MetaG R2_B_D2_MG | ecosystem: Environmental > Aquatic > Marine >... | reverse complement strand
CAACCGTCATTGCCCCGATGGTTCCATGGCCGCACATGTTCAAATATCCTCCGCCGTCCATGAATATGATTCCAAGATCAGCCTCTTCAGAAATCGGAGGTGTGATGATTGAGCCGAACATGTCATTGTGTCCCCTTGGCTCAAGCATGATTCCTGTCCTCAGATGGTCAAGATTTTTTTCAAGATAAGCTTTCCTTTCCGGCATTGTTTTGCCGGGAATTGACGGGATTCCGCCCGTTACGATTCTTGTAGGCTCTCCCATTGTATGGGAATCAACTGCATTTATCGTTCGTGTCACTTGCATCTAATCAAACCTCCCTCTTTTTCATTTTGAGTTTCAACAAGGCCAAAGCTTTTTTGGCATCTCGCTCATTCACCGTATTTTCTCCCACTACTTCAGTTTCAATGCCTTCTTCGGATTTGTTGAAATCCACTATTGTATCCATATATTCATTCTTAACAACAAACGTTGCAGCAGTTCCTATAAAGCTCATCCCTACAACAGGGATTCCCCTTTTACCAATCTGCTCAACTGTGTTCGCGAAATCCACATGAGAATTCCCCCATCCGTCCAGAGAAATTATCACTCCGTCCGTTCTCATAGCTTCAACCCATGCGGCCGCCCTTGTTCCAACAAGCATTTTTTCCTTGTTTCCCTGCGGTGTTCCCACAAGCAAAATTCCCTGCAAATCTATATCCGAATCTTTTGCCACCACGTCCAATAGCGGGTCCCTGAAATGGTGCAAGGATGTTTCTTTTGTAGATGGTCCGATTCCCATAATTTCCTCCTATGTCATGGCCCTTATGGCGCCATCACGGTATTCGTTGGGGGACACTATCATCGGCATGTTAAGCATGTCTATATTTGAAAACCCGCCTTCAAAACCTGATGGTTCGAAAGGAAACAACTGATTGTCGTGCATTGCTCCCTGTCCGCCAATCTGTTTGATGATAACAACCTTTTTTTTATCTTTTCTTATGATGTCGTAAAACTCATGCTTCTCGTCAGCCTGCCTCGCATCCAGTTTTTTAAGCTTTCCCCTTATCTCTTGAACAAAACCGTCGCATAAAGAATGTATTGCCAAAGGCAGTTTTCTACTGAACTCTACCCCTTCCTTGAGGATGACATCGAATTGTATTATTATATCGTTTGGTCCCGGCGTGCCGGCTCTGCCCATCATGAGCTGCTCAGAAAGAATGCCGTCTGAAGAGCCGAAATTTGACATCTGACGTCCATTTTTTTCCGCACCGTTTATCATCACATAGACTCCGGTCATTGTGTGGGTGATTCCCTCCCCCAAAACTCCCAATACCTTTGTTGAAATTGGCAGTATGTCCATTATGCAATTAACCTTCATATCGTGGTTTCCAGGCTCAATGATGTTGATTGAAACCTCGTCGAATAAATTTTCATCGACATCGGATTTATTCGTCATATTTTTGTCAATCGAGAGCACATTATCCCGGTATTCCGTCGAGTCTGAAAAAAGGACCCGATCAACATGAAAAGTCCGAATCACCAGCCTTCTCATTTCTTTATCCATTTTTGTTTCCCCCTATCTTTTGTAAAATCCGTCTTCCTCCCAGGGCTCCCCAGCCAAAGGAGGAAGACGGCTGATTTTTACACTACAGCTACATATTGATAGGGAAGAGTCATGATTCTTCCGGGCGTTTCAATTGTTACAAGCTTGTCCAAAGTATCTGTCAAAATAGCTGTCTGCATCTCTATGTTGTTCGGCTCACCGGCATTCGCACCCATCGGTACAAGCGGTGCAACAGCCCTTGGAGATCCGGCTTGTCTTACTACAGGAGGAAGTGCCGCAATTACAATTGTCGGTATTCCAGCTTCCTCTATCGCTCTCTGCACTATAACTGCAGAGCGGTGGCAAGTGCCTCAGCCAGCTGTCATGACAACAGCATCAACATTTTCATCCTTCAATTTTTGAGCAATCGCAGGACCTGTTTCATTTGTGAAAACTTCAACATTTCCTCCGCCGCCCATGAAACCGAAATGCACTGGCGCAACACCTTTGATTACACCTTTTGCGGCAAGTTCATTCAAGCGGTCTAACGGGAACATGCAATTGATGTCCTTGTTTACATCCTGGTTGTCATATCCGCCATGCGAAACCATCAAATTATTACTTTCAGAATCTCCGGGAATTTCTCTGTAACTCGTGTCTCCAGCCAAATTGAACCGCTTGTCCGACTTAAGGTGCACGCCGGCGGCCGTAGCCAATGCGATTGTCATTTCATTGAGCGGCTTTGTGACAGGCGTCCAGACAACCGGAGGTGTAATAGGCACGAATATTTCTGATTGCAAACCTTTTACAACAGTCAAACTCATTTCTCTATACCTCCCTACAATCTTCTTTGTATTCAGATTGAATATGCTTTTTATAGTTTTCCTCAGCGCTTCTTTTAGCTTCAAGCTGTCTGACGGCACTTCTCGCATATTCTTCATCGGGTTCCGAATCGAGTACTTCGATGTATGTCATCATAAATCCGACTTGCTGGCCTCTCATGAGTTCCACCGGGCTTATAACCATGCGTCGAGGCACTTTTATTTGTCCCATACGGCCTTTGAAATCCACCGTTACGGAGCAATCGCTAAAATCCACTACTATTCCTTCATAAAAACTCTCTGATGAAGCATATTTCAATCTGTCCATTTTTTATCACCTTTACTTTTTATTCTTCGATTTCATAGATTTCTCTACGTTTTTTTGATTTTTCAAGGCTTTGCTCGTTTTCGCAAAGCTCTATTTTCTCTCCTGTTGCATTTTCAATCATTTCAATATTGTTTTGTTTTACATTCGGATTCCATGATCTTTCAGGCTTCTTGATGCTTTCGCCCATCATCTCGGACTTGAGCATGTAAATTGCCCTTATTGCATCTTCCTTGCACAATGTGTTGTTTGCAAGAATTTCATTCTCAATTCCCTGCATTGACTTGTTGTTGTCAACCATTGCATTCATGAATTCGTTTCCTACAACCAATTGTCCCTGAACCGCAGCGTAAGTCATTCCAACAACCGGAATTCCTCTTTTGCCGACTTGCTCTATATGAGACGCAAAGTCTATGTGGTTGTTTCCAAATCCTTCTGTACCTACTATTGCACCGTCAAGGTCCATTGTTTCCACAGTCATTCCAAGAATATTGGAAACATAGAATTTTTCGGAGTTGACCTGCGGCGAACCTACAAGAATAACCGCAACAAGATCTACTTCTTCGTCGTTCATCAGTTCAAGAACCATAGGCTCTCTCCAGTAATGTCTTGACGTCTCCTTAGAAGCAGGTCCGATGCATGTTAGTGCGTGTATGCATCCGTCAATGACTTGAAGCGGAGAAACAACGATTGGAACGTTTCCAAGGTCTACATTTGCTTTTGCACCAAGAGTACCAACCGGTTCTACAGGAAGAAGGAAGTTGTCGTGCATAGCTCCCTGTCCCATGATTTCCTTGATAAAGGCAACCCTTTTCTTTCCGGGATGTCTTGTTTGAACGAATTCCTCTGTATCCACAACAAGGCTTTCATCCAAAGTTTTAAGGGCTTCACGAATTTCCTGAGTAATAACGTCAGTCGCCCTATGGGCAGCCATCGGTCCGGGTCTTTCCATATTTGTGCCGCGCTTGACAGTTACTTGTGTCTTTATGAAAGTTTCGCCGAATTCAGGTGATCCCGGACGTCCCCACATTATGTTTCTGTCAAGGATTCCTTCCGATGATCCGAATTCACCGATTTGTACTCCATCTTCATCTGTACCGGTTACAACAACGATTGTTCCGTCGACAACCCTTGTGATTCCTTCTCCGACTTCACCCTCTTCTTTTGTTGCTATGGGTTGAATATCCATAAGGGTTTCGCTGTATGTGTCATATTTGTCAGGCGTGATGACTTCAATTTTCATATCTACTACAAGTTCTTCGGTTTCGATTGCATCCTTGCAGATGTCATCACGAATTGTAAGAGTCGTACCCTCTATTTTTGTTTCAGGTCCGAATTCAACCTTGTTTATTACGAAATGCTTTCTTGCGAGGCTTCTGATCACTTTTTCTTCATGAGCCTCGGCAGCTGCATCCGCCTCTGCAGGAACTTCGACCGGAACAACGCTTCCAGCCGGCAATGCGGCGCCGGCAACAGAACCTGCTACCGTAAGCGGAATTTCGAGATTTATGTCTCTGCCTTCGCCTATGTGGATTTTTACTACTCCGCCTTGGGCTCCCATTGGCATAACAGGCGCTACAGGTGCCACAGGAGCAACTTTCGGCTCGACGGCAGTCTCTTCTTCAATTTTTTCTTCTTTCACTTCAACTTCTGCGACTCCATCGAGAACAGCCGCAGTAAGCGGTGTAAGCGAATCAACCGTTTCAGTTAATGTCGCACCCAAAACCTGTCCTATAGTCAAAGCGTTTTCGGGCACTTCCAGCAGTCCGGAATCCTCAAGATCGGGAAGTATTTCAGGATCTTCCAGATTTTCAGGCTTGATTACCGTGCCTGCTTCGAATCTGCAGCAGGTAACAGCCAAGTCGTTGGCATGCTCCTTTGCAGTTTCCAAAGTAATTGACATTTTTCTTTCCCCCTATTCTTTATTTTCTTTTTATTCTTTGATTCGTCTATAGAGCTTGTGACCACAAGCCCTTAAAACGTGGTCAGTACTGTGATACACCGGAACTCCCAACCTGGGAGCTACTTTCATGACGGTGTTCGTTCAATCCTGGCATGTCCCGGTCAAAATTACCTCGGCTCCATGCTTTTTGAGGTAAAGAACCGTTTCGGCCTGTCCAGGACAAGAACCCGGCAGTTCGCAACGATAACGACCCCTGCCATCGTCTTTCATTCGTTTGCATTTCTTTTCGGCAACCACTTCGGCCCCCATCTCTTCTGCTATTTGTCTTAGCCTTTCTTCTTGGGCTCCGCATTCACATGCTATGATTCCGACTTTCCTCTTTTCATTCGGGAAAGGCATTGCAACCAAAATTCCCCCGGTGGTTTTTGTAACAGAAGTTCCCTCGGAACCTTTCTTTCCAGTAAAAGGTCCTCCCGCTACTATTTCACCGTAGCGGCCGTAATAACCGCCTGACGCGTCGAGCAGTGTTTCAAAATCAGTTCCCATAGGAACATTGAAGAAAACTTTTCCGTTTTTCGCATCCTTAAGTCGTCCTCCGACAGTTACATCCTTTGTTATTACGGGACGCCTGTCTTCGATGGCCCAAACGATATTTTTCATTGTTTCAACATTGCAAATGACAGCATTCGCTTCAAGCGGCAATTGACCAGGCTTAAGCTCCACTCCCATGAGTTCCCTTATTATGACTCTCTCGTCTCCTGCGGGATACATATCGGGTAAAAGTTTTACTTCGACGCTTTTTTCTTTCGCGCAAGCCTTTTTCAAAGCCTCGATGGCTTTCTTGTTATGAATCTTCGGCTTAATGGCAATTACGCCATTTCCCGCCTCTGTAATTTCCATAACATATTTGACACCCCTTACAATAACGTCGGCATTGTCCTCAAGGTAAAGTATGTTATGGTCAAGAATCGGCTCACACTCAGCCGCATTGGCAATAACATATCCCCCCGCAAGCTTTGTTCCGAGCTTGATTCCCGTCGGGAATCCAGCTCCGCCCGCTCCAACGACTCCTGCTTCTTTTATCGCTTCGACGAGATCATCGGTTTCCTTTGTTTTTACAAAGTCATCAGGTTGATCCACATCTGCTTTTATTGCTATCGATCCTTCTTCCAAAGATTCCACAATGCCCTTTACACTGGCATGTATGTTTGCTCCAAGTCCCTCAGGCACCGCTATCAACTGGCCTCTTTCGACCAAATCTCCTACGGCTACTATCGGTTTGCAAGGACCTCCAACATGTTGCTTCAAAGGCAGAATCACTTTTCCGGCGGGTTTTTCAATCAATCCAATCTTGCTTTCAAGCTTGACAGCTGCTTCCATTATTTCACCTCCTTGAAAAGTTTTATATGACAAAACTTTGTTATTTTTTAATCACGCCCAATATATACGCAACTTGCGTGCCAAGTGTTTCAAAAAAATAATAAAAACGCTGTGACTCAGCGTTTCCAACACTTAAAGTGTACTATAGTTTATTTCTATAGGCGTATTTGTAATTATTCGTTTATTCTATGTGTCGACATTTCGACACTTTTCGCGTTGCCTGAATTTTCTTATTTTTCTTTATATTCGAACTTTCATTTCGAGGCAATTCCTTATACAAATGGCTTTTTGCAAGCTGTACAGGACTTCAATAAATCGCTTTATTGATTCTTGGTTTTCGTTATTCAATCAGTATCGCATTAATATTCCGCAAAACATGCATTTCGTTTGTTAAATTACAATCAAACTGACACATGTCGAATATTCGACATGTGTCAGTTATTCGACACTATTTTATCTTGTATTGATCCATTTTGTAATACAACGTTGTTCTTGGTATATTGAGCATCTGCGCGGCCTTTTTTCTGTTGCCCCCGCATTCTTTCAATACAGTGCTTATACGGTTGATTTCAAGATTTTGAACGGCTTTGTTCAAGTCCGTATCAATGTATTCGACATCAAGGCCTATCTTTGTTTTTTCCGTTGTCATGTTTGCCGGCAAAGTGTCCAAAGTGGCCAATCCGTCTTCTCCACAAACAACCACTATATATTCAATCACATTTTTCAATTCTCTTATGTTGCCTTTCCAAGGATATGTTCTGAGCGCTTCCAATACGTCCCTGTCCAGTTCGGGAATACGACGGTTGTTTTTTTCCGCCATCTCATTAAGAAAATGTCTCGCAAGAAGTATGATGTCGTTTTGCCTTTCCCTCAACGGTGGCAATTCTATGTTTACAACCTGCAGCCTGTAATATAAATCGTCCCTGAATGTTTTTTCATCCACCATGTCCGCCAAATTCTTGTTCGTTGCGGATATGACTCTTATATCTATGGGTATGCTTTTCTCGTCCCCTATCCTGCGCAAGCGTCTTTCTTGAAGAACCCTGAGTAGCTTCGACTGCATTTGAAGCGGCATTTCTCCTATTTCATCAAGAAAAATGGTCCCTCCGTTCGCCAATTCAAAAAGGCCGGCCTTCCCTTTTTTCCGCGCCCCTGTAAATGCCCCCTCCACATAACCGAACATTTCACTTTCGAAGAGTTCGGATGGTATGGAACTGCAGTTTACCGGAACAAACATTCCTTTCCTTCCGCTGTAATCGTGTATCGCTCTAGCAAAAAGTTCTTTTCCCGTTCCGCTTTCTCCAGTAACCAATATGGATGTTTCTGTTTTTGCAATCTGTTTGGCTACTTTTATGCAATCGTTTATTTTTATGCTGTTTCCGATTATATTTTTGAAGTTGTCGCCGGATATTTCCTTTATTTGGCTTTCAAGCATTGCAATCGCTTCATTTGCCTTGTCCAAGTCATTTGCAAGATTATTTATTTCAGTAACATCACGGTCAGTAGTTACAACTCCTGTAAATTCACCCTCAATATATATTGGAAATGCGTTGATTATTACATAAGAATCTTTCCTCGGACGGTGAAGAGCATTTTTAACAGGTTTTTTAGTGCCAAGAACCTTAAGCCCCATTGCATTCGGAAAATACTCCGAAATGTTTTTTCCCACTATGTCTTTCCTTTTTATGTCATAAAGATTTTCGCAACTCCTGTTCCATACAAAAACAATGCCTTCTGTATCGATTACACAAATTGCTTCGTATGAATAATCAACCAGATACATCATCTGATTCATCATTCGTTCGGTTTTCATATAATAGAAATTCCTGACCTCTTCCTTGCGGATTACTCCTTTAAGGCTGCCATTTTTTATTATTGGCAAACGACCTATCCCTTCCTTTATCATCAAATCGCGGCATTCATGCATTGTTAACCCCTCGTCTGCAGAAATCAGCTTCATTTTCATGAATGCCCTTGCCGGAAAGTACTTGTTGTTTTCTTCTTCATAAATGCTCGCGAGGTCTTTAAGTGTCAATATTCCCGTAAGAATTCCTTTATCATCCTTGAAGAAGGCATCATGCATATTTTTCTTAAGCATTGCTGTTACAATTTTGCCAACTTCTTCATTTTCATCAAACAAAAGATACTCTTTTGAATACACTTCACTCGCAAGAACATTGAATATATAGTCCTTCATACAGTCGACCTCCCATTTGATATCAGGAATATTATAGCACAATGGCTTCAAATAAAAAAAAGATGCACATGCAACCGACCAAAATCCTTTATGTTGGTTTTGATTGACAGAAGACACCGTCCGCCATTTCAAATAAATTCACAAAAACAGGATTTCAGCCGGTTACATGTGCATCTTGTACTGATTTGATACCCTTGTTTTTGATTTTAAACACTTTTAAGTGACAAACAGCATGCTTTTTGATATACAATAGAATTCAGAAACAGACCAAGGAGAAAAACACATGCCAAAAAAAATAAACCCCAAAATAATAATCCTGATAGGAGTTTTTTTTACTTCGTTTTCTTCCATACTCACAAGAATATCGGAAGCCCCTTCGCTTGCCATAGCGACTTACCGGCTCGGTTTCACAGTACTGCTCATTGCGCCTTTCTTTTTTTCCAAACACATTTACGAACTCAAGAATATGAACAAGAAAACTTTCATGCTTTGCATCTTAAGCGGAATTTTCCTTGCACTGCACTTCGCATCATGGATAAGTTCGATAAAGTATACGTCGATAACAAGTTCTACGGTGCTTGTAAACACTCAGCCCGTATTTGTGGTGATAGGCAGCTATTTGATTTATCGTGAAAAATCATCACTCCGTTCTGTTGTCAGCGTTCTTGCAGCAATAGGGGGAAGCGTTATTATATCCCTTGGGGACTCATCGATGGGCAGCAACGTGCTTTACGGGGATTTTCTGGCAGTTATTGGAGCGCTTACGGTTGCAGCATACATGCTGATAGGACGGTATGCAAGAAAAAACCTTTCAGTTACCGGATATACATTCATTGTCTATACGACATGCACAGCAACACTTCTCTTCATGTCAATCGCAACATCTACTCCCTTGACTGGATATCCCATCAGGGAATTGGCAATATTCCTCGCTTTGGCAGTTGTGTGCACTCTTCTCGGCCATTCGATTTTCAATTGGGGATTGGGCCATGTTAAATCAACCTTTGTTTCCACGGCCATTCTGGGAGAACCGGTCCTTGCAACAATATTCGCCATAGTTCTTCTTGGCGAAATGCCAACCCTCACACGACTTATTGGAGGAATTGTTGTAATCGGCGGAATATACAGCTTCACAATGGCTGAAGCAGCTGAAAGCAGGAAAGCCGCAAGTGGAAAGTCCGAAGCAGGAATCACAGCGATAATAGAAGAAAGAAAAAATCAAGTTCAAATGAAACAGTGATTTTTAACATCCCAAAACCCGAATCATGCCTGGATTCTCATCTTTCAAAATTCCCATTAATTCATCTATTGACATTCTCTGCCCGGGCAAAAGGAATCGCCCCTCGATATCGTTTTCCAAATGCAAATCCGAGGTAAGAGTCTTTTTCACAAGACTCTTACCTCCTTTCCGGCATCCATGAAGAACAAATAAGCTTCCTTGACTTTTTTATCTGTGATTTTTTCCAGCGCTTCTCTATAAACATGCAATTGTGTCCTATACATGTCCGCCGCCATTTCCAAGCCCTTTTTCCATGAGCTTCCAGTCTTGTAATCTATTAGAACCCATTCTCCGTCCTCTTCGAAATAGCAGTCGATTATGCCCTGTATCAAAAGATTGTCCTTTCCATGCAACGTTTTTGCAACTTCAATGATTTCTTCCACTTTCTTGCTCAATAGAAACGGCACTTCCCTGTTGACATTTCCTGATGCTATGAGACGCCGCCCCAATGGGGAGTCTAAAAACCCCCTTATTTTTCCATAATTCACATATCTGTTTGAATCCGCAGACAGTATGTTTTTCTCAATCATTTTATTTATTTGTTTTTCGATTACTTCATCGTTTTCGGTCAATTCCATATCGAGAACCAGATTACGCATTGCAACATGATACATATCCCCTATTTCAGAGGGAGTCGCTTCCTTTTTACCCGAAAGGGCCTCAGGAGCCTTTGAAAGTGATGGAATTGAAAATCCGATCTTTGAATTTCTCTCAATAGAATCGAGCCGATTGAGCAGTGTGACCGTCATTTTTGAAGGCATTTCAACTACCGAAGCGTATTCATAACGCCATGACAGTTTCTCTCGAAGCGCATAGACCAATTTTGGATCAGCCTCGAAATCAAGGTTTTCGACCCTCTCCTTCACCGCATTGTCGAAAGCTTCAGGAAGCCCTTTTGAAAGAGTAGATCTGTCGTGGAGGATAATTCGCCAATTGTGTCCTTCTCCTGAAAGCCTTACCTCTCTTCCATTTTGCACCGCCAGCCTGTCTGTTTCTGTCATCATTGTTGAAACGGGACCCATTATCCAGTCTAAAAACGAATTTGAGTCAAGTATGGAATAGTCTGTCATGTTTTCCGACCACTTTGCAATTTCTTTTTCGGCATTTCTGACGGATCCAACGAGCATCAACCTGTCAGAAGCCCTTGTCATTGCAACATACAGTATACGCATTTCCTCCGCAACCGACTCCCTGAATGAGCGAAGTTTGATTGCCGCTTGCGGAATGCTTTCTCTGTACACCCTTTTTCTTATATCATAATATTTCGATCCTATTCCCAAGTCACGGTGCATGAGCAAATCATTTTTCGTTCCGTTTCTCTTCATCTTTTTCCCCAATCCGGAAAGAATGACAACCGGAAATTCAAGGCCTTTGCTTTTATGGACCGTCATCATTCGGACAACATTGTCCTTTTCCCCTAAAACAGCAGCCGTATCCATGTCCCCCCTGCTTTTTAAAACATTTTCTATGAACCTTATGAACTCAAAAAGGCTTCCGCATGAACCTTTTGAAAGTGCCGATGCCCGGTCCATCAAAACCTTAAGGTTTTCACGGCGCCTTATGCCTCCCGGCATTGCCGATATGTAAGCCATATAACCCGATTCAACCGAAAGCGTCCAAATAAAATCGTCAAGTTTCATGTATTGCGACCTTTTGCTCCATCTTTCCAGTTTTGAATAAAATTCATTCAGCTTAATTGAAAGCTCATCGTTCTTTTCCATCATGTATGAATATACGGCTTCATGATAAGTTCCGTTTTGATAATTCATGCGTATTTGCGTCATTTCTTCAATTGAAAACCCGCCTGCGGGAGAACGAAGCACCGACAAAAGAGGCAAGTCCTGCATCCTGTTGTCAATCAGCTTCAGCAAATCAACGAGAAGCTTTATCTCAAGGGTGTCAAAATAACCGCCGCTATCTTCTGTATAAACAGGTATTCCCTCTTCACTTAGGACTTCATAGAAAACGTCAGCCCAGTTTTTTACAGCTCGTGAAAGTATCACAATGTCCCTGTACTCAATTGGCCGATAAGCCTTTATCTTAGGATCGTAGGTTTCTTCGTTCAGAAGCCTTTTTATGAGCCTGGCAGTCAATACAGCCTCGGCCTGCGAATGATTCAGCTCGGCTATTTCTTCATCCAGCATTACGCTGTCTGTTTCGAACAGCTTTTCAAGCATATGAATCTCGACTGATTCCGCCCTTTCCGAAAGAAAATCTTTTCCTGTGTAGAGTTTAGTGTCCTTGTCATATTCAATTTCTCCCGTGGTCTCGTTCATTATGTTTCCAAAAACAAAATTTATTGCTTCCAATATTGTTTTTCTGCTTCTGAAATTTTTGTTCAGCACAATCCTTTTTCCATCAGTTTTTTCTTGTCCATACTTCAGATATTTGGAAATGAATATGCCCGGCTCAGCCAATCGAAACCTGTATATGCTCTGCTTTACATCTCCAACCATGAAGATATTGTCTGACGAGGAAATCATGCCGATTATTGCTTCCTGCATCCTATTATTGTCTTGATACTCGTCAATGAATATTTGACGATATTTCCCCTTGAATCTGCCAGCCATCCTTTCATCATCAAGTATGGCAAGAGCAAAATGCTCAAGATCGTTGAAATCCATGAGCCGCCTGTCAGCTTTTTTATGCAGATACCTTTCGTCAAGCTTTTTAACAAAAAATGCCAGGTAGTCTATATCCGGCTTCAATTTTTCCATATGTCCATAGGCTGTCTCTATAGGGCAGTCAATATATTTTGCCTGAAGACCCTTTATGCGCTTCTTAAGCTTGTCTCTCCCATTCTTCACTTTTTCGATTTTTTCAATATCGATAAACTCCTTGTCGGCTTTCCTTATTGGCCTCAACTTATCGAAAACCTGATTTGAATTTTCCCCTACTTTCTTTGAATAAACATCAAAGTAATCCTCAATATCCCTTTCTGCAGACAAAATAAGCTTTTCAACCAAATCTGCATCCGACATCAGGGCATCCAGATAAGGCAAAGGGCCGTCAGGTATTTCTGCTATTTTTATAAGTTCACCATTCTCTTTGGAAATATCCATCAGCTCCATTGCAAGCTGTCTTTTTATTTCCATCATCCACTCTCCATTTTTAAAATCTTCATATGACTGTCCGAATAATGAAATGGAATCTTTCATCCATTCCCATGGCTCAGGCATGCTTTTAGCGAAAGAATGAATTTTTTTTATAGTGTTTTTGAAAGCCTCGTCATCCTTGTTATTGCTAAAAGCCTCTATGAGGTTTAGGAATTCGGGCACTCTTTGTGCATAGTTTTCTTCCATTGTTTCCTCAAGTGCCTGGTCCCTTAGCATGTTTCTTTCAAGATCATCCGCTATTCTGAACTCAGGATCAATGTCAATTACATGAAATCCGGCTCTTATTACTTCGATGCAAAAGCCGTGCAATGTTTGAATCGAAGCCCTGTTGAGCCTGTTCATCTGTCTTCTGAGGAATTCTGCCGTTTCCCGGTCGATTTTGCCATCGTCCAAAAGTCCGGTGAGCGCACATAGTATCTTTTCTCGCATTTCAGCGGCTGCCGCATGTGTGAATGTGACTATGAGCATTTGATCGATATCTATTCTTTCTTTAATCATCATGTCGAGTATTCTTGCTACAAGAACAGCCGTCTTTCCCGACCCTGCCGCTGCCGATACAAGAAGATGGCTTCCCCTGGTCTCAATAGCTTCTTTTTGCTGTTTTGTCCAATCAACCACGGCTTCCGCCTCCTTCTTCCTTTTCATCCTTTGATATTCTCAATTCCTCTTCGATGCGCTCCAGAGCCTCTTTTTCAGACAATGGCTTCAGGTTTCTGTATGTATTGCCGCTAAAGTCTTTGTCGAATTGGCAAATGGAGGCAAAATCGCAGAAGGCACAAGCATTTTCAGCTCCCTTTCTAAACGGAGCGGCTTCCATTCTTCCGTCAAGTATGCTTTCGGCAGCATCACCCACTGCCTTTAAAACAAATTTCAAGAGGTTGTCGAAATCATCTTTTTCAAGCGAACCCGTCCCTTTTGCCGGACTTGAATCCTTTTTCAGCTTAACCGGAATTATATCGGATGTTTTACCTTCATCAAGCTCCATGTCGATAAGCCTTATGACTTTCTCGTCCCGAAGGACAACCCCCTTCATCTTGAACCTGCTCCTGAATTCAGCTTCCATACCACTTTCATCCAAACCGGTATCCTCTATCATAGGATCATCAATCTTGAAATAGAAAGCTCCTGCCGGCACCGTTTTATTACCCTTGGCTATTGCATCCTGCAAAGCCGCATTCAAGTATACCGGCAACTGAATCTGCAGTCCGTAGCAGGTGTCTCCAATTTTAAAAGGCTTTTCATATGATTTGTAATCGATTACCTTTATGTAAAGATTTCCTTCGTTTTCACAAATGTCAATTCGGTCTATTCGTCCTTCAAGATTGATTTTTTGTCCATCTGGCGTTTCTATTACAATCGGAGGCATCTCTTTGTCAACTCCAAAGCCTATCTCTGAAGCAATTGGAGTAAACTCACCTTTCTTTACATGCTCAACCGCCATTTCTGCTGTTTTTTTCGCGACTCTTTCAATTCTGTCTGCAAAATACTTGTATCGCTCGGTGCTTTCAAGAAGCTTGCCGTTGAATCCTTCGATTGTCTCCCTGGCCGATTCACCCATTATGCCGTCAATTTCTTCCTTCGAAAGCTTATGCCAGTCTTTTCCACTGTCGGCTATTTTTTTAGTGAACAATTCCACGGATTCATGAAAAATGCTTCCTACGTCGGGGCTCTTCAACTCATAGACCCTTCTTTCTTTAGGTCGGAGTCCGTATGTCACGAAGTGCTGGAATGGGCACCTGAAGTATCTTTCTATTCTGCTGCTGCTTGAATGGAAAGGCCTTCCGTAAAGACAGGCTGCAACTTCTCTTCCCAATTTCCATTCCTTGTTGTCATGAAACAAAGCTTTGCTTGTTGTTTTAAAATCAGATTCAAAATATGGCGACTCCCTGATCCAAGACGCCATAGCCCTTTCAGTTTCCGTCATGGGCCGGTGTTCTTCGATGTATCTCCTTATGGACTCTACAACGTGGCCATATGCCGCTTTAGGCGCTCTGAAAGTCCTTTCGGGCCTTGGACCCATATTGTCGCCCGTTTCATCCATTTCAGGAAAAAGCTGCTTCAGTCTGCCCGCCAATATTGAGGGTCTGAGGCTTTGCCCCTCGGCATCGGCAAGAGCATAGCTGAACCATATGAAGTCTGTCGGTCTTGCCATTGCGTTGTACAATGCGAAACGCTCCTCGTCAACCCTTGTGTCTCCGTCCATTGTAACCGGCAAGCCCTTTGACTGCATTACCCTTATTTCTTCATCAAGCATTATTCCTGCATCCTCGACTACAGACGGTATGACGCGGTCATTTATTCCTATAACAAACAGCGCCTTTACTCTGTGGGACCTGGTGCGCTTTAGTCCGCCTACAAGCACCTGGTCTATAGTAGACGGTATGATTCCAACTTCATAGCTCTCTATTCCCGATTTCAAAATTTCAACAAAGGTCGCAATGTCTGTCTTTTCATCCCCTCCAACTTCTATGAGTTGGTCAAAGATTTCCATAATTATATTCCATATCTGGGAATATTCGCTTGCGTATTCAAAATCTCCTTCTTGAATGAGCTTTTCGACAAATGATTCAGTCTTGTTTTCGACTTCCCCCAAAACAAGAAATTCATATAGGACTTCCACAAATCCCCTTATGTTTTCAGCCTTTTCCATTTTAGCCTTGAATGTGCTGAAGCGTCCCCACAATTTAATGCGGGCCTCCTCAAGAACATCTCCAAATTCAAGCCTGTCGACGTCAAACGGCTTGCTCCAAAGGCTTCCCCTGATTCCTCTTTCCAGAACGTGGTTTTCCAGCTTTTCGACAGTTTCCCTGTCTATATCGGACAAACCTGTCTTGAGGTAGGAAAAGACATCATCATATTTCATGTTGCTTTTTATTGTCTCAATGGCCGACAATACGTATCGTACCATCGAGCTGCCTGATATTGCCCTCTTTTGATCTATGAAGCATGGAATTTCGTAATCCGCAAAAATTCTTCTTATGCCTTCACCGTAGATTGACATGTCGCATATGATTCCAATATCCCTGTAACGATATTTTTTCTCGTCTGCGAGCCGCAATATTTCTCCGGCTGCATTCTCTATTTCAGAAAAACGATTCTTGGCGGCAAAAACTACTATGTTTTCCGGTTTCCCATTATATGAAACAGTGGGATAGCTATAGAAATGATCTCGCAAAAAAGAAAGTTCACCATCGCCGCTTGACGGTTCGCAGACTTCCAGCTCGAATTCCCCACCTGCTTCATTTGCCAATGTCCTTACCTCTTCAAGTGTTCTCAATGTGTTGGAAAAGACATAGGAATCTCCATGGTCCCCGGTGTCGCACCCAAGAGTAATCACAACATCTTCCGATTTTTCCAAAAGCGCCTTGACAAGGGTTTTTTCACGTCCTGTGAATCCTGCAAAACCATCTAAATAAAAAACCGTATCTTTATAGTAGTCTGATTTCATGAGCTTTTCTTCTGCAAGTTCATAAAGGTCCCATGTGTCGGAATATTTTTCCTTCAAGGCATTCTCCATATATTCATATGCGAAAGCAATGTCTTTCAATTTTCCCTTAAGCAATTCGAGTCCGCGTATTTCCTCAGCTGTTGAAAGCAGTTCATATGGTATGATTCCGTTTTTTTTGAGTTCGTTGAGAAAATCGTTCAGTTGGCTTATGAATCCCTGTTTCTTGAATGAACTTTTGAATATTCCAAAAGCTTCTCCGTTTTCCTCAAATGCCTTGCGGAGAAGCATTGTTTTTCCCAAGTCGCTTATATGATTTGTTCCGAGTCCGCCTTCGACCTCCAAAATTCTGTGCACAAGACGACTGAAACTTAAAACTTCCGCACCCAAAACACCTGGTTTATCGAGTCTTTCCACCAGGTCGCGCTCCGCCTGAAAGCTGTATTGCTCCGGAACTATCAAAACCGCATTTAATCCTTTCGCTATTCTGTTTTTTGCCAGTTTGTACAAGGCATCCGTCTTTCCGCTGCCCGCTCTTCCGGCTATTATTTTCATTCCCATTGCGAACCCCTTTTTCAATTATTGTCTTCCTTGTAGTATTTCGATAAGACAAAGCTGTTTCCCTTCACATTGGAACATAAAAAGACACTATACAATCAGTTTCATTTGCATTCAAAAAAATGCAGTATTTGTTTTCTTGATGTGCTTTCTTTGTAGTATAGTATAAAGGAATCACATAGACTGGAGGATGCCTTATGAACCTTTTACATGTAACAATAATTCTGTTGGTTGGAATCTGCGCCGGATTCTTGAATACCTTGGCAGGAGGAGGATCTCTTTTGACAATGCCGGCATTGATTTTCATGGGGTTGCCATCTGCTGTAGCAAATGGAACAAACAGAGTGGCGCTTCTGTTTCAAAATGCGACTGCTACAGCAAACTTCAAGCGCAAGGGTTATTTCGATTGGCGACTCGTTCTTATGCTTGCGGTTCCCGCGGTTTTTGGTGCGGCATTGGGTTCGTCCATAGCCGTAGAAATACCTGACCATATATTCAACCGCCTGCTTGCAGGCGTGATGATAATGGTCCTTATGCTTATTCTGTTCAAACCGAAAGCAAAACAAAAAGAGCTGACGTCCCCGATGACATTCAAGCAAAAGCTTGCAGCAACAGCTGCATTTTTCTTCGTCGGACTCTACGGGGGGATTGTACAAGCCGGGGTCGGTTTCATAATCATAGCCTCCCTGACATGGATAACCGGATACGACCTTGTAAGAATAAACAGCATAAAGGTATTCATAGTAGCCATTTATACATTTTTCGCACTCGTAGTGTTCGCTACAAACGGCAAGGTCGATTTGATTCTGGGCCTTACATTGGCAGTGGGCAACAGTGCCGGCGCATGGATTGGCAGCAATTTCGCGGTCAAAAAAGGCGACCGCTGGATAAAAATAATCCTGGCGTTCGCCGTCGTAGCAATGGCAATAAAACTTGTCTTTACTTCATGATTCTTTGATGCCGCCTCAATGCGGCGAATGTAAAACCCAAAACCAATGCGTATTGTATGACAAACGCATAGATGGTTCTTTTGACCGCCTCAATAAAAAACTCAAGAGGCAGCATCTGTATCAATACGTCCGTTTCAGGATTTAAAATCCACAGGTCGTTTGTAAAAAAAACATTGTGAAAACCGATGAAGTACTTTTGAAAATCGGTGGAAACCATTACGGCAAAGGCGATTGCCGCTAAAACCACAGTTAAGCCCGATGCAAATATTGCCTTGGCGGGCTTTTTGATTTTTCTGCCGTCAATGGCGTAAAGTATGAAAAGACCCAAGACCACAAAGGCCAAAAAAACATTTCTCAAATAGAAGCCGGCCATAAAAAGCTTCTTTACATCCACCATGTGCAGTTTTTCCCTTTCTCCGAAAACCTCGACGCTTTCTCCGCCGATTACCGCCTTCATATCAAGCGAATCCGTCCGGTTTCTAAGATAGGCGATTATGCCTGCGCTTATCTCAGACAATTCCTTCGAATCTGTCCCTACAACTTCAGTTATGTTCGATTCTTCATGCATTTGAGCGTAAAAATTTTCATCAAAAGCAACCATTTCAAGGCTTGTGAGCAATAAAACCAACGGAAGCAAAATAGCCACCATAATCGTCAAGCTTCTTTCAAATATCCTATCCAAATGAATCCCCTTCTTCCGAAGTCTCTAATAGTGGATTTTGTCGGCAATATGTCGCCGTTCTTCAAAAGCCATCATAAGCCTTATTATCTGCTCTACCGAAAAAAGCAGATTTTCATTTGTCCTTTCAATGGCTGTTTTCAAGTCAACTGCTTCCCTTTGTATCGAAAATGCGGCAGTCAATCCGCTTTTGTTCAATTGGCCGCAATCAGCCGAAACCTCTCCCGCCAATGCTACAATAGGGACATTCTTTTTTTTGCATCTGGATGCAATTCCCGATATCGCTTTACCCATGAGGCTTTGCCCGTCGATGCTTCCTTCTCCTGTAATGACCAAATCGGCTTCATCAAGCTTGGAGTCGAAGTCTGCTGCTTCAAGAATCAAATCAATCCCTCTCTCGAGTTTTGCGTCAAAAAAAGCCATCAGGCCATAACCCAATCCTCCAGCCGCTCCCGCTCCAGGAATGTCCTTGAAGCTTTTACCTGTCTCCTTGGAAACCAATGTCGAAAATTTATCGAGATTCTTATCCAGTATCCCAATAATTTCCCGATCCGCTCCCTTTTGCGGACCATATATGAATGCTGCTCCCATTTCCCCCAAAAGAGGATTGTTTACATCGCAAGCGACCATTATGCATGAATCCTTCAAACGGGAATCCATATGAGCCAAATCAATCCTTGCTATTTCTCCAAGTCCTTTTCCCGTTGGCCTAATCTGTTCTCCTTTTTCATTAAGAAACAATGCTCCAAGAGCCGCCGCCGCGCCTGTGCCTCCATCGTTTGTTGCGCTGCCGCCTATTCCTATTATGAATTTCCGGCATCCCCTGTCAAGAGCGTCCCTCAAAAGCTCCCCCGTTCCAAAAGTTGTTGTGTAAAGGGGATTCTTGATTTTTGTAAGCGATAGTCCTGATGCCTGCGCCATCTCTATTACGGCAGTTCCATCCGGCAAAACTGCATAAAATGCCTGTACTGGGTCAAAATCCGGACCAGTCACAGCGCATTGGATTTTTTCGCCTCCGGCAGCTGCAAGATAGGCGTCGACCGTTCCTTCTCCTCCGTCAGCCAAAGGAATCTTTATGACGCGAACCCCCTTTTTTTTAGAGGCCGCTTCTTCGATCAAGTCGCAGATTGCAATCGATTCCGCACTGCCCTTGAAAGAATCCGGTGCTGCTAAAATCACATATTCTTTCATAAAGTCGCCTCCATGTCATTCTTTATATTCTGGCAACCCCAGAAGCCCTGGCGGCTTCCATTACTGCCTCGGATACCAATTTCATGATTCTTTTGTCGAATGGTTTGGGCAAAATATTGTCTTCATTGATTTCAGAATCGCCTATTACCGATGCTATGGCTTTTGCCGCTGCAATTTTCATAGCTTCGTTTATGTCCGAAGCGCGGACATCCAATGTCCCCCTGAAAATCGCCGGAAATGCCAAAACATTGTTGACTTGATTCGGGAAATCGCTTCTTCCCGTTCCTATGACTTTTGCTCCCGCTTCTTTGGCGAGGTTGGGCATTATTTCAGGAACAGGATTTGCCATAGCGAATACTATAGCGTTTTCTTTCATTGATGAAATCATTTCTTTTGTGACAATGCCAGGAGCCGAAACTCCAATGAAAATGTCCGAATCCTCCATTGCCTTTTTCAAGTCGCCTTTTATACCGGAAAGATTTGTGATTTCTGCAATTTCATTTTTCGCCCAGTTAAGCCTCTCGTCGCCTTTGCATATTATCCCCTTGCTGTCGCACATAACAATGTCTTTGAATCCAAAGTCCAAGAGCAGCTTTGTTATTGCCGTCCCTGCCGCTCCTGCTCCGTTTACGACAACCTTCATGTTTTTTTCATTTTTTCCGACTATTTTCAATGCATTTATTATTCCAGCCAATACAACAATGGCAGTGCCGTGCTGATCATCATGGAAAACGGGTATATCCATAAGTTTCTTGAGCTTTCTTTCAATTTCAAAACATCTTGGAGCAGAAATATCCTCCAGGTTTATGCCTCCGAAAACCGGTTCAAGCAACTCTGCTGTTCTTACTATTTCATCCACCTCATTGCTTTTTATGCATACCGGGAAGGCGTCGACATCCCCGAATTCCTTAAACAATACCGCTTTTCCCTCCATTACCGGCAAAGCCGCATCCGCCCCTATGTTTCCCAATCCGAGAACCGCGGAACCATCTGTTACAACGGCAACCATATTGCCCTTGCTCGTATATGTATAAATTGAATCCGGATTTTGGTGTATCTTTCTGCAAGGTTCGGCTACTCCCGGTGTATAAGCTGTTGAAAGGGCATCCTTGTCTGCAACCTTGACTTTCGAGACTACACTAATCTTCCCCTTGTGCTTTTCGTGCATTTCAATCGCCATCTTGTTGTAGTCTTTCATTTTTAAGCCTCCCATTGTCTTTTGTATTTTTCTCTTTCCGTTTCGTATATATTATTCCCATATGAATCAATGGCAACTATGGCGGGAAATCCTTCAACCCTCAATCTTCTGACGGCCTCAGTCCCCAAATCGCCGTAAGCTATCACTTCGGCTTCCTTTATTGAATCCGCAATCAGCGCACCTGCTCCTCCAATAGCTGCAAAATAAACAGCCCCGAACCTCATCATAGAATCTATGACTTTTTTCGAACGCATTCCTTTTCCTATCATTCCTCTTAGTCCAATCTCGAGAAGCGGAATTGTCAAGTCATCCATTCTATAGCTTGTTGTCGGACCGGCCGAACCTATTACTGATCCAGGCTTCGCCGGCGCCGGACCAACATAGTAAATTGTTGAATCTTTGAGTTCGAATGGCATTTCTTCACCTTTTTCCAAGGCCTCCACCATCCTTTTGTGCGCAGAGTCCCTGCCCGTATAAATAATTCCGCTTATCTCTACAACGTCTCCGACTTTGAGTTCCTTGACTTTTTCATAAGTCAGCGGCATCTCGATTTTTTTTATGGAATGCATAAATTCCTCCTTAAAGTATTCTTTCCTCATGACGCGTAGCATGGCAATTTATTGCCACCGCAGCCGGAAGACCGGCAATATGGGTAGGGTATGTCTCCACCTTTACGGCAATCGCAGTTGTTCTTCCGCCAAGTCCCTGAGGGCCTATTCCCAAACTGTTTATTTTCAACAAAAGGCGTTTTTCCATGTCAGCCAATGAGGAATCCATATTTTTGTCATCAACGTTTCTCAAAAGAGCTCTCTTGGCCATCTCTGCTACTTTTTCGAATGTGCCGCCTATTCCCACTCCCACAAAAATTGGAGGGCATGGATTGGGACCCGCTTCCGAAACCGCCTGAATCACAAAATTCTCTACCCCCTTCATTCCATCCGATGGCTTAAGCATTTTAACCCTGCTCATGTTTTCGCTTCCGAACCCTTTCGGCGCAACCACAATCTTAACACTGTCCCCCGGGACTATTTTTAAATGTATCACGGCTGGAGTGTTGTCTCCGGTGTTGTCTCTAACAAGAGGATCCCTCACTATCGATTTTCTAAGATAACCCTCTTCGTATCCCTTCCTAACACCTTCGTTCACTGCCTCTTCAAAATCACCACCAGTAAGAAATACTTCCTGCCCGAGTTCTATGAAAAGTGTCGCCATTCCGGTGTCCTGGCAAATCGGCACTCTGTTTTTCTTTGCCAGATCGGCATTCTTGATTATATTTCTCAAGATATCTTTGCCAATTTCAGACTCCTCGGTGTTTTCCGATTCGGAAAGTTTTTTATAAACATCTTCCGGAAGATTGTAATTTGAACTGATGCACATTTCCCTTACTGCATTCTCTATTTCTTTCACATTAAGTTTTCTCATCCGAGCATTCCTTTCGCCGCTCTAAAAAAAACAGAAAAGCCCTTAGGCTTTCCTGTTTCAACGGCCTTTTGATGTTATAAATATACACTAAAAGCCTATATATTTCAACTTTGGAAGACTCTATTTCTTTTCAAATATGCCAATGTATTCTCCATATCCTTCCTCTGACAATTTCTCTTTTGGAATGAACCGCAGAGATGCCGAATTCATGCAATACCTTAGGCCTGTCGGAGCCGGTCCATCTGTAAATACGTGACCCAAATGAGAATCGGCATTCCTGCTCCTTATTTCTATCCTTTTGCCGAAAAGCTTTTTGTCGATTTTCTCAACAACGTTGCCGGGTTCCAAAGGTTTAATAAAGCTTGGCCATCCGGTCCCGGACTTGTACTTGTCAGTTGAGCTGAAAAGCGGTTCGCCCGATACGATGTCCACATATATGCCTTCCTCATCATTGTTCCAATACCTGTTGTTGAATGGTGGCTCGGTCGCCTCGTTTTGAGTGACTCCGTATTCAAGTTCCGTAAGCTCTTTCAGTCTTTCGGTCTTGTCGAATTCAGCATTCCAATTTTTTTCCATGGTGTCCTCCTTCCTTTCTATCGTCGAAAATACGCCGTTTGATTGACCGCTGTCCGAATTTGAAGCGCAGCATTCGGAATCCGCCTCTTTCTTGCTGTAATAATCCTGATGGTACTCCTCTGCATAGTAGAATGTTTCCAATGGCAGCACCTTAACCGCAATCGGCTCTTCGAATCTTTCCGACAGCTCCAGTTTCTCCAATGCGAATTCAGCAAGATCCTTTTCTTCTTCGCTTGCATAAAATATCGCCGGGGCGTATTGCTGCCCCATATCCGGAAACTGCCCTCCCCCGCTTGTGGGATTTATCGACTGCAGATAGGCATCCAAAAGCATTGAATAACTTATTTCATCCGAATCGTAGAAAACTTCGACAGCCTCGTAATGACCGGTTTTGCCTGACGAAACCTCCTTGT
>Ga0102938_10000842_pt1 | contig 22978 bp, 19 predicted proteins | sample SalPonR2_B_D2_MG_FD_84516 | JGI IMG/M metagenome (GOLD analysis project Ga0102938, IMG submission 84516) | Salt pond soil microbial communities from South San Francisco under conditions of wetland restoration - Salt Pond MetaG R2_B_D2_MG | ecosystem: Environmental > Aquatic > Marine >... | reverse complement strand
TCGCCCACTATGTAGGCGATCTCCGGCATATCAAGTTTTCGAAGAAGTTCTGCCCCGGTTTTGTCATGCGGCTCACCCGTCGTAAGTCCCTGTGTTTTAGTAATATCATGCAGCAGGGATGCGGCAATAACCAGGTCCCGGTTTACGGTGTTTTTTTCTTTCAGGTTATCAGCTATTACCAGTGCAACCTTCATCACCTGGCGTGAGTGTTCAACGATGTTGGGAAGCATCTGGTATTCATCCATCAGGCGATAACATTCTTTTTCATCTGGTATTTTGGGATAATTTTTATTCATGAAATAAACCGGTAACGGTATTTTTTATCAGTTAAAATAATCGAACACCATGCCAAAATCAAGGTTGCCGATCTTTCGGCTTTTGTATTTATCGTAAATACTTCGCCTGCCGTTTTCAAGGGCCTCGGGTTTGATGCCGTATTTAATTGAAAGTGATGCCTCAATGAAGGCGGCAAGATCATCACAACCTTTCAGCATTATGCCATCGAGGGGATTGTATTTATCATGATTATACGTTGTGTTCATCTCCTCAATGGGTATATCATACTCGATGTTCCCGTCACGCATGATCTTGCTGGTAAACTCATTTTCAGTAAAATAACGGATCTCTGAATGCCAGCTCTCGGGTATCAGTGGGTAAATTTTCTCTTCCGCCTGGAGCTTCTCGTATTCCTTTATGATATCATCGAGCCCCTCAACTGATCTTTTCAGTGGTGAGACAATATCACGGGTGAGAACCTCGGGGAGGTCATGAAAAAGTGAGGCAAAGAAATTATTGTATATTCTCTGCCTGGTGAACCCTGCTTCCATTGAACAGAAATAACTCAGTATTGCAACGATCAGCATATGACCCAGCACAGAGGTATGAGGTATCCTCGGGGTCTGAGCCCAGCGTTGCTGCAGGCGTAACTGGCCGCAAAGATTTATGAAACCTGAAATGTCCCTGTGCAGTAATATTTTCTGAACTCCCACCAGGTCATTGTGCTTTTCTATCTGGGCTTCTATCTCCCCTTTTGTCTTATCAATATCCTGCATGAAAGAATTACCGGGGTAAATTATCCTGAATTCCCAGTTGGTAGCAAGATAATGGGCTGCCCGAAGAATACGTTTCTCCACAACCGAGTAGTTCTCGTTAAAAAAGTATTCCTCGAACTTGTCACTGAATCCACCTGCAATGGTATTGATATCGCCCTGAAGTTCCTGCAGCACCCATCGGTTCAGTTCGTTCCCTTTCTCCTTCATGATTTTATGAAAAACCGGTGGCTTGATGTCGGTTACCACTACACGATGAAGAAATTCAATTATTCCGCCTTCAATAAGCTTTATCCAGTCAAATACATGGCTGCCTGATTCTGATTCGTACCTGGCGATCACGTAAGCGATGATCATTTTATGGGCCTGTTTGTCAAGTTCCGTAAGTTCCGCGGGCCGAAGATGATCATTCCATCGCTGAATGCTGGCCGCCTGATGTATCCACTCTATTGCACCCTTGCTGAACATCGATGCCTCCATTATGATCATGTACACTGGTAAACAGTCTACATACCACCCTCCAAATGTCAGTAACATTTTTTCATTCGCGACTTCGCGGTGATCCTTAAAAGATTAAAAACGAAACACTCTGTTTCTCTGTGCCCCTGTGGTAAATCTTTTAAGAGTAATCGGTGCTGATAAAATAATACTTGCAACAGGGCATTGTATATATGCATCATAATGAAAAATCAATTACAAGGAGAGGGCATGAGCTTGAAAAGAATTGATACTGCTGACATTACTGATAATCCATTCTCCCTTATTGGTGACGACTGGATGCTGATAACCTCCGGTACGTTAGATTCTCATAACATGATGACGGCGTCATGGGGGGGACTGGGGATACTCTGGCATAAGCCGGTGAGCTTTATATTTATTCGTCCCCAGCGGCATACTTTCAACTTCGTGGAAAGTAACGACGTGTATACCCTGAATTTTATGGAAGAAAAGCACCGAAACGCACTGAAATACTGCGGCAGCCATTCAGGACGGGATGTAAATAAAACCATAGAAACCGGCCTGACCCCTGTTGAGTCAGAAAACGGCTGCGTGTATTTCGAAGAATCCCGGCTGGTGATAGAATGCCGAACCATATACTACCAGGACATAGATCCCGCACATTTTCTGTCGCCGGATATCGAGAAGTTATATAATAATGACTATCACAGGATGTACGTTGGTGAAGTGATACAATGCCTTTCAGCGGAGGGTTAATATGAGCCAGCTTCTACACTGGGGTGATGTGCTGGTAGCCGTATGCATTTTGCTTTTCTTCACGGCTGCCTATGCAACAAAAAGAATATCCCGAGAAACCTTCTACCTGTTCTGGGTGGGTGTGCTCATTGGCGCGGTGTGGGAATTCGGATTCTTCCTGGTGGGCCCGGAGTTTTCCGATACACCCGCCTTCATCAGGACATCCCCATGGCCATTGCCTCCCTTTACGCAGCCACTGTTGCATACCTTCTGGGATGGCGCTATATTCATGCTGGGAATAGGCCTGACGCGAAAGCTACTACGTGGTCCGCATTTTACCCGGTTTCGTATATCTGAACTGGCAGTATGTATCGCGTGGGGGCAAATCCAGGAATTCGCGGTTGAAATGATAGCAATACAGGGTAATCTCTGGACATATACACCCGTATGGTGGAACCCTGTCCTTTTTAATATGAACGGTGCCCACCTGACCCTGGTTCCACAATTAATCTGGTTCATCGCACCAATCATATTTTACCTGGCTGCAATCAGAATATATGGGAACGAAAATGACGGCTGAACCCCGCAAGTACATGCTCCTGGGGATAGGAAGTCGTTTAAACAGTGACGACAGCGCCGGAAGCATTATTGCCGAAGAGTTCAAAAACCCTCAATGGGTGGCGGTGGACGGGGGGCAGATGCCCGAGAACTATACCGGCGTGGTAAAGAGGGAGGCCCCTGATGTGCTTGTAATCATTGATACTGCCGGAATGGGACTTGAGCCCGGAGAATTCAGAAGAATTTCACTGGAAACCCTTGCAAAATCCCATCTTTTTAACACCCATGCAGCACCGCCTGCACTGTTTGTTTCTTACCTGCAATCATTCGTAAACACGATCTACTTTATTGGAATACAACCACAGGATACAAGCCCCGGTGAAAGCCTCAGTGATAATGTGAGGAGGGGAATTGAAGGTATCAAAAAGATACTGCAGGCAGGAGAAGTCCATACGATACCCGAGCTTGAGACTTCTTTGTGACCTGTTTTTTACAACCGTGTATTATTTCTCTTTACGCATTTGAGGGAAGAACACCTCAACCATATCGGCGTGTGATGAGGCGGTAAAAAGTTTTTCCCTGTTCTCTTCGTTCATGATGAACTTCGATATCTCTGAGAGTGTGTTAATATGCTCGTTTGGTTTTTCTCGTGGACTTAGCACCATGAAAACCAGGTGAACCTCATCGTTGTTTATTTTCGAAATAACTCTGCGGGTAGTTTTCGCTACCATAACGATGGATTCGTCCAGTTTTTCGGAGTAGCCATGGGGCAGGGCGATGTTAAAACCGATAAGGCTGGAATACTCATTCTCAATATCCATCATGTGCTTGTGAATGCTGGCGGTTTCCAGGTCAGGGTAATCATTTCTCAATATATTCAGTAGTTCTTCAATGACATCCGACATTGAGCGGGCCGATGATATTGTAATCCATTCAGGTTTAATATGCAGGTCAACACTAACGGTAAAAGGCTGATAAATAAGAAACATGCATGGACCTTCAGCGTTATCAGGGAGAAATGGATGTATGCTGTTATCCATCCTGCTCATTAAGACCCTTTCAGGATGATTGATAGACTCGGCCTTGCTTTGTCCCTGCATAAAAGAGATGTCCTTGTTCTCTACACTCATTTTTATGACCCTGCCAAGTGGCAGGCTTGTCCAGACGGGGGTTCCCGATAGTACTGTATCGGAGGTTTGTTCCTCGTCGGGAAGAGATAACTGCCGCCACTGGTATAGGTTGGGGTTTTTCAACTTTTTGCTCCATCGCTGGCATATCAGTTCGTTCAGTTCCTCGTTTTCTGTAATAGCAAGTACATTCCCTATGCCAAAAAGTTCGGGAGTGTTGTCGGGGTTAACTGTTATGGCATTATCAGAAATGGCCACGAATCCATTTCTGCGGGCAACAGCTGCCATTCGTATGTTCGTATCCAGCAACGTGACTGCCCGTCCCTGGTCTTGTATAAAGTTTGCCACTATGCGGCCCAGCTTATGCGCGCCAACGATCAGCCAGCCTGTTGGCTCAGGCTCGTGAACCTTTAAAAGCCTGGCTACCCATCCCGCGGAGAACCCCTGCAGAATAACGGTACCGCTTATTACCGCGTAGGTAAACGTTTCCAGGAACTCGGCCTGTTGCGCGTAATTACCGCTTGAAGATGCCTTAAGATTCAGGGCAAACAATGAAGCCATAGATGCCGCCACGATGCCCCGCGGCGCAACCCAGCTGAGAAAGAGTTTATCCCTTAGAGCAAAGTTTTTGCTGCCCAGTGTGCTGATGAAAATATTCAGTGGGCGAACCACTATCATGACCAGGATTACAGTAATAAGGATCTTCAACAGGTATTCTCCCCTGTAAGTATCAATCGCCAGGTTGGCGGCAAGCAATACGAAAAGCAGCCCGATGAGCAGTTCAATGAGTTGTGCCTTGTATACTTTTATCCTGTCAATTTGCGGTGTATCAGAGGTCCCGATAACGAAACCGGCAATAACCACGCTCAGAAGGCCGCTTTCAAATACCAGCATATCAGAAAGGGTGTATATGCCCAGTGCGGCGGCCAGCACGAATACATTCAGACTTTCTTCAGGTATCCAGTTTTTTCTTATAATGCGTGCGATAATAAATCCACAGACAACTCCTATGGCGATTCCAGAAGTAAATCGTGATAAGAAAAGCAGAATAGCATCATGACCGATAATCCACTCGTAACACAGCAGTGCGATAAAGACACCAATGGGGTCGATAAGAACCCCTTCCCAGTGGAGAAAATTATTCAGTTTCTGATGTACCCCAACCCTTTTCAGAAGGGGGCCAATAACAGTGGGCCCCGTTACAATAATCAAACTGCCAGCCAGGATGGACACTGCCCATGGATATCCCATCACGTACTTAACCACAACTGCCGAGCAAAGCCACGTTATTACTACCCCCCTTGTCAATACTGCGCGAATTTCTGATGAAACCTGGCGATATCCTTTCAGGTCAAGGGTCAAACCTCCCTCGAAAAGTATCAAGGCAACTGATATCTGTATTATCGCTTCAAGACCTTCACCAAGAAGAGTGGGGTCTATTATGTTAAGCCTGTATGCTCCGGGTCCAACCGCAATACCACCAATCAAAAGAATTACGATTGGCGAAATTTTCATCCTTTTGGCAATTGTAACAAAAACAATTCCAAAGAACAGGGCAAGACCAAATGTTGTTATAAGCTGATGTGTCATAGAATAACCCGTGGTACAAAAAATTCTGACCTGATTCCATTATATCAGGTTAATTCAGAATTATGTCAATATTTATACTCTTCGGGCACATGAAAAGTAATGAAATGAATAAATAAATACAAACATTGTAAATTGGAATAGTTATTGACGAAAGGCCTTGAAAATGTTTTGCTACAAGGGGTAGTAATATTTACGTGCAAGGGTGATGTCATGGTATTTGAAAAATTCAGACACTTCTTTCTTTCAGTATATGAAGATAGTACGTTTGTGCAATATCAAAAAGCGAAAGTTTTGATGTGGTTTGAGATAATACTCATCTTTCTAACTTCGTTATCGGTTGCCAGCACAAATCTTTTCTCGCCAGATGTGGCCACCCTGCAATATAACCTGAGTATGAGCATTGTTATTGGGTCCTTTGCCGTGTGCCTCTTCATACTGAAAACCGGCTGGTATAAAACAACCGCCTACGTTGCCATACTGTTCCCCCTTGTGCTTGTTCTATACCTGGCGTTACTTGTTCCAACCCAGGCCGGGAAATATATATACATGCTGTATTTTTTGCTGTTCATCGTTATGGCCGCACTGTTCGGTACCAGGGTAACTGTATGGATCATTACTGGTATTGTTATCGCATGCGGAACTACCGTTGCACTGAATTCGTATGGAATAATAGCTGACAATGTCATAATAACCACAATTACTCATTTTGCCATAATATCACTTATGATCTGTATTCTCAGTTTTCTTATCGTGAATATATTGATGCAGGCTATTGCCAGCATGGAAAAAAACCAGGAATCATTAAATCGGGAAGATGAGAAAAAAAAGAATATAATACAGTCAATCGAGAGTGTTACTCAAACATTAAGTGAGTATTCCCACTCAATGACAGACAGCTCACGAAAGTTCGCCGACAATGCCCAGTCACAGGCTTCAAGTGTTGAAGAAATAACATCCACACTTGAAGAAGTAGCTGCAAGCGCTGAATCATCTGTACAAATGACCGATGCGCAAAAGAGCAGAACGGAGAATCTCATAGAAGATCTTCAGCAGATGCATCAACTTGTTTCAGACAGCAGTAAAAATATCGGAAACGCCCAGGTGCAGCAGGAAGGATTGAATGCCAGGATAGGGGTAGCCCGGGATGAAGTTACTAAAAGCCTTGAATCCATGAAGTTTGCCCTTGACAGCAGTAAAAAGGTGTCTGAGGCAACGAATCTTATTATAGATGTATCTGATCAGATTAATCTATTATCTCTTAACGCGTCAATTGAAGCAGCAAGGGCTGGCGAATCCGGCAAAGGTTTTGCGGTTGTTGCCGAAGAGATCGGCAAGCTTGCAGAGAAAACCCAGACCATTACGAAAGAAATTACGTCACTTGTCGGGAGAACTGACCATGAATTGTATGAGACAGGAAGATCCCTGGAAAATGTTAGTGACACCGCTGTGCATATAGAGAAACTTTCAGTTGATTTTGGACATATGTTTGTGAATATAAAAGATTTAATTGAACGAGACCTGGGTATAAACAGTGAGTTACAGAAAAGCGCCGAAAATGTACTGAATGGGGCGGACGAGGTCAAGGTGTCAATCAACGAGTTGAAGAATGCTATTGATGAGATTTCCAGTTCGGTGTCTGTTATTAATGATTCTACGCAACAACTGGCATCAGGGTCTGATGAATTATCTGAATTTGCAGTCTCCTTACTGGATACAACAAATACCATGGGCAGAATCCTTACAAATGAAGATAATAATGAAGAAGGGGCATTGTAATAATAAAAAATGATTGAATATTTTAAATAGCTATACTAGTATGCAACACATATATTATTTTGTTTTAGATTAAAATTTTAATATATATGATTTTACTAAATTAGTATATATAATTTGGTAAAAAAAGTGTTCAGATTTATAAATCAGGTCGAATATTATCCTTCAGTGAGTAATAATAATTAATATTAAAAAGTATGACCGGTTGGATAATTAATCTCAGTTCAGGGTTGTTTCTATGAAAAGTTATAATGACATCATAATACAGTTTATGAAAAGCAAAGCAGACAGGATGGAAAAAGAACTTTCCATACCGGGAACCTGGTATTTTAATGAGGGTGACCATAAGGAAATTTTAAGCTGGAATAACGAAGAAGCCCTGCGTGTCTGGAAGAAAATTAAAGAAAATATTCAAAAGCACGATTGTTCAGGTCTGAGATACGAGCTTTGTCCATTTTGCCACAAAAATGGCTACGAGCATAAAGGATGCTATAAAGCATTGAAGAATCCAATTTGTATGAAATGCGGCTATGGTAGCCGTCATGGTCTCTGTATCAGCGATGAAGAGGGTGAAAGTGAATATAGGAAAATTCTTCAGTCATTTGATGATACAAGGATGAGCATGTACAAGTTTTTTTCAAATGATTATTATAAACACCTGGTGAAAAAACTTGAATTGAGTTTGAACGAAAACGTTTGTGCGTAATTAAGTGTATTTGGGATATATGACGAACTATCCCAAATACGCATTAAATGTCATACCTTTCTGCTGCTATTCATAACTCATGAAGTTTCTCAAGCTGAACAGATGCTTCCCAAGTTCTCTGTTATTGCTTACAAATTCCTGGTATATATGTTCGTGATTTCTGAAGTAATCACAGTCTGTATTCAGACAAAATGTTTGTATTTCGGTTTTCCTTTTCATTACATCCTCCTTTATTATAATAAATATTATACTCTATTACGTACTGCTTTATTAATACAGTATATAGAGAAATTATTGCAAGGTCAACGAAAGATACCTTGCAATCCATGTAAGGATTATTGATGAATTCGGGATACAATACTATCCCTTGAAAAGGGATATGATATATTTCATCACATTCATTGTATCCATTGGAACGGGGTCAATAGATTCAAACAGGCCTGTGGAAAGAACTATCATTTGGGCAATTCTTGCGGTAAATTCAGCGTCAAAGTCTGATTTTCTTCTACTGGGGATATCAGATCGTGCATCATCAATGATGTTTTGATATAAGTCGAGGTGCTGCCTTATGAATTGTCGCAGGCGAATCATTATTTTTTCTTCTTCATACGCGTACATAACAAGATTGATAAAAATACGTATGGTGCTTGTGTCCAGGATAAACCGTTCGATACCATACAGGGCTGAAATGCTTGCCTTCTCTTTTGACTCAAGATTACCCTTCAATACTTCCCGGTGATCATATTGAATATCATTAAATATGTATTCCATAAGTTCAAGGTACATCTCTTCCTTGGTGGGGAAATAATGTAAAAGTCCACCTTTAGAGAAACCCGCTTCATCTGCAACATCCTGTACGGTGATTCGCGAGTAGACATCCTGTTGCAAACATTGCTTAAGAGCATCCAGGATTATGATCTTTTTCTTTCTGATTTTTTCCTGTTTATCCATTTTGCACCTTTTATATATATAATATCACATACGGATAATAGGGGAGTTTAAAGTATTACCGTCTCTGGCTTGCAGGGTAAATGAAGGGCATAGGTAACACGTATAATAATCCGCAAAAATTGTTATATTATTTAATATAATTCTCAATACTGCTGGTCAAGCGTTTTTCATTTAAACATGATGGATTTCAATGTATAAATTAAGTGTAAAGAACTGGAACCCTAAAACCGAAAAACTATGTATACATGTATATATTCGTTCAATTTACTTGTTTCCATGGAATGACAGGTTTGAAAAAAATAAAAAGAACAGCAACAACCATTCTGATATGTTTAGCTTGTGTGATGGTCATGCCCATATCGAATGCCCAGTTTCTGCTGGATAATGCTGAAGAACCGGTTATCCAGCCCAAAAATGAAAAAAAACCAAAAGGGCTCCCGTCCTATGTCGCACGTAACATAAGAGCATCTTCTATTCCCGATGTTGAAGGAGCCATTAAAATTTCATGGGATATTCATCCAGATTCAAGCAATGCCTTTATAGTGGGGAGAACTACAGCACTGCCCAATACTAAGGAAAAAGCTTTATCCGCAAAATCAATAAAATTGATCCCAGCCGGTGCTGAGCCGGTAGTCATAGATTCAAATTTACCACCCGGCCAATATTATTATGTGGTTCTCGCCAGGGATAAAGTCCAATCTGATGATATAGAACTTTATCCTGACGTAAACTATACTGGAGAACCGGTGCTCATAGAAAGAAAATATGGGAAGAAACAGGTTCAGGCTTATCCCGAACAGGTGACGCTTATACATGCCAGGGTGATAAATAAAACACAGGTTCTTCTTACATGGAAAGGTTTAAACCGGGATAATATAGTTTATAATATTTACCGGGATACAAAACCCATTAATACTCCGCAAAGTATAAAAAATGAGAAGAAAGTTGCAAGTGTTCAGGGTTCCATGGAAAGCTATATTGACAGAGGTATTAACGGCACTGGTAATTATTATTACGCGATAACAACAAGTGATATGACTGGCAATGAAGATTTACAGCTCATTCCGGATCAGAGCTACCTGACAACAGGTGTATATGTCGTTGTAAAGAGTGATGTGACAGTAAAGAACATAGAAACACGCGTGCAGGATAACGGAACAGTGCAGGTTACCTGGAACAAGGCAGGGGTGAAAGCACAGGAATTTCTGTTGTACAGGTACGAGGAGCCAATTCAAAACGCTGAAAGACTGGCACTTTCAGATTCCCTGGGTGCTGTTGATGGGAAATATAATGAGTATTCAGACAAAAATCCTCCTTCCGGCCAACACTATTATGCAGTCCTGACAAAGTTGGCAGATGGATCAATTGATACAACCCTTAACAGTGGACAGAATTATACTGTTACCCCGGTAAAACTTGGGAAACCCATTGAGATAACAAGAATAGATGCTTCACAAAAGAAGAATGGTGTTTCAATAACCTGGCAATACAGGGGTTCTTCCCGAAGCAAGTATTTTAAACTGTACCGAACAGATAAGATACCATCTTCTTCAATGGAGATAAAGGATACCTACCTGGTGGATATTGTAAATGTAACAGAAGGGACATATCTTGATACCGGTATTACGCCGGGAGACTATTATTATGCAATAGTCCCCGAAGATTTTGAGAGTGATCCCGATTTCACCCTGGTTAAAGGTGTAAACATTACGACCAAACCTGTTAACATTGAAAAGACTGTAAAGAAAGTTGAGCCTGAGAAAAAGAGGGAAACACGGAAAAGGGTGAGACCTGAAGAAAAAGAACCTGAGCGTATTATCCCTGTTCCTGATAAAGAATTTAAAACGGTCACAAGAGATTTAGACAATATCATTCATTCAACCTTTGATAAGGGGTACTACAGGGCCGCGATAAAATCATTACAGAAGGTTCTTGATGTATCCGATAATGAGTATGAAGTAGCTAAGGCAAAATTATTTACAGGTCGATCATATATTGAATTGAAACAATACAGAAAAGGGCTGGATTACCTTGTGCAGAATGATGTTGTAGAGTATTTCCCGGAAGATGCCCGGTTCTGGAGGGATTATGCCATTCAGAGAGTACGATAGTATTATGTCGTGGAGCACTGTTATCACACAAATGAGTGAGGAGTTTGTTAATGAAGACTAAAACTATTATAGGAGTATTACTAATAGTATGCGGTCTGGGTTTATTTATATACTATGACCAGTATATACAGCCGGAGAGGGAGGCATCACAGCTTCTAGTTGAAGCAAAAATGATATATGAACGTGGTAACAGGGAAGCAGTAAACGATGCTATAAACCTCTTCACTAAAATTATAGCCCGTTATCCTGAAACGGGCATGGTAGGTGAAGCATACTATTATATTGGGCAATGTTATGAAAAGCTTGGCCTGAAAAGACTTGCATACTTGAAATATGTATACCTTCTTAAAAACAACCGGGAGCAGCTGCCGGAGTCACTACAAAGAGATCTCATAGTACGGTTGGCACATATAAATGTATTGAAAAAAAATTCAGAAGAAGGAATTCACCAGATGTATGCCCTTCTCAATACTTCTTTAAACAAGGAATTCAGAAGCAGGGTATATTCTGAACTGGGGCATACATATTTGAAGACGGGTGAGTATAGCAAAGCCCGGCGAATGTTCGAGATTGCTTTACGTGAACATGGCAGCAACGAGGATGCTATCCTTGGCAGGGCGCGCTCATTGAAACATCTCGGCATGGCCAGTGAAGCGTATGACAACTATGATTATTTTCTTAAATACTATGGCGAAATAAGCCAGTACACTGATGATGTCAGGGACTCATACAGGGATCAGGCATACCAGAGTGGTCTTCACGCATTTCGAAAGGGACAGTATTGGAAAGGAATATCCTTTTTCAAAAGGGTTCTATCTCATTTTCCCGGACACAAAAGGAGCGAGAATGCTCTGTACTGGACGGGTGAATGTTATTTCGCACTGAAAAAATTTGACAGGGCCATAGGATATTTCAACAGGACCTTAACAAATAATTATTATCATAAGGATCAGGACGCGCAGATAAAAAAAGGATACTCATATTTCATGAGCAAACGATTCGATCTGGCCGCCAGGGAATTTCAGAAGTATTTAAGATATTATCCCAGGGGGAAATACGTATCTGTTGCGCGCGAATGGAATAAGATGAGTACAAAAGAGCTTCAATACAGGATACAACGGAGCAGTCCGTCTGGTGACGTGAAGAAGGAAGAATCATTTCCGGATGATGAAAACGTTGATGAAAACCTGGACGATGAGCTTGGTCTTCAGGAAGACGAAGAAGTTGCCGCTACTGATCAGACCATATACAGAAAAATAGAGCGGGTGAATGTGGCCGAGCTTTAAGATGAGAGCTATAGCAATATATAAAAGGATGGTCACCCTCAAAAGGGTGGCCATCCTTTTATATAATGAAAAAACGTTGAATTTTAATCATTGACAACAACAAAGTTTATGTTGTAACTGTGAATTATAATTCAAAATCAGATGACCTGTTTGATAAGAAAAATATATATTTTGATCAAACATCAGTATAAACATGGAGTGTAATTTGTATGTTCAGGGAATATTTTATAAAGAAACAGAAAGAACTCTTAAAAAAACCTACAACTACATCAAAAACTACTGCAAAAAAAGGAGCAGCGGGATCAAAAAGTAAATCAGGAAAATCAACAACCCCGGTTTCTTATGATTTAAAACATTTTGAAAAGCTTATGGAGGGATTGCTGCCGCAGAACCTGGTAATAGAAAAAGCTTTGCCGATTGATGCAAGTGGGTATGTACCGGAGAACCTGGATTATGTTATATATTATAATAAGTGGCCATCTATCCAGGATATAATGGGGGGATATGTTCCAGCTGAACTGATATATGCCACATGCCATGTGGAAAATAAATTAACAAAGACCTCTATTGACAGCATTCTTAATAAAGTAGTTCTTGCCAAAAAGCTGAACAGGTTCACTGAAGATATGAACCAGGCTTATATGATACCATCATTTGTAGTGATATATGAAAGTACCGTAGCCCTTCCGGATATTAAAAAAAATGTTGTAGATTATTATATGGACAAAAGCATTGATTCACTGCTTGAATTTGATGTGATGTTAATTGTCAACAAGGGTATAATAATAAAAGACTGGCGTGAAAAAAGAAAATTCGTAGCTCTTGAAACAGGCAAAGATTCGCTTATGTGGTTTTTCGTTTTGATGAATGAATACCTGGAAATTGATGAACAACGGGAAGTAGATCTGCGAAATTATATTCATCAGAAAGAGCGGTATGAAGAGTATTGATGAATGTTGGAGTATTCTACTTGACATTTCATGAATATTTATTATTAATAATAACACAATACAACTATTTTCAATGCGTTTCAGGAGATAAATAGATAATAAATAAGAAAAGGAGTTCGCCTTGAAAACGCAATTAAAAAAAAGACACGGTATCTTAGCCGTTATACTCAGCGTAGTCATTGTGCTGATGATGGCGGTTCCAAATCTGTATGCTGCAAAAAACAAGGACCTCATTCTTGTTCTTGACACATCATTAAGTATGGCCGGTTACGGGGGGAAAAGCATAATGTCCCGCGTGAAAAACAGCCTTCCCCGGTTTATTGATCAGCTTGAAGAGGATGACAGCATAACATTCATCACATTTGATACCGATGTAAAGGTTTACCCCCGTATTGTTATTGAAGATGATAGCAACAGGGATGTTATTAAGAAATATATTTCCATGGTAGAGGCAAAAGGAAAATGGACCTATACCATGAGGATGATTAGAACTGTTTTTGCAACAGCTCAGAAACTTGAAGATGAATATCCTGACAGGGAGAGGGTTATTGTAGTGCTTACCGACGCACTTGATGATCCCCCACCGTGGCAGGGTGGATCACATTTTAATATAAAAAGTATTGCCGAAAAATATAGCGGGAAAGAATGGTTTATTCACTTTGTCAGTCTTGGTAATCTAAAGCAGAACAAAAAGGTAGCAGAGATTACCAGGCAGGTAAAAGAGAACGTATCTGAGTATACCAGTCTTGTAGAGACACGTGATGGTACTGAAAAAGGTATTTCAGAAGACTTGACCCGCGAAATGACCACGATGATTGAGGAAAAAAGAGAAAGTGAGCGAATGTTTTTCACCCGTCCATGGTTTATCGCAATACTGGTCATTTTATTTATTCTTGTAATATTATATTTTCTTAAAAAGCTTGCAGAGTTAAAGGTACGGGGAAAGCTTGAATATTGGAATAATGAGCTTCTTGAACCGTATATTGAAGAGTTCAATCTTACTTCAGCCAACAGCAAGTCGGTTTTTATCGGCAGGGGAGTAGGGAACCACCTTAATATCAGGGACTTCGATGTCCGGAAACCTGTTGTTATTTCAGCCGATCGGGAAAGTGGAGAAGTTAAATGTACTGTTTCTATGACTGGAGAGGAGTCAATAGAGTTTAAGAACAGAGAACCGGGAAAATTTCTACAGGATGGCGATATTTTTAAAGTTGCCAATTATACATTTAAGTATTATGAGGAATAACCCGGGTACAATTTTAAAAATTTATTATATGTGTCAAATAAAGCCTTGACATTATACACTTGACTGTTAGCATCTATTTGTTTACAATGCAGGTGACTAATATATGCATAACCTTCGGCGATGATCTGGCAATAATCTTTTAAATATACAGTTCGCCGCGGATAATCATATAAAAACTCAAAACAAGATGATAAGTATTTGATAAGGAGGTCTATACATGTCAATAGCCCAATTCCCAAAAAGCCCCAATAAGGTTCACCCTTCAGAGCCGAGTGCTGTCGGGTCAAGAAATTCACTTGCTCAGGAAGGTCGTGATAAAGTTGCTGAGGCGAAGCTGGTTCTGGATGAAACTGTAGACAAGGTTCTTAATAATATGGAGAACAAGCTCCCGGAAGAGGTTTTGAAAAACCTTGATGTTATGGGTGGCTTAAAGGAAAAACTCTACAATTACGTGAACCAGACTTATGTAAACATGTTTAATCGTTATACTGTCACAATGGAAGATGAATTCGTAAAGAAGGTCAGGGATTTTACAGACCGTGAGGAAGCGAAAGGTCTTGCACGTTATACACCACGTGAAATTACGGAACTCCTTGATAAAGTTGGTGGAGCTGATAAGTTTAATACTGGTGAAGTTGAAAAATCCATGGTTAACATGTATGGTCATCTCCAGGGGCATATTCAGCGCGGTATGAATGATCTTGAAAATGAAACCAATGCAATTTTACGACAGAAGACAGATGTAGGTGCGTTTATTAGAGGTGAAAATGCATATTCTATAATAAAATGCGTTTTCAAAGATAATTCACTGAAGCCCAAGTTTGTTAATGATGTGAAGCTTTCAATCAACATCCTGGACAGTGAGTTGATCAGTCCGATTTATCATTACCAGGTTACCGTTGAGTCCCTTCTTAAAGATGCTATTCAGAAACATATACATGAGTTGATCGATAAGCAGATCGAATCACTCAAAGAAGAACTCATGGATCAGGGTAAAAGTGAGCTTTCCGGTTCAGAGATCATGTTTGAAAAGGTCAAAAGAATCGAGAACTTCACGGACGATGAAAAAGAAGATGAAAAGTCAAAAAGATACACTATTTTAGCCAAAAAGTTCCTTGATAAAATTGAAGGTCTCCGTGCAGAGATTGATATCGATGAATATGATCCACTGAATGTTCGGGAAAATATCAAGTACATCATTGATGAAGAAAACATCAGGAACAGGGGTTACAATACTGCCATCAATGCAATCACTTCAATTCTTGATACCAGCAAGCTTGGCTACCAGGTTTGTGACAACATGAAAAATGCCAGAATCTGTAATATTCGTGAGTATGAAGAACTTGATTCATCAATTCTTCCTGATGAAAGATATCAGATTCGTCTTGCATACTATGATCAGAATCAGTTGAGAGAAGAGAAGAAAGAATATGATCGCCAGATGGATGCCTTTACCCGCGAGATACTCAGGTCATGGGATGTCGTTCACGCCCATTATGAATCCAAGAAACGTTTCAGATCACTTCGGGATTTCGATGATCTGGCTAACAGGCTAATGAGCCGTGATTGGAGACGAACCAAGCGTGAAGAAGATATGGATCCAAACAGTGTATTGTGGAATGAAGTTGGTGAACTCTATAATGAGAATACCTTCGTAGAGAAGAATAATAGAACATACGAAGACAGGATCATGAATCTTAAAAATAAGATGCGATACCTCACCAACAAATTACAGGAGATGCATGGATACCAGAACCCAATAGAGCGTGTTATTCTTGATGAACGACTAAACTTCATTGAAAGAAGGTTTAACGAGTTCACATACAAGATTAATCCTCATCATATCCAGCCTGGCTTGATTCTTGATGTTGATATCACAACAATCAAGAGAAAACAGTATATGCTGAAAGGTATGGCTAATGTGCTTAATGAATTCCTTTATGGCATATCCAAGGGATTTCAGGATGCTGCTTTCGCAACATTCAAGCGAAGAAGATCTACAGTAAGAACTGATATCGACCAGTCATTTTCTACAGAAGAAACGAAGGAAGATATCTTTGAGGCAGCATACAAGGCAAGTGCCGCTGATTCAGATGTGAAGGGATCTGTAAATCTTTCACCTAAAGGAAAATCTAAGAAGAGTTCTGGTCTAAAAGAGCTGTAAAATAACAGTCCCATATATTATCAATAAAAGGATGGCTTATGCCATCCTTTTATTATATGGCAAAAGACTTGCAATTAAAAAAGTATTATTATATAATGCGTTCAAATCAAGTTCAATATTTATGAGCTGCATATATACTCTACACTTAAGAGGTATTATATTATGGAAACCACATACTATTCTCTTGCCACAAAATCGAACTTCAATAAGGCATTAAATCATTTTTTTAAAGTTAACGAAGTTGTTGAAGAAGTAGAATCAGGTCAAAATTTTGCTGATGTTATAAATTCATTGCTTTATGATGATGAAATTGAATCTGACCAGATATTGCCAGTAATTGGAGCAGTTATCAGGGATAAATACCAGTATTCATATGATTCTTTCCATATCCCATCATCCATAAATGATTTTAGTAAGATTGTTGCAGAAACAGAAAAATGGACCGCAGTAGATTTATTTATAGTATATTTTAATGCAAGCAACGAAGTGTTTCTTATTAACCCGAAGAATTTACAACACTGGGAGCGAGTTAGAGAGTTGTCAAAGGATCAATTGATTATACTATATTCAAAATTTGTAAAGGATGAGGAAAAACCTGATATTGAAAAAGAAGCAATTAATGCAGTAGAGGAAATGATAGCGGGAAGGGATATTTTTATAAATAAGGAATTTGTTGATGAGACGGTAATGCCTAAAACTGCACAGAAAAAAGAAAAACCTGTTCAGAGGGCAAACGGCAGATGACTCCAAAGTATTCGATAACTGTAACAAACGAGTTGTTTCATAATGGGAATGTAGAAGCATGGAAAAAAATAATTGAAAGCTTTGAGACATCTCACCCTGACCTGGAAGTGCATATCTATCATGAAGGTGAAAAGATCAATGACATTAATTCACTCTTCAAATGGGGCAAGGTGAAGCATGGCGATCCAATATTTTTCCAGGTTGTTGGAGAAAATATTAAGAATGTTTCAAAGCTGCAGAAATACTTATATGAAGGTGCGAGCCAGCGATTTGAGCAGTTCCTTAAGATTGGTGTGGGTAAGGTGTTAAACCTGTTTTAATAGAATAATATATATTCTTTCGAAGGAGACGAGTATTTATGGAAAATATAGTGTATTTTAACAAGGACTTTAAAGGATACGACGAAAAGCAGGTCAAGGGTGTAGGTATTCGCGGAAAGAGAGCTGTGGATCTTGCAGCCATGGGATTACCTATTGCCCCCGGTTTTTTAATTGATTCAGAATTAACCCTTAAGCTTCCAAAGGTTAATGTGAAACAGGTATTAAAGACATTCATCGATAAAATAGAGAAAGATACAAAAAAAGGCTATGGTGACCCGGACAAACCGTTACTTCTTAAAGTGGTATTAAGTTCTGATTTAAACATACCATTCTTTCCATCGATTCATAATATAGGGTTGAATGATGAAGTTGTGGAAGGATTCGCAAAATTTACTGATGAAGCATTTGCCTGGGGAGAATATCGCTTTCTTCTGCGCAGCATGGCATTAAAAATATATGGCATAGATGAAGCGGAAATTAATAAACTTGAAGGAAAACTTCCCAAAAAGCCAAAAGCAGAAGATTACAAGGCAGTTGTACAAAAGTATAAAAAGTTCCTTGGAGACAAGTTTAGCGAAGATGTATATGATCAACTTGGTCTCATCTTAAAGGGGGCAGCTTCCCGGTATTGTGACTCTGACATCGATGTGGATAATAGCCTGTCAATAATGGTACAGGTAATGGTTTACGGTAATTTTGGTGAAAACTCATATGCGGGAAATTATTTTACTCGAAATATAATTGATGGTGATCAGAAGATACAGGGTGAATTTTTGCAGAACGAATTTGATGTGGACAGGGGAAAACCCAGGGATATAGATAAGATTGATAAAAAGTATTATGACAAGCTTGCAGACCTGGCAAGAAAGATCGAAGATAATTTTAAAGAGATAAGAAATGTTAAATTTACTATTGAAGAAGGTGATTTCTGGCTCATTGAACAACGAGATGTTGATGAAAAGTCAACTCAGTCACACATAAAGACTCTTCTTGATTTGAACAGCAGAAAGGTGATCACTGAAGAATATCTTGTTGATGCCATCAAACCTAGTCAACTCAATGAATTGCTCCATCCAATTATTGACCCCAGAACGACAAAAAATGTAAAAACGATTAAGGGTGGCATAGCCGGTTCAACCGGCGCGGCCATCGGCCGTGTCTATTTTACCACAAACCGGTTGCTCGAGGAATATAAACGGGCAATTATGCATGGTGGGGATACTAACTTGATTTTGGTTATGCCGGCAACGTACGCAGAAGACGTTAAAGCAATTGAAGTCGCCCAGGGCGTTATATCCACGGAAGGTGGTTTTTCATCTCATGCGCCGGTAGTAGCAAGAAGTCTTGGGAAAGTTGCTATGGTACAGCCAGAAATGAAAATAAGAAATAACACGTTTACCCTTGGGGGAAAGACCGTTAAGGAAGGAGATTACATTTCTATAAATGTTCCCTATTATGAACCTCCTACATTGTACCTGGGTAAGGTGGGATTAATTGAGCCTGATTTCAAAAAAAATGGTTTGCTTGATTTTTTAAGTATTTGTGAAAAGTTTATCGAAGAATTTAACGTCAGGGCCAATGCAGACCAGGCACGGGATGCTAAAGTGGCCGGAGAATTCCATGCTGATGGTATTGGTCTCTGTCGAACAGAACACATGTTCTTTAATGAAAAAAGAATTATGAAATTCAGGGAGATGATTCTTTCGGAAAATGAGAAAGAAAGAAGGAAAGCACTTGAAGCATTAAGGCCAATGCAGCGTTCAGATTTTTATGAGCTATTTAAAATAATGAAGGGGCATCCGGTAACCATTCGATTATTGGATGCACCACTTCACGAATTCCTGCCTCGTACCGAAGGTAGCATGAAAGAATTTATTAAGTACATGCAGGAGAAGAAAAAAGGATTAACGGCAGCAGAGATTCGTACAAGATGTGACGAGCTGGGTGAGATGAATCCTATGCTGGGTCACAGGGGGTGCAGGGTTGCTGTTACGTATCCTGAAATATATGAAATGCAGTGCAGGGCAATCTTTGAAGCAGCCTGCATGTTGAAGAAAGAAGGTATAGATGTTATACCTGAAATCATGATACCTATAGTCATGAGTGACACTGAGATAAAGTTCCTGAAAAATGGTAAAAAAATTGAAGGGAAAACTGTCAAAGGTATTCGTGATATTAAGGATGAAGTTATTGACGAATATGGTATTGACGAACTGGATTATAAGGTTGGTACGATGATCGAATTGCCGGCAGCAGCTGTGGGGGCGGGAAATATTGCCCAACATGCTGAATTTTTCAGTTTTGGTACAAATGACCTGACACAGACCACATACGGAATATCCAGGGATGATATTAATTCATTCTTCCCGAGCTATTCATTGTATGACCTTATTAAGCACAATCCCTTCAAGGTTCTCGGTGAAGAGGTTAAGGAGCTCATAGAAATAGCTTCGTTGCGTGGACGTTTAACCCGGCCAAATATTAAAATGGGATTGTGTGGAGAACATGGTGCAGATCCTGAAAATATTGAGTTTTGTATGGGAGTTGGACTAAATTATGTGTCCTGTTCTCCATATTCAATACCACTGTCAAAGCTTGCGGTTGCTCAGATTAACATTAAAAAGATGCAAGCTGAAGAAGAATAACAAGACAAAAATGAAATCGTCCGGGCCCCACTGGATATAAAATCAGTGGGGCTTTTTTGTGATCTAAATCTTATCGTGTGCTGTGCAGTGAACATAATCATTGATATGTGATAATTAAATATTTATGTAAAAACAGGTTGCAAATATAGCATACCATAATATGTTATGCTTAAAAACGAGGGAGAGGTATTATGAGCCGAAAGAAAATTGTCATTGTTTCGGGGTGCAGAACTCCGATAGGAAGTTTTGGTCAAAGCCTGAGAGATGTAAGGGCTTACAAGCTTGCATCATTGGTTATGAACGAAGCTTTAAACAGGGCGGGTGTCAAGGCAGATATGCTGGATGATGTGATTTTCGGTGATTGTATTCAAACGTCCGATGAGGTTAATACAGCCAGGACTGCTGCATTAGATGCAGGAATCCCGGTGGAAGTTCCCGCTACCACAATTCAGAGACAATGTGCTTCAGGCATGCAGGCTGTAATATTTGCTTCACAGCAGATTCTTGCAGGCGACTCTGAAATAGTAATTGCCGGTGGTGTGGAGTCAATGAGCAACGCACCTTATGTATTAAAAAAAGCAAGATGGGGTGCAAGATTACAACATGGCGAGATGACTGATGTTATGTGGGAACTACTTCATTCAGGCAGTCGACTTGTGGGCGAACCAATCATTATGGGGCAAACAGCTGAAAACCTGGCTGAAAAATATTCAATAACAAGGGAAGAGCAGGACCAGGTTGCGTATGAAAGTAATAAAAAGGCAATTTCTGCAATTGATGAAGGGAAATTTAAAGATGAAATTGTACCTGTTGAAATAAAAACAAGAAAAGGGACGGTAATATTTGATACTGATGAACATCCCAAACGAGATGTTTCCATGGAAAATCTTCAGGGTTTGAAACCCGTTTTCAAAAAGGACGGTACTGTAACAGCTGGAAATTCATCGGGTCTTAATGATGGAGCAGCTGCAGTGTTAGTTACATCTGAAGAGAAGGCTAAGGAGTTGGGGATTAAGCCAATGGTATCAATTGTAGCAAACACTATAGCCGGGGTAGCGCCTGAATTGATGGGTTATGGCCCCGTACCTGCTGTAAAAAAATTACTGGATAAAACAGGATTGTCATTGAAGGATATTGGATTGATCGAGCTTAACGAAGCTTTTGCAGCACAATATCTGTCATGTGAGAAGGGACTGGATCTTGATCGCAGCAAGGTAAATGTAAACGGATCAGGAATTGCTCTTGGTCATCCGGTTGGTTGCACAGGTACAAGAATAATGGTATCACTTATAAATGAAATGAAAAGAAGGGATATTCAATACGGGATAGCCACATTGTGCGTGGGTGGTGGAATGGGAGCCGCGGTGCTTCTTGAAAATATAAATTAAAAAATATCAACTATATGTCATCCTTTCTGCAATGCAGGATGGCATATAGTTACTTATTACCACATACTTTGCAACCAGCCTTTTTCTTCAGTTTGAAAGAATCAAACTTCATTGCCATACCATCCCAGAAAAGAATCTTTCCCTTTAGCGGTGTAGGGATACCCAGGATAAATTTTATTGCTTCGGTTGCCTGTAATGAACCGATTACGCCGACTGTTGCCCCAAAAATTGGAATTTTTTTTCTATCAAAATTTGAAGGAAGAAAACATGACAGGCATGCTGTTTCTGGCGGGACTAATAGTGATACCTGACCTGAAAAACCCGAAACTCCACCATGAATTAATGGTATTGATAACTTAACAGATGCATTATTGAGATCATGGCGTGAAGGGAAATTGTCAAGGCAGTCAATGATAATATCAGAATTATCTGTTAAAGTGGCAGCATTTCCAGCTTTAATTTTTTCCTTGATTATATGAATTTTCACATGATGATTGATAGAGCTAAGAGTTGCATAGGCAGAGTCTGCCTTGTTTAATCCAATTCTTTTCTCGTTATGAATTATCTGCCGGTTGAGATTGGAAATATCCACAATATCATTGTCGCAAATTGTAATAGTTCCCACTCCTGCCGCTGCCAGGTACATGGCCACTGGACTGGCTAATCCACCCCCACCTGCAATAAACACGCGGGATTTGGCAAGCTTTACCTGTCCTTTTATGCCCCATTCTTCTATTATGATTTGTCGATTATAACGTTGTAGTTCATCGCTTGAAAACATTTGACCCTACCCTCATAGATGATTTGCTATTCTATCATATCGGTTATAAAATATGCAACGGATAAAAATTGAAAAATAATAGACAATTTATTATATTATTAGAAGATTGAAGAAAATAATAGGAGTTAGATAATGGCAGATAAAATTAAAAGAGACATGACTTTTGGAGAATTGATACAACAATTTCCCGATGCCGCACCGGTGCTGGCAGATTATGGTTTGCATTGTATTGGGTGCCATATCGCTGTAATTGAAACGGTTGAGCAGGGTGCTAAGGCGCATGGATTAAGTGATGAGCAGATAGACAAGATGATTGATGAGATGAATTCAAAAGCCGCTGCTGTATAAAATGCTATTAATGCTATCATAAAAAAAGTTACCTTTACAAGGTAACT
>Ga0102938_10000836_pt1 | contig 23087 bp, 20 predicted proteins | sample SalPonR2_B_D2_MG_FD_84516 | JGI IMG/M metagenome (GOLD analysis project Ga0102938, IMG submission 84516) | Salt pond soil microbial communities from South San Francisco under conditions of wetland restoration - Salt Pond MetaG R2_B_D2_MG | ecosystem: Environmental > Aquatic > Marine >... | reverse complement strand
GTTCACTTCTCACGGCTCACTATTCACTAATCATCCGCGTGTATGCTTCGGCGTCGCTCAGCACGGCGTCGAGCGAAGCGGGCGGTTTCATGTATTTAAAGCCGTATTATATTATAAACTTTTTTGGATTGTTAATAATGATTTATAGACATAAATAAATTATGATGGTTTTCCCCAAAATTCCGGAATGAGCCTATTTTTTTAAATACTTCTTCTTAGCGAACTTTGCGGTAATCCTTTAGCATATACTCTCTGTCTCTCTGTGCCTCTGTGGTGAACTGCTGTTAAGTATTTTTTGATTGATTTTATTCTGTTTCATCAATATCCTTCATGTGAGTGGGAATGGAAAATCGTATGCAGTGAGGCTTTTTATGTTTCGTATAACGTTGCTCCGAGGAGGTGCTTATGGCTTCTAGAAAAGGGCTTCTTGATAGTATTCACGTTGTACAGGATGATATAACTACCCTCGAGGTAGATGCCGTCGTGAATGCTGCAAATACCAGCCTTTTGGGTGGTGGTGGTGTTGACGGGGCCATTCACCGTGCTGCCGGCCCTGGTCTTCTTGAAGAGTGCAAAACACTTAACGGGGCCCGCCCGGGTGAGGCAAAGATAACGGGTGGATACAACCTTCCGGCAAAACACGTTATTCACACCCCCGGCCCGGTGTACAAGAACGGGAAAAGCGGTGAAGAAAAAACGCTTGGAAATTCATACTATAATTCCATGATGAGGGCAAAAGAGAATAACCTGTCGTCCATTGCCTTTCCTGCTATCTCAACCGGGGTATACGGCTATCCAAAGGAGGACGCCTGCCGGGTTGCGGTGAAGACTGTTCTTGATTTCATGGAAAAAGAAGAGTATCATATCGATGTCTATTATGTACTGTTTGACAGTGAGAACTATACTATTTACAAAAAATACATTAAGGAACTGAACAATGAATTACAATGAAATGCTAACCTCGTCAGCCGATCGATTTTCAAGTATTGTATGCATGGGTCTTGATCCTGTTATGGAAGATATTCCATTAGAAACAGGCACCGTGCGGGAACGGATAATATTTTTTTACGAGCAGATATTGAACCAGGTTCTCAAAAAAAAGATATACCCTGCCGCGGTAAAACCGAATTTTGCCTTCTACGCCCGTTACGGAATGGAAGGACTTGAGGCGCTGCTGCATGTAATTAACCGCTTCAAGGATGAAGGGTTTCCGGTAATACTCGATGTGAAACGTGGTGACATTGGAAAAACAGCCGCCGCCTACGCTGATGAAGCCTTCAACTTTTTCAATGCCGACGCGGTAACCCTTGCCCCCTACATGGGACTGGACTCCATCAAGCCCTTCATGGACCATTCACCCGAAAGGGGATACTATGTACTCAACCGCACCTCCAACAAGAGCGCCGTGGATATACAAGACCTGCTGGTAAATGAAGAGCCTCTCTATGCCATGGTCTCCAGAAAAATTGTAGAGTGGCATATGCCAGGCCTGGGGGCCGTGGTTGGCGCAACCTATCCCCGTGAACTTTCACAGATACTTGATATATTCTCTTCAAGCGGCAAAGACATCCCACTGCTCATTCCCGGCGTGGGAGCACAGGGAGGCAGTGCATCTGATACAACCGCGATTCTCAGAAAATACGGCGATATCCGCTTGCACCGCATCAACTCGTCAAGCGGTATCAACTATGCCTACAAGAAGCAGGACGGGGTGCCCTTTGCTGAAGCGGCGGTACAGGCACTGTCTGATCTAAATAACGAGATCGGCTTGTAATTAAATGCTCAGTCATGTTGAAAACACTAATTACGTGGTGCTTGTCGTTTCGTCTAACGACGATTTCGTGTCCCTTGTGTCTTCTCATCTTGACGCTGAGGCCTACACGGTACTCACCACTGCAAACGGAATGGAAGCTCTCAGTATTCTTACCTACCGCATTCCCAATGTTATTATTACGGAAATGGATATCCCGGAATTTTCCGGTATAGAATTCATTCGTCGGCTTAAGAAGGGGGTTAAAACCCGATTTATACCATGTATACTGGTAGGCCCCCCCGATGACATATCCAGTAAGATTAAAGCAATAGATGCCGGGGTTGACAGCTATATTACAACTCCGGTCAACGGGGATGAGCTGCGGGTGCTTGTAAAAACAAAAATAGCCCAGGCAAGCGACCTGTATCTCATGACCATCAGTGATGACCTTACCCGTCTTGCCACCAGGAAGGAATTCACGTATCGATTCAACTACCAGGTTGATAACGGGCTGCACGATATATTATCTCTTATCATTATTGATATTGATTATTTTAAAAGCGTGAACGATGACTATGGTCACCAGGTGGGTGACATAGTTCTCATTTCCCTTGCGGATATGCTGCGTGAGATGGAAAGTGATTCTTTTTTCCCAGCCCGTTTCGGGGGTGAAGAATTTGTTGTCCTGTTGCCTGGATTTAATTCCGCAGAAGCAAAGAAAGTTGCCGAACAACTGCGCGGCACTTTCGAGAGGACGGAGTTTAAATCACGAACCGGTGAAAACTCTTTCAACGTAACATTCAGCGCGGGTATCGCCGAATACCCTGCCATGGCTGACAACATGTCAGGTCTACTTGCCAGGGCCGACCAGGCACTCTACGTGGCAAAGAATGACGGGCGTAACAGGTCATACGTATTCAGCCCCATCATGGCAAGAAATGACCGGTTCTGGGAATATATTAAATCAACCCGGGGCGGCCGCGGCACGCTGATCACATTTCCCTACAATGAATCTACCACCGGGTTCCCCTTTCTTCCTTTCGTGATCGAGGAACTTCTTGTAAATGATCATCCTGTTACAAGCATCGGAATGTTTTAAGTGCAGGCTGCACCCATATATGATCCTTTCACAATCAGGGGAATACGAAACTATCTCTATGACATCGAAAGTCTCTCTTTCTTCATAACGAAAATATTTGACACGCATTTTCCATACGAACGCTATGTTGCAGTCAGTGATATTTATTCCTACACAATCACCACGCTGTTCCCCTTTCCTACCAACGTTTCTCAAAACAGGGAAAAATTTTTCACCCTGTGCAGGGAGCTTGCCCTTGATATATATCTCGGCATGAATAATTACCCCGTAGATATAGTGTTCGCAAACCAGGTAATGGAATTTGACAGGTCATCCGCACACCTGATACTGAAGACAATAGAAGAGGCGGGAAGAAAGACATTCAGGATATTCGGCAAGGGAGATGACTTCAGCGACTTTTCTGATGATTTTACAAAGGTCCTGGAGACAAAAACCCGGACACGCATTGATGATTTTATTGTGACCCGGACGGTACTCTCCCTTTTCAGCGGTAAAGCCGCCTACCGGTATATCTCAAATCATCATTACACCACCCGTAATGACTACGGTGATTTATTGATGCATAAAGCATTCGGTGATATTACCAACGGTTCATTCTTTACGGAACACCTCTCATCCATAACAGGTCAAGAAGACACTATTCCCCTGCTTTTTAACCATCCACCATCTGTATCCATTGACAATTCACTTGATCTACTGAACCGTTTTTTTCCTGAAAGGGAGATAATACTGCTTCTTGATGAGCAAATCCTTGATAAGGTACCCATTGAACAACTGGCCCGTCTTGAACAGACACTTCCGGAAAACATTTCCTTTGGCCTGAATAATTGCTTTATCGGGAGCCAGATTATGCGGGTACTCTCTGTGATTAATATCAGCCTCGTTGTACTTTCAGAAAGTATTACAAGGAATATCCATTTCTTCAAAGAGCGCATCAAGATTATCAACGGTTTAAAGATGTTCGCCGACCAGCTTGGAATACCCCTGTGCGCAAGAAATATCATCAACGAAGAAGAGTACCAGCTGATACGTGATCTCAAGATAGAATTCTGCACCGGCCCCTTCCCCGAACAGATAATAAAAAAAATGCATACATCACCTCTTACATAGTTCACCACAGAGGTACAGTGGTGAACTTTACGCTTTGAAGTAAAAAAGAATAATTGACTAATTTGTATATTCATGAAATCTTATGATCATGGTTACCGATAACGAGCAACTCACCGGTCACAGCTGGAACATCCTGGTCATAGATGACAGCAAGCTCAGCCGTGCTATTGTTAAAAAAACATTATCCGATCTTGGCATGAGTATAACCGAGGCATCCGACGGTATGGAAGGCCTTGAGCTGCTGGCCACCCATACGTTCGATCTTATCCTGGTTGACATCATTATGCCCAACCTTGACGGGTTCGGGTTTCTTGAACGCTTCCCCCATCACGCCGGCGATGACTTTGTGCCGGTTATCCTTATGACAGGTTCAGACGATCTCAATTCCAAGATAAAAGGGCTGAGTATCGGGGCGGATGATTTTCTGTTGAAACCCCTCAACGAGAAAGAACTGGTTGCTCGTGTCATGTCACTGCTTCGCCTGAAAAACACCCACGATGAGTTATACGAAAAAAATCTGATCATAAAAAAAGAACTGGAATATGCCAAGAAACTGCAGCAATACATAATACCCGAAAACTTCGAGTTCGTAACCTACCCTTCTGTCAAGGGCAGGTACCTTCCCATCGCGGACATTGGCGGTGACCTCTTCGATTGTTACCTGATTGACGAACACAGAACAGGAATTGTTATAGCTGACGTAACCGGCCACGGTATTCCCGCGGCACTGGTAATGACCATGTCAAAGATGTTATTCAGTATATACGCACCCGACTATGATACTACAAGCCAGTTGATGTCGAAAGTTAACGAAGAGATGCGGGGACTTTTGCTTGATATGCAATACATAACCGCTTTCTATATCATGTACGATACAGAATCAAAAATACTGCGTTTTACCAACGCGGGTCATACACGACCGATGTTCTATCGCAGAAACACTGGCAAGGTTATGGCGCTTGATACCAACGGCCTTTTCATCGGCATCAAGGACGATACCTATTACGAGGAAAAATCAATCAAGGTGGAAAATGGCGATCGCCTGCTGCTGTATACCGACGGCATAACAGAACACAAGAATGATCAAAAAGAAGAGTACGGCGAAACCCGTCTTGCCCGGTATGTGCGGGAAAACGGCCATATTCATGGCGACCAGTTCTGTGACAGCCTGCTGGAACACCTTGAATCCTTTTCCACCCTCGACAACCGTACCGACGATATCGCCCTGGTATACATCGAGTTTTGAGTTGCCTTCCCTTCTGCTGTAGCACTTATTTACTGTATCATCATGGAAAGAACATACCAGCATGTGGATAAACCCGGGATCACATATTATCAAGCAGGTTGTCTTTCCGGGAATCGACGGATTCCTGCAGCAACTCTATGGTGGTCTTCACTGCGCGGTTTCACCACTGGACACCCGCGCTGACACACCACCCCTCCCCCCCCACACCCGCCTGCTGTATTCCTCCCAGTCTGGCACGCTGCAGGTTCTATTGTACCCCGAAAATATACCTGAAACCATATGGCCGCATATTGTACACTACCTTGAAGACTCCCACTACCAGCGTGAAGTGATCATAAGCCTTCTCAGAAAACGGGAATTCACATCAACGCTTTCCCATCACCATGCAGATGATGTACATAAAAAAACCGTGGAAGATGAACCCTACTCCCGGCTATCACTGTCTTTCATCCATGAAAAAGAAATGGGCACTCTTACCATGTACGTCCCCCATCGTTTTACCAGGCTGATATCATCGCAGAAAACAGTCAAGGAGGGATATTCCCTGGAAGAATCAATGAAGGCATTCTTCAGAAACACCGCGAATATGTTTCCCACACTTAGACTGTTACTACAGATGTTCAGCGACAGGGAACTGCAGCAGCTATTGTTTCACCTGCACACAAAAAATCTTTTATCAACGTATCAATTGTGTATACTTGTCAGGGCATTTCCCTCACACGCACTGCGGGTAAAACACAACCTGTCAAAAAATATGGCGGGGGACGTGATTGATATGATGAACCAACTTGAAAAAAAAGGGGGACTATCACGGCGCGACCTGCAGGCCGGTGTGTATTCCATCGAGGAGGCCCTCTTCATGCTGCTCAGACAGGATGAACCCCTGTCCTATTCCAGGTTTCTGCACAACATGCAGAAAACCCTGTCATGGATACGTTGTGTTGAACTTCTCGAGATGAAACCCTTTAAAACCTGGCTTGAAAACATGTCCGAAGACAAACTCCTGTATGATACCGTGATAACACTGCCGGATGCAGAACTGTACCGAGCACTTGACGGTGGAGATAATGAAATACTTGCGCTACTTCGCCGGCACATCTCAGGTAGAAAGCTTTCTGATATTCTTTCCCCGGGTTCCGCATCAGCCTCACCCGCTGAAGTTCAGATGTCACGCTGCCGAATGATACGAAACTACCGCTACCTGTGGTATACCAGGTCCAGCGCAACAAAACCCGGTCTTAATTTTATAAAAATTATGAATGATCTGCTAAAGCCTGAAGAAATACGGCATGTGCTGTATGATACGGGGTGGTTCCTTCTTTCAACGGCCCTCAAGGGGATGCCGGCACGAACGGTACAGATGTACATGCCACATCTACCCTCGGGAGCCCGCTATCTCGTTGAAGACGTGCTGCATGGTATATTGAATCCAAATATACTGCATGATGAATCACAGATTCGACATGCCCGGGAAAGGTGCGCTTCCCGGATTATCCATCTCCATGAAGAGGGTATTATACATCTTCAGGTGTAGCGTTTGTTTCACGATCATGTATGTACTCACCTATCTTGTCTATGGCTTCTTTCAGCTCTTCATATTTTTCAATATTCAATGCCACACCTTTCTGAGTAGGCTTGTATGTCATCTCTCCACCTGACATTGACTGGTACCAGATCCGCAGGTTGATAAGCTCCCTGCCTTTAAACTCGGATACTTCAACACGAATAATTTCATTGCTGTTTCTCTCTATGTCCTTAATAATTACACCCACTTATGCCCCCTTTATCTTACCTGTTTGAGCTAACCAGAAAAAATCAACTGTCAACTTTACGCAAGGATTTATTATTAATAGATATACACAAAGTATACCGTAATTTTCCACATTAATCCACCGGCTTATCAACATGAATTCCCGCTAATTAACATGTTATCCGCAGACTATTAAGAAATTTAAATTTTTTTTTTATGCCATCGATTTTACCAATTAATTTGTTGCAAAAAAGTATGTCATAAACTATAGAAAATAAGTGCGCAGGGATAAAGGGACATAACTATAGACCCTTTCATATATTTTAAGTCATTTTTATCCAAGTCTACCATACAAAGACGTAATACTAAACAAATATTGGATATTTATAAACAGAGTTATTAACAATTGTTAATAACTTCCGGGTTATGCATATGATACAAACAGGCGAAGAAATATGGAACAAGGTACTTTCCTCCGTGGAAGGTACCGTTAACAAGCAGTCATTTAACATGTGGCTTAAAAGCACGGAACCCCTTTCAATATCGGGACATACACTCATGGTGAAAGTCCCCGATGATGTTGCAAGGCGGCATATCTCAGATCATTATGCCACACTTATTCACAATGTGATCTATGAAATCACGGGTGAGCATATTGTATGTGAGTTTGTGACCCGTAACGGGTTCACCGATGCAAAACAACCAGAAGAAGAACCGGCACCAGAGCCGCAGGTACGAGAGACGTCTGTTGGGGATGAATTGTCCAACATGCTCAATCCACGGTATACCTTTGAAAATTTCGTTGTGGGGCCCAACAACCAGCTTGCCCATGCAACCGCCATGTCGGTATCACGGGCACCGGCAACCCAGTATAATCCACTGTTTATTTACGGGGGCACCGGGCTTGGAAAAACACACCTGATGCAGGCCATCGGTCATCGTATCATGGAAGAACGGCCCTACCTCAAGGTGTTGTATGTGCCCAGTGAACAATTTATCAACGAGTTTATACAGGCAATCAGGGGCAGTACCCTTACAAGCTTCAAGATTAAATATCGCAATGTGGACATCCTGTTAATAGATGATATTCAATTTATAGAAAAGAAGGAACAAACGCAGGAAGAGTTTTTCCACACGTTTAACACACTTCATAATAATAAGAAACAGATCGTCATATCAAGCGACCGTCCTCCAAAGGACCTTTCAACACTTGAAGATCGACTGCGTACCAGGTTCGAATGGGGGATGACCGCCGATATCGATCTTCCAAACCTTGAAACACGTGAAGCGATACTAAGAAACAAGGCAGAAAGAGAGAACATTGATATCAGTGACGAGGTTCTTTACTTTATAGCCAGGAGAATTAAATCCAGTATACGGGCCCTTGAAGCAGCGCTGGTGCGTTTAAACGCGGTAGCCACATTATATAATGAACCCATAAGCATTCATCACGCGAAAGAACATCTTAAAGATCTTTTTGACGTGGACTCGGGAAAGAAAATAACAACATCTGATATTATGATGAAGGTTTCTGATAAATACGATGTCTCCATTGAAGATATGATTTCAAAGGGGCGTCACAGCAGAATAGTGCAGCCGCGTTTCATTGCCATGTACCTGGCACGCAAGCTTACAGAATTAACCACCGTTGAAATCGGAAAGGAATTCGGCGACAGGGATCATTCAACGGTACTCAATGCCATGGGCAACGTAGAAAAAATGATCAGAGACGACGAAGAATTCAAAGAGATGATAGAGGACATTATCACGGATATACGCAGTTAATGTGCTGTGTATATCCTGTTGATACTATACCCTTTGGTTGTGAATTAGTGTTGATAGATTTTTTATTATATGAATTATTATTACAAAGCAACAGTACAGGCAGATTCATCAATATCAATACATAATCTATTAACATCCGTTTTTCGTATAAGTGTTGAAAGTACCAGTGTTTACAGAGTTATCAACATGTTAACAGACCCTACGGCTACTACTGGTACTTTAATAAATAATATGTTAATTAATAACAGCTGGAGTTTACAATGAGAATTGAAGCCGACAAGGAAAGCCTGATGAAGGGAGTCAGCATATCTGACTCGGTTATATCTTCAAAAAATGTTGCCACTATACTTACCAATTGCCTTTTTTCTGTATCCAGTGATCTTCTTGAAATTACAGGTACAGACAACGAGATTGCTGTTATCAGCAGGGTTGATGTTGTTGCTGATGGCGAGATGTCATTCACCCTTAACGGGAAACGTCTTGTCAGCCTTTTGAAAGAGTTTCCTGAAGGTTCGGTTATTCTTGACGTGAACGATTCTTTCAGTGTCAGTCTTACCTCAAAGTCGGGATCCATCAAGGGTGAATATGTAATTGTTGGTACAGGGGGAGAAGAATTTCCTGCCCTTCCCGAAATTGATAAATCAAACCTGATTGAGGTTGATCAGTCCATCATCCTTGATATGATCAAGAAAACCATACATGCAGCTGCGCATGATATTGTGAAACCGGTTTTTAATGGCCTGTATTTTGTTTCAGGTGGAGAAAACAAGTTAAGCGCCGTTGCCACTGATTCCCGCAGGCTGGCATTGATCGACAGAACTATTAATAACAATATTACGATGGACAATGGTGTAGTAGTACCTCTTAAAACCATACATGAGCTGATTCGTCTTCTTGGTCAAAAAGAGACCTGCATGATGTCCTTTGATAAAAAGCAGTGTTATTTCAAGATTGGAACTACAGAAATTATTTCACGTATAGTTGAGGGACAGTTTCCTGATTATACACAGGTTATCCCCAAGGATTATATTCTGAAAGTCGTTGTTGAAACAAAGAAATTCAGGGAATCACTGAGCAGGGTTAGAATATTTACCAGGGAACCTTCCTGGAAAATACTACTGCACTTCAACGGAGATGTCATGACCATTGAGGCCAACACCCCTGATCTTGGTGAAGGGAAAGAGGAAGTACAGGTTGAATGTGATTCTTCTGAAGAGATCACCATTGGTCTTAATGCCCAGTTCCTGATGGATATATTAAGAGATGTAGATGCCTATTCGGTTACTATCGGGGTGACAGGGGTTATGAGTCCTCTTACCATCGTACCTGAAGGTGACGATGAGTACCTGACAGTGATAATGCCCATACAGGTAAAATCATCCTGATGGTGATGAATAAATATATATCCATATGCATGTGTCTACACTAACATTAAAAAATTTCAGAAACTATGAAAACCTGACCCTTGATTTTTGTCCCGGAAATAATTTTATTACCGGCCAGAATGGTACAGGGAAAACAAATATTATCGAAGCCCTGGCTGTATTATCACAGGTTAAATCCTTCAGAAACGTGCCCGACAACGAGATTATACAGTGGGGACATGAACAGTATTATTGCAGCGCTGAAGTGAAAGATACACAATACCAGCGGTTTGAGATAGGATGCGCAAAATATGGTGAAATTATAAAAAAAAAAGCTAAAATAGATGGTAAGGAAGAAAAAAAAATATCAGATTATTTTGGGAAGCTTGTTACCGTAATTTTTTCCCCCGGTGATATCATACTTGTATATGGATCACCAGATATACGAAGACGTTTCTTTGACGGTGTAATATCCAAGATTGATACAACTTATATTGACCATTTACAGGAATTCAGGCGAATCTTAAAAAATAGAAATTCGCTTTTAAAAGATATTCGTGATGGAAGTAAAAATGCCAGGGACCTCGATGTCTGGGATCAGATGTTTGCTGATTCATCATCTGTGATCATGGCCAGGCGAAGTGACACGGTTGAACGATCAATGAAGCTTTTTCAGAATGCATATGCATCAATTTCCGGGTATGAAGATATCCCATTAATGAGATACCGCCCATCCATGAAAAGCTTTGATAAAGATGCGTTGGAAGCATTGCTGAAAAAGAACAGGCTGCGGGATATTCAGTCTGGCACAACAACTTCAGGACCCCAGCGGGATGATTTTATACTGGAAAGCAGTGATGGCAGGGGATTTGTATATTATGCATCAGAGGGCCAGGTAAGAATGGCTTCCGTGTCGTTAAAGATAACGGAAATGCAACTGGTTGAAACACAAAAAGGGGTGAAACCCATACTGCTGGTTGATGATATAATGTCACAGCTTGATGAACGTCGGAGACATAATGTTGTTGCATTTTTTCAGGAAGAAAATCAAATAATATTTACCATGGTTGATGCCGCAAGGATATGGGGAAGCAGGAAACAGGAACGTGAATTTTATATAAGAGAGAACTCCCGGGTGGAGGTGAAATCATGAGATTCAGGCTGGGTGAGAAAAGGGAATACAGAACCAGGTCGTTTAAATCCCTGCTTCCCTCTGTTATTCATGATTTTAATCTTGACGAAGAGTATGTTCTGGGACAGATACAGGTAGTATGGCCCGATGTTGTTGGCGAAATAATCGCAACTCATTCTGTCCCCAAGAAAATAATTAAAAGTACCCTGTACGTAAGTGTTGATCATCCTGTTTATGCCAACGAGTTAGCAATGATACAAAACAGTATCATTGCCTCTTTACAGGAGAAACATAAGCTTGTGATGATAAAACATATGCGAACAGACATAGAACGGATAGAAGGGAATAGCACGCAGGGTAAGGGTTTCAGGAAGAGGTAGCCATGTTTATACATGTGGGTGAAAGAAAAGTAATATCTGACAAAAAAATAGTAGGAATTTTTAACGCTGAAACCATTTCCATGTCAGAAGAAAACGTACGCTATATGGAGCATCTTGAAGATGGTGTGAAAACGGTTGTTATTGACACCATGGATACTATTATTACAAGTGGCGTGAGTTCATTTACCGTAATTAAGCGAATTAATATTAATAAAGACTGTGTGTGGAGTAGGGCAGATGAGTAAGGAATATGGTGCAGATAAAATTCAAGTTCTTGAGGGACTTGAAGCAGTAAGAAAAAGACCGGCGATGTATATCGGTTCTACCGATGGAAACGGGCTTCATCACCTGGTATACGAGGTGGTGGACAACTCAATAGACGAAGCACTTGCGGGACACTGTGATACCATTGTGGTGACAATACGCAGTGATAATTCAATCGAGGTTATAGACAACGGTCGGGGAATACCGGTGGAGATGCATTCGGTATATAAAAAGTCTGCCCTTGAGATTGTCATGACGAAGCTGCATGCAGGCGGAAAATTTGACAATAAAACATACAAGGTATCCGGCGGTCTTCACGGCGTGGGTATTTCTGTTGTGAACGCCCTTTCAGAAACTCTTGATGTTGAAGTATCAAGAAATAATAAAAAGTATACACAGAACTATGTGCGGGGAATTCCCAAAAGCAAGGTAAAAGAAGCAGGGGCATCAAAAAAAACCGGGACAAGGATCTGGTTTAAACCTGATACAGAGATTTTTACTGACCTTGATTTTAATTTTGATACCCTTTCAAAACGCCTTCGGGAACTTGCCTTTCTAAATGCCGGTATAAAGATTATACTTCGTGATGACCGGGGAAAGGGCAAAGAGAACGTGTTTCAGTTTAAGGGTGGTATTGTATCTTTTGTACAGCACCTTACCGAAACAAAGACCTCCATTACGAAAAAACCCATATATTTCCACAGTGAAAAGAACGATGTGGATATTGAGGTTGTAATCGAATATATTGACGCCTACACAGAAACAATTTTTACCTATGCCAACAATATAAACACAAGGGAAGGGGGGACACACCTGATAGGATTCAGATCAGCCCTCACCCGTGTGTTGAATGATTTTCTAAAGAAGGAAGGCTATGAAAAGAAATTAGCGCAGCTCTCCGGCGATGATGTGCGTGAAGGGCTCGTATCTATAATAAGCGTAAAACTTCCAAACCCCCAGTTCGAGGGACAGACGAAGATGAAGCTTGGAAACGGCGAAGTGAAAGGACTGGTTGAATCGGCTGTTCATGAAAACCTGGTATATTTTTTCGAGGAGAACCCCCAGGTTGTCAGAAAGATCCTGGAAAAATGTATTCAGAGTGCCCATGCCCGTATAGCCGCAAGAAAGGCACGAGACCTTACAAGGAGAAAGAGCGCCCTTGAAACAGATACCCTGCCTGGAAAACTTTCGGATTGTTCAGAGAGGGATCCTTCACAGACGGAATTATATCTTGTTGAGGGTGATTCTGCCGGTGGCTCCGCGAAACAGGGCAGGGACAGGCGGTTCCAGGCGATTTTGCCCCTTAAGGGTAAAATTCTTAACGTGGAAAAGGCCCGTCTTGACAAGGTACTGTCAAACGAGGAAATCAAGACTATCATAACCGCCATAGGTTCGGGCATAGGTGAAAACGAGTTCGATATCACCCGGGCACGCTATCACAAAATAATAATAATGACAGACGCCGATGTTGACGGTTCACATATTCGAACATTGCTGTTAACTTTCTTCTACCGATATATGCCGGATCTTATACGGAACGGGTATCTCTATATTGCACAGCCGCCACTGTACAATATACGGGTAGGTAAAGAGGTTCATTACGTGTTCAATGATGAAGAAAGAGACAGGCTGTTCAATGAAATTGACAGGAGTACATCAAAAGTCAGCATGCAGCGGTATAAAGGTCTTGGTGAGATGAATCCTGACCAGCTGTGGGAAACAACCATGGATCCAGAAAAGCGCATGATGCTGAAAGTGACACTTGAAGATGAGGTAGAGGCCGAAGAGACATTTTCCATACTAATGGGTGATGCGGTTGAACCCCGGAGAAAGTTCATCGAGGACAACGCAAAACACGTGCAGAACCTCGACCTTTAAATTCACAGCTAGAAATAATTTTTTAAAATTGGAGTTAATCTGTCGTGGCTGAAAAAGGTAATAGTAAAGATAAGAAAAAAGACAACGAGCAGGGTGATCTTTTTACAAAGGTATATAATGTTGAGATAGAAGACTCAATGAAGCGCTCATACCTGGATTATGCCATGAGCGTAATCGCCGGTCGAGCCCTTCCTGACGTGCGGGATGGGTTGAAACCGGTTCACCGACGAATTCTTCATGCCATGAATGAACGGGCGTGGAGAAACGATAGACCGTATGTAAAGTCGGCGAAGATCGTGGGTGAAGTTATCGGTAACTTTCACCCCCATGGTGATGCAGCAATATATGACACCATTGTAAGGCTTGCCCAGGATTTTTCAATGCGTCACCGGCTTGTTGACGGCCAGGGTAACTTCGGTTCGGTTGATGGTGACCCCGCAGCCGCGTATCGGTATACAGAGGCCCGCCTTACCGCCATTGCCCAGGAATTGCTGAAGGACATTGACAAGGAAACAGTTGATTTCATTCCAAACTTTGACGAGACCAGGCAGGAGCCAGTGGTTCTTCCCTCTGCTTTTCCTAACCTCCTGGTAAACGGATCATCCGGTATAGCTGTTGGTATGGCTACCAATATTCCTCCTCATAACCTTGGGGAGATAATTGACGGTACAATTTCTCTTATTGATGATCCGGATATCACCCCGAAACAGTTGATGAAAATAATAAAAGGTCCCGACTTTCCCACAGGGGCGATAATCATGGGTACAGATGGGATTTACAAGGCCTACACGAAAGGTAAGGGAAGTGTTATCGTTCGTTCCAGGCTGGATGTAGAGGAAGGAAAACGGAACAAGGAATACATAATTGTAACGGAACTTCCCTACCAGGTAAACAAGGCTTCACTGATTGCCCGTATCGCAGACATGGTGAACAACAAGTTGTTAGAGGGTATCAATGAACTGCGGGATGAATCTGATAGAACCGGACTTCGAATTGTGATCGGTCTTAAAAAGGACGCCAACAGCAGTATAATAATAAACCAGCTGTACAAGCATACCCAGTTACAATCAACCTTTGGTGTGAACATGATGGCACTGGTGAACGGTGAACCCAGGATGCTTAACCTGAAGGAGGTGCTGTCCCATTACATTCTGCACCGCAAAACCGTTATTGTGCGGCGTACACAGTATGAGCTCAGAAAAGCTGAAGAACGTGCCCATATACTTGAAGGACTGAAGATAGCCCTGGATAATATTGACGAAGTAATTAAGATCATAAGGGCATCAAAGACAGTTGATGAAGCCAGTAAAAACCTTATCAAACGTTTCAAGTTTTCTGATGTGCAGGCAAAAGCTATTCTTGATATGAGATTGCAGCGCCTTACAAGCCTTGAAGTACAGAAGATCGTGGATGAACTGAAACAACTGATGAAGCTTATTGCTGAACTCAAGGCCATATTAAAAAGTGATAAAAAAATTCTGAACATCATAAAAGAAGAGCTTCAGGAAATAAAAAATAAGTACAGTAATCCCCGGAAAACCGAGATACTGGCAGGTGGAGATGCCACCACCAGTTTCGATGTTGAAGACCTTATCGCTGAAGAGGACATGGTTATTACCATTTCAAATGATGGTTTTATTCGCAGGCTTCCGGTTGATACGTTTAAAAAGCAGCGTCGGGGCGGGAAAGGGGTAACCGGGGCCGCCTTGAAGCGGGAAGATTATATCTCGAAGATGAGTATCGCTTCCACCCATGATACGCTGTTCTTGTTCTCCAACAAGGGAAAGATCTTCGGCATGAAAATATATGAAATACCGGTTGCGTCTAAAACCAGCAGGGGTAAATCGTTGAAGGGTATAATCAACCTTTCAAGCCAGGAGAATATTACCGCCATATGTGCTGTTCCTGATTTTAATGATGAAGATTTTCTCTGCATGGTTACACGTCAGGGCATTATGAAAAAGACCGCGGTAAAGGATTTTTCCAATGCCAAGAAGGGTGGAATTATAGCCCTGAACCTGAAAAAAGACGATGAACTGGTAGACGTGAAGTATGTGCATATGAACGATGACGTGGTTATTGCAACACGCCACGGATTGCTTCTGCGTACCAATATATCCAAGATGCGATCCATGGGCCGAAACTCTGCAGGTATAATCGGTATGCGTCTTGCAAAGGATGACGAAATTATTGGCATAGACGTGGTGAACCTGAAAGCAGACCTTTTCATGGTAACAGAAAAAGGTTTCGGAAAGAAGGTAAGCTACAAGAACTTCGCCACCAGGGGACGGGGTGGTAAAGGAATGACCTACTTCAAGAAGGGGGCAAAAAATGGAAACGCGGTGGGAATTCATACCGTTTTTCCGGAAGACGAGATAATCATTGCCTCAAGAAAAGGTATGACCATACGCCTGCTTGCAAAGGATGTATCAACACAGGGAAGAACCACAATGGGGGTCACCCTGCTCAGTATAGACGATGATGACGCGGTAATAGATTTCGCGGTAATCTTCGAAGAAAAAGAGTAAAGAGAAAGAATTGTTTTTTTTACCGCAAAGACGCAGAGAAGCGCAAAGAGATATAAAATTTATGGCTCATTCCGGAATGTTGGGGAAAACTATCATATTTTATTATATCTTTGCGTACTTCGCGTCCTCTGCGTCTTTGCGGTGATCCTCGACAGGAAACTATTCCTGTACCATGTAACTGGTGCGGTATCGTTCCATGTCCTGTATATTATTCAGCATTGATATGGCCCGTGTCTTTGATGGAATGGGGCCAATTCGTACCCTGTAAAAGGTTTTCCCCCCCACTTTTGCCCTGTCAATGAAGGCGTCAAATCGAAGTCGCTTCAGCCGGCCAACTTCACTTGATGCTTTTGAGCTGGTATCAAATGACGCGACCTGGATCACGTATTGTCCCCTTGGTATTGCCTTGTGAACGGGCTTTTTGTGGGTAGATGAAACCTCTACTACTTCCTTTTTTCGGGTAGTTTTTTTAGGCTTTTCGCTCCGTGCAATCTTTTTCGATTTTTTGGGTGCACTGGATTTTTTTTCGGATTCTATCTTCTTTGGAGGCACCACCTTTTCAATAACCTCACGGTTGAGAACATCCTCTGTATCCCCGGAATCTTTTCCTGAATCGGCAATATTTTTTTCACTTTTATCTATGTCCCCTGAATATTTATTATGACCGGGCATAAGCATGTTTTCCTTTTCCTTGTCCATGATCAGGGGATTAGTTGAAGAATCCAGAAGTGATGATTCACCCGGCAGCGAGTTAAAAGATCCATCTTCCAGTCCGGGAGGTAAAAGCGTATTTTCCCCGGAAGCCATACTGGAGGGGCCTTTATTACCGCTCAAATTCATTCCCAGCAGGAAGGTGACAATCACTATACCGATAACAACCGAGCATATGATAATTATTCTCGGCGCATCAAGGTGAAGGAGGTAGACACTCTTCTCCTTTACCGGTTTTTGGTTTTCATATTCAAAATGTTCCATATTTCTTCTACCTGTTTCCTGGTATTTTCGGGCGTACCTGAGTTATCTATTACATAATCGGCCAATTTTTTCTTTTCATTGAGTGAAATTTGGTATTTCAATCTTTCCTGTATTTCCTCCCTGGATATACCGTCACGCTTCACTCCCCGGTCAAGCACCTGGTCAGTTTGGGCTACTACCACGATATTAGAATCCATGAACCGGTCAAAACCGCTCTCAAACAGCAGGGGGGTATTAATCATGAATATGCGCCCGGGATTTTCTTCGACGATATCCATGGCTCTTTGCAGAATTAATGGATGGGTAATGCTGTTTAACTGCTGCACTTTCTGATCATCTTTAAAAACCACGTTTGCCAGGTAACGGCGATTGAGTTGACCATCTTCGCTCACGATATCATCACCGAATTCATCAACCAGTTTCTGTAATCCACCGGTTCCGGGGGCCACCACGTCCCGGGCCAGAATATCGGTATCGATGACAATGGCGCCAAGCTCTTCGAACATCCCGCATACGGTGCCCTTGCCGGATGCAAAAATTCCTGTTACTCCCACTTTCATTTTTTTTCTCCTGTGTATAGAAAATTACTTTGTAAAATCATGAAATAAACGCAATGCCTTTGCCCTTATCTTTTCTTCAGGGTTATGGAGTGATGCGTCAATTATTCGTGCCTGTATGGTGTGGTCTGTGAAAACTCTGCGGATCTCCTGAAGGGATACTGTCCTGTCAAGGGGCTGTATACCCTTCAATATCCGGTTACAGTACGTTTTTTTCGATAGTGTAGCCCGGGCGTGGCTGCGCATGAATTCAGCGGGGTCTGTGCCCTGTATGGATTTCAGAGGCAGCCCGGGTCCATGCGACTGGTATACCGTGTTGCCGGTATCACCGGCCAGGGATTCAATAGTATCCATGTACTGAAGAAATGATTTCCTGGTGTGCAGGCCGTCACGGATCATACCGCCGGATGACTGCATGATATATTCCATGTTAAGACCTGGAGCGGTTAACAAGCGGTTTGACCGGGTCCTGTAGGTGTGTTGATACTGGCTGTCAGATGCGTAAATCTTCAACCCGGGAAATGAGAAATCAAGTCCCGTTACCAGTACGGGATTAAAGCCCGCTTTTTCGGCAAAAAGGATGGCATCCCCTGCAACCGTTCCCGTTTTACTGTCAACCGAACCGATGACGTGGGGGTACATCTCCTCAACGGCCTGTGCCGTGGGGTGGCTGTTGAGGGACAAAAACGTATTCGGATGTCCCATGGTGGCAGGATGTGACGTTGCCGACCGTACATGAATAGTATCGGCAGTATGCCAGTTGAATGTGTGGGCGTTTACCTGTGACTGTGGATCAATTGAAAGGCATACATCCGGTACAATACCCAATGCCCTGCATGAGGGCAGGGCAGAATCCACGGCTATTATGTACACTTGCTGCTGACTGCGGGCAATGATGGACAGGTGGCTGTCAAGGGAAGGACCGGGTATAAGGATGATTGCAGGCATATCCTTAAAAGTGTTATATAACGCGGCTACTGGAAATACACGTGACAGAAGCTGCAGGTTAATGAGCCCGTTTTTGAGGTACTTCCAGCCCAGGGACATGCGGGTGATGAGATTACCGGATTTACGGTTGATAAGATTACCCACTGCCTGAAGAATCTCATCATAGTAACGGGAAAAGGCACGTACAGAAGGGGGGTGTTCATACACCTGTATCCCCCTGGCATTGTCAAAATCAAGTGTTGCAGAAAGAAATTCAAGCACCGTGCCGGTATGCTGGCCGGAGATGAGGTGTACATTACTGTTGCGTAGCAGGGCAGGACAGGTAAAATTTTCAGTTATTTCACCCTGAATATCCAGGAATTCTACCAGTAATACCTGTCGATACCTGTCAATGGATTCAAGAACCGGTGTGAGGTTATATCCAAGACCTGTTCCCAGCACCACCAGCACATCATACCGGGCAGGGTCGATAGTGTCTGCCGCCACACCGGCTTCCCTTGCGGGGTCATAGCGGCTGTGCAGGTAGACACGTGAACCTGATTCATCAATGACAGAAAGGGTTGGTGCCCCGTTCCTGGCTTTGTCCAGTGAATATGTCAATGAATTCTCTTCCATGAATTAGGGTTAATTGTAATAAAATATTGCGCTATCCTGTATACCATGCATAATGGATATTGCACCATACGCTACTGTCATCGACATTTATCGAGGCAAACTTCTGAAAAAAAGTAATGGTATTATGAAGGTTATTGATTTTCATACCCATATCTTCCCCCCCGACCTGGTGAAAAACAGGTCAAGGTTTCTGGATGATCAACAGTTGTTCTGCATATACGACCAGGAGCGGGCAAAGATTGCAACCCTTGAAGACCTGCTGCAGGTAATAGAAGAGGATGATCTGCATGGTGCAGTGGCCATGGGCTTTACATGGCAGGTTCCCCATTATGCTGAAATGCATAACCGTTATCTTGCCGCGGCCCATGAGAAAAGTGAAAAGAAAGTATGGGCCTTTGGATCTATTGCCCTGGAAAGCGGCAGCATACCCCGACAGGTGGCCGCAATTCATGAAATGGGGCTTCACGGGGTGGGGGAGATATCGTTTTACCGGGAAGGGATGAAAGGTGATAATCCACTTATATTGAGAACAGTACTTGAAGAAGCAGCCCGGTACGGGCTGCCGGTGTGCGTGCATGTGAACGAACCCGTTGGGCATGTGTACAAGGGAAAATACAGTCCTGATATAGATATACTCTATGATATAGTAAAAGATTATACCGATGTACCGATTATACTTTCACACTGGGGAGGGGGACTATTGTTCTACGAATTGATGCCCGAGGTACAGGCAGCCCTTTCCCACGTCTATTACGATACCGCGGCAACCCCCTACCTGTATAACGAGAAGATATACCCCATGGCCATTGATGCCTGCGGCCCGGAGAAGATTCTCTTTGGCAGCGACTTTCCCCTGCTAAAGAGCAGCAGGTACCTGGAACCCATTGGTCGCATGATAGAAGACCATTCAGACCGTTTAATGATATTATATAACAACGCCCTGAGGCTTCTTCAACCCGGGTGGTAAAGGGCCTGCTATACGAGAATCATCAGCAAAAGTGATCCAGCAATGAGAAACACCGCCAGAATCCCGGCGATAATCATGGCATTGGCATTTAATGACTTCTTTGGGCTGGCTTCCATTATATGGAATGACAGGGTGCATAATACCTGGTAGATGATCAGGTATATGGAAATGATCACAATGAATACAATAACACCCATGGCAAGGAGTATGCTGAGACCAAGTTTTACCTGTGGCGGAAAACCTGTAGCCACGGCCTGCGGGTCTGTAACCTGTGCCACGATGGAGGCAAAAAATTGGGGAATTACCGAATAAATTGAGGTATCAGCAAGTGCTGCCACTGAACCGAGAAAAAAAGATGTAACCCCAATGGTAATGAAAAGAACAACCAGTAATGTGAGCATACTGATGATGCGTGAGAAACATATATACAGGAATATAGTGAAATTCTCCCTGATAATGAATGAAAAATAATTGTTGATGCTATCACGTACTGTACGGGTTTCATACGCAAGGAAAGCGCAGGTAAGCTGGGGAGAGGCGGAAAACACGATAAATATAACAAGAAAGGGCAGCAGTATGGGGAAAAGTATACCGGCATAGATAAGTCCGTATGTCTTTAAAAAGGAAACAGGGAGAAGCAGTACATACAGTATAATGGGAAAGAAGGCAAGCAATAGCAATACAGGAAAGCTGTTCCTGAACTGTGGTGTAATGGAAGAAAGAGAATGGTCTTCATGGAAACGGATCCTGTTGCTGGTAAATGCCGCCATGTAGAATGAGGCAATAAGAAACAGAAGATACAGAAGGGCAAGAACAACTGCGATAAGTCCACCGGCAACCATGGGGTGGGCAACCAGGTAGCTCATGTTCTCACGGAAAATGAACAGGGATATGATGCCAAGTAATAAAGATACTACGAGAAACAGCACAGATATGAAAAGCAGCCTTGCACTGCAGCTGAAAGGAATGGCCTCCCAGAGTTCACCCACCGTGCCTTTTAATGAGATGGCCCGGGTTCGCCTGTCGATGATTACCCTGTGTCCGCAGTTATCACAGTAGAAGTAGGTTTTCTTTCCCCGCACATCCTGGTCTGGAAGGCTGTACTGGTGGGCGCATTGTGGACATTTTACGTTCATTGCATGACCTCGAAATTGAGTTATTCTGTATACAGGTCGCTGTACATCTTCATTCTGAGTTTTCCAAGCTTCGCCTTTAATTGCGGGTCACTCTCAATTTTTTTCTGATACCTGTTATACTGGTCAACGGAGACCCCATGCTTTCGTATGATGCGATTTCTTGTATCTTCTTTCATGTCAGATTCAAAAATCCTGGTTTCGATTTTTAAATATAGTTGCGGTGTAATATTTTTTGCCTCAACATCAAGTTGAGCAAAAGAAGTAACTAGTATGATAGACAGAATAAAAATTAATACACGCATAACAACTCCACATCTGGTTTTACAATTAATGGTGGTTGCATGATGGCGAAAAGTCAAGAATAAATGTTGCTTGATATATTGGTGCGTTGTTGTGAATGTGATACTTTATCAGGTATATAACACTTTGCAAGGAGCAGTGTATGATTCCAATTAAACGGCTGAAAGAGCTTAGCCAGGCCGAACTTGATGGTCTTTTCAATCGTTTCGGTGAAGATTTCAGCAGTATAATGATACGCGACGTTGTCCCCATAGTAACCGCTGTGCAGAAGAAGGGTGATCAGGCGGTAAAAGAGTATACCAAGAAGTTTGACGGGGTACAGCTTGACTCGGTGATGGCAACCGAAGAGGAAATTGAAAATGCATACCGCAATACGTCTGACAAAGTGCTGGATGCCTTTAAAATGGCACGTGATAACGTGTGGGAATTTCACACACATCAGAAGCGGGATTCAATTATATATACCCGGGAGGACGGAATCACGCTGGGGATGATGTACCAGCCTATTGAGAAGGTTGGTATATACGTACCAGGCGGCAAGGCCTCCTATCCTTCATCGGTGGTGATGGGGGTGGTACCGGCGCAGATAGCCGGGGCCAGCGAGATAACCGTGATTACCCCCCCTGATGAGAATGGAGGGGTTCCACATACCATCGGTGCGGTATGCCGTGTGCTGGGTGTAAAGAACATACTCAAGTCAGGGGGAGCCCACGGCATCGCCGCGGCGGGATTTGGAACGGAAACGGTGCCCGCCGCCGACATCATCGTTGGCCCGGGGAACATCTATGTAACCGCAGCGAAGACATATCTTTTCAGCCTGGGGGTAATTCAGATTGATTCCATGGCTGGTCCAAGTGAAGTGCTGGTTATCGCAGATGAATCCGCCAATCCCGAATGGGTGACCACCGATCTGCTTTCACAGGCTGAACATGAAGAACGGGCTATCGCCGTACTGATTACCACCTCGCCGGATTTGTCAAAGAAGGTAGAGCAGGGTATAACCCGTGATATTGAAAGCGGATCAGGACGCCACCAGATCAAGAAAACATCCATTGAAAACAGCGGCCTTATTCTGCTGGCAGATTCACTGGAGGAATGCATCGAGTTTTCAAACAGGTACGGTCCCGAACACATGGAGCTGATAGTACACAATCCGCTGGAGTATCTTACATCCATTAAAAACGTGGGTTCCCTTTTCCTTGGGGGACATGCACCGGTGGCTGTGGGGGATTATTATTCCGGGACAAATCATGTACTTCCCACCGGTGGTGCGGCCCGCTATTCATCCGGACTTGGGGTT
>Ga0102938_10000835_pt1 | contig 23088 bp, 19 predicted proteins | sample SalPonR2_B_D2_MG_FD_84516 | JGI IMG/M metagenome (GOLD analysis project Ga0102938, IMG submission 84516) | Salt pond soil microbial communities from South San Francisco under conditions of wetland restoration - Salt Pond MetaG R2_B_D2_MG | ecosystem: Environmental > Aquatic > Marine >... | reverse complement strand
GGTGATGACCGAAGGGTTCTGGTTGCACGACCGCCTGATACGGCCCGCGCAGGTCGGTGTATCGTCCAACCCCGGCTGATCATCGTTTTTCGGCGAGGTCCTTTAGCTCATACAAAAGCATCAGGGCCTCGCGCGCGGTCATTTCATCGGGATGAATGGTCTGAATGCGCGCCTCCAGCGGCGACGGGCCGGATGCCTTTGGCTGTTGGGCGGCCGGGGCAGCCGCGAATAGTGGCAGATCGTCGATCACGGCCTTGCGCTCTCCGCCTTCGCGTTCGCCTTTTTCCAAGGCATCCAGAACCGTCTGCGCCCGTGATACGACGGTGTCGGGCAGACCGGCCAGCTTTGCGACCTGCACACCGTAGGACCGATCCGCCGCCCCTTCGCGAACCTCGTGGAGGAAAATGACGTCGCCCTGCCATTCCTTGACCGCGACGGTGGCGTTGTGCAGCCCGGGCAGGCGCGCGGCCAGGCTGGTCATCTCGTGATAATGCGTTGCGAACAGCGCCCTGCAACGATTGACCTCGTGCAGATGTTCCAACGTGGCCCATGCAATCGACAATCCGTCATACGTGGCCGTGCCACGTCCGATTTCATCAAGGATAACCATCGCGCGGTCATCGGCCTGGTTCAGGATCGTCGCGGTTTCGACCATTTCAACCATGAAGGTCGAACGTCCGCGGGCCAGGTCATCGGCGGCGCCCACGCGGCTGAAAACCTGGCTGACCAAGCCTATCCTGGCGCTTGATGCAGGCACGAAACTGCCTGTTTGAGCCAAAATCGCGATCAGCGCATTCTGCCGCAGATAGGTGGATTTACCGGCCATGTTCGGCCCGGTCAGCAGGGTGATTGCGGCACCCTGGCCATCGGGTTGAAGGCTGCAGTCATTGGCGACGAACGGTGCACCGTCGCGGGACAACGCGGCTTCGACCACGGGGTGTCGGCCGCCCTGCACAAGGAAAGAACGGTCCTCGGTCATCTCCGGGCGGGTCCAGTCGCCCTCGGCGGCGCGACGGGCAAGGGCCGCAGCGAGGTCCAGTTCAGCCAGCGCGCGGGCCGTGGTGCCGATGCCGTCATGGTCGGCCAGGATGGCGTCCCGCAGGGATTGGAACAGCACGCGCTCGATCTCTTGCGCGCGATTCCCGGCATTCAGGATCCGCGTTTCCAGATCCGAGAGTTCAACGGTGGTGAAACGCACCGCGTTTGCCGTCGTCTGGCGGTGAATGAACCGTTCCGACAGGGGTGGGTTCAACATCTTCTGGGCATGGGTCGCGGTGGTTTCGATGAAATAGCCAAGAACGTTGTTGTGCTTGATCTTTAGCGAACTGACGCCGGTCGCGTCCACGTATTCGGCCTGCATCGGCCCGATGACGCCGCGGCCTTCATCCCTGAGGGTGCGGGCCTCATCGAGGTCGGCGTCGTAACCCGGCGCGATCATGCCGCCGTCGCGCAGTTGCACGGGCGGTTCCGCCACCAATGCTGCATCCAGAAGGCCGCGCAATTCCCCCCGCCCGGTAAGGTCGTCGCGAGCCCCGGCCAGAAGCAGGGGCAATTCCCGATCGGACAGCGCCCCGAACAGAGCTTCTGACGCGGCAAGACCATCCCGTATGGCAGCCAGGTCGCGGGGGCCGGCCCGATCCAACGCAAGGCGCGACAACGCGCGATCCAGGTCGGGAATACGGCGCAGATGATGCCCGGTATCGTCTCGGATCTGCGTTTCAGAGACAAAATATGCTACGGCATCGTGGCGCTGCCGTATCGTCTCCAGATCGGTCGACGGACCGGAAAGCCTGCGTTCCAAAAGCCGTGCGCCGCCCGCCGTCAACGTCCGATCGACCACCGAAAGCAGTGTATTGGCCCGCCCGCCACTCAAGGCGTGCGTGAGTTCAAGGTTGCGGCGCGTGGCGGCATCCAGCTGCAGAACCTTGCCCGCGCTTTGCTGTCGGGGCGGACGCAACAGGGGCAAGCTGCCCTTCTGGGTCAGCTCCAGATAATCGATCACAGCGCCCATGGCGCCCAGTTCTGCCCGCGAGAAACTGCCGAACCCGTCCAGCGACGCGACATCGTATTGCCGCGCCAACCGGCCCTCGGCGGATCGGCTGTCGAAACTGGTCGGGGCCAACAGCGTCACAGCGGCGCCGATGTCCTCGATTGCCGCGACCCGTTCCGGGGTCATCCCGTCGGAAATCAGCACCTCTTTCGGCTGCAGGCGTGCCAGTTCGGGGCCCAGACGCACAGGTGGGCAGGCTTGAACCTGGAAATCGCCGGTCGAGATATCGCACCAGGCCAGCGCTCCCTCACCCCGGACCTCTGCATAGGCGGCCAGGAAATTGTGCCGCCGTGCATCCAGCAAGGTGTCTTCGGTCAGGGTGCCCGGCGTAACCAGCCTGACGACGCCCCGTTGCACCACCGCCTTGGACCCGCCGCGCTTTTTCGCTTCGGCGGGGTCTTCCAGCTGTTCACAGATCGCAACGCGGAATCCTTTGCGGATCAGTGTCAAAAGGTAGGATTCGGCACTATGTGCAGGCACACCGCACATCGGGATATCTTCGTCGTCATGTTTGCCGCGCTTGGTCAACGCGATATCCAGAGCCTCTGACGCGGCAACGGCATCGTCAAAGAACATCTCGTAGAAATCGCCCATCCGGTAGAACAGCAGCGCGTCGGGTACGCCTGCCTTGATCTCCAGATACTGCGCCATCATCGGCGTGACATGGCTGGCCATTTCATCCCCCTGAACCCTGATGCGAACCCTACAAAGCCGCAGCGCGGGATTGAAGCGGCAAAAGCAACATGTTGTGGCGGCTTGCGTGGCTGGCTAAGAACAGGCAACGACCGAGGGAGGCACGGCAGAAATGGGCGAAAAGACACGCATAACCCGGGAAGAGGCGCTGGCCTACCACCTGGAACCCCGTCCGGGGAAGATCGACATCGTGGCATCCACGCCAATGGCCACGCAACGCGACCTGTCGCTTGCATATTCGCCCGGTGTGGCCGTCCCGTGCGAGGTGATCGCCGAAAACCCTGAAACCGCCTATGACTACACGACCAAGGGCAACATGGTTGCCGTGATTTCCAACGGCACGGCGGTGCTGGGTCTTGGCAATCTGGGTGCGCTTGCCTCCAAACCCGTGATGGAGGGGAAATCCGTCCTGTTCAAACGGTTCGCGGACGTGAATTCCATCGACATCGAGCTGGATACCGAGGACGTCACGGAATTCGTCAATGCGGTCAAACTGATGGGGCCAAGCTTTGGCGGCATCAACCTCGAGGATATCAAGGCGCCTGAGTGCTTCATGATCGAACAACAGCTCAAGGAGCTGATGGATATCCCCGTCTTCCACGACGATCAGCATGGGACCGCCGTAATCTGCGCGGCTGGCCTGATCAACGCGCTGCACCTGTCGGGCAAGAAGATCGAGGATTGCCGGATCGTCCTGAACGGGGCAGGGGCGGCGGGCATCGCATGTCTCGAACTGCTGAAAACCATGGGTGCACGGCATGAGAATTGCATCATGTGCGACACCAAGGGCGTCATCTACCAGGGCCGTACCGAGGGCATGAACCAGTGGAAATCGGCCCATGCGGTGAAAACCGAACTGCGCAGCCTCGAACAAGCGATGAAGGGCGCGGATGTGTTTCTGGGCGTTTCCGTCAAGGGCGCGGTCACGCAGGACATGGTGAAATCCATGGCCGACGACCCGGTGATTTTCGCCATGGCCAACCCCGACCCCGAGATTACCCCTGAAGAAGCGCACGAGGTTCGCCCAGACGCCATCGTGGCCACCGGTCGGTCCGACTATCCCAACCAGGTCAACAACGTGCTTGGGTTTCCGTACCTGTTCCGCGGGGCGCTGGATATCCATGCGCGCGCCATCAATGACGAGATGAAAATCGCCTGCGCCGAGGCTCTGGCCGAACTGGCCCGGCAGGACGTGCCCGATGAAGTTGCCATGGCCTATGGCCGCAAGCTAAGTTTCGGGCGCGACTACATCATCCCGACGCCTTTTGACCCGCGCCTGATCTACACCATCCCCCCCGCCGTCGCGCGTGCGGGCATGGATACCGGCGTGTCGCGCCGTCCTCTCATCGATCTGGATGGCTATGCCAAGACCCTTCAGGCGCGGATGGACCCGACAAGTTCCATCCTCCAGGGTATCTATGCGCGTGCCCGCATGGCTCAGGCCCGGATGATCTTTGCAGAGGGTGACGACGTGCGCGTCCTGCGTGCTGCCGTCGCTTACCAGCGCAGCGGGCTGGGCAAGGCACTGGTGGTCGGGCGCGAGGCTGATGCCAAGGAAAAACTGGAAGGCGCCGGTCTGGCGGATGCGGTGAACGAGCTGGAAATCGTGAACGCGGCCAACACGCCCCATCTCGAGAAATACAAATCGTTCCTTTATGACCGGCTCCAGCGGCAGGGGCACGATCGGCAGGATATTCACCGCCTGGCGGCCCGTGACCGGCACGTGTTTTCGAGCCTCATGCTGGCCCATGGCCATGGCGACGCCCTGGTCACGGGGGCGACACGGAAATCGGCACATGTTCTGGATCTGATCGGCAAGGTGTTCGACACGAAGGCGCATGATGGAGCCGTTGGAATAACAGCGCTGCTGAACAAGGGGCGGATCGTTCTGATCGGGGACACCCTGGTCCATGAATGGCCATCCGCCGAGGATCTGGCCCTGATCGCCGAACGCGGCGCACAGGTCGCGCGCGATCTGGGAATCGAACCCCGGGTCGCCTTTGTCAGCTTTTCAACCTTTGGCTACCCGATCAGCGAGAGGGCCGAAAAGATGCACCATGCGCCGGAAATTCTGGACGCAAAGGGTGTCGATTTCGAATATGACGGGGAAATGGCGGTGGATGTCGCGCTGAACCCCGAGGTGATGGCGCAATATCCGTTCATCCGGTTGTCCGGTGCTGCGAACGTGCTGGTCGTGCCGGCCCGCCATTCAGCCAGCATATCGGTCAAACTCATGCAGGAAATGGCCGGCGCGACGGTGATCGGCCCGATTCTGACCGGGCTCGAGCGGCCGGTTCAGATCTGTTCCACGGTGTCCACGGCGAACGATATTCTCAACATGGCGGTCATGGCGGCCTGTGAGATCGGGCGGAACTGACGGCCAGCCACGTCCGGCGCACAGAAAAAGGCCCCTGAAAGCAGGGGCCTTTTTCAATTCCTGAAAGCTGCACTCAGCTCTTTATGCCGTCCCAGAAATTCTTGACCTTGTCGAAGAACCCGCTGGCGTTGGGGTTGTTGGACTTGGCGCAGCTGTCTTCGAACTGGCGCAACATCTCTTTTTGTTCGGCGGTCAGTTTGACCGGCGTTTCAACCTGAAGCTCGATATACATGTCCCCCGAGGACGGCCCGCGAAGCTGGGGCATGCCCTTGCCGCGCAGACGCATCTGCCGGCCGGATTGCGACCCTTCGGGCACCCGGACACGCGACCGGCCGCCGTCGATCGTCGGCACCTCGATTTCACCGCCCAAAGCGGCCGAAACCATGGATACCGGAACACGGCAGAACAGGTCGATACCGTCACGCTGGAACAGGTTGTGATCCGCGACATCGATGAAGATGTACAGATCGCCCGACGGCCCCCCGCGCAGTCCGGCCTCACCCTCACCCGACAGGCGGATCCGGGTGCCGGTTTCCACGCCAGCGGGAATGTTCACCGAAAGGGCGCGGTCCTTTTGCTGGCGTCCGGCGCCGCTACAGGTCTTGCAGGGGTTTTTCACGATCTGCCCCATGCCCGAACATGTCGGACAGGTGCGTTCCACGGTGAAAAAGCCCTGCTGCGCGCGCACCTTGCCCATGCCCGAGCATGTCGGGCAGGTTGTCGGCTCCGCGCCGCCCTCGGATCCGGATCCCTTGCACGATGAACAGGCCACGGATGTGGGTACGGTGATCTGCTTGGACAGACCCGAAAACGCATCTTCCAGGCTGATGCTCAGGTTATAGCGAAGGTCGGACCCACGCGAGGCACGTTGCCGGCCGCCGCGTTGCTGACCGCCCATGAAATCGCCGAACAGGTCCTCGAAGACATCCGAGAATGCGCTGGCGAAATCGCCCTGACCCGGGCGGCCGCCATAGCCACCGGCGCGCTGGCCGCCTGCCATGCCACCGTCGAACGCCGCATGACCAAAACGGTCATAGGCGGCCTTCTTGTCGGCGTCCTTCAGGACGTCATACGCCTCGTTGGCTTCCTTGAATTGAGCTTCGGCGTTGGGATTGTCTGCATTTCGATCCGGATGAAGCTCTTTCGCCTTGGAACGGAAAGCTTTCTTGATCTCGTCGGCCGACGCACCCTTGGCGACGCCCAGCACCTCGTAGTAATCGCGCTTTGCCATTGGTGTCCCTTCTTCAATGACGGAACCGGCCAAGGTTTGTCCCGGGCCGGTTCCATGGGGTCACAAGTTCAGGGTCACCCGCGGTTGCGGTCGTTATCCAGATCTTCGAAATCGGCGTCAACAATATCGTCATCCACACCGCGCGGCTCTTCACCGGGGCCAGCATCGTCATCGCTGCCGGACTCTTCCTGCTGCGACTTGTAGATCGCTTCACCCAGTTTCATGGCCGCTTCGGTGACGTTCTGGATGCCACCCTTGATCTTGCCGGCATTCCCGGTCTCAAGCTGTTCCTTGAGGTTCTTGATTGCCAACTCGATCGCTTCGACGGTGGTTGGATCAACCTTGTCGCCATGTTCTTCCAGCGACTTCTCCGTGCCGTGGATCAGCGATTCCGCCTGGTTGGTGGTTTCCACCAGATCCCGGCGTTCCTTGTCAGCCTCGGCGTTTTCCTCGGCCTCGCGCACCATGCGGTCGATGTCGTCGTCCGACAAACCGCCCGATGCCTGGATGGTGATCTGCTGTTCCTTGCCGGTGCCTTTGTCCTTGGCGCCGACCGACACGATGCCGTTGGCGTCGATGTCGAACGTCACCTCGATCTGCGGCAGGCCACGGGGGGCCGGCGGGATGTTTTCAAGGTTGAACTGACCCAGGATCTTGTTGTCCGCGGCCATTTCGCGTTCGCCCTGGAACACACGGATCGTCACGGCGTTCTGGTTGTCTTCCGCGGTCGAGAAGATCTGCGACTTTTTCGTCGGAATCGTGGTGTTGCGGTCGATCAGGCGGGTGAACACGCCCCCCAGCGTTTCGATACCGAGCGACAGCGGCGTGACGTCGAGCAGGACCACGTCTTTCACGTCACCTTGCAGAACGCCGGCCTGAATGGCAGCGCCCATGGCAACGACTTCGTCAGGGTTCACGCCCTTGTGGGGCTCCTTGCCGAAGAAATTGGTCACTTCCTCGATCACCTTGGGCATGCGGGTCATGCCGCCCACCAGAACCACTTCGTCGATGTCGGATTTCGACAGGCCGGCATCCTTCAGCGCGGCCGCGCAGGGCTTCATCGAAGCCTTGATCAGGTCACCGACCAGCGATTCCAGCTTGGCGCGGGTCAGTTTCGTGACCAGGTGCAGCGGCTGACCGTTGGCACCCATCGAGATGAAGGGCTGGTTGATCTCGGTCTGGCTGGAGGACGAAAGCTCGATCTTGGCCTTTTCGGCAGCTTCCTTCAGGCGCTGAAGCGCCATCTTGTCCTTGGTCAGGTCGACCGAGTTTTCCTTTTTGAACTCATCCGCCAGGTAGTTGACGATCCGCATATCGAAATCTTCGCCACCCAGGAACGTATCGCCATTGGTGGATTTGACCTCGAACAGGCCATCGTCGATTTCAAGAATCGTCACATCGAACGTCCCGCCGCCAAGGTCATACACGGCGATGGTCTTGGTCTCGGTCTTGTCGAGGCCATAGGCGAGCGCTGCGGCGGTGGGTTCGTTGATGATGCGCAGAACCTCAAGACCCGCGATCTTGCCGGCGTCCTTGGTGGCCTGACGCTGGGCGTCATTGAAATACGCGGGCACGGTGATGACGGCCTGCGTCACGTCTTCGCCCAGGTAGCTTTCGGCGGTTTCCTTCATCTTTTGCAGAATGAAGGCCGAGATCTGCGATGGGCTGTATTTTTCGCCCTTGGCTTCGATCCAGGCGTCCCCGTTGCCGCCGTCGACGACGTTATAGGGCAGGTTTTTCTTGTCTTTTTCCAGGTGGCTGTCATCCACCCGGCGTCCGATCAGACGCTTTACACCGAAAACGGTGTTTTCCGGGTTGGTAACGGCCTGACGCTTTGCGGCTTGCCCGGCCAGGCGTTCATCGTCGGTAAATGCGACGATCGAGGGGGTGGTACGCGCGCCTTCGGAATTCTCGATGACGCGGGGTTGGCTGCCGTCCATGATGGCTACACACGAGTTCGTGGTGCCGAGGTCGATCCCAATCACTTTAGCCATATCGATCTGGTCCCTTCTCTTACAAGCGAACTGACGGTGGCGGGTCCTTTATGGCCCCCGTTGCCGCCAAGTGATTTTGACTGTGATTTTGGCCGGGATGCACGCCCCGACCGGTTCGGGTGGTATATAAGGAGGCGGTTTGGCGCCTGCAAGCAGGACCGTTCAATGAAAAAAGGGGGCGATGTCACTGTGACAACTTTGGATGTGGGCGGCGTGGCGGTCTGGCCCGGACGGATATCGGCAGACGCACAGGCAGCGATGCTCGATGATATCCGCGCCGTGGTGCGTGCTGCCCCACTATTTGTGCCAGAGACGGCGCGGGGCCGCAAAATGTCGGTGCGCATGACGGCTGCAGGGCAATACGGATGGGTGTCGGACAGGCGCGGCTACAGGTACGAACGCCTGCATCCCGGCGGCGTGCCATGGCCTGCGATTCCCGACAGCGTGATGAAAATCTGGCACGAGGTCAGCGGCGTGGCGGCTGATCCGCAGTGTTGTCTTGTGAATTTTTATACGGAAGGCGCCAGGATGGGCCTGCATCAGGACCGGGACGAGGCGGATTTTACCATGCCCGTGGTGTCGATATCGCTTGGGGACGACGCTTTGTTTCGCGTGGGTGGCACGCAACGCGGTGGGCCAACGCGATCGGTCTGGTTGAAATCGGGTGATGTCGCCGTGATTCAGGGCGCGGCGCGGTTGGCGTATCACGGCATAGACCGGGTGCGCTGGGGCAGTTCCAGCCTTTTGGCCCAGGGCGGCAGGATCAACCTGACATTGCGGGTGGTTGACTAGATCAGGCCTAGCGCGCGGCGTCCCAGCTGGCCGAGGCATGTTTGCGCGTGTAGAATTCACCCATGAACCCGATCACCAGGGCGACCAGCGTGAAGTAGAGTGGATATTCCCAGTTCGTATGATGCGGGAAATAATTCACAAAGACAAAACCACGGGTCTGGTCGATGATGTGAAACAGCGGGTTCCAGTCAAAGAATGGAAGGATCGCCGTCGGCAACATGTTCGCGACGAACATCTTGCCGGAGGCCAGCATGTTTGCGCGGATATACACCAGCTGCATGATCGTGATGACGTCCGGCATCCAGGGCTTCAGCGCGAGGAACAATATCCCGATCACGCATCCCGATGCCCAGGACAGAAGGAACATCATGAACGCGCCCGGCCAGTAGTGGATTTCGAGCGGCTGGAACATGGTGTGAAGCATCAGCAGCAGCACCAGCATGCTGATTGTCTTGGTGTACAAAACACTGAGCGACGAAGACAGGATCGCGACCAGGGTATTCATTGGTGCATGCTGCATCATCGCCGAAGTCGAAGATTCCGCGCTCATGATCCCGCGAACCGCCTGGATATGCGTCAGATATGCGAAAATACCGGAAAACAGATACAGCATGAAGTCGCCGCGAATGGCTGCGCTGCGCTGCCCGAACAGCGAGAACATCAACACGAAGGCGGCCAGGAACATCATGGATTGCAGGATCGACATCCCGATCGCCATGATCGCGTTGCGATGATTGGACCGGACTTTTCGCGACGCCGCGTGGAACGTCAGTTCCAGCATATTCAGCGCAAGGCCGAATGTGGTCTGTCTGCGGTTGGCGTCGAACATGGTCTGCCCGTGTAATCCTGCCCGGAAGTAACGGCCCGGCCCGCGTCTGGTCGCGTCTCTCTTGCCCTGACCTCTTGGCCGGACGATAACGCGGGGAGATGTAACAATCAATCAAGGCCAAATGGAGGCTGATTTGAATTATGCAAAAATGATGCAGGTTTTTCGCGAGGCCGCAATCGAAGCCGGCCAGCGCATCATGGAAATTTATCAGGCTGATGATTTCGATGTGAAGGTCAAATCCGATGCCAGCCCCGTGACAGAGGCCGACGAAGCGGCGGATGCGCTCATTTCGGCTCGGCTGCGCGCGGCCTTTCCCGACCTGGCATTGGTGACGGAAGAACAGGCCGACAGCCACGGACAAACCGCGCGCGATTTCCTGATCGTCGATCCGCTGGATGGCACAAAGGAATTCATCCAGCGCCGTGGCGATTTCACCGTGAACATCGCATGGGTCGAAAACGGCGTCCCCGTGCGGGGTGTCGTCTACGCCCCCGCCAAGGGCCGGTTGTTCTACACCGATGCCGAGGGTGTCAGCGTCGAGGAAACCGGAGCTTTCGATCCCGCCGTGCCGGGGCCGACGCACCCCATTGCGGTCAAGACGCCGGACAATGCCGCGCTTTACGTGGTGGCCTCGAAATCACACCGCGACGCGGCGACCGATGCGTATATCGGCAAATACCGGGTCGCTGACATGAAAAGCGCAGGATCTTCGTTGAAGTTCTGTCTTGTCGCCACCGGTGAGGCTGACATCTACCCCCGTCTCGGGCGCACGATGGAATGGGACACCGCGGCAGGCGATGCCGTGTTGCGCGGTGCTGGTGGTCGGATGGTCAGGTTCGAAGATCATCAGACCTTCAGCTATGGCAAAGACGGGTTCGCGAACGGGTTCTTCATCGCCCATGCACCTGGTGTGGATCTGAAACCGGCATGACCATCGCCTGTGTCATCCCCGCGCGCTATGCGTCGACCCGGTATCCGGGCAAACCCCTCGCCCAGCTGACCGGGGCGACCGGTGAGACCCGCAGCCTGATCGAACGATCGTGGCGCGCCGCGACCGAGGTCGCGGGGTTCGACGCGATCTATGTCGCAACCGATGACGATCGCATAGCCGACGCCGCGCATGCCTTCGGCGCCAAGGTCCTGATGACGTCATCCGTGGCGCGAAACGGGACGGAACGCTGCGCCGAAGCGCTGGCACAGTTGGGTGACGGGATCGAGATGATCGTGAACCTGCAAGGCGACGCGCCACTGACCCCGCCGTGGTTCCTGGAGGCCCTGATCGACGGCTTGCGTGCCGACAGTCAGGCCGCCCTGGCCACGCCGATCCTGCGCTGTGACGGGGACACGCTGGCGGCCTTGAAAGCGGACCGTGCCGCTGGTCGTGTTGGCGGAACCACTGCCGTCGCAGACAGCGCGATGCGGGCGCTCTATTTCTCGAAAGAGGTGATCCCGTTCACGGCACGGGACTACGCCGCCGATGCTCCGACGCCGGTGTTCCACCATGTCGGGGTCTACGCCTACCGGCCCTGGGCACTGCACGCGTATCCCGATTGGCCCATCGGCCCGCTTGAAACGCTCGAAGGGCTCGAACAGCTTCGGTTCCTCGAGGCAGGGCATTCCGTTCGCTGCGTCGAAGTCGAATCGCGCGGGCGCAAGTTCTGGGAATTGAACAACCCCGAGGATATCCCCCGGATCGAGGCCATGCTGCACGAGATGGCGCTGCCCTGATGCAGGGTCTGAGGCTGTCCGTCGTGGTGGTCAGCGCGGGGCGACCCCGCGCGCTGGCCCGCTGCCTCACGGGTCTGTCCCAGATGCATGGTGTCGATTTCGAGGTTATCGTGGTCGCCGATACCGACGGTCTTGACGTGGCCGGGACGCTGCCCTTTTCAGACCGGCTGGCGCTGGTTGCGCAAGATGCCCCGAATATCTCGGTCGCCCGAAATGCCGGTATCGCGGCATCGGCTGGCGAGATCGTCGCATTCATCGATGACGACGCGGTCCCCGAACCCACATGGGCGGCGGCGTTGCTGGCTTGCTTCGGGCACGCTGGCGTGGATGCAGTGACCGGGCCGGTTCTGGGGCGGAACGGCATTTCGCTGCAATGGGGCCGCATGGCGGTCGATGCCCAGGGGCGGGATCGCTGGCTTGAAGACGGCGAAAGCACGCGGCCGGGCGAGGTCCTGAAACTGCACGGCACAAACATGGCCTTTCGGCGCTCGGTCTTGATCCGAACTGGCGGTTTCGACCCTGCATTCTCGTTCTACATGGATGAAACCGACCTGACCCGCCGATTGGCGGCGGCCGGCGGCGACCTGCGATACGCTCGTGATGCGGTCGTTCATCATGGGTTTCGCGCCAGTGCCAGGCGTACCGATGACCGCCTTCCCCTCAGCCTGTTCGACATAGGCGCCTCGACAGCGGTCTTTCTTCGCAAACATGCGCCCGCCGATGTGGACGCGGCGCTGCAGACACTCGAGGAAGACCAGCGCGGGCGGCTTTTGCGCCTTGCCCGCAAGCGGAAGCTGGGTCCGGCCCAGATGCGCGCCCTGATGGAAAGCCTTGTGCGAGGCATGGCCGAGGGCCGTGACAGGGTCAGCGACACGCCCGCCATTGCCGGGCCGACCCGCGCATTCCAACCCTTGCGGGATGATCCGCCGCCGCCGATGACCTATCTGCACGGCTGGGCGCATCGTGGGGCATCCCTGCGATCGCAGGCAGCGGCGCATGTGCGCGAAGGAAGACCCACAAGCCTGATCTTGCTGGAGCCGACGCCGCGCAAGCACCGCATTGCCTTTACCGATGGCGGCTGGTGGGAACAGACTGGGGGTCTGTATGGCCCATCGGTCCGGACGGGGGCGCGGATCCAGATGTGGCGATATCCGGATCGCGTCGCCGCCGAAATCGCGCGCAGTGCCGCGCTGCGCGGGCAACCGGCGTCATGAATGATTTTGTATTCCGGAAACGAAGATTATAGTCTTAGTAAGGCACGGTACAAAAAATGAATTGAGGCGGTCGACATGAAGAGACGCGTTACCAAGGCGATCTTTCCGGTTGCGGGGTTGGGCACCCGTTTCCTTCCCGCGACGAAATCCGTTCCGAAAGAGATCATGACATTGGTCGACAGGCCGTTGATCCAATATGCCATCGACGAAGCGCGCGCGGCGGGTATCCGGGAATTCATCTTTGTGACCAGTCGCGGGAAATCCGCGCTGGAGGATTATTTCGACCACGCCCCGGAACTCGAAGCCGCCCTGCGCAAGAAGGGCAAGACCGATGTCCTGGATATGCTGAAATCCACCAACATGGATTCCGGCGCCATCGCCTATATCCGGCAACACAAGGCGCTGGGTCTGGGCCATGCCGTGTGGTGTGCGCGGCGATTGCTGGCAGATGAGCCCTTTGCCGTGATCCTGCCCGACGATGTCATCGCGGCAGAAACGCCCTGCCTGCAACAAATGGTCGAAGCCCATGCCGAAACCGGCGGCAACATGGTTGCCGCGATGGAGGTGCCTGCCGACAAGACCTCGTCCTACGGTGTGCTTGATATCAAGGAAGATATGGGGTCGGTCGTGTCCGTGCGCGGCATGGTCGAAAAACCCGAGCCCGGCACGGCACCGTCGAACCTGGCCGTGATCGGCCGGTATATTCTGACGCCTCAGATCATGAACAACCTCAACAAGATCAAAAGCGGCGCCGGCGGTGAAGTGCAGCTGACCGACGCCATCGCCCAGGAAATTGTCCAGTCCGACGACGTTTACGGGTACCGGTTCCGCGGACAGAGGTTCGATTGCGGTTCCAAGGCTGGCTTCTTGCAGGCGACGGTCGCCTTTGGCCTTGCGCGCGACGAGCTGAAGGATGAGTTCACGGCCTATCTCAACGATCTGATGTCGTCGCGAAACGCGGCGCAGTAAATCGCAAGGTGTCGATGAAGCCGTTGCACGACGACGTCGGCCCAATCTGGCTTGACGTCACACGGCTGGTTTCGCGGATCGGTCTCGGGCCGTTGACCGGGATCGACAGGGTCGAACTGGCCTACCTGAACCACCTGTCCAACCTCGGCGACCCCGACACGCGCTTTGTCACCCGGACCACCCGCGGATTTTTGCTGCTGGATCACGTGGGCGGCAGGATTCTTGCTGATCTGGCGCGCCGTGAACGCGAGCCGGGACGCGCCGATGCGATGTCGCGCCTCGCCGGCCGTGGCGCCCGCCCCCGGCACCGGGTCGAGGCGACGCTGCGATCCGTTGCAGTGGGTCGTTGCACGAAATGGGGTCTGCACGGGCTTTTGACGCGCAGCAAGGGCCCGGTCACCTATATCAACACCGGGCATTCCAACCTGTCGGACAGGGTTCTGGCGGCCTTTTCGTCCCGCCCCCTGACCCAGGTTGCGGTTCTGGTGCACGACCTTATCCCCATTACGCATCCACAGTTCGTTGTCCCCGATCAGCCTGCCATATTCGCCGGCCGGATCGATCGGGTGCGCCGCCACGCCGACCTGGTGATCTGCAATTCCGCCGCCACCAAGGCGGGGCTCGTGGCTCATTGGGGTGGAAATGGCCCATATCCGGCCCTGGCCGTGGCGCATCTGGGTGTGGATCTGCTGCCAAAGGCCGATGCCGAACGCGACCGGGGCCATATCGTGATGCTGGGCACCATCGAGCCGCGCAAGAACCATGCGTTGATGCTCGATGTCTGGGAGGCCCTTGCGAGGGAAATACCGGCCACCGATCTGCCGCAGCTTCACATCATCGGGCGGCCCGGATGGCGCATGGACGACATAATGGCGCGGGTGCGGACCCACCCGCTTTTGGGTCACGCGCTGCACTATCACGGCCCGCTTCCGGATGCCGAAGTCGCATCCCATCTGGCGCGTGCCGGTGCACTGGTGTTCCCGTCGCTGGCCGAAGGATACGGCTACCCCCCGCTTGAGGCGGCCCATGCCGGTGCGTTGCCGATCTGCAGCGACCTTCCGGTCTTTCGGGAAACCTTGGGCGACTGCGCCGTTTACGTGAAGAACGCTGATCTGTATTCATGGCTGGAAACGATTAAGAAATACGTTGTGGGTAACGTCGAGGCGCCGGATCTGGCGCGTTTCAACGTTCCAAATTGGGCAGATCACTTTTCTCAGGTGGGCAAAGCATTGACCCACGATCAAGGGGAAGGGCCGTGAATGAAGGCGGTTAGGCGGTACGGGCTGCGCCTTGAACGCAAGAAATACCTCGTTCGCGCCTGGCGAAAGAGCCGGTCTTTGCGCGTCGTGGCCGACCGAACCGACGCGATCCAGCCCAACGATGTCCTGTGTTTCTGCACGCTGCGCAACGAAAAGGTGCGGCTCAAGTATTTCCTGTCCTACTACCGTGATCGCGGCGTTTCGCATTTCTTGTTCGTCGATAATGACAGCAATGACGGAAGCCGGGAGTTCCTGGAAAAACAACCCGATTGTTCTGTCTGGACCACGCCCGCCAGCTACAAGAGATCCCGGTTCGGCATGGACTGGATCAACCGTCTTTTGCGACTGTATGGGCACAGGCATTGGTGCCTTGTGGTCGATCCCGATGAATTTCTGGTCTACCCGTTTTCCGATACCCGGCCCATTCCCGCGCTGACCGACTGGCTTGAATCGTCTTCGATCAAAAGCTTTGGCGCCATGATCCTCGACATGTATCCCAAGGGTCCGATCATGGCGCAGCCGTATTCCGAAGGGCAGGACCCCTTCGAGATCGCCTGCTGGTTCGACAGCGGCAACTACATGATCGAACGCAATTGGGATTACGGCAACCTCTGGATACAGGGCGGGCCGCGTGCCCGGACGTTCTTTCAGGATACCCCTGCCAAGGCGCCTGCGCTGAACAAGATCCCTTTGGTCAAATGGGACCGGGCCTACACCTACGCAAGTTCGACCCACATGCTGCTGCCCCGTGGCCTGAACCTCGTTTATGATGAATGGGGCGGTGAAAAGACTTCGGGCGTCTTGCTCCATGCCAAGTTCATCGACACGTTTACCGAAAAGGCGGCCGAGGAACTCGAACGTAGACAGCACTACGCCGCCTCGGCGGAATATCGGGCCTATCATGCCGGTTTGACCGAGAATCCCGATTTCTGGACCAAATGGTCCGAGCGTTACATCAACTGGCGGCAGCTTGAGATCCTGGGCCTCATGTCGAAAGGCAACTGGGCATGAGCACGCTTGGCTTTGTCATGCTCTGCCACACGGCCCTGCACCGTGCGTCCCAGGTTGCGCGGCATTGGGCCGAACGTGATTGCCCTATCGTGATCCACGTCGACAAGCAGGTGGACCGCGCCCGCTTCGATGCATTCCAAAAGGAACTGGCCGACCTGCCCAATGTCCGCTTTTCGCGGCGGGTGCATTGTGAATGGGGCACATGGTCCCTGGTCCGCGCGTCGCAGATGGCCTCGAAACAGCTTTTGCGCGAATTTCCGGGTGTGCGGCATGTCTACCTGTCCTCTGGATCGTGCCTGCCCCTGCGCCCGGTCGAGGAATTGCGCGCCTACCTGGCCGCGCGCCCGATGACGGATTTCATCGAAAGCGTCACCATTCGCGACGTGGACTGGACCGTCGGCGGCCTGAATGACGAGCGGTTCAAATTCCGTTTCCCGTTCTCGTGGAAACGTCACCGGTTCCTGTTCGACAAATGTGTCGAACTTCAACGCAGGTTCGGGTTGCTGCGCAAAACCCCGGATGACGTGGTGCCCCATTTGGGCAGCCAGTGGTGGTGCCTGACCCGGCAGACCCTGACCGCGATACTGGAGGATCCCAGGCGCAACGAGCTGGAAGCCTACTTCAAACTGGTCTGGATCCCTGACGAAAGCTATTATCAGACCCTTGTGCGAAACTATTCGCGCAGCATCGAAAGCCGGTCCTTGACCCTGTCCAAGTTTGATTTTCAGGGAAAACCGCATGTGTTTTATGACGATCATCTGCATCTTCTGCGCCGGTCAGACTGTTTTGTCGCGCGCAAGATCTGGCCCAAGGCGAACCGGCTTTACCGGACTTTCCTGACCGGAGACGGGGGTGGACCGCGCATGGCCGAACCGGCGCCGGGCAAGATAGACCGCGTCTTTTCGCGGGTTCTGGAACGTCGGACGCGGGGCCGCCCCGGCCTGTACATGCATAGCCGGTTCCCCAACCCCGATTGGGAAAACGGTAAGACAGCCGCCCCGTATTCGGTGTTTCACGGGTTCAACGACCTGTTTGACGATTTCGAATCCTGGCTGTCGCGTCGGCTGGGCACGCCCGTCCACGGCAATCTGTTCGATCCCAAGAAGGCGCGTTTCGCAGGCGACGCGGACATCTATGCCGGCTGCCTGTCCGCCGAAGCCAAGCTGCGAGACTATGACCCGGAACACTTCCTGACCAACCTGATCTGGAACACGCGTGGCGAGCGGCAGGTGTTCCAGTTCAGCCCCCGTGACGAGCAGCGCATCGGCGCCTACATGAGCAATGATGGCAACGCGCAGCTTTCGGTGATCACGGGCGCCTGGGCTGTGCGCCTCTACCTGTCGAACCGGAATTTCTCGGCTATTCGTCAGGACGCGGCGACATTCCAGAAACGGGAGGTCGAATTCATCAACACGCTGCGCCATGTCAAAAGCAGGGCGGATATCCGGATCTGGACACTGGCGGAATTCATCGAAGAGCCGATGGAAAACCTGCAAGGCATTCTCGACGCGATGGAAGGGGCCAGCGCCATGCGCCTGACCGAAGCGCCGCGCATGGCGGACCTGTCAGGTTTCCCGGCGTTTCTTCAGGCGTTGAAAAACCAGGGCATGAACCCGGTCACGGTGGGCGATTTCCCGCATGAAGGTGTCTCGCATCGTCCATCTGTTGACACGAACCGCCCCTACCTGGTGAGCTGATCCATGTCTGATCGCCGTTTTGAAGCCTTTGTCCTGTTTGCCGAGATGCGCACCGGGTCGAATTATCTCGAGGCCTCGCTGAACGAACTGCCGGACGTGGACTGCCTGGGTGAGATCTACAATCCGACGTTCATGGGTCATCACAACACGTTCGAGATGTTCGGGTATGACATGGACCGGCGAGAGGCCGATCCGCTTGGTCTTGTCGATGCGATGATCGCGGGCACGGATGGTTTGCCCGGATTCCGCCTGTTTCACGATCATGACGACCGGGTGGTCGACCGGGTGCTCAGCGACCCCAAATTCGCCAAGATCATCCTGACACGCAATCCGCTGGACAGCTACGTGTCGCGCAAGATCGCGACGGCCACGGGACAATGGCGCCTGACGGACATGAAGCACCAGCGCAGCGCACAGATCCGGTTCGATGCCGAGGAATTTGCCGAATTGCTGGAACGCCTGCAGGCGTTCCAACTGCGCCTTCAAAAGGGGTTGCAGTCTACCGGGCAGACGGCGTTCTACCTGCGCTACGAGGATATCAACGACCCTGAGGTCCTGAACGGCATCGCGACCTATCTGGGATCGGCCCACGAGGTGAAATCCGCCTCGAAAAAGCTGAAAAAGCAAAACCCGAGCGATTTGAGCGAAAAGGTCGAAAACTACGACGAGATGGTTGCCGCCCTCGCGCGGTTCGACCGGTTCGACCTGGGGCAGACGCCGAACTTTGAACCGCCGCGCCACGCAGGGGTGCCGGGGTTCGTCGCACATCCGGATGCGGGGCTGCTGTTCATTCCGGTGAAGGGCGCGCCAGAGGCAGCGGTGCTTGACTGGATGGGCAGTATTGGCGGCGTTGGGCGCGACGCGTTGTTGCGCCGGATGACCCAAAAGGAACTGCGCCAGTGGATGAAGGGCCATCCCGGTTTCCGCAGCTTTTCGGTCCTGCGCCATCCGGTTGAACGCGCCTACGCGGTCTTCAATACCTTCATCCTGCCTGACGATCGCCCGGCTTACGCCGAACCGCGGCAGGTGATGCGCCAAAGATATGCGATTCCGATCCCCGCCACGGGTTTGCCGGACACCTATGACGCCGATTCCCAAAAGGCGGCATTCCAGTCGTTCTTGTTGTTTCTAAAGGGCAATCTCGCCGCACAGACCAGCATCCGGGTCGATCAGGCATGGGCCACGCAATCGGCGATCTTGCAGGCGGCCAGCGCCGTGACGCTGCCCCACCGTATCGTGCCCGAGGCGCAGATGTGTGACCTGTTGCCGGATCTCGCTGTCGAGGCCGGCGTCAAGGCACCACCGGTCCCCGACCCGGAGCCGGTCACCGGACCCTTTCCACTGAAAGACGTCTATGACGGCAAGATCGAACAGGCCACGATCGACGCCTATCGGCGCGATTACCTGAATTTCGGCTTTTTGCGCTGGAACAAGCAGTAGCGCGCGATTGCGTCAGGCGGCCTTGCTGGCCTCGCTGTCGGTCAGCAGCGTGTGCAAGGTTGCCGGATCCGTGTTGGCCCGCAACTTGGCGCAAAGCGATGCGTCGCGCAGGGTGCGCGACACGAGCGCCAGCGCCTTGAGGTGGTCGACGCCGGTATCCGCCGGCGCGAACAGGGCAAAGACCAGGTCAACGGGCTGTCTGTCCGCGGCATCGAAATCAATCGGACGTTCAAGGCGGATGAAGGCCCCCTGCACTTCGGTCAGATCGGACAGGCGCGCATGCGGCAGCGCCACGCCATGGCCGACACCAGTGGGCCCAAGGCTCTCGCGTTCCTGGAGGGCGTCGAATATCTGGGTGTGAGGCAAGCCGATCAGGTCTTCTGCCAGATCGGAAATAGCCTGCATGAGGCGTTTCTTGCTTGTCACGTCGCTAAGCACCTTCACGGCGCCCGGCCTGAGCAGCGTAGACAGATGCATTCAGTACCCCTTGTGATCCGGTTGCCCCGATCAATTCCGGCCGGCGCCCACGGCGCCAGGCCGGTTCGCACGTTCTATTTCACTTGACGATCCGTGGATCGATCCAGCCGACATTTCCGTCGTCGCGCCGGTAAACCACGTTCACCTCATTATGTCCTTCGTTGCGGAACACCAAGAGCGGCGCTCCAGCAATTTCCATCTGCATGACCGCTTCGCCAACCGATAGAGACGGAATTTTCGTCTCCATCTCGGCCACGATGATCGGCTTCAGGCTTTCGGGTTCTGTCTCATCGACATCCCCCGATCCGGCAAGGACATACATGGAGCCGCCCAGAACATCAACGGGCTCTTGCCTATCACGGTGATGGTCTTTTAGCCGGCGTTTATAGCGCCTGAGCTGCTTTTCCATCTTTTCGCAGGCGCTGTCGAAAGCGGCGTAAATCTCGTGAGCGTGGCCTTTCGCGGATGCCGTCAGCCCGGTGGACAGATGTACGGTGGCCTCGCATGCGTACTCTGCCCCGGATCTGGAAAAGATGACGTTGGCGTCTGTCGGTCGCTCGGCATATTTTCCGACCGCCGCGCCTAGACTGTCCTTTACATGGGTCTGCAGGGCTTCCCCGATGTCGATCTGTTTTCCGCTGATTTGATAGCGCATGTATCCTCCGGTACATCAGGCACACAAAGACCAACGCGCAAGTTGCGCGATGGCCCGGTGCACGGTGCTGCTCGTTTTTTGTTTTTGCTATGAGTGATCGTGCTCCGCATTGCGCGGGTCAGGCCTTGGAAAGGCGCGTCGATCAGGGATGAAGCAATTGCGAACATCCCCTTCATTTGGCGATGAGTCGGGATCATCTGTCAATCCAAAGCCGTCGGCACGGCTCAGCGGATTTGAAAGCTCTGGCCCAGGTAGACCCGGCGGACGTTTTCGTCGCGCACCACTTCTTCGGCGGTTCCCGACATGATGATCGTGCCGTCATGCAAAATGTAGGCGCGATCGACGATATCCAGGGTTTCCCGGACGTTATGATCCGTGATCAGCACACCGATGCCACGCGTCTTGAGGTCGGATACCAAGGCGCGGATATCGCCCACCGCGATGGGGTCGACGCCTGCGAACGGTTCGTCCAGCAAGACGTAGCGCGGGTTCGAGGCCAGGCAGCGGGCAATTTCCACGCGGCGGCGTTCCCCGCCCGACAGCGACAGCGCCGGCGCGCGGCGCAGATGGCCGATGGAAAATTCCGACAATAATTCTTCCAGCCGTTCATGGCGCCGGGCGCGATCGCGTTCCACCACTTCAAGAACCGCAAGGATATTGTCTTCGACCGACAGACCGCGAAAGATCGACATTTCCTGCGGAAGATAGCCGATGCCGGCCCGCGCGCGCCGGTACATCGGATACAGCGTGACATCCCGGCCATCTATGGTGACGGTGCCGCCGTCAGGCGTGATCAGGCCGGCAATGCAGTAGAAGGATGTGGTCTTGCCCGATCCGTTCGGGCCCAACAGCGCCACCACCTCGCCCCGGTCCAGTTCCAGCGTGACATCGCGGATGACCGGCCGCTTTCGGTAGCTTTTCCGCAGGCCCCGCACCCTCAGGCCCATATCGCCCTGAGTGACCGTAAACGGAACCTCACCCTTCGGCGCGGCCGGAGGCGGGATGTCGTTCATTCCGATGCGCCGGTGTCCAGAATGGTGCGCACACGCCCGCCCATGGTGCCGTTCCCGGTCGACATATCGACGACCATACGTTCGCCGGCAATGGTGCTGGATCCCTGCGTGACAAGAACGTTGCCGGTCATTGTCAGCATCGACGTGCCGACGGTATAAACCGCTTCGGATCCTTCCGCCGCGTCAACGCCCCGGGTGATCAGAACGCCGCCCGTTGCCAGCAACTCGTTCACTTCGCGGCTGCCATCGACATCGGAATATATGACCTGAACCTGATCGGCCGCCATGCGCATATCGCCCTGAACGACGATGACATTGCCGATAAAGGTCGCCTGACCGGTGGTCTGATCGATCGACAGGCTGTCCGAAGTCACCTCGACCGATTGGCTGGAATCATGCGGTGTGCCGCCAAATCCGATATTCACCTGGGCCGTGGCAGCGCCGGAGAGACAAAGGATCAGGGCAATTTGAAAAAGGCAACGTGACAACATGGTTTTGATCTACTCCTGCGGCTCGTATAGCAGCCGGACGCCGCCAGTGAAACTAAGGAAACCATCACCCTCCTGTCCGGTCAAATCCATGGATCCGGCCTCCAGCGTCATGCCGTTTCCCGACAAGGTGACCGGGCCCGGCGAGGTGATCCGCATCGAATCCATCGCAATGCGGATGCGGTCCGACAGCAGCCGGTAGCCCTGTGTCGTGTCGGCCTGCACGTTTCCCTGCAAGTCCACCGTCTGCTGCGACAGGTGGATATCCCCGTCATCGGCATGCAGGACAAGTTGATCCGTGGGCGCCAGCGCCAGCTCCGCCTCGACATTCACCAAAAGGATATGGTTCGGATCGGTAGGCTGCGGCGCCGCGCTGTCGGCGATCAGCGTGACCTCTCTTCCATCGTCGAGGGTTCCGGCGAACCGGGGTTGTGACAGGCGTTGTTCCTGAACCAGCTGTTCGATGTCGACATCCGCAAAGGGCAGGGCCGCATCGGGGTCGGGCGTGCGTGAGAACAGGAACATGGTCGACAACAGCGCCAGCGCGATCAGGGGCAATGTGACCTTCGCCCAGACGACAACGGTGGAATATCTGTTCATGTCGGCCATGCGCGGCCCCTCAATGCGAGAAAATATCGACCTCGGGCCACCCCAGCAGATCCAGCCTCGCGCGGGTTGGCAGAAACTCGAAACAGGCGGCGGCGAGATCGGTGCGGCCCTCGCGGTTCAGTCGCTGGTCCAGCTCGGTCTTGAGGCGGTGCAGATGCAGAACATCCGATGCGGCATAAGTCTTTTGCGCTTCGGTCAGGGTTTCCGCCCCCCAGTCCGAGGTCTGCTGCTGCTTGGACACGTCGACATCCAACAGTTCCTGCAGCAGGTTCTTGAGGCCATGCCGATCCGTAAAGGTGCGGATCAGCCTGGACGCGATCTTGGTGCAGTAGACAGGCGCGGCCAGCGCGCCAAAGGCATGATACATCGCGGCAATGTCGAATCGGCCAAAGTGGAACAGTTTCAAGACATTCGGATCGGTCAAAAGCCGTTCGAGGTTCGGCGCCCTGGTCTGGCCCTTTGCCACATGGATCAGATGTGCGTTGCCATCCCCGCCCGAAAGCTGGACGACGCACAGCCGGTCGCGATGGGGGTTCAGCCCCATGGTTTCGCAGTCGATCGC
>Ga0102938_10000831_pt1 | contig 23134 bp, 20 predicted proteins | sample SalPonR2_B_D2_MG_FD_84516 | JGI IMG/M metagenome (GOLD analysis project Ga0102938, IMG submission 84516) | Salt pond soil microbial communities from South San Francisco under conditions of wetland restoration - Salt Pond MetaG R2_B_D2_MG | ecosystem: Environmental > Aquatic > Marine >... | reverse complement strand
GGCTACCGGCGGCTCGTGGAGCACCTCGCCGACGGTCTCGACGTCCGTACGGGCCGGCCGGTCCGGCGGATCACCCACGGCGACGCCGGTGTCGTCGTCACCACCGACGGTGCCGAGCACGTCGGCGACCAGGCGGTCGTCACCGTGCCCCTCGGTGTGCTCGCCGCCGGGACCGTCGAATTCGACCCGCCGCTGCCTGGCCTCGGCGAGCACGTGGGGCGCCTCGCCATGGGCAGTCTCGAGAAGGTCGTGCTGCGTTTCGCCGAGCGATGGTGGCCCGCCAATGTCCGGCGCATGCTGCTCGTGTCCGACCATCGCCGGTTCTGCAGCTGGGTCGACATCACCGCGCACTCCGGTGTGCCGACGCTGGTGGCGTTCCACAACCCGCGCAACGCCGACTCGGGCCCGCCCGATCGGCGAGCCGAGTCGGCGCTCGACGCGTTGCGGGAGATGTTCGGCACGCCGGTGCCCGATCCCGTGGCCGCGCACGCCACCGACTGGCTGCACGATCCGTTCGCCCTCGGCTCGTACTCGTACATCCCGGTGGGCGGTTCGGCCGCCGACATGACGGCACTCGGTGGTCGCTGGTCGCCGCAGCTGGTGTTCGCCGGTGAGCACACCGTGCCGGAGTACTTCGGCACGGTGCACGGCGCTCATCTGTCCGGAATTCGGGCCGCCGAAGCGTTCGCCGTGTCGGCCGCCCGCTGACCGTCAGGCGTCGACCGACCGGGGCGCGCGGACGCGCGTGAACTGCATCACACCGTCGTCGACGGGATCGTTGCGGAACATCCTGCGGTCGCGGAGGTAGTCCTGCGGGTTGAGCCAGGGCTCGCGGTCTCCCTGCTTCGGGAACCGGTCGAGCGCGCGCTGGATGTAGCCGGCGGAGAAGTCGTCGATCCACGGGCGGGTGTCCATCTCGAGATCTGATCGCCGCAGCCGGGGCGTGCACTGCTGTGTCCCGGTCTCGGTCATGTGGTTCAGCAGCCGGCAGACGTACTCGCTGATGAGATCGGCGCGCAACGTCCACGAGGCGTTGACGTAACCGAACGACGACGCCAGGTTCGGCACGTCGGAGTAGGCGAAGCCCTTGTAGGTGAACGTCCGCGAGAAGTCGACCGGGCAACCGTCGACCACGAACTCCACCTCGCCCAGCGTCACCAGCTCCAAGCCGGTGGCGGTGACGACGATGTCGGCCTCCAGCTCCTCCCCGGACTCGAGTTCGATCCCGTTCTCGGTGAAGGTGGCGATGTGGCCCGTGACGATCGACGCCGAGCCGTTCCTGATCGCCTCGAACATGTCGCCGTTCGGCACGAGGCACAGCCGCTGCTCCCACGGGTCGTACCTGGGCGTGAAGTGGGTGTCGACGTCGTAGTCGGGGCCCAGCTCCTTGCGGACGAGGTCGAGGAGCTGCTTCCGGGCCTTGTCGGGATGCGAGCGCACGCGCTTGTACACCAGCTGTTGGAGCGCCGTGTTCTTGAGCCGGGTGAGTGCGTACGCCCATCGGTCCGGCAGCACCTTGCGGAGCGCGTTGGCGATGGCGTCGACGTCGGGCTGCGCGACCATGTAGGTGGGCGACCGCTGCAGCATCGTGACGTGGCCCGCACGCTCGGCGATCGCCGGCACCAGTGTGACCGCCGTGGCGCCCGACCCGATCACCACCACGCGCTTGCCGTCGACATCCAGGTCCTCGGGCCAGTGCTGTGGGTGGATCACCTGGCCACCGAACCGGTCGCGGCCCGCGAAGTCGGGCGTGTGGCCGGCGGTGTAGCTGTAGTAACCCGAACACATGAACAGGTAGTTGCAGGTGTAGGTGACCGTGCGACCGCCGTGTTCATCGGCGAGTCCGGCTGCGACGGTCCACGTGGCGGTGTCGCTGCACCAGTGCGCCGTGTGCACCCGATGGCCGAACCGGATGTGGCGGTCGATGCCGTACTCGGCGACCGTTTCGCGCAGGTACGCCATGATCGAGGATCCGTCGGCGATGGCCTTCTCGCCGACCCAGGGCTTGAAACCGAAACCGAGGGTGTACATGTCGCTGTCGGAGCGGATGCCCGGGTACCGGAACAGATCCCACGTACCGCCGATGTCGGCACGCCCTTCGAGGATCAGATAGGTCCGGTCCGGGCAGTTCGCCTGCAGGTGGTAGCCGGCACCGATGCCGGAGATGCCGGCCCCGATGACGAGGACGTCGACGTGTTCGATGTGCACGGGGCCGGCCATGCGTCGCACGGTATCGGTGCATCGCGACGAGACGAAGTCTTGACGTGATCGCAACCCTGCACCGTCCTACCCTTGGCCCATGAGCACGTTCGCTCCTCCCACCGGCCCTCCTGTCACGGTGTCGCGCCGGCGCCGCAGTCCGCTGCTGGTCGTGGCCGTCCTGGCCCTGCTGGCCGTGGGGGTGGGGGCGATCGTGGCGTTGTCGGCCGGTGGGTCCACCGACAGCGGTGACGCGTTGCCCGAGGTGGACGCCTTCTCGCTGGCGGCGGCGGCCGAGCGGGCGGTCGACGCCCCCACCGTACGTTTCGACATGACCGTCACCGCAGGGCAGCTCGGCGCCGTGACGGTCGACGGTGTGGTCGACAACGAGCGCGGTGTCAGCCGCCTCGCCATGGACCTCGGGTCGCTGATGGGCCTCGGCGACGTCACCGGCACGGGCGGTGCGATGGAGGTGCTCTTCGATTCGGGTGCCGGCGTCGTCTACTTCGGCGCCGACGCGATGGGCGGGCTGCTCCCCACCGACGCCCCGTGGGTGTCGTTCGATCTCGAGGCGCTGGCGGAGGCGAGCGGGCAGTCACTCGAGGATCTCCGAGGCGAATTCGCCGTGGATCCCGCCGACACCGCCGCCGCCCTCCTCGCCGCCGACGACGTCACCGAGGTCGGTGACGAGGTGATCGACGGGGTCCCGACACGGCACTACCGGGTCACGGTCGATCTCGCAGCGGCGCTGGCCGCCGTGCCCCAGGCCGACGCCGACCGGCTCGGCAGCGCCGAGTTCGGCGAACTCGACCTGCCCGACTCGGTGGTGTACGACGTGTGGGTGACCGAGGACAACCAGTTGCGCCGCAGCACGTTCGAGATGGACGTGGCAGGCGAGACCACCAGCGTCGTGCTGAACGTGTTCGCCGACGCCGAGCCGGCGGCGATCGAGCTGCCGAGCGGCGACGAGGTCGTCGACCTCACCGAGTTCCTGGGCTTCTGACACCCGCAAGGCGATGAGCCAAGTCCCCGGATGACGGGGTTTCGCTCACCGCCTGGCCGTCCGCGACGACAGCAGCCGGGCCGCGGCGCGGTGCCCGGACGACACCGCCGACTCGGGGTCGTCCTGCCAGCCGGCATCGGTGAGGAAGCCGGCGGCGAAGGCGTCACCGGCGCCCGTGGTGTCGGGTACCTCGTCCACGGCGACGGCCGGCACCTCCACGGGCCGACGCCCCGGCTGGTACACCACCGCCGGGTCCGGTCCCCGCTTCACCACCGTGATCGATCCGGCCAGCGGGCCGTCGATCGCCAGCAGCGCGGCCTCGTCGGCGTTCGCCAGCAGCACGGACGGCTGCAGCTCCTCGAGCAGCGACCGCACCCTCGCGATTCCGAGTTCGGCCATCACCGATGTCGACGACACGTCGACGGACACGGGGATGCCACGATCGTGAGCCCACCCGATGACCGTCGCCGCCGTCGTGGCCACCGGCTCGACGGCCAGCGAGTAGAGCGGGACGTGCAGCACGTCGACGTCGTCGAGCCAGCCCGGGTCGGGCCGGTCGAGATCGACGCAGGCCCGTCGGTCGGTGAGCATGCTGCGTTCGCCGTGGTGGTCGACGAGCGCCACGATCGTTCCGGTGTCGCCACTGCGCCGGACGTGGGTGACGTCGACCCCGTCGGCGGTCATCGTGTCGAGCAGTGCGGTGCCGATGGCGTCGTCGCCCACCTGACCCAGGAATCGTGACGTCCCACAGAGGCGGGCGGCCGTGATGGCGGTGTTGGCGGCGCTGCCTCCTCGGCGGCGGGTGATGCGGGCCGGGGTGTCGGATGCGATGTTGACGGGGCCGTCCAGCTCGGCCACGACGTCCTCGACGAGGTCGCCGAGCGCCGCCAGCCGGATCACGCTGTGCCCGGCCCGGGGTCCGATCGGTGTGTGGCGTGGCATCGGCCGAGCGTAGGTCCGCGCCGCCCGTCGGCGAGACTGAGGCCATGATCAGACTTCGCCAGGTGGCCCTCGTGGCCCACGACCTCGACGACGTGGTGACCGAACTGTGCGATGCGTTCGGCCTCACGATCTGCTTCCACGATCCCGGCGTGCGCGAGTTCGGCCTGCACAATGCCCTGATGGTGATCGGTGACCAGTTCCTGGAGGTGGTCTCGCCGGTCGAGGAGGGCACCACCGCTGGCCGGCTGCTCGATCGCCGTGGCGGCGACGGCGGCTACATGGCCATCTACGAGGTCGACGATCTCGACGCCCGCGTCGACCACCTCGCCCGTCACGACGTGCGGGTCGTCTGGTCGGGCGACCTCCCCGACATCCGGGGACGACATCTCCACCCGCGTGACGTCGGCGGCACGCTGGTGTCGCTCGACCAGCCCGTCCCCAACGGGAGCTGGCGGTGGGGAGGCCCCACCTGGAGGGCGCATCCCGACGGTGCGGCGGTGACGGGGATCGCCGGTGTGACGATCGCTGCCGGCGATCCGAGTGCGATGCGCACCCGCTGGGAGGAGCTCGGGTTGGCGACCTCAGCGCGGTTCGTCGCCGCCGGCGAGCGTGGCGAGGGTCTCGACGGTGTCGATCTCGTGGCTGCCGACCGTGCCGACACCGGTCGACGGCGGGAGATCGGCGGAGTGACGTTCACGCTGGTGTGACCGTGCTCGAGGCTGCGGTCGTCCCACCGGCCGGCGACGTCGTGACGACGGGAGCAGTCGATAGACGAGCGCACACGTGACGGCCACGATCACCAGACTCGACGTGATCTGATAGAGCGGGCTCGTCCGGTCGGTCCCGGCGAGCGCAGCATGGAGACTCGTGAGCCAGAAGACGAGGTAGCTGCAGAGGTGGACGAACCTCCACAGCCGCCGGGGCAGTCGCCGCATCATCAGCGACGTCGCCTGGACGATGACGAGCAACCAGAACGCCACCACGCCGACGGCGACTGCGCTGGTCTGCCACGAGGCGGCTCCGGGGACGAGCAGGTCGACGAGGTCGAAGTGGACGTAGCTGTCGGCCACCAGGGCGCCGAGGTGGATCCCCACGAACGTGACGGTCAGCCCGCCGAGCCACCGGTGCAGGTCGAGCAGCCAGGCCGGCCGACGTTGCTCGGGAAACGCCCTCGTGGCGAGCACGACGCCCCAGAGCACCGAGGCCGTGAGCATCAACCAGGCCACGATGCCCGACGCCCGGGCCACGTACCACCAGAACTGGGGGTTCATGCCGCACATCCCACGAGATCGTCGGACGCGACGACACGTCCGTCGGACGTGAACGCCAGACCCGAGAGCTCGTTGCGTCGGAAGTGGTCGAGGACAGCACCGCTACCGGCCAGGAGGGCGGCGGTGGCGTGTGCCTCGGCGAGCCAGCCAGTGCCGGCCGCCACGGTGACGGCATGCAGGTCGGTGCGCGACTGTCCGCGGTCGAGCGGGTCGACGAGGTGATGGACCTCGTGGCCGTGGTGCATCCACCTGCGCGACAGCGTGCTCGAGGTGGCGACGCCGCCGCGGTCGATCGAGAGCACGCAGACCACCGCCGTGTCGAGCGTGGGGTCCACGGCATCGGGCCGTTCGACCTCGATGTTCCATCCACCCGGGATCTCGCCGGCTGCACTGAGGTCGCCTCCGATCGACACCAGTGCGGCTGTTGCCCCGGCATCGAGCAGCGAGCGCACGGCGAGATCAGCGGCGAGCCCCTTGCCGATCCCCCCGGGGTCGATCGCGAGACCGGGAGGCAGCAGCACGAGGCATCGTTCCCGGTCGACCACGAGATCGTCGAGTGACGGCCGGATCGAGGCGGTCGGCGACATCGGCCCGGCCGGCAGCGACGTCCGCTTCGCAGGATCGTCGATGCTGCCGACGTAGCCCAGGTCGAGCAGCGGGCGGAGCAGCGTCGGGTCGAAGGCTCCCTCGGTCAGCCGCCGAGCCTCGACCATTGTCTCGACGAGCGTGACCGTGGCCGGATCGACCCGAACGGGTACTCCGGGGGTTCGGTTCAGCACACTCACGTCGCTGTCCGGGATGAACCGGCTCCAGACCTGTTCGAGATGCCGGAGCAGCTGCTCCGACGCATCCGTCGCCGGAGCGCCGGCCACCAGGACGGTCGCTTCGCTCGCCATCACGCGGAACCGGTGCTCAGCGACTGCCACTGGTCCTCGCCGTCGGAGCGGGAGCCGCGGGCGCCGGAGCAGCGGCGGGTCGCGGAGCCACCACCTGCACCTCCGGGCGGGCCGACAGCACCACGGGCGTCGGGGCCGGCGCGGCGTGCGGGGCGGCGTCGGTGGCCGGCTCGGTCGCCGGGGCGGCGGCAGTCTCATCAAGGGGGGCAGCGGGTGATGCCGTGTGGTGGACCACGACCACGACGGCGCCGGCGGGTGTGTTGGCCGGCGGTGAGGCGACGGAGGGCGCGGCGGGTGCCGGTGCGGGCTCGAGAGCATCGGCCACTCCCATCGCAGCCACCAGCCCGAACAGCGATGTCGCGCCGACGCCCACGGCGGCGATGCGGGAGTGCGCCGCGGGATGGCGTCGGCGGCCCCGTCGGGAGGAGGCGGGAGCCCGGCGACCCGGTACAGCGTCAGTCATCGTCGTCGCCGCCCTCGTACTCGTCGTGGTCGTCGTCGTACTCGTCCTCGTCGTCGTCGTACTCGTCGTGGTCGTCGTCGTACTCGTACTCGTCGTCGTCATGGTCGTCGTCGTCGGACCATGCGGCGGTGACGGGGGCCGCCGGCGCGGTGACGGCGGGTGCAGTGGGCGTGTTGCCCGTGACCACGACGGGCTCGGTGACGTCGGCGCGGATCGTGCCGTCGGAGCCGAGCGATGCCGTGAAAACCAGGGTCCGGCCCGCCCCGGTGAACACGAGGGTGGCGGTGTCGGGGCGTTCCTGCGACATCGTCCAGGTCCAACCGGTGGACGGCGCCACGTTCGTGATCCGCAGGAGTGCGCCGTCCGCCTCGGCGGTGACGACCCCGGCATCGTCGATCCGGTAGTCCTGCCCGCGGTTCGCCGGAAGGCTCGAGGTCGCAGACGGGGCGGCCGGAGTGGTCGACGTCGGGGGGATCACATCGTCCACGAAGACGTCGATCACCTGCGGTGCCGGAGTGGACACGCTCTCCAGTTGGCCGGCGGTGAGTGTGCCCAGTTGGTCGTCGCTCGTGGAGTTGAGGATGCCGATGTTCGCTGCGATCGCTGCGGTGCCAGCGAGTGCGACACCGCCGATCGCCAGCATCGTCACGACCGAGGTGCGGCTCACGAGCGAGCGCTTCGGCGTCGGCTTCCGATCGGGAATCTGGTCGTCGGTCATGTGAGCAACCGTACGGATCGGGACACGAGCGGCGGGCCAGGCGAAGGCAAGCATTCGGTAAGCGTTCCGGCGACCGGCGTCGCCGTGCGCGAATCTTGCGACGTGCGCCTGTTGTTGGTGGAAGACGATGCCGCGATCGCCGAGCCGTTGCGTGAGGGCCTCGAACGCGAGGGTTTCGAAGTCGACCTGGCCCCGACCGGTGCCGCAGCACTTGCGTCGGGCCCGGTGGACCTCGTGTTGCTGGATCTCGGGCTGCCCGACCTCGAAGGACGCGTGGTGTGCCAGGAACTCCGCAGGCGCGGGGAGACGCCGATCATCGTGGTCACCGCGCGGGGCGACGAGATCGATCGCGTCGTGCTTCTCGAGCTCGGCGCCGACGACTACATCGTCAAGCCGTTCGGGTTCCGTGAGCTGGTGGCACGTATCCGTGCCGTGCTGCGGCGGAGCTCGGGAGCGTCGGCGGTGGCCACGTCGATCACGGTGGGACCTCTCCGTGTGGACACCCGGAGTCGGCAGGTCCGATTCGCCGCCGAGCCGGTCGCCCTGACCCCTCGTGAGTACGACCTCCTGATCTGTCTCGCATCGGACGCGGGGGCGGTGAAATCACGGGAGCAGCTGATGCGCGAAGTGTGGGACGAACACTGGTGGGGATCCACCAAGACGCTCGACGTCCACGTGGCATCACTGCGCAAGAAGCTGCGACCGGACGTGATCGAGACCGTACGGTCGGTGGGCTACCGGTACGTCGACGAGGCGCTCCTGGACGCGGTCGACGCCGGATGACCCGACGCCTGCTCGTCAGCTACCTCACGATCACGGTCGTGGTGTTGCTGCTGCTCGGTGTGCCACTCGGCGCGTTCTACTCGCAACGCGAGCGGGAGCGGATCGCCGCCGACCTCGAACACGATGCGAACGTGATCGCCACGGTGTACGAGGACGATCTGGAGTCCGATCGCCCACTGTTCTCGGGCGCTGCGGAGGCCTACGAGGACCGCACCGGGGCGCGGGTGGTGGTGGTCGACGACGCCGGGATCTCGCACGTGGACACCGCCGATGCGATCGAGCGCGACTTCTCCACCCGTCCGGAGGTCGCCGCCGCACTGGAGGGGACGCGAACGACCGGAACGAGAGCGTCGGAGACGCTCGGTGTCGATCTCTTCTACGTCGCCGTGCCGGTGGCCTCCGGTGGCACGGTCCACGGCGCGGTGCGCCTCACGTTGGACACCGGTGAGGTCGACGCACGCATCCGGCAGTTCTGGTGGGCGCTGGCCGCCGTCGCCGTGGTCGTGCTCGCGGCGGTCGGAGTGATCGGCTGGGTGATCGCGAGATCGGTCACCCGGCCGCTGCGCGCCCTGACCGACGATGTCCGGCGCTTCGCGGTGGGTGACCTCGCCGCCTCCGAGCACGCGATCGACGGGCCGCCCGAGATCCGTGAGCTGGACGAGACCATGGCCGCGATGGCGCGTCGCCTCGATGGGTTGCTGGCGACGCAGCGGGCGTTCGTGGCCGACGCCTCCCACCAGCTGCGCACACCGCTGACGGCGCTGCGCCTGCGGTTGGAGAACCTGCAGAGCCGCCTCGACTCGATCTCCTCCGACGAGCGCATCGAGGATGCGGCGATCGAAGTCGACGCGGCGATCGACGAGACCGGCCGCCTCACCGAGCTGGTGACGAATCTGTTGCAGCTGGCGCGAGCCGACGAACGACAGGAGACGGCGGTCGTCGACCTCGGTGGCCTGGTGGCGGACCGGGTCGACACCTGGTCGGCCGTCGCCGATGCGGCAGGGGTCGCCCTCCGCCAGCCGTCGTCGGCGAGTGCGGGTGGCGCGAGCTCCACGGTCCGGGTCCGGGCGGTCCCGGGGGCGATCGAGCAGATCCTCGACAATCTCCTCGACAATGCCCTCGGGGTGTCTGCGGCCGGCGCGGACGTACTCGTCGACATCCGTACGGAGGGCGAGCGGGTGATCCTGGAGGTGGCCGACAGTGGCCCGGGCCTGAACGATGCCGACAAGGTCGATGCGCTCCGTCGGTTCTGGCGCGGCGACACGTCGAAACCTGGAACCGGGCTCGGACTCGCCATCGTGCAGGCGTTGGCCGTGGCGTCGGGCGGGTCGGTGGCGCTCCGCGATTCCGACATGGGTGGGTTGGTGGTGGAGGTCACGCTGCCGGTTGCGTCGTGAGCGCCGCCTGATACCCTATGGGGTATGTGTAGACAGACCACCTGCCGAACCTGCGGTCGCCCGGGCTGGGCCGGCTGCGGCGCCCACGTCGAACAAGTCCTCGGACACGTCCCCCAGAACGAGCGCTGCCAGTGCGGCAGCGAGGCCTCCTCGGCATCGTCCGGGCGCAAGGGCTGGTTCCGTCGCTGACGGGCGGTGGACTGCCTATTGCGAATTGAACTCGCAATAGTTAGGATGGCGCCTCGTGGGGATCGAGGCAGTGCCATCCGACGGGCGTCGTGCCCGTCGCGAGCGGGGCCGCACCGCGGTGATCGACGCCATGTTCGACCTCCTGCAGGAGGGCAAGGTGCCGCCACCGGTGGATCTGGTCGCCGAACGTTCCGGCGTGTCGGTGTCGACCGTCTTCCGCTACTTCCAGAGCCTCGACACGCTGCAGGTGCAGACGTTCGAGCGGTTCCTCGAACGGTTCAGCCCGCTGGTGGCGGGCGCCGACGAACCTGACGCGCCGCTGCCCGAACGCATCGCCGGGTTCGTCCGCACCCGGCTCGACCTCTACGAGCGGGCGGGCACGATCATGGCCGTCGGTCGTCTCCGCGCCCTCGAGCACGAACCGCTCGTGGAGGCCACCTCGCAAATGCGCGGCCTCCTCGCCGACCAGGTACGGAACTGGTTCGCGCCCGAACTCGACAGCGCCTCGCCGTCGATGCGCTCGGACCTGACGGCGTCGATCGACGCCTTCACCGCACTCGAGTCGTGGGACGTGATGCGCCGGACGCACTCCCGCTCGCGCCCGCAGATCGACCGCACCTGGCGCCGCGGCCTGGCCGCGCTGTGCGACGCCTACCCGAACGGAGCAACGTCATGACCCGAGCATCACGCTTCGAGGGGGCCATCGGACGCACCCTCGCCGAGTCCGAACCGTGGTACGACGAACCACCGCACCCCGGACCGGACGCCCCGAACGTGGTGGTGATCCTGCTCGACGACACCGGATTCGGGCAGTTCGGGTGTTACGGCAGCGACATCGACACGCCGCACGTCGATGCACTCGCCGCCGGCGGCCTGCAGTTCACCAACTTCCACGTCACCCCACTGTGCTCACCGACGCGGGCGTCGCTGCTCACCGGCCGCTCCCAGCACGCCGTCGGCATGCGCTCGGTGTCGAACTTCCGTACCGGGTTCCCCCACCAGCTCGGGCACATCAGCAACCACGCCGCCACGATGGCCGAGGTGCTCGGCGACGCCGGGTACGCCACGTTCTGCGTCGGCAAGTGGCACCTCGCCCCGATGGAACAGTGCTCCGCCGCCGGACCGTTCGACCAGTGGCCGCTGGCCCGGGGGTTCGACCGCTTCTACGGGTTCCTCGAGGGCGAGACCGACCAGTTCCATCCCGAGCTGGTGGCCGACAACCATCCCGTCCAGCCGCCCGCCGGTCCGGACGAGGGCTACCACCTGTCGGAGGATCTCGTCGACCAGGCCCTGCGGATGATCTCCGACAGCGTCGGTGTGCGACCCGACCGGCCGTTCTTCACGTACCTCGCCTTCGGGGCGACGCACGCACCGCACCAGGCGCCACCGGAGTACCTGGCCAAGTACCGGGGGCGCTACGACGAGGGCTGGGACGTCGTGCGCGAACGCTGGTTCCGGCGCCAGCTCGAGCTCGGTGTGATCCCGGCCGGCACGGAACTGGCACCGCGCAACCCCGGCGTCGACGCCTGGGACGACCTGCCCGAGAACCAACAGCGCCTGGCGGCACGGCTGCAGGAGGCGTTCGCCGCCTTCCTCGACCACACCGACGACCAGATCGGCCGGTTCGTCGAGGGCCTGCGGCGTCTCGGCCGGCTCGACGACACCGTGCTCGTGGTGCTCGCCGACAACGGCGCCAGCCAGGAGGGCGGACCCTTCGGCGTGATGCACGAGATGAAGTTCTTCAACGGCATCCTCGAGACACCCGACGAGGCCGTCGACCGGATCGACGACATCGGCGGTCCGCACAGCCACACCAACTATCCGTGGGGCTGGGCGCAGTGCGGCAACGTGCCGTTCAAGTGGTACAAGCAGAACACCCACGAGGGCGGTGTCCACGTGCCGATGATCGTGCACTGGCCCGACCGCATCGACGCCGCCGGTCCAGGGCTGCGCCACCAGTTCACCTACGTCGCCGACATCGCACCGACGATCTACGACCTCGTCGGTGCCGTACCACCCGCGGTGTACCGCGGCGTCGAGCAGATGCCGGTGACCGGGCACTCCTTCGCCTCGGCCCTGGTCGATGCAGACGCACCTGCCACCAACACGCTGCAGTACTTCGAGATGGCCGGCAGCCGAGCGCTCGTGGCGGGGGAGTGGAAGGCCGTGTGCCGCCACCTGCCCGGCGCCGACTTCGACACCGAGCCGTGGGAGCTGTACCACCTCGCCACCGACGCCTCGGAGTGTCACGACCTCGCCGGTGAGGAACCCGACAAGCTGGCCGAGTTGCAGGAGCTGTGGTGGGAGGAAGCCGACCGCCACGGCGTGCTGCCGCTCGACGACCGCACCTTCGAGCTGTTCGGTGCCCGCTTCCGACCCAACTCGCCCCATCCCCCGGATCGTCGCTACGTGTACCGGCCGCCGATGTCGCCGCTGCCCGGTCAGGCGTCGGCGGCCATCGGCGGACGCTCGTTCGACCTCACCGCCCGGCTCACCCGTGCCGCCGGCGACGACGGCGTGATCTACGCCACAGGGACCGAGAACAGCGGACTGTCGGTGTTCGTGCAGCACGACCGCCTGGTCGTCGACTACAACGCCTTCGACGACCACACCGTGGTCGAGTCCGACGTCGAGCTGCCGGCCGGCGACGTCACCGTGGTGGTGGGGCTCCGGCGCGGCGACGGGCGGTCGGGCTCGATGCACCTCACCGTCGACGGCACCGCAGCCGGCAGCGCCGAACTGCCGCTGTTCATGTCGATGATGTCGTCGGTCGGGCCGAGCATCGGCGACGACCACGGCTCGCCGGTGTCGCCGCGTTACGAGGCGCCGTTCCCGTTCGCCGGAACGCTGCACGAGGTCGAGATCCAGCTGTTGTCGCGTCAGGACGCCGCCGCCCGCGATGCGGAGGCGAGGGCGGAGATGTCACGCCAATGATCGCTGTCACCCTCCTCGGCACGGGCAGCCCGATACCCGACCCGCACCGCGCCGGACCGGCCACGCTCGTGAGCGCCGGGGGCGCACACCTCCTCGTCGACGCCGGCCGCGGCGTGCTGATGCGCCTCGCTGCTGCCGGCGTGCCCGTGGGGCAACTGTCGGCCGTGCTGCTCACCCATCTCCACAGCGACCACATCACCGATCTGAACGACGTGATCACGTCGCAGTGGATCACCACGTTCGAGCCGACCCCACTGCGGATCGTCGGCCCGGTCGGGACACGTGAGGTGGTGGAGCATGTCGTGGCGTCGCTCGGCCCCGACATCGGATACCGCATCGCCCACCACGAGGACCTCTCCCAGCCGCCGCTGGTGGAGGTCACCGAGGTGGAGAGTGGCCCCGCCGACGTCGGCGGGACGACCTTCACGGTCTCCGCCGCCCCGACCGACCACAAGCCCGTCGAGCCCAGCGTCGGCTACCGCATCGAGCACGCCGGCACCGCCGTCGTGGTCGCCGGCGACACCGTGCCGTGCGCCGGCCTCGACGAGCTGTGCGCCGGCGCCGACGCACTGGTCCACACCGCCATCCGCAAGGACGTCATCGCCGGCATCCCGGTGCAACGCCTGCGCGACACGCTCGACTACCACTCCTCACCCGAGGAGGCCGCCCAGACCGCGGCACGGGCCGGCGTCGGCACCCTCGTGCTGACGCACTACGTACCCGCCTTCCCGCCGGGCGGTGGCGACGACTGGCGCGAACTCGCCGCTGCCCACTTCGGCGGCAACATCGAACTCGGTGACGACCTGCACCGGGTGGAGATCGACTGAACAGGAGCAACCCATGCACACCCTGCGCACACCCGACGAGCGCTTCGCCGACCCCGCCGGCTACCCGTTCGAGCCGCACTACGCCGACATCGACGACCTCGAGGGGGGAACGCTGCGCGTCCACTACCTCGACGAGGGCCCGGCCGACGCCGCGCCCGTCCTGCTGCTGCACGGCGAGCCCTCGTGGAGCTACCTCTACCGCCACATGATCCCGCCGCTGGTGGCCGCCGGGCACCGGGTGATCGCCCCCGACCTGGTGGGCTTCGGCCGCAGCGACAAGCCCACCGAACAGGGTGACTACACCTACGCCCGCCACGTCGAGTGGATGCGCCAGCTGCTGTTCGACCGGCTCGACCTGCACGACATCACGTTCTTCGGGCAGGACTGGGGCGGCCTGGTCGGTCTGCGGCTGGTGGCGCTCGACCCCGACCGCTACGCCCGCGTCGCCATCGGCAACACCGGCCTCCCCACCGGGGAGGGACGGCCCAGCGAGGCGTTCATGCAGTGGCAGAAGTTCTCCCAGGAGTCGCCGGCGTTCCCGATCGGCCAGATCGTGAACGGCGGATGCACCACCGACCTCGCCGACGACGTGATCGCCGCCTACGACGCGCCGTTCCCCGACGACAGCTACAAGGCGGGTGCGCGCATCTTCCCGTCGCTCGTGCCCACCAGCGGTGACGACCCGGCGAGCGACGACAACCGGGCGGCGTGGGACGTGCTGAGCCGGTTCGACAAGCCGTTCCTGCTGTGCTTCAGCGACCAGGACGCCGTCACCAAGGGCGGCGATGCACCATTCCTCGCCAAGGTGCCGGGTACGGCTGGTCAGCCGCACACCACCATCGAGGGCGGCGGCCACTTCCTCCAGGAGGACTGCGGGCCCGAACTCGCACAGGTGCTGATCGACTTCATCGGATCATGAGCGACTGGCTCGACCCCGACTGGCTCGACCTGAGCCGGCGCGCCTCACTGGCGTCGCACCGGCTGATCGGCTGGATCTACTGGGATCCGACGGCGATCGCGAACTATGCGGCGCTCGGCGTGCCCGACGGGATCGGCTACTACATCGCCACCCGTGGGGCGTCCCTCGGTGAGGCCGGCAACGACGTGGTGACCGCTGCGTTCTACTCCATCCACCCCGACTTCGTGGCGTTCGGTCTCGACCAGTGCCGTGCCCACACGACGTTCGAGGACGCCGCTCGGGCGCGTGACGATGCTGTCGTCGCCGGCCTGCGCGAGTACGTGCCGGACGTCTGTGAGGAACTGGCCGGGATGGCGGCGCCGCTCTGGGAGGCCGCGGACGCACTGCCGGTCGCCGGACACGTGCTGTACGCGTCGCTGCTCGACCGACGCCGTGAGGACGACCCGCTGCTGTCGGCGTGGCTGGCGGTCAACTGCATCCGCGAGTGGCGCGGAGACACCCACTGGGCGATCCAGACCGCCGAAGGGATCGGCCCCACCGCTGCGGGAATCCTCGACGGAGCCTGGCGGGGATACGAGGGCGACTGGTTGCCGCGCAGCCGTGGCGCCGACGACGCGATGCTCGCTGCCGGGTTCGCCGAGCTCGAGCAGCGAGGGCTGGCCGTCGACCGAGCCGTGGACGCCGCGGGTATCGAGTACCGCCAGGGTCTCGAGGACCGCCTCGACCGCCTCACCTCGGTGGCCTGGCGGCACCTCGGAGTCGACGCCACCACGGCCTTCCTCGACCTCGTCGAGCCGGTCGGCGCGCAGCTGGTCGACCGCATCGACGCCACGGCGGGTCCCGACTGGATGCCGGCCGCACGCGAGAGGCGGGCGCGATCGTGATCCACGAGAGTCGCACGGCGACGGTCGACGCCGACCTCACCGCCGTGTGGGACGTGCTCGCCGACTTCGGCGCCATCAGCCGCTGGGCTGCGAACGTGGACCACTCGTGCCTGCTCGCCGAGATGCCGGCGTCGGCCGACGAGGCGTCCGACCTCACCGGCGTCACACGTCGCATCCAGACGGGCCGCACGGCCTTGGTGGAACGCATCACCGCATGGTCACCGCCATCCCACCTGGCCTACCGCATCGAGGGGCTCCCGCCCGTGCTGCGTTCGGTGACCAACGAATGGCAGCTCGCCCCGGTGCGCGGTGCGCCCGGACGCACCGACGTGACGCTGACGTCACACGTCGACGCCGGACCACGACCACCGCAACAGCTCATCGCCCGCCTCGCCGCCAAGCGGCTCACGGGCGCATCCGAGGAGATGCTGCAGGGCCTGCAGCGCGCCATGAAGGAGATCCACGCATGAACGAAGACAGCAACCACGACGGCGCCCGTCCGGACGTGATCATCATCATGACCGACGAGGAACGGGCGATCCCGCCCTACGAGACCGACGAGTTGCGCGCATGGCGCGACACCGCACTCCCCGGCCGCCGTTGGTTCACCGAGCACGCCGTGTCGTTCGGGCGGCACTACACCGGTTCGCTGGCGTGTGTGCCCAGCCGGCCGACGATGTTCACCGGCCAGTACCCCGACGTGCACGGTGTCACCCAGACCGACGGCCTCGGGAAGAACTTCGACGACTCGCGGCTGCGCTGGATGCCGGAGGGCGAGGTCCCCACACTGGGCAACTGGTTCCGCGCTGCCGGCTACGACACCCACTACGACGGCAAGTGGCACATCAGCCACGCCGACCTCGTCGATCCCGCCACCGGCGAGCCGTTGGCCACCAACGATGCCTCCGGCGCCGTCGACGCTGCGGCGGTGCAGCGGTACCTCGATGCCGATCCGCTCGGGCCCTACGGCTTCTCGGGCTGGGTGGGTCCCGAGCCCCACGGTGCGCCGTTGGCCAACAGCGGCACGGTGCGCGACCCGTTGATCGCCGACCGGGTGGTGGCCTGGCTGGAGGACCGGTACGCCCGCCGCCGTGCCGGCGATGCCGACGCTCTGCGCCCGTTCCTGCTGGTGGCCAGCTTCGTCAACCCACACGACATCGTGCTGTTCCCCGCCTGGGCGCGGCAGGGATCGCCGCTCGACGACCGGCCGGAGCTGACCCCGCCGACGGTGCCCGCCCCGCCCACCGCGAACGAGGACCTGGCCGGCAAGCCGGCCGCCCAGATCGCGTACCGGGAGTCGTACCCGAGCGGCTACGGGCCGCCGGCACTGGTGTCGCGCCTCTACCGCGACAACTCCCAGCAGTACCGCGACCTGTACCACCGCCTCCACGCGGAGGTGGACACCCCACTCGACCGGGTCCGCCGTGCCGTCACCGACGCCTACGACTCGGGCGGCTTCTCGGAGGCCGTCGTGGTGCGCACGTCCGACCACGGCGAGCTGCTGGGCGCCCACGGCGGTCTGCACCAGAAGTGGTTCACGCTGTACGACGAAGCGACCCGCGTCCCGTTCGAGGTGGCCCGCGTGGGAACGGTCACCTCGGCGGCACGGCGGGTCGACGACGCGCCGACGTCGCACGTGGACCTCGTGCCCACGCTGCTGGCGGCGGCCGGGATCGACGAGACGGCCGTCGCGCAGGTGCTGCGCGAGCAGTTCACCGAAGTGCATCCGCTGCCGGGCCGCGACCTGATGCCGATCGTCGACGGGGACGACGCCCCCGCCGATCGGGCGGTGTACATCATGACGCGCGACAACATGCTGGAAGGTGACTCGGGCGCGTCGGCGATGGCCCGCCGCCTCGGCCGGGTGGCGAAGCCACCGGCGCCGATGCGGATCCGGGTGCCGGCCCACGTCGGCGCCAACTTCGAAGGTGTCGTGGTGCGGGTGGACGAGGACGTTCCCGGTGGCGCCGGCCACCTGTGGAAGCTGGTACGCACCTTCGACGACCCGGCGACGTGGACCGAGCCCGGAATCCGCCACCTCGCCGCCAACGGCCCCGGCGGCGACGTGTTCCGCAGCGAACCACTGCCCGACCAGTGGGAGCTCTACGACCTCACCGCCGACCCGGTGGAGGCCGACAACCGCTGGCACGACCCGGATGCCGCCACCGTGTTCGAGCACCTGCGCACGGTGCTGAAGCACGAGCGGGCGCGCAGCGTTCCCGAGCGCAACGTGCCGTGGCCGTACGCCCAGCGCCGTCCCACCGCCGGCCCGCCGGCGAAGCGGGTGCCGCCGCCGGCGCGTCTGCTGCGCAGGGCCGCGAGGAAGCTCGGGTTGCATCCCGACGACCCCGATGCCCGGGACTTCGAACTGCTCGGGCGCCGGGCGTTGATCGTGTGCACCAACCACGGCGTGCTCGACATCGGCAAGGCCACCGGTGTGTTCGCCAGCGAGATGACCGTGCCGTACTACGCATTCCTCGACGCCGGGATGATCGTCGACCTCGCCAGCCCCGCGGGCGGTGTGATCCCCGTGGACCCGCAGAGCGTGAAGCCGGTGGTGCGCACCGCCGAGGACGACCGGTTCCTCGCCGACGACGACCTGCGGGCGAAGGTGACCGACTCGTTGCGGATCGCCGACGTCGACGTGGCGTCGTACGACATCGTGTTCCTCGCCGGGGGCTGGGGCGCCGCCTTCGACCTCGGCGTGTCGGAGACGCTCGGCGACAAGATCACCGAGGCCAACGCCCACGATCGGATCATCGGCGGGGTGTGTCACGGGCCGCTCGGTCTGTTGAAGGCGCGCACGGCCGATGGCCGCCCGCTGGTGGAGGGACGACGAGTCTCGGCCGTGACCGACAAGCAGGTGCACGAGTTGGGCATCTCCTCGACGCCACAGCACCCGGAGACCGAACTGCGAGCGCAGGGGGCCGCCTTCGAGAGCGCGACGGCGTTCCGCGATCCACTCGCCAACCACTGGGTGGTCGACGGGAACCTCGTGACCGGTCAGAACCAGAACGCCGGGCCGATGGTGGCCCGGGAGATGATGCAGCTGCTCACCCAACGGCTCCTCGACCAGCTCGCCGCGCAGGAGGCACGCTGATGGACGCACCCCGCTACGGCACGGTCGACACCGAGTACGCGATGCGACTCGCCACCACGCCCGCCGAGGACGACGGGCCGGTGTGGATGGTGAATCTGATGAAGTACCGCGACGTCGCCGACTACGCCGACGGGCGCAACGACAACACCACCAACAACACCGCCACCATCAGCGGTCGCGAGGCCGACGACCTCTATGCCCCGATCGGGCCGCTCACGGCGATCGGCGCCGAGGTCGTGTTCGTCGGCGACGTCGACCAGCAACTCCTCGGCGACGCTCCGGTGTGGGATCGCGTCGGCGTCGTGAAGTACCCCACGCGACGCTCGTTCGTCGAGATGCAGCAGCGCGACGACTTCCAGCGCCTGCACGACCACAAGGATGCCGGCATGGAGCAGACGATCGTCATCGGCTGCCGGCCGATGGACGGCCCGGGCGTCCCCGACGGCGTCGAACAGCTCGACTGGGCCGACGTGCCCCACCCGCCGACCGACGACGACGGACCGGTGATGGTGCTGCACGTGATCCGTTTCGAGGACGCCGCGGCGGCCGATGCGACGCCCGATGACACTCCGGCTGACACTCCGGCTGACACTCCCGATGACATGGAGGCCTACACCGCGCATGCCGCGGTCGTGGCCGCCCGCCACGGTGCGCGCATCGGTGGCTGGTTCGCCGCCGAGGGCACGATCGTCGGCGACGGCCGGACGTGGCACCAGGCGCGCTTCAACGCGTTCCCGAGCAAGCGGGCGTTCATGGAGGTCGTGATGGATCCGTCACGTCTCGAAGCCCAACGGCAGCATCGCGAGGCTGCCATCGCCGACACCTACACCATGATCCTGCGCCCGACGATCGATCAGCTCACGCCGACCTGACCGGTCGTCATCTGGTCGTGGAGGTGCCTCCGTCGACGGGGACCACGGCACCGGTGGTGTAGGCGCCGGCACGGCTGGCCAGGAAGATCACCGTGCCGGCGATGTCCTCGGGTGACCCGATGCGGCCACGGGGCACGCTCTCGGCCACCATCCGGCGGCTGTCGGGATCCTCGAGCATGTAGGCCATCATCTTCGACTCGAACGGGCCCGGTGCGATCGAGTTGACGGTGATGTGGTCGGCCACCAGATGGCTGGCCATGTGGCGGGCCATCATGTGCACACCGGCCTTCGACGCCGAGTACGAGTAGTTGTCGCCGATCGGCACGCGGATGCCGTCGATCGACCCGATCATGATCACCCGCGCCGGATCCTCGGCCGTGGCACCCGCCTTCAGCTGGGGGAGCAGCGCCTGGGTGAGCATGAACGGCGCCTTCACGTTGATCGCCAGCACCTTGTCGAACCCGACCTCGGGGAACTCGCCCAGCGGCGCACCCCACGCAGCGCCGGCGTTGTTCACCAGGATGTCGAGCTGTGGCTCGCGCTCGGTGAACGCCGCCACGAACGACGCCACACCCTCCGACGTCGACAGGTCGGCGGGGATCGAGATGCACTCGCCGACCTCCGACAGCTCGGCCGCAGCCGCGTCACAGGCCTCGGCCTTGCGCGCCGTGATGTAGGTGCGCACCCCGTTGGCCACCAAGCCCGATGCGATCATGTGGCCGATGCCGCGCGACCCGCCGGTGACCACGGCGACCTTGCCGTCGAGGCCGAACAGGCCGGCGAGGGTGAGTGGGGACGGGTCCGATGCGCTCATTGCCCGGTTGTAGCACCATGCTGGTGTGATGAACCGAATCCTCGAGGTCGACCGCACGTCCATCGGCCAGACGCGACTCGTCGATGCCGACGAGCCCGACCTCGCCGACGGTCAGGTGCGCCTGCACGTCGACCGCTTCGCCGTGACCGCCAACAACGTCACCTACGCCGTGTTCGGCGACGTGCTCGGCTACTGGAAGTTCTTCCCTGTCGACGACGGACGATGGGGTCGGGTGCCGGCGATGGGCTGGGCCACCGTGGTCGAGTCACGCAACGCCGACCTCGCGGTGGGGAGTCGCTACTACGGCTGGTATCCCATGGCGCACACGGTGGTGTTCACCGCCACCGCCACCGACGACGGGTTCCGCGACGACGGCGAACACCGTCTGCAGCACGCACCCGTGTATCGCAGGTACGTCGCCACCGATCACGACCCGTCCCACGACGACGCTCCCGACGGCGAGGACCGCCACTCGCTGCTGCGCGGCCTGTTCTTCACGGGGTATCTCGCCGACGAGTCGTTCGACGATGCGTGTGGCACCGATGCGGCGCCCTACTTCGGAGCCGAGCAGGTGCTGGTGCTCTCGGCGTCGTCGAAGACCGGCATCGCCTTCGCGCAGCGGGTGGCCGCTCGCCGTGACGCCGGAGCCGACCTGCGCGTGATCGGGCTCACGTCGGCGGGCAACGTCGACTTCGTCGAGTCGCTCGGCTGGTACGACACCGTGCTCACCTACGACGACGTCGACTCGATCCCCGCCGACGTGCCCACCGTGTCGATCGACATGGCCGGCAATCCCGCCGTGCTCGCCGCCGTCCACCATCACCTGGGCGACCAGCTGAAGTACTCGATGACCGTCGGTCGCAGCCACCACGACGCCCCGCCGCCGGACCGGGCCGGCGAACTGCCCGGGCCGACGCCCACCCTGTTCTTCGCGCCGACCGCAGCCAAGCGCGGTGTGGTCCAGTGGGGTACCGAGGGCTACGCACGCCGCTCGTCGGAGGCCCTACGTGACTTCGTGGACGCCAGCCGCTCATGGCTCACCGTCGACCGTCGCACCGGCCCCGGTGGCGTGCAGTCGGCCTGGGCCGACGTGTACGCCGGTGCCGTGGCGCCGTCCGTCGGCGTCGTCGCCGGCTTCGACCCGCCGTCCGCCGGATCGTGACCAGCGGCGTCCCGGCCCCCAGCGGACGACGGCTCGCCGTCCGCGTCACGCCGGACGCACTGCGACAGGTCCGTGGGGGCCATCCCTGGGTGTACGCCGACTCGATCACCTCGATCGGTCCCGGCGACCATCCCCGGGCAGCAGGCGATCTCGCCGTGATCTTCGACCGCGACCGCTCGTTCGCAGCCGTCGGGCTCTACGACCCGGCCTCGCCGATCCGGATCCGCATCCTGCACGTCGGTCGCCCCCGGCAGATCGACGCCGACTTCTGGTCGACCGCCGTCGAGGCGGCCCGCGCCGTCCGACGCCCCTTCACCGAGGCCGGCGACGCCGACGAACTCGCCTACCGGCTCGTGAACGGGGAGAACGACCGACTGCCCGGCCTCGTCGTCGACCGCTATGCCGGCGTCCTCGTCGTGAAGCTCTACTCGGCGGTCTGGTTTCCTCACCTGAACGACCTGGTTCCGGTGTTGTGCGAGGCAACCGGCGTGTCCGACGTGGTGCTGCGTCTCGCCCGGAACGTCGCTGCCGGCGACACATACGGGCTCGCCGACGGTGACGTCATCAGCGGCCACGTACCGGACGGGCCCGTCCGGTTCCGGGAAGGAGATCTCCTCTTCGCCGCCGACGTGCGCCACGGTCAGAAGACCGGGCACTTCCTCGACCAGCGCGCCAACCGGTTGATCGTGGGGTCGATGTCGTCCGGGCGTGACGTGCTCGACGTGTTCGCCTCCACCGGTGGGTTCAGCGTGCACGCCGCTGCCGGGGGAGCGCGATCGGTGCTCGCCGTCGACGCCTCCGCGCCCACGCTCGCCGGCGCCGCGGCCAACATGGCGCTCAACGCCGACCGGCCGGAGGTGGCGGCCTGCCGTTTCACCACGCGGGTGGGTGACGCCTTCGAGGTGCTGGCCGATCTGGACCGGACCGGTGAGCGCTACGACCTGGTGGTGGTCGATCCGCCGTCGTTCGCCCAGCGCCGCACCGACGTCGCCGGCGCCCTGCGCGCCTACGCCCGACTCACCCGGCTGGCGCTGGGGGTCCTCCGCCCGGGAGGCGCGCTCGTGCAGGCGTCGTGCTCGAGCCGGGTGTCGCGCGAGGACTTCTTCGACACCGTCACCACAGCCGCTGCAGCTGCCGGACATCGCCTCCACGAGATCCTCCGCTCCGGCCACGACGTCGACCATCCGGTCGGCTTCCCCGAAGGGGAGTATCTCAAAGCGGGCTTCTGGAGCGTCGAGCCCGATCGGTAGCGTCGGCGGCATGGCAGCCATCCGAGCGAACGGCATCACGATCGAGTACGAGGAGAGGGGCGACGGTGAGCCGCTGCTCCTGATCATGGGGCTGGCCGGGCAGCTCACCGACTGGCCCGACGAGTTCGTCGACGAGATCGCCGCCGAGGGGTTCCGTGTGATCCGTTTCGACAACCGCGACATCGGGCTCAGCACCGAGTTCGACTGGGAGGCGCCCAGCCAGATCAAGGCGATCCTCGGAAACATCGCCCGTCGGCCCCCGCATGCCGGCTACCACCTCGCCGACATGGCGGCCGACACCGCCGGCCTGCTCGACGCGCTCGAGATCGACTCGGCGCACGTCGTGGGGGTCTCGATGGGCGGCATGATCGCCCAGAGCCTGGCGATCGCCCATCCCGATCGGGTGCGCTCGCTCACCTCGATCATGTCCCACACCGGAGACCGCAAGAACGGCAGGATCACCGGGAAGACGATGGTGAAGCTCGCCCGCCTGCCCGACGCGACGCCCGAG
>Ga0102938_10000830_pt1 | contig 23175 bp, 21 predicted proteins | sample SalPonR2_B_D2_MG_FD_84516 | JGI IMG/M metagenome (GOLD analysis project Ga0102938, IMG submission 84516) | Salt pond soil microbial communities from South San Francisco under conditions of wetland restoration - Salt Pond MetaG R2_B_D2_MG | ecosystem: Environmental > Aquatic > Marine >... | reverse complement strand
CGCGGAAAAGGCGGATTCGACCCTGAACACGCGGATCGTGGAAATCCCGGTCTATTATCAGGATCCCTGGACGCACGAGACACTGATGCGGTTCCGCGAGCGTCACCAGGACCCGAACAGCACAGACATCGAATATGCCGCGTCGATCAACGGGTTCTCCACCGTCGATGACTTCATCGCGGCGCATTCCGGCGCGCCCTGGTTCGTGTCCATGGTCGGCTTCGTCTCGGGCTTGCCGTTCCTTTACCAGATGGTTGACCGGCCAAGGCAGATCGAGGTGCCGAAATACCTGCGCCCGCGCACGGATACGCCCAAGCTGACAGTGGGGTATGGCGGGTGCTTCTCTTGCATCTATTCGGTCAGGGGCGCGGGCGGATACCAGATGTTCGGTGTCACCCCCATGCCAATCTTCGACCCCAAGCAGGAAACCAGCTACCTCAAGGATTTCATGTGCTTCTTCACGCCCGGTGACATCGTCAAATGGAAGCCGATCGATCGCGATGAATACGACGCCAACGTGGCGGATGTGGATGCCGGAAAATTCGTGCCGCGCATGGCCGATGTCTCGTTCGATCTGGCCGAGTTCAACACCGACATGAACAGCTACAACGCAAAACTGGAGGAGGCGCTCAATGGGCATTAAGGTTCACAACCCCGGCCTCGCCACGACGATCCAGGATCTGGGGCGTCCAGGCTATTTCCACCTTGGCATTCCGATTTCGGGCGCGATGGACCGTTTCGCGATGCGCGCGGCCAACATGCTGGTGGGCAACGACGAAGGTGCCGCCGGTCTGGAGGCCGTGTTCATGGGCCCGGAGCTGGAATTCACGTCCGATTGCACCGTCGCCGTCTGCGGCGCGGACATGCCGATCAAGCTGGACGGAGAAGAGCGCACGGGTTGGTCCTCGATCGCCGTGAAGGCGGGGCAGGTCCTGAGCTTTGATTTTCTCAAGACCGGCGCGCGGATTTATATCGCCGTTTCCGGCGGGATCACGGTGCCGGAATACCTTGGCAGCCGCTCGACTTACGCCATCGGGGCACTTGGCGGTGTTGATGGACGCCCGATCGCCGCGGGCGATGATCTGCCCACGGGCGGTGATGCAGGGCCGGGTGACGGTCGCGGCGTGCCCGAAAATCTGCGCCGCGCGCCGGGCAACCCGGCCGAATTACGGGTGTTGCCGGGTCTATACTGGCACCGGATCACGGATCAGGCCGGGCGCAATTTCTTCGAGGATGAATGGAAGGTCGCGCCCGAAGCCGACAGAATGGGCTACCGGTTCCGTGGCGGCCGCCCGATGGAGTTTGTCGAGCGCAAGCAGCCCTTCGGTGCGGGTTCGGACCCGTCGAACATCGTGGATGGGTGTTATTCCTATGGCTCGATCCAGGTTCCGGGTGGAACAGAGCCGATTGTTCTGCACCGTGATGCGGTGTCGGGCGGCGGATACTTCATGTTGGGCACAGTGATCTCGGCCGATATGGACCTGATCGGACAGTTGCAGCCGCACACGCCCTCGAAATTCGTCAAGGTCGACATGGAAACAGCACTTCAGGCGCGGCGCGACCGGCATGCCCTGCTTGATCAGGTGCGTGCAGCGCTGGACTGAAAAGGAGACGACAGATGACGACGACGCTTGCCACTCACGCAATCCCGGGCCTTGCGAGTTCTTCGCTGCAGAAAGGCCTTGTTATCGTGCTCGGATCGGTTCTGCTTGCGGTTTCGGCCAAGGTGCAGGTGCCATTCTGGCCGGTGCCGATGACGATGCAGACCTTTGTGGTGCTGTTGTTCGGTGCCGCCCTGGGCTGGCGGATGGCCGGGGCAACAGTTCTGGCGTATCTCGCTCAGGGCGCCCTCGGCCTGCCGGTTTTTGCCGGCGGTGCAGGGCTTGCCTACATGGCCGGTCCGACCGGTGGTTACCTGGCCGGTTTCCTTTTGGCCGCGGTCGCCGTTGGCTGGCTGGCCGGGCGCGGCTTTGGGCGCACGATACCCACCACGTTTGCCGTGATGCTCGTTGGTCAGGCGATCATCTTCGGTTTGGGGGTTGCTTGGTTGTCCGGTTTCATCGGGTTTGAAAAGGCCATCGCCGCCGGCGTTACACCGTTTTTGCTGGCCGAAGGGTTCAAGATCGCGCTGGCCTGCGCCGTTCTGCCCTTGGCTTGGAAGCTTGTCGGGCGCGTCTAGGCGCCCGGCTTGCACTGATTGCGAAAATCTTTTGGGGAGACGCCGAATTGTCTGCGGAACGCGCGAGAGAACTGGGCCTGATCGGAAAAGCCGCGCGCATACGCGATTTCGGCGATCGTTCGGGAATTGCCCGGGTCGCTCAGGTCCTGCCGGCAGGCCGCAAGGCGTTGATCCCGGACCCATTGACTGACCGTCTGGTTGGTGTCGCGGAAAATCTCGTGCATGTAGCGGGTCGAGATCCCGCAGCCCGCCGCAATATGCTCGGGGCTCAGGTCGGGGTCGTGCAGATGCGCGCGAATGAACTGCTCGATCCGCGTCAGATGCGCCGTGCGCACGGACGACGCGCCGCTCGTCAGTGTACGTTCGTCGTTCTGAACCGCGAGAACCAGAAGGTCGATCAACTGCGCGCCGACGGTAACGCGTGCCTCGGCACTCAGCGTTCCTATCCGGGTCGGAATGTGTTGCAGCATGTCGGTGAACAATCCACCGGCCCCGTTGCCCGCGTCGAACTGCATGGAGCAGAATCGGCCCGGTGCGCGAATACGTCCACCCAGAACCTTGTCGCTGACCTTGAGCACCCAAAGACAGTTTTCCTTGTCATGGGCGAATTCATACGGCTCATGGCTGCGTTCAAGGATAAAGCCGCCCGGGTTGCAGGTGACATCCTTGCCGGATTGGGAAAAGTAGACATCGGATCGAATGGGTACCGTGATCAGATATTCCTCGTCCTGCGCGCCGCTCAGATGTTTGGGCAATCGACGGTAATTGAGAGGCTTGGACATCAGGCGCGACAACGACAGGTCGCCCAGCTTCCAGCTTTTCAGTTCTCCTTCGAACAGTTCGGCGTTCTTGAAACTCAGATCCAGCGGAAAATACGTGCTCGCAATCGCATCGTGCCAGTGCCGCGATCGGCTGGCCGGTTCGATTCCGTTCGTGGTGATCGTGCTGTTCATTCGGGTCCCTTTGAACAAAGTGTAGGCGCGCAAACCTCTTCCGGCAACTTTCTTGCCGTTCAAAACCCTGCCCAGTGCACTCAGCGTCAAGAAATTGCGCACCGGGTGCAAAGACGGGGTCGCGCGGACGCGCCTAAGCTTTTCCGATCATTGATCCGCGCGGTGCCGGTGCGCCCTGCGGCAACGGGAGGAAGTCTGCCATGACGGCCAAGTCCAAGAAGAAATCCGCAAAAAAGAAAATCAAGGTCGATCCGATCACCTTGTCAGTCGTCCGGGGTGTACTGGAGACAACGCAACGCGAGATGACGCTCTCGCTGGAAAAGACCGCGCGGTCGAGTGTGTTCAACCTGGCGCATGACTATTCGACGTCGTTGTTCAATCACACGCCCGAAATGATCCTGCAGGGGCAGGATATTCCGATTCACCTTGGATCCTTGATGCCGGCGATGAAGGCGGTGGCGAATTACTTTGGTGATGATGTCCACGAGGGCGACCTGATCCTGCAGAACGATCCCACCTTCGGTGGCGGCCATTCCATCGACACCTGCATGTACAAGCCCGTCTTCTGGGAGGGCGAACTGGTCTTCTGGACGGTCTGCAAGGGGCACCTGACCGACATCGGCGGCCCGGTGCCCGCAGGTTATAACCCCGACGCCAAGGAAATCTATGCCGAGGGCCTGCGTATCCCGCCCATCAAGATCTGGGACAAGGGAGAGCCGCGCAATGACATCCTGAACATGATCCTGATGAACATGCGTGCCCGCCGTGATCAGGAGGGCGATTTCAACGCCCTGATCGGTGCCTGTCAGGTCGGTGAACGCAACCTGCTGGCGCTGATCGAGAAATACGGGCTGGCGCAGGTTCAGGCCTGCATCGACGAACTGCTCGACATGGCAGAAAAGCAGATGCGCACGCTGATCAAATCCGTGCCCGACGGCAGCTATGAAGGTACTGCGGTGCTCGAAGATGCCGGTCATGGCTTTGGCGATATGGATATCGACGCCAAGGTGACCATCAAGGGCGACAATTGCCATATCGAGATCAACTCTCCCCCGCAGGTGCCCTATTTCATCAATTCGTACGAGGGCAATTCCTATTCCGGCGTTTATCTTGGATTGATGATGTTCGCCCAGCTGCCCCCACCGTATAACGAGGGGCTTTACCGCTGTGTTAGTGTCGATATGGGCCCGCACGGGACGTTGTGTAATGCCAAGGAACCGGCACCGCACATGAATTGCACCACGACGCCGATGGAAACGTTGACGGACGCGGTGCGCATTGCCTTCGAGCAGGCCGTGCCCTCCAAGGTGGCGGCCAGTTGGGGTCATGCCAATGGTTTGAACATTGCCGGCTGGGATAACCGCCATGACGAAGAGTTCGTCACCATGGTGCTGGCGACGATCATTTCCGGCGCGGGCGCCACGCCGCAACAGGATGGCTGGCACGCCTGCGGGCCGGAATGCTGTTTCGGGGCGCTGACCTCGGGTGATGTGGAACTGCTGGAATATTCCTATCCCATCATCATCCACAATTATTCGCTGATGACCGACTCCGGCGGTGCGGGAAAGTATCGCGGCGGATCCGGCACCGCCTGGAAGGTCGAGCCGATGGACAGCGACATGACCTTCATCATGTTCGGCGAAGGCCGTCGAATACCGGCCGTGGGTGCGGCAGGGGCGGAATCGACACTGATCGGGCCAAAGGTTGGCAGCATGGACATCTGTCGTGACGGAGAGGTCAAGACCCTGCGCGACAACGTCATCGATGTGATCAAGCCTGGCCAATGGGTGATGAACCGAAACCCCGGCGGTGGCGGCTATGGCAACCCGATGGAGCGCCCGGTCGACATGGTCGTCTGGGACGTGAAGAACGATCTGGTTTCAATCAAGGGAGCAAAGGAGGACTACGGCGTCGTCTTCAAGGATGAAGAGACATTGGAAGTGGACATGACGGCCACACACAAGCTGCGGAAGAAGCGCGCAGCCTAGGCTCATGACCCCGCAAAACTCCAACACATTCATCCAGAAAAGAGAGACACTCCATGCGTACTGAATACAGACTTGGCATCGACGCCGGCGGCACTTTCACCGATTTCGTTCTGGCCGATCAGAACGGTCACGTGCGCCTCTACAAGGCCCTGTCCACCCCACAGGATCCCACGCAGGCCATCAAGAACGGCCTTGCCCTGATTTCCGAAGATATCGGCCTTTCGGCACAGGAGATCGTGTCCAAATGCGATCTTTGCATCAACGGCACCACTGTGGGCCTGAACGCCCTCATTCAGCACAAGGGCGGCAAGACCGGCCTGATCTGCACCAAGGGCCACGAGGACAGTATCGAGATCCGCCTTGGCCACAAGGAAGACGGCTATCGCTATGATCCGGAATACCCGCCCGCCGTGATGCTGGTGCCGCGCTACCTGCGTCGTGGCGTCGAAGAGCGCGTTCTGTCGAGCGGCGAAATCCGGACGCCGATGAACGAGGATGACGTGCGCGCCGCGTGCGATCTTTTCCTCAAGGAAGGGGTGGAGACCGTGGCGATCAGTTTTGTCTGGTCCGTTCTCGAGACCAGCCATGAACGCCGCGCGGCAGAGATCGTTCGTGAAATGATGCCTGATGTGGTGCTGACCGTCGGTTCCGAGCTGTATCCGCAGGTGCGTGAATACACCCGCACCTCGACAGCCGTGACCAACGCCTACCTCGCCCCGATCATGAAGAGATATGTTGAGGCGGTGGATGCGTATTTTCGTGGTCTGGGTGCCCGGTATCCGGTTCGCTACTTTCAGTCGAACGGCGGTCTGGCCATCGGTCAGGCAATGACCGACCGGTCGGTCTATGCGATCAACTCAGGTCCGGCCTCGGCGCCGACCGCCGGATTGTCGGTTGCCGCACCGTTCGGTGAAACCAATGTGATCACCTGCGACATGGGCGGGACGTCTTTCGACATCACTCTGACCAAGGGCGGCGTGACCAACCTCAACAAGAACATCGATTTCCTGCGTTACCGTATCGGGGTGCCGATGATCCAGGTGGAAACGCTGGGCGCCGGTGGCGGTTCGATCGGCTGGATCGACGAAATGGGCCTGTTGCAGATGGGTCCGCAATCGGCCGGTGCCGATCCCGGGCCGGCCTGCTACGACCAGGGCGGAGATCAGCCCACGGTGTCGGATGCCAACCTTGTGCTGGGCTACCTCAATCCCGACGGCCTTGTCGGCGGACGCTTGCCGCTGGACGCGAAAAAGGCGCGCGCCGCGATCAAGACCAAGGTGGCCGATCCGCTTGGCATCTCGGCCGAAAAGGCCGCGTATGGGATGTACACCATCGTCAATTCCAACATGGTGAACGGCATTCGGCGCGTATCGGTCGAACGCGGCTATGATCCGCGCGACTTCGTGTTGGTGGGCGCGGGCGGCGCCACGGCGGCCCATATCACCGCGATCGCCGAGGAGATGGGGATCGACAGGATCATCCTGCCCAAGCTGGCCTCCGGTCTGTGTGCCTACGGTCAGATCATCTCGGATGTGAAATACAATTACATGGCCACATCGCCGGTGAGATTGGACAATGCGCAGGCTTACGCGCAGGTCAACAAGCTTTACAAGCAGATCGAAAAGCAGGGCCGCGATCACCTCAAGGCGGATGGTTTCAAGGCCAGCCAGATCCGGGCAGAACGCTCCATCGAGATGCGTTACGTCGGCCAGGTGCATGAATGTACGGTCGAGATCGGCAATTTCGAGATCAATTCCAAGACCATCGATCAGGTCAAGGAGGCGTTCCATGCCCGGCATGAGCAGCTCTACACCTACTCGGAACGGCACAACACGATCGAAGTGGTGAACATAGAAAGCACGCTTTACGGCGCGGTGGACAAGCCCAAGCAGGCCAAGATCGGCAAGGGGCAATCACCGGCAAAGGCGCTGAAGAGTGAGCGCAAGGCGATCTTCGACGCCTCTGGCAAGGCGCAGAAGACCCCTGTCTATGACGGCAGTCTGCTTGGCGCGGGCGCCACCATCAAGGGGCCGTCGGTGATCGAGGAAGAAACGACCACCATCGTCGTGCAGCCCGGTTGGACCGCGACGCTCGACCCAAGCGGATCCTACGTCATCACGAGAAAGAAGAGGTAGCGCCGACATGACCCAACCCCTGCAGGCGAAACAGGTATCGGTGTCCTTCGACGGGCTGCGCGCCCTGTCGGATGTGACACTGGATATCCCGCCTGCGCGGGTGTCGGGCCTGATCGGCCCGAACGGGGCGGGCAAGACCACGCTGGTCAACGTGCTGACCGGGTTTCAATCGCCCACCACGGGGTCCGTCGTCTGCGACGGAAGGGACGTGTCGGCCCTGTCGGCGCACAAACTGCGCCGCCTTGGCGTTGCGCGCACCTTTCAGGGTGGCCGGCTGTTCAAGGATCTTTCGGTGCTGGACAACCTCGAGGTCACGGGTGTCGGCCTGGGCCTGACCCGTCGCGAGGCGGCATCGCGGGCGGTGGACATGTTGGACTGGGTCGGGATCAGCCACCTCATGACCGATATCGCGGGCTCTCTGCCCTACACCGACGAACGTCGGGTCGGCATTGCCCGCGCCCTGATGATGGCTCCGTCTTTCGTTCTGCTGGACGAGCCCGCTGCCGGCATGTCCGCGCACGAGGCCGATGATCTTGCCGATCTGATCGCCAGGATCGTGAAAGACATGAAATGCGGGGTTCTCTTGATCGAGCACAATCTCTCTCTCGTTCTCAAGATTTGCGAGCATATCCATGTGCTGGATTCAGGGGAACTGATCGATGAGGGCGATCCGGCGCATATCAAGACCAGCGAGAAGGTCTTGCACGCTTACATGGGCACGCAGGGCGATGTCGATATGCAGGGGGCAATCCTCTGATGTTGCTGTCCGTCGAGAACATCACCGTCCGCTACGGCCGCCTGACCGCGTTGCGCAATTTCAGCCTGACGATGGAGCAGGGGGAGACCCTGTTCGTCACCGGGCCCAATGGCGCGGGCAAATCCACGCTTCTGAAATCCATCGCGGGGGTCGTGGCCCCTGTGACCGGGACAATCCATTTTCATGAACAGGATGTCGGCGGCCAACCCCCCGAAGGTATCGCGCGGCTTGGGTTGTCGATGGTGCCCGAGGGGCGTCATGTCTTCGGGTCTCTGACGATCGAGGAAAACCTGATCCTGGGCGCCGGCATGAGACGGGACAAGGCGCGGATGGCCGAAAACCTCGCCTCCGTCTACGACCTGTTCCCTGTGCTGTCCGAACGCAAGGACAGTCACGCGGGCGTTCTGTCGGGCGGACAGCAGCAGATGCTGGTGATCGGGCGTGCCTTGATGACCGAACCACAACTGATCGCGATCGACGAGCCGTCCCTGGGCCTGGCGCCCAAGATCATCGACCAGGTTTATGACACGCTGACCCGGTTGCGTGATGAACGCGGCCTCTCGCTGTTGATTGTCGAGCAAAGCACCACGCGTGCCGTTATGGCAGGCGGCCGGATGGTGATGCTGCGTTCGGGCGAGTTGGTGCTCGAAGGTGACGCACGCGAGCTGTCAAAGGGCGACGCGCTGAACGCCGCCTATTTCGGATTCGAGGAGCATTGAGACCCATATGACGGCTGTTCTTCAAATCCTCTTCGACGCGCTCAGCGTGGGCAGCATCTATGCCCTCGGTGCGCTGGGCATCGCACTGATCTTCGGGGTGATGCGCCTCGTGAACTTCGCCCATGGCGATTACATCGCGTTCTGCGTGTTCGCCATGCTGTGGCCTTCGCTGGACGTTGTGGCCATCGTCTTTATCGGTAACCTGCCTTGGTTCCTGCTGATCCCTGTGATCCTTGGCATCGGGGCGGGGCTGTCGATCATCTCTGAAATCCTGGTGTTCCGACGGCTGCGCGATGCCAACCCGGCGACGATGATGATCACGTCTTTCGCGCTTGGCTTCGTGATCCACAACGTGCTCCTGATGTTCTATTCCAGCCGACCCAAGGCCATCAACCTTTGGTCCAACCTGTCCCTGCCGGTCGAGATCATGGGCGCGCGCATCCCGCTGTTGCAGGTGATCACCATCGTGATGACCATCGTGATCCTTCTGGCGTTGGTCACGTTCCTGCGACGCACGCAATTCGGTGTCGAGATGCGCGCCGCGGCCGAAGATTTCACCATGGCGCGGATGCTGGGGGTCAAGGCCAACCGCGTGATCATGGCGGCGTTTGGCGTTTCTGGCGCGCTGGCCGGCTGTATCGCCTTGATCCTGGCCACGCAGACCGGCGTGGCGGATATCAACATGGGGCTGCCCGTGATGCTGGTGGCCTTCGTGGCGACGGTGATCGGTGGCCTGGGCAGCCTGCATGGCGCCGTCATAGCCGGGTTCCTGATCGGGGGCGTGAGCGTTCTTTTGCAGGTCTTCCTGCCGCTTGAGGCGCGGCCGTTCCGAGACGCATTCGTGTATTCGGCGGTCATCGCCAGCCTGCTTTGGCGGCCACAGGGCCTGTTTGCGCCCAAGTCATCGAAGGAGCGGGTGTGATGAGCACGACCAAACACCCTTCGGTTCTGGCGCAAACCGTTTCGACGCCCGTGATCCTGATCGGTGGCCTCGCCCTGATTGCGGTTCTGACATGGGCGTTCGGCTCCAACATCTTCGGGCGCACCGTGACCGAGATGTTCATTCGCGTCGCGCTTGTCGTCGGCATGTTCACCTTCATCGGCAATTCCGGGGTGATCAGTTTCGGACATGCCGGGTTCATGTGCATTGGCGCTTATGGGTCTGCCTGGCTGACCATTCCGCCGATGATGAAGAAGGTTCTGCTGCCTGGGCTCAGCCCCATGTTGGCCAATGCGGAGCTGACGTTTTTCCTGTCGCTGATCATTGCGTCCCTGTTTGCGGGCGTCATCGCCTTTGCCGTTGGTCTGATCCTGATGCGACTGTCGGGCATCGCATCATCCATCGCGACCTTTGCCATGTTGGCGGTGATCAATACGATCTATTCCAACTGGGGTCCGGTAACGGGCGGAACCAGTTCGGTCGTCGGGATTCCGATCACGACCGGGGTTTGGATTTCTTTCGGCGGCGCCGCGGCGGCTGTCGTGATCGCGTATCTCTACGGTATCTCGCGGTCAGGTCTTGCCTTGCGCGCAGGCCGGGACGAGGCCGTGGCGGCCGCGGCATCCGGCGTGGACATTTATCGCGAGCGGCTGATCGCCTTTACCATCAGCGGCGCATTGTGCGGCATGGCGGGCGTGCTTTACGCGCACTTCCTTGGCGTGGTGAACCCCGATGCCTTCTACCTGGGGGTGACGTTCATTTCCCTTTCCATGCTCGTTGTGGGTGGGATGTCGTCTTTGTCGGGGGCCGTGATCGGCGTTGTGCTGATATCCGCGATCATCGAGCTGCTGCGCAAGATGGAAAAGGGCATCACCGTGGGCGAGGGCACGCTGTCCCTGCCCAACGGAATTCAGGAAATCGCAATCGGGGTGGTGATGATCGTCATCCTCATGTTCCGGCCCGGCGGCCTTACCGGGGGGGCGGAACTGAGCCTGACACGGACCAGGGCCAACGACGGCTATTCGAAGAAAGATCAAGGAAGCGGGAACCATCCCGACAACAAACCAAGAAGATAAACAAGGAGGTAAGTATGGAACTCAAATCAACTCTGACAGCCATCACGGTGGCGGGCAGCATCGCCTTTTCGGCTGGTGCCGCATTGGCCGACGACCATGAAATCGTCATCGGTATGGCAACGGCACAGTCGGGCTGGATGCAGGCCTATGACAAGCCCGCACGCGAGGCGGCCCTGATCCGCATCGAGGAAATCAACGAGGCCGGTGGCCTGATGGGCAAGCAGATCCGCGTGGTCGAGGCCGATACCAAGACCGACCGCGCCGAGGGCGCCAAGGCGGGCCTGGAGGTGCTTGATGGCGGTGCCGAGATGGTCGTGGTGTCCTGTGACTATGACTTTGGCGCGCCGGCCGCTCTGGCGGCGCAGGCGGCGGGCAAGATCTCGTTCTTCCTGTGCGCGGAATCGATCAAGGCCGGCATTCCCGGCGTGGGTCCCGACAGCTTCTCGGCCTCGGTTCTGGCCGCGGTGCAGGGTGCCACGATGGCGGAATGGGCCTACCAGACCAAGGATGCGCGCAGCTTCTACGTTCTTCTCGATACCTGGATCGAATACAACAAGGGGATCTGTGACGGGTTTGACTGGATGGCGCCCCGTCTGGAGGAGGCCGAGGTCGTTGGCCGCGATACCTTCGTGAATGACGATGCATCGGTCGCCGCCCAGATCACCCGGATCAAATCGCTGCCCGAGGAACCGGATGCGATCATGCTGTGTTCAGTCATGCCGGGCGCACCTTCGGTCATCAAGCAGATCCGTGCCGCTGGCATCAACTCGATGATACTGAACGGGTCCGGCGTTGATGGAAGCTACTGGCTCGACTCCGTGCCAGATCTGTCCAACTTCTATGTTCCGGTGCAAGGGTCGGTGCATGGTGACGACCCTGATCCCCGGGTCGAAGAGTTCAACGTCAAGTACGCGGAAAAGTTCGGTGCCCGTCCCGCCACGCAGTATACCTATCCGGGCTATGTGCTGATCGATGTCTGGGCCAAGGCCGTGGAACGCGCCGGCACCACCGAAACCAAGGCTGTGGTGGCCGAGCTTGAGAAGATGACCGATGAGCCGACCCTGTTCGGTCCGCGTACGTTCACATCTGAACTGCATCACCAGAACCGCGCGCGCTATCACATCGTCGAAGTCAACGATGGCAAGCCGGGGATCGTGGACAGCTGGACGATCAGCGAGTCGATCCCGCTTGACGCTCTGCTGAAGTAAGCGAGGATTGTCTAGACAAGCGCAGCCGCCGGGAAACCGGCGGCTGTTTTCGTTTGGTGTTACCTGATCTCGGTCTCGATGAAACTCATCTCCGCGTCGCCGCGATTGACGACGTTGTGCTCGACACCGCTGTCGCGGTAATAGCACTGACCGGCTGCAACATCCGTTTCACGGACACCACCATCAGGCTGCTCTAGCTGCATCATGCAATCCGTGACGGCCGTTATGACATAATCATATTCGTGGCGGTGCCAGCCCGTTTCGGCACCGGGCGCAAAGGTGAAACGGGTCACGCGCACCCGGTCGTTGTCGACAAGGGTCTCTGCAGTGGCTTGTGGTCGCGACATAATGTGCTCCGGATAGGGAATTGCTGAAAATACTCTACCGTCCCGAAGCGCGGACCGCACCGCATTTCTATTGCGCGAAAAGCGCTGAGTTGCCCTTGGTTTCAGAATAGTGGTGCCGCTGAAGGGACTCGAACCCCCGACCCCATCATTACGAATGACGTGCTCTACTAGCTGAGCTACAGCGGCCCCGTGACGCGGGGCTATAGCACCGGGCGTGCCATCGGGAAAGCCCTATTTTTCGGCAGGCGCCGGCGTGGTTTCCTCGACGATTTCCGCGTCCGTGACATCGCTCTCACCGGCCTCGGAGGCTTCGGTGCTGTTGTCGGACTTGTCCTCGATCGAACCAATGATAAGTGGCAGCATCTCCAGCCCCGTCGCGGTGTTCACGGCACTGGCCGGTGGTGAGCGCCAGCTGAGCGTGTCGACGGATTCGCAATTCTCGCAGGTCGGTGTCCATTCCGCGTGAATATGCTGACACTTGTCACAAACCCATTGTGGGCCACGCGGGGCCGACAGGGCGCGTGCCAGCCATCCCTTGACGACGGAATCCGGTGCCCCCTCGCCACGCTCTACGGCCGCCATGATGGTCAGGGCGCGTGCATCAGGATCCGTCTCGGCAAGGTCGCCCAGGGCACGGCGCGCGCCCGGGAAATCCTCTGCCGCGATATGGAGTTCGGCTTCGATAAGCTTGGTTTCCCGGTTGTCGGGGTGAACCTTGAGAAGTTTTGCGAAACGTTTGATCCGCGCCTGCGGTGTCTCGTCAGGTTCAATTTCCGCAAAAGCGGCGGCAAGATCGGGGTGCGGCTGTGCGTTCCAGGCCTTGCGCACCACGCGTGCGGCGTTGCGCTTGGATCCCTGTTCGATATATCCGCGTGCCGCCATCGCGGCGGCGGGCACCAGATCGGGTGACAGGCGATTGGCCTCGATCGCGGTTTCACGGGCTTCGATGCTTTTACCCTCGTCTATGATGTCGCGCGCTTCGGACAGGGCAAGAACGGCATTTCGACGACGATGCACATCGCGTGGAAGGGTGCCATATTTGAGTTTGGCATTCAGCGTCTCACGCGCACCGGCCCAATCGTGTTTCTGCGCCTGAAGCTTCAGCAGTGTGTCCTGAACTTCTTCGTGACGCGGTTTGAGGGTGAACGCGGTCTGGGCAAGCTTCAACGCGGTTTCGGTATCACCTTCCGACAGTTTCTGACGCATGATACCGCGGACGCCCACGAAACGGGTTTTCTCATTTGTCAAAAGACGCTTGTAGACCTCTTCGGCCTTGCGCCGGTTTCCGGACATCTCGGCGGCCTGTGCCGTGATCAGGTTGGTCAAGGCCGGCTTGCGAAGGTATTTTTCCGCCTTGCTGGCCTTGGCCATGGCGACATCACCCTCGCCCGAGGCAAGCGCCATCAGGCCTTCCGACAAAGCCCGGTACCCCTTTTCCTGCCGATTACGATCAAAATAGCGCGACACCGCAGTTTCATCGCCGTTGATGAAACGCAAAACAGCGATCAGGAAAGAGGCCAGTTTCAGCAAGACCCAGACGGCGATCACAAGCATGACAAGCGCAATTATCGCCATGATCGGTGTCAGGTTGAACTCTTGCCCGGCCATGACGATCCTGACGCCGCCGTCGAGTTCTAGCAGGTAGATCGCCCCAAAGCTTGCAGCGGCCACAAGGGCGATGAACAGGACAATCTTGATAATGGACCACAACATGGCAGGCGCCTCTTGGCTTTAGTTCAGTGTTTCGCTCAGTTCCTGAGCGGCCGAGACCGCCTCCAGGCGCTGTGTCGCCTGGGCAGACCAAGCGGACAATTCGGCGCGACCCTCTTCGGGCAGGGCTTCGATTTCGGCAAGAGCGTCGTTCAGGCGCCCTTCGCGCAGCGCTGCTTCGGCCCGCGATAGCACGGCGTCTGGATCGTTGCCTTCGCGCGGTTCAAGCGAACGCGCGCCCAGCTGGCTGCGCAGGAACGCGGAAAACCCGCTGTTGTCGCCACTCTCTGCGGCGAGTCTGCGGGCCACGGCCAATGCGTCGCGCGCTGCGTCGGGAAAACTCTGCTGAAGAGCCGAAAGCGAAGGCACGCCGGTCTCCGCGCTTGTTGCCAGGACATCCGGAACGGTAACGCCCGTCTGTTCCAGGTCGGCGACGGCGCCAGCGAACCCGGCACCGGTATCGAGCGCGGTCTGAATACGAGTGATGGCGGCACGCTGCATGGCGGCTTGGGCGGCTTCTTCTGCCGTGTCCTCGGTTGTGCGTGCCTCTTCGATCATCGCTTCGATTTCGGCACGTTCCTGAGCCATTGTTTCGCGCAGGGCGTCAAGTTCGCGCTCATAGGCGGCAACGGCTGCCTCGGATGCGCCGCTAGTCACCGGTTGTTTCTCGACGGCTGTCAGACGTGCCTCGATGTCTACAAGCAGATCCTGTGACGTCTCGAGCCGGCCGTTCAGGCCGGTGACTGCGACCTCAAGGTCCGACAGGCTGGACTCGACCGGGGTGAGGTCGGGGGCCTGCTGAAAGCCTTCGACCGTCGCGCTCAAAGCCTCGATGGTTTGCGACTGGGTTTTGATCTGCGCCCGAAGCTGATCGCGTGCAGTGCTGCCATTGTCCAACCCAAACATTGCAGCGGCAAACCCGACAGCCCCGGCGGCGACCCCGCCAAGGACAAGGGGCAAGGGACTTGCTTTCTGAATGACGGTCTTTTCCTGGACAATGGGTGTCTTTTCGGGCTCGGGCACCGCTTCGTTATCGACATCCGCGTCAATCGTAGCGTCTTCGACCGATGCGGCCTCGGTCACCGTCTCCTCGGTAGCATCGGTTGACGGGTTCTCGTCCGCGGGGCTTGTTTCCTCGGGGGCGCTGTTTTCCGATACCGGTTCGGTTCCCGTCGTGTCGTTCCCCGAATTGTCTTGGGGCTCCGTGTCAGAGGCCGTCTCTTCCATTCCGATAGACGACGACTCCTGCTTCGCTTCCGCGTCTGTTTCGTCCGTTGCGTCCGAAATGGCGTCAGGTTTCTCGGTCTGGCTCGGTTTGTCCTCGGGCGTTTTCCGTGTCCGGGAACTCGTCTTTTTTGCCACGTAAAACACCCTCCCTCGAATCTGGCGCTATGCCGTCACGTCGACCTTACTGTGACGGCCCATTGCTCTCAAGCTGATTGGCTGCGACGAAAAGTTTTGCCGTCAATCGCAGCATCGCGTCCGGCGTCGGCGCTTCGGCCACCTCCAGTCGGCTGACCCGCTCGACGGGCACGGCACGCGCGACATTTTCGCTTATCGCCGCCGCCCAAACCGGCGCGGTCGCGTTGAGATCATCAAACAGCAATTGCGCACTTCTAGGAGAAAACAACGGAACGATAATCGGGTCCGGCCCATTCAAATTCTGGCGCGCGTCGCACGAAAGCGGACTGGCCATCTGATCATAGATCACATGCTCATACGTCTCTAAACCGTGGGAATTCAGTGTTTCGCAGAGATCCCGGGCGATGTGACGTCCCCGAAGATAGAGGCATGGGGTCGGCGGTCTGTCCGCAATCAGCCTTTCGACTAGCAAGTCTGCCGTGCCCCCGCCATCGATCGCCTCGAAACCGACATCGCGCGCAACGGCCGCAGAGCTTTGTCCAACAGTGTAACACGTGACGTCGCGCATATCCGTCAGTTCAGCAAATGCCTCGATGGCGTGGGCCGATGTGAAAATCAGTGTCTTTTTCCCATCGAGCGGCAGTTCGTCACGCATCATTTCGATCTTCAGCATCGGTGAGACAACAATTTCGGCATGATCCCCCAGAACCGCACGAAGCGCCTCTGCAAAAGCATGCGCCGATGCCTCCGGCCGCGTGATCAGAATTGTAGGTGCCATCCGCTGTCCGCAGTTGTTTGCATGCCATTGAGGTGTTACCTGCGGCGGGACCTTGGCGCAACGGGCATTGAAATGGCGGGTTCGCTGACAGTTCTGGGGCTGGAAAGTAGCTGCGACGATACTGCGGCGGCCTGCGTGCGACTTGACGGTTCTGCCCCGGCGCAAATCCTGTCGTCTTGTGTTTTCGGGCAAACCAGCCTGCACGCCGATTTCGGCGGAATCGTACCTGAAATCGCGGCCCGGGCGCATGCGGAAAAACTCGATATTTGCGTTAAACAGGCTCTGATCGAGGCGGATTTGACGCTCGATGACATAGATGCTGTGGCGGTCACCTCGGGACCGGGCCTGATCGGTGGTGTGATGTCCGGGGTAATGTGCGCCAAGGGGATCGCCGTGGCGCGCGGTTTGCCGTTGATCGGGGTCAACCACTTGGCTGGCCATGCCTTGACGCCACGACTGACCGATGCGGTGGCGTATCCGTATCTGATGCTTTTGGTGTCCGGCGGTCATTGCCAGCTGCTGCTCGTAAGGGGCGTTGATCACTTCACCCGCATGGGTGGAACGATCGACGATGCGCCGGGTGAGGCGTTTGACAAATCCGCCCGCCTTTTGGGTCTGCCGCAACCTGGAGGCCCCTCGGTCGAGAAGGAAGCGGCTGGCGGCGATGCGGAGCGTTTTTCGTTTCCGCGCCCTCTGCTTGATCGCCCGGATTGTGACATGTCTTTTTCCGGTCTCAAGACCGCCCTTCTGCGCGCCCGGGATCAAATCGTCGGGGATAAGGGTGGTCTAACCCGTCAGGATCGCGCTGATCTTTGCGCCGGATTTCAGGCGGCGGTGGCCGATGTTCTGGCCGAAAAGACGCGCCGCGCGCTTGCGGCGGCCGCGACGATGCTTTCCGCTGCACCCCTCCTTGCGGTTGCCGGTGGGGTCGCGGCGAACCGGACCATTCGGACAGGTTTAGAGACTGTATCGGCCGAATTCGGTGTGGATTTCGTCGCTCCGCCTCTGGCGCTTTGTACCGACAACGCGGCAATGATCGCCTATGCAGGTGCTGAGCTTTTCAAGACCGGTCACCGAGATGATATGACACTCTCTGCCCGACCAAGATGGCCTCTCGACCGGACAAGCCCGTCGATGCTTGGCAGCGGTAAAAAGGGGGCCAAGGCATGATCCGTGTGATCGGGGCAGGTGCCTTTGGGACAGCGCTCGCTGTGTCCTTGTCCAGAGTTTGCCCCGTTGTGCTTTGGACGCGTGATCCGGATCATGCAGTGGAAATGCAAAAAAACCGGGAGAACAAACGACGCCTGCCCGATGTCCACCTGCCTGAAAACATATCGGTGTCGGCTGATCTGGACCCTTTTGACCAATCCAAGGCAACCTTGCTCGCCATCCCGACCCAGCAATTGCGTGGGTTCCTGGAACGTTCGGTCGAATTGCTGGGGAACGGTGCCTTGGTTGCCTGCTGCAAGGGGATCGAACTGACATCGGCGCTAGGTCCCACCGGGATCATCCGCTCCTATCGGCCGGGTGGCAGTGTCGGTGTTCTCACGGGCCCCTCGTTCGCGGCAGATATCGCGCGTGGCTTGCCCACGGCACTGACCTTGGCCTGTCAGGATGAAACGACGGGCCTGGTGCTGCAAAAGGCTCTGACAACGCCAAATCTGCGAATTTACCGGACAACCGATGTGATTGGCGCGGAATTCGGTGGAGCCTTGAAAAATGTAATCGCCATAGCCGCCGGGGCCGCGATGGGCGCAGGCCTCGGGGAAAGTGCGCGAGCCGCGCTTATGACCCGCGGATTTGCGGAAATGAGCCGTGTCGCGACGCATCACGGTGCGCGCGCGGAAACGCTGTCCGGTTTGTCGGGTTTCGGCGATCTCGTACTCACCTGCACATCGGATCAATCCCGCAATTATCGTTTTGGTCTCAGCCTTGGGCGTGAGTCGGACTTTGATGCCACAGTGACCGTCGAAGGCGCTGCCACGGCCCGCGCAATGCGGGACATGGCCCTGGCCGAGGGTCTGGATATGCCCATTATCGCCGCGGTCGCCGCCCTGATTGACCGTGAATTGAAGGTGACCGAAGCTATGGATATGCTTTTGTCACGACCATTGAAGGAAGAATGAATGCTGATTGCCCTGATCGCCCGGGATAAGCCCGGCGCCTTGCAGACCCGACTCGACAACCGAGACGCCCATCTTGCCTATATCAAGGAAACGGGCGTCGTTTCGCATGGCGGGCCTTTGCTCGATGCGGAAGGTGGGATGATCGGGTCACTTGTGGTTCTGGATGTCCCGGACATGGCCGAGGCCGAGGCCTGGGTTGCAGGCGATCCTTATGGGCAGGCGGGACTTTTCCAGAGTGTAGAACTGTTCCCGTGGAAGAAGGTCATTTGATCCATGCGCTATTGGCTTTTCAAATCCGAGCCCTCGACCTGGAGCTGGGAGGATCAGATGGCCAAAGGCAGCCAGGGGGAGGAATGGGACGGCGTGCGCAACTACCAGGCACGCAATTTCATGCGCGACATGAAAATCGGCGATAAAGGCTTCTTTTATCACAGTCAGAAAGAAAAGGCCGTCGTCGGATTGGTTGAGGTGATTGCAGAAACGCACCCTGACAGTACCACGGAAGACCCCCGCTGGGAGTGTGTCGATATCAAGGCGCTCGGAACCGTGAAAACGCCCGTGACGTTGGATATGGTCAAGGCTGACCCAAGACTGTCCGATATGGTTCTGGTGAACAATTCCCGCCTGTCCGTACAGCCCGTGACCGAACAGGAATGGCGGATCATTTGCGATATGGCCGGGGTTGCGCCGTAAGGTTCGCAGGGATCCTGCGAATTTGGGTATCACAATACAGAACGGAGGATGCAGGACCTGCGCCCGGCACCCTCCGCCTACCCACGTGCTCCCTACGCACCACACGTGTTCCTGAAAGGGTCCGGCCATCCTGGCCCGCTTTTGCTCAAGATAGTCGAAACCGTCATGGCTGCCAAACGACAAGTGCATAGAAAACGTTTCAAATGAGACTTGCCGGATAGAGGACATCGCGACGTGTTCGATCATTCGATTGTTTGGGCCCGCGATATCGAAAACTTGAAACGTTAAACTGCCGGTAACACCCCTTGTGATAGCCCTAACCCCGGGTGAGTTGAAAAGGTGGTGAGATGAGTGCGCAAGGCAACAGTGCCGCGCCGGTCATCATCAAGAAGAAAAAGGTCATTGCCGGTGACGGGCATCATGGGGGTGCCTGGAAAGTCGCCTATGCCGATTTCGTGACGGCAATGATGGCCTTTTTCCTATTGATGTGGCTGTTGAACGCGACAACCGAAAAGCAACGCAAGGGGATTGCGGATTATTTCAGTCCCACGATACCGATCAACCGGATTTCGGGCGGTGGTGACGGTAATTTCGGCGGTGATAGTGTCTTTTCCGAAGAAACTCTGCCCCAAAACGGAACCGGGGCGTCCAATCGCAACCCAACCGAGTCCCGGCAGGCCCGTGGTGAAATGGGCCTGACGGACGACGGCGGCCAGCCGCAGGACTCCGGCACGCAGGGTGACGATGGTCAAGCGGAGCAGTTCGCCAGGATCGAAGACGCGCTCATGGGTCACGGCGGTGAAAGTACCGTATCCAAGGAAACCCGCCGCCACATCGTGACCCGCGTCACGGACGAAGGGCTGGTCATCGAACTCTTCGATCTTGAGGGTGCCGTGCTTTTTGAAGGGCAGACATCCGAGCCAACGCCGTTACTCAGGGAACTGGCGGTTCTGATTGCCTCGGTCAGCAAGCTGGTCAAAAACGGGATCGCCATCGAGGGACATGTCCGCGCCGCGCCGGTGGTCGTGGCGAATTACCCCGTATGGGACATGTCCATGGCGCGAGCAGACCACATGCGCAGGCTGCTCGAAAGCCAGGACCTGCCCGTGCATCGCATGAACAGGGTTACAGGTCACGGCGACAGACAACCGGCGCTCGAAAATCCACTGGCCATCCGCAACAATCGCTTGGAGGTGATACTTTTGCGTTCGGACCAATAGAAGCAAATAGAATCCATTTTATCTGTTAGCGCGCTGTTAAACGGCTGCGCCTAATGCTGTGCCTCAATCCAGGTTGATGCAGCAGAAAGGCGTATCCTATGACCATTTCTTCCTCGTTGAATGCCGGTGTTGCCGGGCTCAATGCCAATGCGACACGGCTCGCCGCGATTTCCGACAACATCGCCAATTCGGCGACCTTCGGCTACAAACGGGTCGAGGCCGATTTCCAGTCCATGGTGATCTCATCCAGCGGCGGCAGCTACTCGGCGGGTGGCGTGCGATCCAGTACACAGCGACTTATCGACGAAAGCGGCTCGCTCGTATCGACATCGAACCCGACTGATCTTGCCGTGCGTGGTCGGGGCATGCTGCCTGTGGCTTTGGCCAGCGAAGTCGAGGTTGGAAATGGCTCGGCGCAAATGCTGCTGACAACGACCGGCTCGTTCCGCACTGACGCGGAAGGGCGGCTTGTATCGGAATCCGGGCTGGTCCTGCTTGGCTGGCCTGCAAGCCCCGATGGCACGGTGCCCGAATTTCCCCGTGACACCAGCGACGGGCTTGAACCGGTTCAGATCAACGTCAACCAGTTGACCGGGGAGCCCACGACCCAGATCGACCTGGGCGTGAACCTGCCGGCGACCGAGACGGCGGCGGGCTCAACGGGTGATCCGCAACAGCTCTCCATCGAATATTTCGACAACCTCGGGAAATCTGAAAACATCCGGATTGATTTCACGCCGACAATTCCCGCGACCGGATCCTCCAATGAATGGACGATGTCCATCACCGATTCCGCGCAGGCCGGGGCGCTTATCGGGGAATATACACTGACATTCGACGATTCGCGTGCGTCCGGCGGGACACTTCTGGGTGTCACGACAGCATCCGGGGGCGCTTATGATGCGGCAAGTGGCAACATCATCGTCAGTGTCGGTGGCGGCCCGATGGAGATCAACATCGGACAGCTTGGCGTGTCGGACGGCCTGACGCAACTCTCGGACAGTTTCGCGCCCCTGTCGATCTCCAAGGATGGATCGCCCGTCGGCAACATGGTGTCGGCAGAAGTGGATGAAAACGGCTTTGTGCACGCCTCCTTCGATACGGGCATCACCCGCATCATCTATCAGGTGCCTCTGGTCGATCTGCCCAACCCTAATGGCATGGTTGCAATGGATCAGCAAACCTACCTCCCCTCACCGGAAAGCGGGTCGTTCTTCCTGTGGGATGCGGGCGATGGCCCCACGGGTGACGTGGTGTCCTTTGCCCGTGAGGAATCTGCCACCGATGTTGCGGGTGAACTGACTGACATGATCCAGACGCAGCGCGCCTATTCTTCGAATGCCAAGGTGATTCAGACCGTGGACGAGATGCTGCAGGAAACCACCAATATCAAGCGCTGAAGCAGCGCTTGATCCATTACACCACCATGAGGTGACACAATGAGTATCTCTTCGGCGCTGTCCAATGCGTTAAGCGGACTGACGGCAAGCTCACGCGCAGCTGGTGTCGTTTCTACCAACCTGGCCAATGTCCTGACCGATGGCTATGCCGTCCGAGACATAGAATTGGCGGCCGAGGGGGATGGCCGGGCCGGCGGTGTCGCGGTCGTTGGCGTCACCCGGTATGTCGACAGCAGCCTGCTCAACGAACGCCGCATGGCCGACAGTGCCTTGGCCCAGGCCGAGACGGCGCAGGGCTTTGCCACTGTTCTGGAGCGGGAGGTCGGCACTCCGGATCAGTCCTCTTCCCTGTCAGCACGTGTTGCGGCACTGGAGGCAAGTCTGGTGTCCGCCGCCAGTAAACCAGAGGAGGACATCCGGCTCCACCAGGCGGTACAGGGGGCGATTGACCTGGCCGGCACCCTGAACCGGATCTCCGATCGCATCCAGGCGGAGCGGACAGCGACGGATGGCCGTATCGGTACCGCGGTTGAGGAAATGAATACGCATCTTGGGCGTATTCAGGCTCTGAACGGGCAGATCGCAAACGCCAACAACGCAGGACATCCGACGGCCTCGATGGAAGACCAACGCCAGGTCGAAATCGACAAGCTGGCAGAATATGTTCCCCTGCGACTGGCCGCGCGCGACAATGGCACCGTCGCCCTTTTCACACCGGGTGGGGCGATCTTGCTGGATGGATCGCCGGCCAGGCTGTCGTTCACGACCTCGAATGTCATTGCGCCGCATATGACGGTGGGAAACGGCCTTCTGTCGGGGCTTGAAATCAATGGTGTGCCGATCCAGACATCCGCTGGCACCGGTCCGGTTTCGGGCGGTCGGCTGGGCGCGCTTTTCGAAATTCGTGATGTTGCGACCGTTGATGCCCAGGCGCAGATAGACGCACTGGCGCGTGATCTGGTCGAAAGGTTCCAGCAACCCGGGCTTGATGCAACTCTCGGCGCCGGCGATCCCGGCCTGCTGACCGATGCGGGCGCGGGCTTTGATCCATTGAATGAAATCGGGCTGGCCGGTCGTATATCCGTGAATGCAGCCGTCGATCACACCCAAGGCGGCCAGGTGTGGCGTTTGCGAGACGGATTGGGCGCCTTGTCCCCGGGTCCGGCTGGAAACGCGGTTCTGCTGAATGATCTCAAGGCCGCGCTGGATGCACCGGTTGGAATGGCGTCCGGGTCTCTCGGTGCTACACCGCGATCGGTTTCCGGGCACGTTGCCAGTTTTGTTTCGCGCATCGGCCAGGAGCGCCTCGATCACGATCAAGCGCTCAGCTTTGCCACATCCCGTCAGACCGGGTTGGTCGATATCGAACTTTCGCAGGGTGTCGATTCGGATGCCGAGTTGCAGCGCCTTTTGTTGATCGAACAGGCCTATAGCGCCAATGCCCGTATGATTCAGACCATTGACGAAATGATGCAGGCGCTACTGAGGATTTGATGAATGAGTGAGTTTTCCATCGGCGACCTGGCCTACGGTTTCATGTTGCGCCGCCAGAATACGGACCTGAAGCAGAGCCTGACCCGCTTG
>Ga0102938_10000826_pt1 | contig 23219 bp, 17 predicted proteins | sample SalPonR2_B_D2_MG_FD_84516 | JGI IMG/M metagenome (GOLD analysis project Ga0102938, IMG submission 84516) | Salt pond soil microbial communities from South San Francisco under conditions of wetland restoration - Salt Pond MetaG R2_B_D2_MG | ecosystem: Environmental > Aquatic > Marine >... | reverse complement strand
GGCATCTCGTGTTCGGCGAGGATCATCTCCTTGCGCCCGAACGGCGCCATCGAGAGATCGGCGACGCGGTAGTCCTTGCGGGCCGCGAACGTGGACGTGCTGGGGGACGTGGTGGTATCGGTCATGGGAAAGCCTCCGTGGTTCGGTGGGTCGAACCGGGCAGGGGCCTTCAGGCGCCGATCGAATCAGCCCGGCGATTCGGTGACCTCGAGTGTACCGACGCCGCCGGCGTCCGCGGGGCTACTCCAAGACGATGGCGTACACGTCGAGAAGGTAGTGCACGCTGCCGTAGTGGTTGTACACCTTGACGATGTTCGGATCGCCGGAGTCGGAGTAGGGGATCAGCGACATGTTCGGCACGACCTCCCCCTCGGTCACGTTGAGGTTCGCCACCAGCGGTCGTGAGTCGTCGCCTGCGTATCCGGTGAGATACGACGTCGCCTCGACGGTCGGATACAGCCGGTTGAGTTCGGCACTGGTGAGGTTGCCGATCAACGCCGACTGCGCACTGAGGTCGATGCCACCATCTGTCGGAAGCGTCACGGAGTTCGCGAATGCCTCGAAGCTCCAATCCTCGACCGTGCCGGTCGGGAGTGGCACGTTCCCGAAGGCAGGTTCGCGCGTGTCGAACGCCCGGAACGGGGCCTCGAGCGGCACGACACGTCCGGTGGTCGTGGCGTCCTCCTTCGTCTCGAAGTAGCCGAAGACGTCGACGATCAAGTCGGTCTCACCGGCGTGGTTGTAGATGTAGATCTTGCCGTCGACGACGGGGACCACGGCGAGCGCAGTCTTGATCTGTCCACGGACGACGTTGACGTTCGAGGTCGTGATCGGCGGCACCGGCCGCGTCGGTGACGCGCTCAGGAAGGTCGAGGTGCTGCCCGGGCGGTTGTTGACCGCGGCGATGTTGACCATCGCGGCCGTCACCGTCGGGCGGTCCGGGATCGCCGGCGTGAGCGTCGGCATGTACGAGTCGGCGCCGCGAATCTGCACGGGGCGCACCTCGGCGCGTCCCAGGGGAGAGCCGGTCTCACGCGTGTCGAGCAGGCGAGCCGGACCGACCGGGACCAGCCGGGCACCGCGCTCGCCGGTGAACGACGACTTCGACAGGAAGCCGAACACGTCGATGATCACGTGCGCCCGCCCTGACGAGCTCGGCCCCATGGTGATCGTGACGCCGCCGTCGGCGCCGAGGCCGACGATGGCCAGGTTCGGTACGTTGCGACCAGGCGAGAAGTTGACCAGCGACGACGTGCCGCTCGTACCGGTCGGCCGCACGGCCAGCCAACCCTGTGACGTCGGCTCGACCACGGTGATGCTGGCCACGACGGCGAGCACGTCGTCCGGCGATGCCGGCAAGGTGCCGACACCGGCAAGCTGGACATCGAACTCGGCGGCCGGGTCGATGCGTTTCGGCCCGGGACTCGCAATGTTGACGGCCGATTCGGCACGCGTGTCGAACGCCCGGAACGGCGTCAGGGAGTGGAACTCTCCGCCGGCACCGAGACCGTTCTCGGCGACGACCTGTTGAGCAGGCGCGGACGATGCCGCCACCCCGACTGCGGCGACGACGAGCGCGATGGCAAGTGCCATTCGACGGATCAAGTGCGTTGCGGGCATCTGACAACCGTAACCTTTCGATCGTGTGCCGTCACGGCGCGGCACCCTTTCTCCATCGGCCACAACGCCTCGGACTTGAGCGGAAACTGACGTCAACTTGACGTCGGCGAGAACGTGGGGGGAATCGCCTCGGACTCGATCATCGACATCAGCCGGGCGTGTTCGTCGGCATCCACGGTCGTCGACTCGGGGATCAACATCACGGGGATGTCGTCGCGCACGTCGTATCGACGGTGCAGACGCGGGTTGTAGAGCATCGACTCGCCCTCGAGGTAGTACAGCGGGCCCTTGTCCTCGGGGCATGCAAGGATTTCGAGCAGTGTTGGTGACAATGACATCGTGAGGCTCCTGGATTCGGTCGGTTCGACTCGATTCGACTCGATTCGACTCGATTCGGTCAGCTGGTCAGTTGGTGATCTGGGCGAGCAGCGTGCCGACGGCGTCGTCGCACGAGTTCCGATCGGCTGCTTCGAGGTTGAGGCGCAGGAGCGGTTCGGTATTCGATGGCCGCAGGTTGAACCACCATGACCCGCAGTCGACGGTGAGCCCGTCGAGACGGTCCTGGTCGAACTCGGCGTACGCCCCGCTGATGCGCTCGATGACGGCAGGGGCATCATCGACCTGGGTGTTGATCTCACCGCTCGCGGCGTACCGCTCGTACGGCTGACGGACGACGGACAGCGGCTGGCCGGAACGACCGACCTCGGCCATCACCATCAGCGACGCGATGAGACCGCTGTCGGCGTTGAAGTTCCGAGCGAAGTAGTAGTGCGCCGAGTGCTCGCCGCCGAAGACCGCCCCCGTCTCGGCCATGATCTGCTTGATGAACGAGTGACCCACCTTCGTGCGGATCGGTGTGCCTCCCAGTTCGGCCACCACCTCCGGCACCGTCTTGGAACAGATGAGGTTGTGCAGGATCGTCGCGCCCGGCTGCTGGCGCAGCGTCGCTGCGGCGAGGATCGCCGTGGTGGCCGACCCGCTCAGCCCGTTGCCCGTCTCGTCGACGACGAAGACCCGGTCCGCGTCACCGTCGAAGGCGAGCCCGAGATCGAAGCCACCCGTCACCACCCGGGCCCGGAGGTCGCGCTGGTTGGCCGGCTGCAACGGATCGGCGGGATGGTTGGGGAAGGTGCCGTCGAGTTCGGCGAACATCACCTCGAGTTCGACATCGGCGAGCCGGTCGAAGACCGCCGGGACGACGAGGCCACCCATGCCGTTGGCCGTGTCGGCCACCACCCGCATCCGGCCGATGTCGGCGGGATCGATGAAGCTCACCACGTGGTCGGCAAAAGCCCCGAGCAGATCCCGTTCGGACCTCGTGCCGCAGGTGGCAGCCGGCCGCGGACCACCACCGTCGAGCACCTGCTGGGCAACGGCCTGCACGTCGGCGAGGCCGGTGTCGACACCGATCGGGCGCGCTCCGGACAGGCACAGTTTGATGCCGTTGTAGCCCGCCGGGTTGTGCGAGGCGGTGAACATCGCCCCGGGGAGGTCGAGGATGCCTGCGGCGTAGTACATCAGGTCGGTCGACGCGAGCCCGATGTCGATCACGTCGACGCCGTGCTCCATCACACCTCGGGCGAACGCCTCGACGAGCGCCGGCCCCGACGGGCGCATGTCTCGAGCGATGACCACCTCGTCGGCAGCCACGAACTTCGCGAACCCGACGCCGAGGGCGTGGGCCACGTCGGCGTCGAGCTGATCGGGAACGGTGCCACGGATGTCGTAGGCCTTGACGATGGATTCGAGCACAGACATGACCGCCGAGAGGCTAGCGGCGGTCGTCGTCGGGCGCGGTCAGCGTCATCGCCGACGGGTCACCATCGGCATCCGGCACCGCGCTGTTCCCCCACGCTCTCTCGATCGGAGCCGTGTCGTCGGTTGCGGGGTCGGTGGCGGCGTCGGACCCGCTGCCGGCGTCGTGCAACCCGTGCGGACGGGGCTGTGCGACGGCACCCCAGGCAGGGCGTTCGCCGGGGTAGACCATGTCGCCGCGACGGCGCCAGTAGATGCACAGAGCGACACCGAGCGCGGTGAGCGCGTAGAAGAACCAGTCGAGCGCCGTCTTCGAATAGGTGAGCTCGACCTGGTTCTGGGTGGGGACGACGACCATGAAGTTCGGCGCGACCCGGTACGGACCTTCGGCGCCCTCGACCTTCCATGTCGGGAAGTAGCTGACCCTGACGAGCACCGGCACGCCGATCTCGTCGACCTCGAAGCTGATCGACTGTTGCTGGATGTCGACGTTGCTCACCGTGGCCGGCGGGAGCTCGACCGTCTCGATCGGCTCGGCCGGCACCACGTAGTCGACGTTGCGGCTGCGCTCGTCGGGCTGACCGACGCGGACGTCGAGATCGATCTCGACCGGCACCCGCTGCCAGGCCTCGGGCCCCTCGTCGGCCGGCATCGCCGCCCAGTCGTCCTGGCGCTGGAACCAGCTCGTGCCCACCTCGAGATTGCGCTCGCGCTGGTCGCCACCTCGCTCTTCGACCACGATCGGCTGCACGCTGAGCGGCTCGACGATGCTCGCGGTGCGCAGCTCGAAGATGTCCCATGGACCCGACGTCGTCACGAACTCGAGCTCGTCCTGGGCGGCGGCTTCGGCCTTGGCCTCGGGCGTGCGCACCATCAGGTAGCGCACACCGAGGTCGTGCATGTGCTGCACGCCGACGGCGGCATCGTTGTTGACGTAGCGCAGCTGTCGGACGGGGTTCGACGACTGCTGCGACATCGCTGCCGCCGTGAGGAAGTGGTACGCCGTGGTGCCCGATGCCTCGAAGAACAGCCCCTCCATCGAACCGATGCAACCGTCCGTCCAGTGCGGCAGCAGCATCAGCGACATCGTCGTCCCGTACTCGCCGTTGGCACTGTTGTTCTCCCACAGCGCACGGCCGCATCCTCGTTGCTCACCGATGTCGCCCATGGTGGTCACGAGCTCGTTGTACTCGGGGTACTTCGGTCGGCCCTCGTAGCCGCGCATGTTGTAGCGGGCCCAGCCGTCGGCGACGGCCCTGCCCGATTCCGGACCCTTGCGCAGCGGCCCCCACGCGTACACCGACGAATCGCCCTCGGTGACACGCCCGTCTCCGGGGAGGGTCTCGTACATCCATCCGAACACGAGCAGACACGACAGCGTGATCGCTCCGGCCGCGACCGCACCTTCGACCGCGGACAGCTGCTGTGACGCCCGCCGGTCCTTCGCGGCGTTCACCAGCCACGTGATCAGTTCCAGCGCCCCGATCACCATCAGCAGGTACCGGGTGAGGTAGACGAACGGCAACAGGCGCGGATTCCACAGCAGCCCGATCAGCGGCAGGCTGTCGCGAGTGAGGTAGACGAGCGCCACGAACGTGAGACAGATCAGCCCGATCGCGGTGCCGGTGAGGTGGCGGCGCAACACCATCGCCACGAATCCGATGATCGCGAGGCCGGTGATGATGAAGTCGAGCGGGGCGGCGAGCGGGAAGAACATGTCCCAGAACGAGTCGTTCGCCCCCTCGGGCCTGAAGCCGTACTTCATGTCGGTCATGAACTCGTGCCCGAACAGGAACGGCCCGACCCACCAGGCCGACAACAGCAGCGTGGTGATGCCGGTGGTGACCGCGAACACCAGGCGGAACCGGTCGAGCCAGACGAGGCAGATGATGATGGCGGCGACCGCCACGAAGATCAGCACGATGCCGTGCGACACGGCGGCGAGCGAGAGCACCACCGCGGTCCAGACGCGGAAGCGGCCGGTGCGCAGCCCGTTCGCGAGCAATCCGAGACCCAGCACGGCCAACGTCAGCGAGATCGAGAACGAGTACTCCCCCGCCATCGTCGACTTCACGTTGCCGCCGTAGATCGAGAAGCTCTCGTCGAGCAGGAAGCACAGCGCTGCAACCGAGAACAGTTCGGGGATCGGGTGGCGGAAGTTGGCGAGGCGCCCGAACGCCCAGCACGCCAGCGGGAACAGCACGAGCCCGGACACGGCCACGAGCTTGAAGGCGACCCCGTACGGCAGGACGACGTCGAGCGCGACGATCGCCAGCGCCGGGATCACCATGTAGAAGCGATACAACGGGATGCCGCCGTACCAGTCCATGCTCCACCCGGACAGTTGGAAGTTGGGCAGGAAGTAGTCGCGTAGGAACGCCGGCGCCCACACGTGTGCGCCCATGTCGCCACCGGTCGGGGTGGTGTCGTCGAAGATCAGGTCGCGGCCGGGTGACAGCGGGTTGAAGTGGACGACCATCATCATCACGACCGTGGTGGCCACCAAGGTCGCCGAGGTGACGAGCACCCGCACGATCCGGTCCGTGCTCCACGGACGCTGCCACCAGGCGATCGGGCGGCGGAACACCCTGGCCGTGATCCGCTGCGCGAGCGAGGGCTCGGTCGGCCGCGACTCGACGGCGGGCACGCCGTCGTCGAGTTGTCCTGCGACACCTCGATCGTCGTCTTCGCCGGACTGCGCGTCGGGATGCGCGTCGGTGAGCAGTGCGCTGCCGGGAGTCTCCTCGGCGGGCACGACTCGGGACTCGTCGCTCATCGCTGGTTGCCGTCGATTGCCATCAAGTCGACCATCATGGCAAACCGGAGCGCCGTGCGGTCGTCACAGCACGAGCAACAACCCGGTGAGGTTGAAACCGACGTGGATCGTGATCGCGGACCCGAGTCGGCGGGTCCGCAGCGCCGCCCACCCGAGGATCAGGCCGAACACGAACAGGCCGGGGAACTCCACCGGCCGGAAGTGCACGCCGGCGAAGATCGCCGCGACCCCCACCAGCACTGCCCCCTCGTTGAACCGGTCGGCGAGCGAACGCTGCAGGAGTCCGCGGTAGAACAGCTCTTCGACGAACGGCGCCCCGATCACGACCACGGCGACCAGCAGCAGCGTCGATGCGCCTCCGGCCCGATCGACGAGGTCCTGGGCGTTCTCGGTCAGTCGGTCCTCGGTGAACGTCTCGGGCCAGAACGCCTCGAGTGGAAGGTACACGACGCGGATCAGCACGAGTTGGGCGACCGCGCCGACGGCCAGTCCCAGCAGGTCACCCCATCTGAACGTGATCCCGTAGTCGGCGATGACGTTGCCGGAGCCGGCGTTGCGAGAGGCGATCCACATGCCGATCAGGTACGAGGCCCAGGCACCGGTCAACGCTGCGGCGAGCACCCCGAACGACACCTCGCTCGCCGCATCACCGTCGGCGAGCGCGATCAGGATCAGTGACGAGACCAACTGGGCCACGACCCACGATCCGACGAAGACGAACACTGCCGTGGACGCGTCGATGGGTCGCGGCGCCGCCGAGGGGAGGAAACCGCCCGAGTACCCGATGTCGAGACGGGCGCGATCACGCTCAGAGCCGGCCACGACCTCCGACGTTACCGGTCACCGACGTCGCGGGAACCGCGCTGTTCGATGACGATCGGACGTCGATCCGGCGTCGCGCCGGGCTCAGACGGCGATCAGGGTGTGCTGGCCGTAGCGGCGGTCGTCGAGGTACCAACCACACGGCACCGAGAGCCGGGCGGCGTGACGTTCGCAGAGGTCGTACGCGTGAGGGTCACGTTCGGGCGTGAGGTCGTCGAGCCAGACCTGCGAGCGGCCATAGTGGTAGGTGAGCGTGACCGCTGCACGCTCCGAGCACCCGGGACGCGAACACTGCCGACCGGTGGCCGTCGCTCGATTGCCTGCCCGTTCGCCGCGATGCATGATCCAACGGTAGATCGCCGACCGGCCGGACGTGGCGGATACTCGTCGGCGAAGTGCACGGTCGAGGTGCATGGAGCACGACCTGGCATCGGGCCGGATCCTGCGTAGCATGGATCCATGGACAAGCTGCCGCCTCCCCCGCCGCCCCCGCCCCCCGGCCGCGGCCGCGGTTCGAAGCGCCCGGAGCAGTCCTCCGACCGCCGCCACAACGAACGGCCGGCGAACCCGAAAGACAAGGACAGCGGGTTCAACCCGGACGGCACGCCGGCCACCGGCGGCCGCGGTCCCGGGAGCTGGCCACGCTGGACCATCTGGGTGCTCGTCGGCGTGCTCGCCGCCGCCTTCCTGGTCCCCAGCCTGTGGCCCAGCGACAGCGGCGAGTCGCTCGAGTACTCCGAGTGGCGTACGCAGGTGATCGAGGGCAACATCGACACCGCCACGATCCAGAACGGGTCCGGACGGATCACCGGCACGTTCACCAACGGCGACAAGTACACGACCACCGGCGACGGCTCGACCGGGGTGTCCGACGACGACCGTGCCCTGTTGATCGAGAACGGCGTCGACTACGACTTCGAGCCGGAGAGCAACAACTGGCTCCTCGGCATCCTGTCGATCTTCCTGCCGGTGATGCTGATCATCGGGTTCTTCGTGTGGCTGCAACGCCGCGCCCAGGGCCAGATGGGCGGTGTGATGTCGATCGGCAAGAGCAAGGCCAAGGCGTACGACGCCGACCGACCGTCGACCACGTTCGACGACATCGCCGGGTACGCCGGGGTCAAGCAGGAGATCAACGAGGTCGTCGACTTCCTGCGGATGCCGGAACGCTTCCGGGAGATCGGTGCCCGTGTCCCGAAGGGCATCCTGCTGGTCGGACCTCCAGGAACCGGCAAGACACTGTTCGCCCGTGCGGTCGCCGGCGAGGCCGGCGTCGGCTTCTTCAGCGTGACCGGCTCCGACTTCATGGAGATGTTCGTCGGCGTCGGTGCCAGCCGTGTCCGCGACCTGTTCCAGCAGGCCCGCCGGATGGGCAAGGCAATCATCTTCGTCGACGAGATCGACTCGATCGGCCGCAAGCGCGGCGCCGGGCTCGGCGGCGGCCACGACGAGCGTGAGCAGACACTGAACCAGATGCTCGCCGAGATGGACGGCTTCGAGACCTCCGAGGGGATCGTGATCATGGCGGCGACCAACCGGCCCGATGTCCTCGACCCGGCGCTGCTTCGCCCTGGGCGCTTCGACCGCCAGATCGTGGTGCCGCTGCCCGAGGCCAGCGAACGCCAGGCCATCTTGGCAGTGCACAGTCGCGACAAGCGCATGGGCCCCGACGTGGACATGGAGACGATGGCTCAGGCCACACCGGGCATGTCCGGCGCCGATCTGGCCAACCTCGTCAACGAAGCCGCCCTCGTAGCCGTGCGGCGCGGCTCGAAGGAGATCGCCCGTATCGACTTCGAGAACGCCCGCGACCGCGTCGTGCTCGGCGCCCAGCGCGAGTCGATGATCCTGTCGGCCGAGGAGAAGCGGGCCACCGCCTACCACGAGGGAGGCCACGCGCTGCTCGCCACCGTGCTCCCCCACGGCGACCCGCTGCACAAGGTGACCATCCTGCCGCGGGGCATGGCGCTCGGCGTCACCTGGTCGCTCCCCCAGGAGCGTCACACCTACTCCAAGGACTACTTCGAGGACACCATCTGCAAGGCGATGGGCGGTCGCGTGGCCGAGATGATCGTGTTCGGACACCTCAACTCCGGCGCCGCCAACGACCTCGAACAGGCCACCGGCATCGCCCGGCGAATGGTGCGCGAGTGGGGCATGTCCGAGCGCGTGGGGCCGATGGCCTGGAGCAGTCAGCAAGCGGTGTTCCTCGGTGAGGATCTGATGTCGTCGCAGCGCGAGTACTCCGACGACACCGCCAAGCTGCTCGACGAGGAGATCGCCCGGATCCTCACTTCGCAGGAGAGTCGGGCCCACGACGTGCTCGGTCGCCATCGCCGCGGACTCGAGTTGATCGCCGAGGCGCTGCTCGAACGAGAGACGATCGACGGCCCTGAGGTCGCCAAGCTGATCCAGCAGGGCATGGCCGAGTCGGGCCAGCCGGCCGACGACATCGTCGCCCGCTGAACCCCGACGACCCCCCGTCGCCGACACCACCCACCGAGGCGATGAGCGAAACCCCCACATGTGGGGGTTTCGCTCATCGCTCGACGGGAATCGACGTTCGAGTCAGTCGATGGTGGTTGGGGTGTCGGCAGCCGTGTCGTCGCGTTGACAGCTGCCGCCACCCGGCGTCGAGCCGGGTTCGCGGGCTTCGGCGACCGCAGCCCACAGGTCGGTCGCCGTCATCGGTCCCATGAACGTGGCCACGGCCACACCCTGGACGTCGGCGATCACGGTGGTGGGTACCGCATCGATCGAGTAGCGCTCGTGGAGCGCCCGCTCGGACGAGTACTCGATCTCGGCGACCGCGACGTCGTCGCAGTCGAGCACCGCGGCCTTGGCCACCACCTGGGCGCACACATCGCAGGTGGCCGACGAGAACACCACCACCAGCCAGGGAGCGTCGGGCCGGGGGAAGTCGGTGCGGTCGAGCTGTTCCGGCGCCCTGAACCGCCGCTGGGTCGGCGCGTCGGGCACGCGTCGACGCTGCGCGACGAGGGCCACCACCGCCACGACGAGCACGATCAGGAGGGCGACGAGCAATCGTTCCATGGCCGTTGCAGGCTAACGCCGAGTCGTCAGTCGGCGGCAGAGGGCAGCGCCCACGACCCCGATGTCCCGGCCAAGCCGGGACCGCGTGGCAGCAGGCGCTCGACGAAGACGCGGTTGGTCGACGTCACGATCAGTTCGCGTTCGATCACGTCGGGATCGACGAGATCGATCGCGATCACCTGGCCGGCACCGATCGGCACCTCCGTCAGGCTCGCGACCGCCGACGGACCGCCCGGTCCGACTGCTTCGACGGTCACGGTGCCGTCGACGTTGTCGACGTTGTAGACGACGAGCCCTGACGACGCCGGGTCGGATGGGCCGATCCCGATGTGCCAACGTGACGCCACGTAGCCGTCGATCCGCGGCGGAGCCCCCACGACGACCGACGTCGCCACGGAGTCGCCGGCGGGCCGGGTGATCACGCGCTCGACCACGACCGAAGGGTCCGCGAGGGTGGAGAAGACCGCAGCGTGGCGTCCGGGTGGCAGCGTCACCCTGTCGTCGGTTTCCGGGTCGTACACCACGACCTGGCGCGCCGGCACCTCGATGGTGATGTCGACGAACTCCGCGTCGAGGGGGATCCCGAGGAACACGACGTCGACCTGCACATCGTCGTCGGTCGGGTTGTAGATGGCGAACGTCTCGCTGATTCCTTCACCGGCTTCGCCATCGGCGAACCACCACTGGTCCCGCAACGCCGGCGCGGCGAGCGAGACGCCGTAACCCAGCCGACCCCCGCCGAGGTAGTGCTGGGCCCGGCCGACGACCAGTCGGCCCCGCTCGGCGGCAACCTTCACGGCGATCACCGGCTCGTCACGGGCGCCGAGGTCGGCAATGGGGATCGTCTCGACGGACTGGGGCAGGATCGTGAAGCCCTGGAAGGCAGCCGGCGTCGACTCGCCGGCTTCGGTGGCGAACACGAGGTCGACCACGGCGGCATCGTCGTACGGATTGGTGAGGATCAGCGTCTCGATGCTGCCGTCGACCGTGAACCCGTCGGCGAAGTACCACTCGTCGGACGTGTAGTCCGCGCACGGCACGACCGAGTTGCCGGCGGGATGCTCGGCACGCTGTTCGACGAATCCCCGCCCGCCGTCGATCTCGACGACGACGCTCGCGAAGGTTGCCGACACGAACGCGTCGACGTCGATCGACGTCCGCGACCACGGCTCGACCACCAGCGATTCGTTGGCGCCGACACCGTCCGGTGTGAGGATCGTGAAACGACCGACGAGCTGCTCGTCGCCACGGTTGGCCACGACGACCTCGCCGCCGACGCCCTCCTCGTCGGTCGCGGGCACACCGGGGCAGAACCAGCTCCCGGTCAGTGCCTGATTGTCGCTGACTGCAGGCATCCAGGCGCCGGCGGGCGTCGCGAAGAACGGGTCGGCCGCAGTCGGCTGATCGCGTCCGATCACGATCAACCCGGCGATGCCGGCCAGCAGCACGACCAGGGCGGGAATGCCACGGCGGTTCACGACAACTCCTCGTCGACTCGTCTGTCGTCATCTTCATGCGCCGGCGGCTCCATCGGAGCGAGTTCGGGCTCGGGCCCCAGGCCCGGATCGAGAAGCGAGGGTGACGCGTCCTCGGTGAGGTCGATCAACGTCTCGTCGTCGGTCAACAACGGTCGGCGTCGACCGACCGACACCCGGACTCTGGCGGCGATGACGATCGCCGCCATCCAGAGCAGCACCTGCAGGGCGACCGCCAGCCATCGCAGCACCGAGGTGTCGTAGCGCAATTCACCCTGCCCGGCGGCGGGAACGTCGAATGCCGTCGTCTCGCCGAACGCCCGACGAGGCTCGATCTCGGAGCCGTCGACGGCGAGGGTCCAGGAATCGTCGAACGGGAGCGCCAGATGAACCACACCGCCCGCGACCTCGTCGGTGGTCGCCGCGAGTTGGTCGGCGCCGACGAACACCGGTGTCGACGCCGACAGATCGCTGCGCACCAGCACTTCGGCACCGGCCGCGGCGCTCGCCGGCGCGGCCGCCTCGTCGAGCTGCGCATAGGTGGGTATCCAGGCGCGGTTCTCGAACGCTTCGAGCGTCGGAAGCCCCGGGCGCACGGCGACCAGGTCCAGCTGGTCCTCGAGCGCGGGCACCAGCCCGGTCGGCAGCGGGAGCGGGTCGTTCACCGTCGACACCACGCCGTCGAACTCGGGCACCACGACGAAACGGATGGCGAGCGGTGCCAGCAAACGGCCCGCCCGGAGGGTGGACGACGCCGCCATCTCGTCGAGTGCGGTGGTCACCAGTTCGGATGCGGTGTTCGTCGGCGGCATCCATCGGTCGCGGACGTCGAGCGGACCGTCGTCGATGATCGCCCACGCGACGCCGTCGCGGTACTGGGTGGACGGGACCGGCAGGATGCGCGGGTCGCCGACGAGGAGCACGTTGTAGTCACCGGCGGCCGACGCTTCGGGCAGCGACGCATCGAGCAGCCGGGCCAGCGGCGTGGACGGCGTCTGGAACGAACCGTCGACGAGCGCGCCGACGCCCGGTGCCAGGCCGACGACCACGGCCACGGTCGACAGCAGTCCCAGCGGCTGGCGCCACCCGAACGTGCCGCCGCGGACGTCGAGGTCGAACGCTGCGAGTGCCGCGGCCGCCGAAATCGCCAGTCCCAGCGCCACGGGCACGAGCAGCACCCCCGCCTCGGGTGCGGCGATCGGCAGTGATCCCCGGTCGGCCAGCACGACGAGGGCGCCGAAGACGAGCACCATCAGCCCGGAGCGAACCGCCCACGTCAAGCGCCAGGCTCGAGCCAGGAGTACCGCGGCGAGCACCGGGAGGTAGAGCGCAAGGGCGAGAGCTGCGAAGTCGGTGCGGCCGATCTCGAACGAAGCCAGCGGCAACAAGCCGAGGCCGGCCTCACCGATCGGTGGGGCCCCGACGAGACCCTCCCAGGTCCACGACGTGACCCACGGGAAGTTCAGCACGCCGGCACCGACCACCGCGCCGAGGCCGGTCGCGAGCGACCACCCTGCAGTGACGACCGACCCCCGGGCGAGCACGGTTCCCAACGCGAACACGAGCGTGAGCAAGACGGCCAGCGGCAACATCACGGGAGCGAACGCGACGGCGAGGGCGAGCACCAGGGCTGCAGCGAGGGTTCGCCGGAGCCGTTCGTCGGCGGGGAGCGCGATGACACCATCGGTGACGTCGAGTTCCGCACTGAGCGGATCCGCCGTCTCGACACCGGCGGCTCGTCGAACGAGATGCACCACCCAGGGCGCCGCGGCGAAGACGACGATCACGGTGAGACGTCCGCCCGACATCGCGCCGCTGACCAGGGGACTGGCGGCGTACACGAGCAGGGCGGCAATGCGGGCCCGAGTCGAGGGGAAGACCGCGGCGAGACGCCACACACCGGCGGCTCCGAACAACAGCAGCACGAGCACGAACAGTGTCTGCAGCAAGCCCATGTGGAAGAGGGTGAAGACGCTGAGCCCGGCGAGCGTCGCCCAGCCCGTCGGGTTCGGCGAGGTGGCGCCGGCACCGTTCGGGTTCCAGCCGGACAGGAACGTGTCGAGCAGCACCCGCGGGCTCTCCGGGAACGCCAGGAATTCGCCGACCGGCGGGAGTCCGCCGTCGAAGAACGAGCGGCTACCGACGACCAGGCCGGCGATGATCGCGATCCATGCGATCACCGGCGCCGTCGGACTCTGTCGCCATCGCCGCACCTGCACGCCCGAGCCGACGTAGGTGGCGGTTTCGCGACTGCGCAGGTACGAGTTCAGCCGGGTGCTGCCGCGCTCCTGCAGGCTGTACACCTCGCGTTCGGGCACCCGTCGCACCGGTTTGACCTCGCGTCGACGGGCGATCAGCGCCGGTGTCCTCGGCACCAGTCCCGCGAGCGCACGGAACGAATTCCAGGCCTGGCCGAAGCGTGCGGTGAACAGTCCGACCACCAATTCGGTCAGGGTGAGCAACACCATCTCGATCGAACGCACCGGCAGGCGGGAGGCACCGGTCAGTGTGGCGACCGAACGCATCCGGTGGCGTGCCCGCAGCAACCCGTGTCGAAGATCCGGACGTCGCTGCCGGAGGTGACCGAGGTGTCGGACCCGCGCCGACGGCACGACGACGACCCGGGCACCGCTGTGGTGGATCCGCCAGCACAGTTCGGTGTCCTCGCCGTGGAACTCGATCGCCGGATCGAACCCTCCGAGTGCGCGAAACAGATCGGCGCGCACCAGCAGGTAGGCCGACGGCAGGACGAACACGTCACGGACGCCGTCGTGTTGCTCCTGGTCGACCTCACCCGGCTCGATGACCGGGTCGATCTCGCCGAAGCGATCCATTCCCAACCCGACGGTCTGCAAGACGCTCGGCTCGGCCCAGTCGACCAGTTTCGGTCCGACCGCCCCGGCGTTCGAGCGGTACAGCTCTTCGACCAGAATGCGCAGCGCGTCCGGCTCGGGGGCCACGTCGTCATGGCAGATCAGGAAGAACCCGTTGTCACCCTCGACGAGGCGGAGCACTTCGTTCGCCGCGGCACCGAAGCCGACGTTGGCGGACACCGGTCGCACGAACGAGCCGGGCAGACGCGTCTGGATCCGCTCGTCGATGGCGGCGAACGAGCTGCCGTCGTCGTCGCCGGAGCGCACGGCCGAGGCGCCCTCGACGACGAGGAAGAGCATCCGCAGGTTCGGGTAGTCCTGACGAGCGAGCCCATCGAGCGTCTCATCGAACCAATCGCCGGGGTCGTGCACGACGACGACCGCGACGACAGGCGGTGCAGATGGGGTCTCCGGTTCCACGATGGGGCGAGGCTAGCGAGGCGGCTCGGTATCCTGCCGTCATGGCCACAATGCGTCCCGTCGACGATCGGGGCGGCGCGCGGTTCGACCCGACGAGCATCGACCTCACCGACTTCGACCTGGTCAAGGCCGTGCGCGGCACGCTCGACGTCGGCGGTTCGGTGGCAACGCGCGCTGCGGGATTGGCGAAGGATGCGACCTATGTCACCGTCGGTCTCGGCCTGCTGAGCTATCAGCGCGCCCAGGTTCGCCGCCGAGAGTTCGAACGCAGCCGTCGCCGTTGAGACATGGTCGGCGGCGCGCCCGGGTCGCGTAGATAGGCTTGTCCTCCCGTGTCGTCAGCCGCACCGTCAGCGCAGCAGCGCACCCCACTGCCCGAGGGCACGATCCCGGTCGGGATCGCTCTGCTCGTGGCCGGCGTCGCGACGTACGCGTTCTTCAAGGTCGGCACGGTTGCCGTCGGCGGTGCCGAGGAGTTCGCACCCATCGCGGCGATGTGGTTCGCCGTCTTCGCGCTCGCGCCGGGGTTCTTCCTCCCGCTCGAACAGGAGCTGGGACGGGCGCTGTCGGCTCGGCGTGCCATCGGTGACGGCGGGCGACCCGTCGTTCGCCGGGTGGTCGGGCTCGGCGGCATCCTCATGGCGGTCGTCGCGCTGGCGATCCTGGCCGCCAGCCCGCTGATCGCCACGTCGTTGTTCGACGGCGACTGGCTGATGCTGGTTGCACTGGTGGCGGCGTTCGCAGCGTATGCACCCGCCCACATGGCGCGCGGGATCTGCTCGGGCAGCGGCCGGTTCACCGAGTACGCGGTCGTGCTCGGCTCGGACGGCATCGTCCGCATCCTGCTGTGCGTGCTGCTCGCGTTCGTCGGGGTCACCGCAGCAGGCGCCTACGGGCTGGCCATCGCGGTGTCGCCACTGTTCGCCGTGGCGTACGTGTACCGACGGGGAGCGTTGCGTTCGGAACCCGGCCCACCGGCGGAGTGGAACGAGGTCACCCCGAACCTCGGGTGGCTGTTGCTGGGATCGGTGTGCGCCGCCGGGTTGCTCAACGCCGGCCCGATCACTGCCCGACTCCTGGCGGACGACGGCCAAGATGCGCTGGTCACCCAGTTCTCCTACGGCGTGCTGCTGGCCCGCATCCCGCTGTTCCTCTTCCAGGCGGTGCAAGCGGCACTCCTCCCCCGCCTCAGCCGACAAGCTGCACGGGGCGAGTTCGCCGAGTTCCGCTCGGGCCTCAGGCAACTGATGTACATCGTCGTCGCCGTCGGGATGGTCGGCACGGCCGGGGCGTTCGTCCTCGGCCCGTGGGCCCTGCGGATCGTGTACGACGCCGACCTCAGCGGGCGGACACTCGCGATGCTCTCGCTCAGCAGTGCGGTGTACATGCTCGCCTTGGCGACCGCCCAGGCCGTCATCGCCCTGAAGGGTCACGCCCTCGTGGCGCTCGGTTGGCTGGTGGGTGTGATCGGGTTCGCGCTCGGCACGTGGCTGTCGAGCGACGAGGTGTTCCGCCGGATCGAGATCGGATTGGTCGTGTCGTCGATGGCCGCACTCGTCACCTTCGCCTTCGCCCTGCGCAGCCGCCTTCGCGACGGCGCTCAGCCGGACTCCGGCTCCATGATCGAGGCGATCACCGACATGCCGTTCGAGACCTGATCGGCGTCGGCGGTCACCGCGACGGTCAGTGCGGGGTGATGCCGGCCTTGGCTGCTTCGCGTTGCAGGTCGTGGGCGACCATCATCTTCACCAACGCCGCGAAGTCGACTTCGGGTTCCCAACCCAACGTGGTGCGCGCCTTGCTCGAGTCGCCGATCAACAGGTCGACCTCGGCCGGACGCAGGAACTTGGGGTCCTGGCGCACGTAGCCGGCCCAGTCGTCGATACCGACCTCGGCGAACGCCCGCTGCACCAGGTCCTCGATCGAATGAGTCTGACCAGTCGCCAACACGTAGTCGTCGGGAACATCTTGTTGCAGCATCATCCACATCCCCTTCACGTAGTCACCCGCATACCCCCAATCACGCTTCGAGTCCAGGTTCCCCAACACCACCTCGTGCTGCAACCCCAACTTGATCCGAGCCACCGCGTTGGTCACCTTGCGCGTCACGAACTCCAACCCCCGCCTCGGGCCCTCGTGGTTGAACAGGATCCCCGACGACGCGTGCAACCCGTACGACTCGCGATAGTTCACCACGATGTCATGACCGAACACCTTCGCACACCCGTACGGGCTACGAGGATGGAACGGTGTCAACTCGGTCTGCGGTGTCTCACGCACCTGCCCGAACATCTCCGACGACGACGCCTGATAGAAACGGATCGGATTGTTCTGGGTCCCACCCACCATCCGCACCGCCTCCAACATCCGCAGCACCCCCAACCCGGTGATGTTCGCCGTCAACTCCGCCTGCGAGAACGACAACGCCACGAAACTGATCGCACCCAGGTTGTACACCTCGTCGGGCTGACACGCCTCCATCGCACTCACGAGCGACGGCAGATCCGCCAGGTCCCCCGACACCAACTCCACGAACGGCAACTCCTGCTGCAACGCCTCCACACGCGGATTGTTCTGCCCCTTCACCATCCCGAACACGTGATAACCCTGCCCGTGCAAGAACTCGGCCAAATGCTGACCATCCTGGCCAGTGATCCCGGTGACAAACGCTGTAGGCATGAGGCGGTGAGTCTAGGACTCCGGGTTCACACTCCGCAGATACGATCGGGCTCCACATGCTCCGAGTGGCCATCGATGTCGGGCCGACGCACGGTCGGCGGACCGGGATCGGCAATGCCGTTGCCTGGATGGTCGACGCGCTCGCTGCGGAAGCCGACCTCGAACTCGTGCGATACCTCACGAGCATCCGGGCCCGGATGCGACCGGGCGAACGCCGTCTTCCGCTGCCCGCGGCGCTGGCGCTGCGCAGCTGGTCGCGGCGGTCGGTGCCGATGGACAGGTGGTTGGGCCACGCCGATGTCGTCCACGGCACCAACTACGTCGTGCCACCGGCGCGTGTGCCTCGGGCCGTGACCGTCTACGACTGCTGGTTCCTCGACCACCCCGAGGATGCCGAGCCCGACGTTCGTCGTGCAGCGGCAGCACTGCGACGAGCGGTGGCCGACGGCGCCCATGTGGTCACCAGCTCCGACGCCACCAGTCGACGGGTCCGCGACCTCCTCGGCACCGACCGCGTGCACACCGTGCTGCTCGGCCCGCCGCTGGCCGACCACTCATCGTCGACGGAGCACGAACCGAGTGGGCTGCCGGACGTGTCCTCCTTCGTGCTGGCACTCGGCACCATCGAGCGTCGCAAGAACCTCCCTACGCTCGTCGACGCGTTCGGACGTCTCGCCCGCGAGCACGACGCCGTGCGCCTCGTGATCGCCGGTGCAGCCGGTAACGACGTCGCCGCCGTCGATCGCGCGATCGATCGACTGCCGAACGGCGTCGCGGGGCGGGTCGTGCGCACCGGCGTCGTCGACGGTGCCACCAAACGGTGGCTGCTCACCCACGCCCGGGCACTCGCGTACCCGTCGCTCGACGAAGGATTCGGGTTCCCGATCCTCGAGGCGCAGCAGGCCGGCACGCCGGTGGTTGCGAGCACCGCCGGGTCGATCCCACAGGTCGCCGGAGCCGCGGCACTGTTGAGCCCGGCCCGAGACGCCGAGGCTCTCGCAGCCAACTTGCACTGGATCGTGACCGACGACGACATGCATGCCAAGCTCGTCCGGCGCGGACACGCCAACGTGGCGAGGTTCTCGTGGGCCGCCACGGCCGAGCAGTACCACTCGATGTACCGCGAACTCGTCGAGCATGTCTGATCCGCCGTCGATCGCCGTGATCTCGGGCGGGGTGGGGGCCGCCCGGTTCCTCCGTGGGCTGATCGACGCCATCGACGATCCCAGCACGATCACGGCAGTGGTGAACACCGGCGACGACTGCTCGTTGCACGGCCTCGCGATCTCACCCGACCTCGACACGGTGGTGTACACCCTGGCGGGGGCGATCGATCCCGAGCGCGGCTGGGGGCTCGTCGACGAGACCTGGCGCGCGATCGAGTCGTTGGAGCGCTACGAGGCGGTCCGCCCCGACGGGTCGGCCGCCGCTGCCCGGTGGTTCAATCTCGGTGACCGCGATCTCGCGACGCACTTCTACCGCACCGCGCGTCTCGGCGAGGGGGCGACCCTCACCGAGGTCACCGACGAGATCCGCCGAGCATGGAGCGTCGGGATCCGGATGGTACCGATGTCGGACGACCGCCTGTCGACGGTCGTCACGATCGCCGATGGCGCCGAGATCTCGTTCCAGGACTACTTCGTGCGACTCCGCCACGGTGTCCCCGTCGAAGCCGTTCGTTTCGTGGGCGACGCGGAACTGTCCGCACCGGCGCAACGGGCGCTGGAGGACGCCCACACGATCGTCATCGCCCCGTCGAATCCGATCGTGTCGATCGGCCCGATCCGATCGATGGCCGGCGTCGACGCGTTGCTCGCCGAACGGCGTGACCGGGTGGTCGCCATCTCTCCGATCGTCGGCGGCGCGGCCCTGAAGGGCCCGGCCGACCGCATGCTCGTCGAACTCGGTCACGAGGCGTCCGTCGTGGGGGTTGCCCGGCTCTACTCGGCGATCGCCTCGACGCTGGTGATCGACACCGTCGACGCCCACCACGTCGCAGCTGTCGAGGACACCGGAATGCGGTGCGTGGTCACCGACACCGTGATGTCGACCCCCGGCATCGCCAGACAGCTCGCGCTCGACACACTCGCCTGAGCACGCGTCATTGGACGACCCGGGTGAGCCCTTCGTCGATGCCGGTCCAGGGCGACCACCCGAGGTGGATGCGAGCACGCACCGGCGACACGGCGAATCGTTGGACTTCGTGCAGGCGTCCCGGTGCGTGGGTCGGCTCGAGCGCCGCGGCGCCGGCGATGGTCGCAGCGATCCTCGACCAGAGTGCGGCGATCGACGTCTGCTCGCCGGTCCCCACGTTGATCACCAGACCGCTGCCACGACCGGCAGCGCGAACGCACGCGTCGACGACGTCGTCGATGAACACGAAGTCACGCGTCTGACGACCGTCTCCGTACACGACGGGTGAACGTTGCTGCGTCGCCGCGTCGACGAAGGCCGCGACCACGCCACCGGTGGGTCGCTGTCGGGGTCCGTACACCGTGCCGAGCGCGAGCGCCGTGAACTCGATGGCGTGGAGATCGCGATACGACACGAGCAGATCGATGATGGCCCGTGCGACGACCCCGCGCACGTCGTTCGGTTCGAGTTGGGACGGTTCTGCTTCCTTCACGGGGAGCTGCTTGGTCGCCGGGTGACCGTAGATCGCGGATGCCGGCAGGGCGACGACGACCTTTGCCACGCCGTGACGCCGCGCGGCCTCGAGCGTTGCGAGCGCCGAGCCGAATGCGTCACTCTGCGCGAGTGCGGATGCTCGGTGACGAGGGAGGAGGGCGAGGTGGAAGATCACGTCGGGGCGACGCTGCCCGATCGACGCCTCGGCCTCCGGCGTGGCAGTGTCGAGGTGATGGATGCGCAACGCCCCACCTGATGCCCTCGCCGTCGCGAGGTTGGCCAGGGATCCGTCGCTGAGGTTGTCGATGACGTCGACGGTGTGGTCCTCGGCGAGCAGTCGGTCGACGAGGTGCGATCCGATGAATCCTGCCCCACCGAGGACGACGACGTTCACGGGACGACGGGAGGCGCCGTGCCGCCGATCAGCGTCCCGCCGTCGGCGACGCTGCCGTCCACGCCGACCATCGAGTCGCGGACGACGGCGTCGGCCCCGACAGCCCCCATCACGAGCGACCGTTCGACCGTGGCGCCGGTCGCCACGGTGGCGCCGGGCAGCAGTACCGAGTCGACGACGATCGCGCCCGACGCGATCTCGACGCGGTCGCCGACCACGCTGTGTCGCACGTCCGCGTCGACGGCGACCTCGGCCGACGGCGCCAACGCCTCGCAGCGCTCGCTTCGACGTTTGCCGTCGAGGAGGTCGAGATTTGCCGCACGGTAGAGGTCGGGGACACCGGCATCGATCCAGTAGTCGTGGGTCGCCACGCCGTACAGGCCGCCGTCGGCGACGATTCGGGGGAACGTGTCGCGCTCGATCGAGACCTTGGTGTTCGCCGGGATGCGGTCGAGCACGGACGGCTCGAACACGTAGGTGCCGGCGTTGATCAGATTGCTCGGCTCGGTGCCGGGCGCCGGCTTCTCGATGAAGGCGCTCACGCTGCCGTCGTCGGCGAGATCGACCACTCCGAACGCCGATGGGTCGTCGACACCGATCAGGTGGAGCGTCGCCTCTGCGCCGAACGAGCGGTGGGCGTCGACCAGGGACGACACGTCGAGGTCGGTCATCACGTCGCCGTTCGCCACGACGAACGTGTCGTCGATGCCGGCGAACTCGGCCGCGAACTTGATCGCACCGGCGGTGTCGAGCGGCTCGGGTTCGACTGCGTAGGTGAGCTGCACGTCACCACAGCGACCATCCGGGAACGCCTCGACGAACGGCTCGGGCCGGAAACCCAGTGCGAGGACCACCTCGTCGACGCCGCCGCGACCGAGGCGATCGACCAGGCGGGCGATCATCGGGACGTGACCGATGGGCAGCATCGGTTTCGGGGTACTGGACGTGAGGGGACGCAGTCGCGTCCCGAAGCCGCCGACGAGGACGACGGCTCGCATCAGCCCTCGGTGGTGCCGGGTGCGTCCGACTCGGTGTCCGCCGGGAGCGAATCGCTCGGGTCGACGACGACCGAATCGATCTCACCGAGGGTCGGCAACTCGGGCGCCCACGGCGGCATGCTCACATCGGTGTTGTCGGGCACGAAGGCGATGACCACCACCATCTGGTCGCGATCGAGGCGGATGTTGTCGAAGTCCGCGATGTACGTGGTGCCGTCGTCGGTGTCGGTGAAGTTGTTCCACACGACCGCCTTGACCTCGGCGTCCTCCTGGGAGCCGTCGACCGTGCACTCGTCGCCGTCTTCCCAGACCAGGAGGTCGTCACGTTCGAGGAGTTCGCTGCGCGGCGGCTCTGCGGAGGAGAGCTGGTTGACGAGCGCCTCACGCTGCGACTCGGGGAACTCGATCTTGTCGTTCGACAGTTCGACGCCGTAGGTGTCGAGGAACACGCCGAGGCGAGCGTTGCTGCCGACCGCCGCAGACGTGAACGGGTGCCAGTGGATCAGACCGTCGTCGTGGCTGTGGACGCCGGTGCGGGCGTACTGCGTGAAGTTGTCGGTGCCCTGCTGCTCGGCGTCGCCTTCGAGCTGGAACCAGGTGTCGCACAGGTAGAAGCCGTACGCGTGGTGCCAGTGGTCGGACTGCAGCGGCGCTCCGGAGGCGTCGACGGAGGGCTGGCTCTGGCGGGCGTAGACCACCAGCGACAGCCCGAGGACGATCACGAGGGTCACGACCGCGGGGAACAGCGTTCCACCCTGGAATCGGACCTTCTTGCCCGAGCCGGACTGGGCCAGCTTGGCGGCTTTCTTGGTGGAGGACGAGGAGGGGGCCACGACCACGAGAGGTTAGCGGCGCTCGGATCGGATGCGGGTTCAGGCCAGCGAACGCAGCAGGTCGTCGTACGCGACACCCACTGCCGTCGGCGATGCCTCACGCTCGACCCAGGCGCGCCCGAGGGCACCCAGACGAGCGCAACGGTCCGGGTCGGCCACCAGTGCAGCCACCGCCTCGGTGAACGCCGCAGCGTCGTCGGGAGCGACCGCCACGCCTCCGCCGGAGTCCGCGAGGATCCTCGGAACTGCGGTGTCGGGGTCGATCGCTGCAACCACCGGGCGCCCCGCGGCCATGATCGAGTACGTCTTCGACGGGACGCTCACCCGACCGAGGCCGCGCCGCAGGGGAACGACGTGCACGTCGCCGGTGGCGAGCAGCTCGGAGAGACGCGATGGCTCGATGTAGTCGGCGAAGCGGACGTTGGCGAGATCGCCGGCGGCTGCTTCGAGCGATGACCGAGCGGCGCCGTTGCCGTTGATCAGGAACGTGACGTCCGGGAGCGCACGAGCCGCTGCGACCACCAGATCGAGCGACTGGGAGAACCCGACGTTGCCGGCATAGAGCACGACCGGGCCGGGACCAAGACCCAGTTCGGAGCGGTATGGGGTCGACCGGACGGCGGGAACGATCGCGTCGGTGTCGACGAAGTTGGGGATCACGTGCACGGTTTCGACGGCGCGGTCGCCCCGGGCACTGCGGAGTTTCGCGACCACGTTGTCGCGCAGGTCGTCCGACAGCACGGTGACGGCATCGGCTGCGCGATAGCTGATGAGTTCGAGCCACGCCGCCGCAGCGATCACCCTGGGGTTCGAGATGGCACCGGTCTCCACTGCGGCATCCGGGAAGACGTCCTGGATGTTGAACACCAAGGGGCATCGCCGAAGCCGGCTC